>JAABVA010004317.1_pt1 | contig 13196 bp, 7 predicted proteins | sample 5560331 | NCBI WGS metagenome assembly JAABVA01 (sample SAMN12812661, study PRJNA571458) | rock metagenome | isolation source: Antarctica rocks | place: Antarctica: Victoria Land, Mt New Zealand sud | collected 2016-01-07
GTTCTCAGGGGCGACGGTGCTGAGCTCAGGCGGCTAGGGCTGTGTATGTACTGTACCCGGCAATGAAGTGGCGCGGTGTGCATCAGACCCCACTTAAAAAACTTGAGTTACAAATACCCTGGGTTTTTGGTAGTCCACTGACTCGTAGGCTGATGTTTGGCACCGCACTGTTGTTCCGACGAGGGCTGTCGGCAAACTATTGCCGTCGAGCTGTTTTACTGCTCCAAGAAGCGTCAAGAAGCGTTCTATATACAGTTAAGTCTGTTATTGACATTTGTGTAGCAGGATATCTTAGAGTCAGATGGGTTTACCCCCTTCAAATCAAAGTGTGATGACGGCTTCGTCGCCAGTCGGCACCCTAGTCTTCCATGACTGTTTCTATTGCGTGGAGCAACAAATGTAAGGTATCCGCCTTGGGTTGCCGAGAACAACTCTGTCTACCAGACCACCCCAGGCGGAGCATCGGCGCCACCCCCACCTCCAGCCCCACCCGCGCCCCAGTTGCCACTTCCCGCTTGCCCATCACCTCCCCTTGGCCCTGCACCCCCATTTCCAAGATTACCCTGCGCTGCACCCTGGCCCCAACTCGGCCCATTACTCGGCTCTCTACCCCCACCTCGACTACCCTGACCACCCCAACTCCCTCCTCCACCATGCTGGCTACCTCCAAGTCCTCCTCCCATTTGAGCCCCCCAATTCCCCCCGTTCCCTCGCCCTCCAAACTCCTGTCCCGTTGCGTTCTGCTGCCCACCTCCCCAGGCGTCCGAGCCCGCTACCTTGCCCAGCTTCTGAGCCAGTGCTGCAGCGAACGGATCATGCTTTGCAGGTGCTGCAGGTTGCGATGCGTTGTTGGTATTGTTCTGCCACTGATTTGATGTGGGCGCTGCTGTGTTGTTCTGCCACTGATTCGCTGCTGCGGCGTTGTTCTGAGGGAGGGGCGAGGAGGCTGGTGCTGCTGCCCAGGACGGGTTTTGGTCGGGTACTGGCGCTGGTACTGGTGCAGGTACTGGTGCAGGTGCGGGTGCGGGTGCGGGTGCAGGTGCGGGTGCGGGTGGTGGGGCGGTGTCGATGGTGGTAGTGGGTGCAGCCTGGGTGTTTTGTGAGCCTGAGTTCGAGTCTGAGATGTAGGTTTGGTGTAGCGGAGTGTGATAAAAGGGGAGGAAAAGTTTTACCTTCGCTGCTAGAAGTTCCTCTATAATCTCATCTTTGGAAAGGTTCGTCAAGCGCTTCTTCTCGTCTTCGGGGTCGTCGGATATTGTGAGATTCAGAAGCTGCTCGAGAACTTCTGAGAATTCAGAGACGTAGATTAGCTTCTGTTTTCTTTCTTGCATACGATCACTTCAGGGTTCAAAGGCAAGGAGGAACGAACCTTTCGATCGGTACTTGAACACAAAAACCGCGTATGGCTCCTCCATGCTATCCATGTAATGCGGCGAGTGCACCTTGTGCGCGTACATGGCACCGGGCCCTGGCTGCACCTGATGGGAAGTCCTTTTCTTGGTTGCGATCTCCTCCGGGACAGAGTACAGCGGCTCTTCTTCCACGACGTATGCCTTTGCGGAGACTTCCGAGCGTCTGCGGGAGGTATTAGATTCTTTGGCCGGTGGCGGAGACGGAGGTTTGTTCCACGCGGCCCAGTAGGGTTTGACCTGAGGTTGTGTGGACAACGCGATTGAGTGAACACGTGAGTGAGCTGCTGGCGGTCCTTGTTGGGCTGGCGCTGGCGCCGCATTATGAGCCTGAGTGAAGATCGGAGGAGATGGTTGAGGTGGAGGCGGTGGTGGCTGTGGGGGTGGTTCTTGAGTAAAACCGTTCGCGGGTTGACCCCAGGCTCCTGGCATGACTGTTGTGTTGTGGATTGGTGTACCAGGTAGTGGTGAGTTTTGTGCAGGTGCGTTTGCATAGGCTCCCCATCCGGCAGTGGGCGCTTGCTGATTGTTCCATGATCCGTTATGATTACTGCCCTGATTCCAATTTCCCGGTTGTTGACCGGTGTTATTGCCTGCATTCCGTTTTCCCGGTATTGGACCGGTATTCCAGCCGGCTGGTGCATGTTGGTTCTTATTCTCAGCTTCCCACCCTCCTAGATTGTCGTTAATGCTGCTATCACTACCATAGTACCGACCATCATTGTTCTTGAAGCTCTCATTGCCTCCACCACCCCAGTTGCTTCTCTGCGCCTGATCATTTGTGCTGTGCGCTTTGCAAGGTGGATGGGAAGCATGGTTATCGCTTGGACCCCAAGCTCCCGGCATCTGCTGAGTGGTGGTAACGTTTGCGTGGCTGGGCTTCCTTTGCTGGTTGAACCCCGAGTTGTTCTGGTCTCCACCAATACTCCACCCAATGTTCGTAGGCTTTCTAGGTCGCCATTTTCCATCAACGAGTTCGACACCTTGATCAGCTGACGCAACGTTAAACTGCATGGGCTGGGGAGCATACTGCTCCCCAGCAGCATGATCTCCACCCTGCCACGATCCTCGACGTTGAGCCTCGTAATCCTGAAGACTCTTCTTTGTGACCCAGCTATCAACAGGAGAGCTAGGACGAGCTAGGCTGTCGGGTACTCCTCCCCAACCCGGTACAGTTGGAGCAGGTTGATTGACGTTGATGACCACCGCTGGACCACCGGCAGGGATTGATACCTGTGGCGCGCCCTGCCCTTTTCTGTCGCCCACATTCCTGACACTACTGACGGGCGAAGCTGGCCAGGCCGCTGCGGTTGGCCCGGCATTCCCACCGGCGCTGTGAAATGAAGGCACCCGCTGACGTGATGGTTCTCTTTGTCCATGTCCACGACTGTCTTGCTCAGCGGTCCAGTCTCCCGTGAAACGATGATGCGCCCGGCCGCGGCTCCTAGAACGATGTGGGCCCTGACTGGCAGGTGCTGATGCAGGCGGTTGGTTTGCTGGGTGGTAAACACCTTGGTTCTCGTTGGTCATGGTGTAATCCCATGGCTGTCCACTAGTCATTCTGGGGCTTGGTTGATCCCAGCCTCCGTCTCCTCCAAATGGCATCGACATAGTCAGTGGTTCCCGCTCATCACCAGCGCCATCGAAGAGGCCCCCAATCATATCGTGATAGAGGTGCGAGCTCGTACCAGTCTCTTCGGCTTGAAGATTTGCTAGCCCTGAGGGCTGTGGGGTCTTGGCTGGGTTTTTGGATTTGGCATGTAGCTTGGAGGTCGCCATTGGTCTTGGGTCTGCAGGCGGAGTGACCGTATGAGCCAGGGGGTTTTCCACTACAGTGTCTGCGCGACACCTAAGCACAACCACCTCGATTGTACCGAGATGTTCAAAATTGTGTATTCTCAAATCTTTCAAGGCCTGTGCATTCCCAGTCACTAATGGTTTCGAGTTAGTTGACAGTCGACCATATATTCCTTTGAAGGAGAGGTAGTCACCAATGCTGAGCTTCTCAAACCGCCATTCCTTGCCTAAATAAGATCCATCCTCAAGCTTCTCTTCTTTCTGCCGGACACGAAAGTCAATCTCCGTATGCCTCCTCGACATCGTGCCGTCTGGAACCTTCAGATTCCGGCGGTTGCGGTTACATTGGTACTTGCCGTCCATGTACACAAACATAGCCAGGCCGGGTGCGATATAACCATTCGACCTCAGGTGGACACTGAATGTAGTCGACACTGCGGGTATGGCCACATAAGTCTGGACGAAGCCATCAGAGTATGCCGTGCTATACTCTTTCAGCGCTATCTGCGAACCTGCCCACTCTATTGTGCAAGTAAGCTGCTTGAGTGTCGGCATATTGACGCCTGTAGAGAGAGTTCTGATCAACAATGCCCGCAAGATTATTGAATATTCAAGTTATGACGAGGCACTGAAAAGAAAACCCTGCGAGAAGGCTTTGAAATCGGTAAGCTTCTCCGAAAAGGTGAGACCGTACGTCCTAGGAAGTTGGTAGCTGAGAAGGGCGACAAGCATATGTCTCCTCGAAGCTTTGCGCCAAGGGTGAGAAGAGAATCACTGAGACTGAAGATTGAACAATTGAAAAACAGCTGCTCGACAGAGTCAGAGAACATGTAGTAGTTACCGATTATTACTATGTATCAATTCATATCTAGGACCGCATAGGAAGTGCTGCCATCCAGAAGCGTTCGAGACTTGGGTAACAAAGGACGAGCGAAGTTGCCACTCATCGCCGCGACGATGAGCGGTGGGCATGTGCAGTGAATATGGCACAAGCTGCAATTCTGGATCATAGCATACCACATATATATGTTATAATATATATTGGCGCTACTTCGTACCGTGTGCTGTGGGAAGTTTCTATTATCCAAGCGCTCAGGGTCTCTGTCAAGGGTACCCTCAGACTGTCAGGTTATCTTCTCAGGGAATTGATAGGCGACTCCAAACAGAGCATGGACTGTCAAGATCGGATAGCGAGAGGGTAATAGCCCCATGGCGTAATGTCCATCGCAGGGAACTTTTGACTATTAAAGGTAAGGTCGTTTGACTCGTCTAAGGTATCTAACTCAGCCTTGAGCATCTTATCCGGCCCTTGCCGATGCCTCTTGCCGGATGCCTCAGGGTTGTTGGTCATCTGTTTCACCGTTGCCTCTCAAGTCTCTCTTTGTCTGTCTTTCGAAGTAAATAATGAGACACCTTTGGTTTGTCTGCGAATAGCCTGGCAACGCTGGCACTGTGTAGTAAAGCTCTCTTAGTACTTGCAAGTCGTCTCTTTTAGTGGGCTGTCAATCCAATGCATAATGCGATTTTAGCTGACGCCCACGCCACTGGCGGGATCAGAAGAATAGCACGGTTCATACTCAAAGAGAACCAAGGCAACCCGAGGAGGTTGATCCGCTCAGGCGGAGATTACAACTTCAGCATGGAATATCTCCAGAGAGCTTTGTGCTTGAGAGTTGATGCCAAGCCGCCAACTCCCAACACCTGAGCGGATACGCTTTCACCAACATGAGCATCGGATGCTTTGTTATTAGCCAAACTGCGGAGTAAGAGTTCAGTCTAGAGATATGCTGAGTCATCTTGTACTAGATCAAGCATGCGGCTGAACCTTCTCGGCGAGCTTGGTTTTGGCGTTGTCTCCGCTGGGCCTCCGCCGAAGTGTAACTTATTAATTGCTGCTCCCTTTTGGACTACCTTACATACATCCGCTAATACTAGAACACTAGGTAGAGCAGAAAGCGGGATCAGCTGTATTGCACCATCTTCATTGGACGCCCTCGTCAGCCACATACTTGTGTTTTACAACCTTCATCACACTGGGCAGGGTGGCTGTACTAGATCATGACCTCCAACCGGACAGACCACAGTGTCCACTTGTGGCGTGGGTAACGTTAGGTTCGTCAGTCCAAGCTTCATTTGTCAAGCATCTTATGCTGTGGGGTTTTCTAGGAACCTCTTCTTCTTCAGCTTTTTGTAATTAGGACAGCCATTTGGCTTTACCCCGTACTATCTTCCAAATCTCTTAGTAGTCTCTCCGCCCTACGAACTCTTCGCTCATATTCGCTGATTACTGTGGTTTCTGTCCTGAGGATCCAAACCTCCTTGCCCACAAATGTACTTTTGAGCCGTCATCCGCGTCAAGATTGACTTTCTCAAAGTGCCACATACGTCTTGACGTGCGTCCATACGTTGTAGCGTGCGTCCAGTTTGCCCATGAGAGATGGCAAAATGGCTAGGGCAACCGATCACCCTACACTAAGCCACATGAAAAGCTCCTATTGTTACCACAAGTTTATGGTGTGCATCAAATCATCTTTTGACTTGCAGGACTCATCCATGCTTCTGATACGCCAGGAGCTCAAGCTGCTGGTGCCCGGCTCTCATCCCTGGCCTGCTTCATGTCTCCCCAGAGTCGTTACTACTTCTTGGGTATTCTGAGCAAATACAAATAATACGCGTTGCCCACCTTAAAATCTGGACCAGTATCACGTCCATCTGAAGGGAATCCTGCTAGCCAATCCTGCTAGCCAATCCTTAGCCATAAGCGATTTACCATTGGGCAGGTTCACTCCAGGTACATCTTTCACCGCCGCAACAACCAGCTTCAGAACCAGCGGCGCTTCATCACACTCACGCCATGGCTTCCTCGCCCTGGCATCACAAATCACGACCCTCTCACAAGCTCAGCGTACTCTCCCTCCGCTGCCTCCGCAACCTATTGCACAAGCGCCGAAAGCCTTCACAGAAGTCCATGGTGGCCGAGGAGAAGCCTAAAACAGCAACATATCACCACGTTCCTAGGCACGCCGCTTCCAGTCACCTTGTCACGACCTCGCCGATGACAGCTCAGCAGAGATCGTTGCTCAATCCGGAAGTTCAGTCCTCAGCTTATGGCTCGCAATTTCAACCTACCAAGACCTTAGCAGAGCAATCGGAGGAGATGAGAGCTCGAGGGAGGCAGCGTGGGCATATTGTGGTTGGAGGAATGTCGGAGACGTCTGAGGTATCAGGTGCACTACGTTCCTTTTCATGAGGTACAAAGCATGCTGACTCTCCTTAAGCTATTATGGTAGAGGAAAGAGGTCCTCCGCAGCTATCATTGCAGTGGTAATCAGAAAAACAACGGGCGACGCTCTCATCTCTGTTCACGGCTGCCTTCTTTACTTTCCGGGTGCGACGGTCGGAGTTATTGGTTCTAGGGATCAGTGGGCGGTGGTAGCTTCTATATTGGTATGAGTCGGGCATTGCAACGGATTGGACTACCTGCAGCATATGGACGTTGGGTTACATTATGAGTTTATGTATCGAGTGAGAACCTTCTAGGGCATAATAACGAGGAAAGGGAAATGAGCTTCAGTTCTATAGTTGAATCACCACTTTTACTGATAACGGCGGCTTTGTCCTCAAATGCATTTGAAGTTGGAAGGTCCTAATTCAGAATACACTGACACTGACAACGAATACGAATACCCAAGTTGTCAACGATAGCAAGAAGGTCGAATCACATATGAAGCACGGGACTAGTTGGCACTCCTTGCGTCCCATCATTTGGTTGTCCCCAACCCATCTATTGTTCGTTGTACTTCCGGTGACTGTACCCGGCGGTTTCTTCAACGTGTACAGGTAGATCCGCTGGTGTTGACTGTTCTTGCACCTTCAATCGATCCTGTACCACCATCTAGCTTCTACGGATTACCGACGTGTGGAAAGGATGTCAGTCTGAGGGATATCTGTCACGGCTCCGAGGGTTTTGGCGGTTAAGCTGGTTGGCCATCTTCTGTGTTTGTTCTGTCTTTTCCACGGTATCCCCGGTGTAGCACATGTTCAACATAAATGCAAGGCTTCCAGGTAGTCACTCAGCCAATTACCTCGACCCTATCATCGCGTTGTTACATCCTCCACCCATCGGATGGATTTTACGGCCAAGCTTCGGGCTCAGCCCTATGGACTATCATGGCATGGCACAGCATTGTATAGTACGAATCGTAGATCAACCCGAAAATGTTTGCTGGGACTCTCTCTGTGACACGCATATAAAGCCGAGAGCGACATGCTTTTCGGTGTTTCAGGCCTCCGGCTTCGACCTATCCAACCGGGAGCAAGAAGAGCACCCGGTTCGGTGGGACACGAGAAGCAGAGTGCGTGCTAGCGATACCAATATGCAGGGTCGAGGATCGATTTCCCCGGAGCGTCTGCAAATGGAAAACAGTGCAGAAGCCATGCCGTCAAGCCTCGTCTTCGGCTGGCCCTAATGGGCAATATCGGAGGCTTGCGGAGGTGCAGGCGGGTGGTACAAGGGGCGCTCGGGGACTGGATCGGGTCAGATCCATGTGCACGCTGGGCAATCTCTCGCATGGCATATTTGTGTAGGTCTTCACAGTGTTTGGGTGCGGTTGATTTATAAGCGTGGAGATGATGGCTGTCCTGTCTGGTATCTGAATCAGGTAGTATTCGTACAAACGTCTGACGACGAGTAGCTGGCGGCCTGACTCGATATCAATTCGGAAATTCATTGTTTTCCATTTCTTTATCAGATCTGATATTATTATTGCATACAATAAATAACGGAATCCATCCTGGCGGGCTCTCTCACTGTACTCCGAGGACCAGTCATATCGGGCGTGGGTTTAGTCTTCCGTACAGTACTGTATCTACTGTACGTGGGGGGCAGTCGTGATCTTTGACTTGGCGTGCCCCACGGCTTTCTTTGTCGTACTTTGTCACACGAGTAATTCCATATAGGAGAGGAGACCATCCTTGATTGACTGACGGCATAGCTCTTGTTGCTTCGCTCTTGTCACTTCGCAAACCCGATCGTCCTTTTTATAGCACGCCTAGAAAGTACAATCGTTACATACTGTATCGCAGTACGTCAGTGTCTCCCCAACAAGTGTCTTCCCGACACAGCTGCCTTGATCCGCTCAAATGCAGGCTTCGAAGAATGGAGATAGTCGCATTTTCTAATTGCTTGGAATAGGTATAGATCATTGCCGCTTTCTTCAACGGTTCGATAGCGCTTCAAGACATCGGGGGCACACGGCTCTTGGCAGCATACAAAGAAATAGCAGTCTGGCTGGTGATAGATTGATAGAGGCTCACTATATATTTATACATCTCGGGCTCTTTTCTCGCTCACAAAGACGGTTCAGGTGTATGTCTACAATCAACGGATGTGGACATTGAACATCAAATACCAGGCTGATGATTTTATTCTAATGGAACGGACAGCATTGAGTCACTCTTCTACGCAGAACCCATCGAACGCAACGTTCTCCGGAATCAGGACACCTGGCAGTCAGCCCGACGGGTGGTTGCAGTGCATGAGACGGAGGCAGGCCCACAGCTTCAATAGACGTCTCCTGTTCGAGCTTCACATGGTCTACCAAGCTCATGCCTCCTCGCCCCGCCTTAGTCGGTGATTTTCCTTGACCACCTCCGATACACCTCAAGCCTAGTTGCCGCTATCAACTGGATACGCCAAGAATAAGATACAGATCGACTGCGCAAGAGTTCGGGCATTTCTTGGAGATTTAACGGACCATCGGAGCTCTTCCGGATTCCTCCGATAACCCTACTCCCCCGCATTTCGACTTCCGTACGGTCCGTCTACTAGGGTAGTGATATATCCGAACTCAATTCGATCGTTGTCTGGTTTCTGATACGGTTTGATGGGCGAGTTATCTGCTGCTGAGGGTCGAGGTGAAGACATACCGGCTGTGACTGTTTGAATCGCCAAGCGTTCCATGTCCACTCAAGTACTTCCACGACTTAACGCACCAAACATGTCACCTACACATCCACCTCGACGCTTCTTGCCGCAACCCGTCGAGACAAGCACAAAGAGCAGGCGAAGGAACGCACCTGAGGCCTGGGGAGTTATTTCGAGGAGCAACAAGGGACCAACGGCATATGTAGATCCTGCAGGGAACAACGTCTCGGGTGACAAGCGCTTCAGCCCTGTGCCGGTCCAGACGACTAGCCAATGCAATCGGAAAGAAGCCGTGTTCGAATGTCTGCAGGCTCCCGACCCTTCAAAAATTCCTGATCCGTCACCGGTTCGCCGGTTACCGCAGCCTGTAGAGACCACAACAACCAGCAGCAGGAGGAAAAAGTTTAGTCCGCAATTAATAGAGACGACTAAGCGTTCAAGGAAGGCAGGAGATGTTGGGCTGGCATTGTTGCCAACGGAGAAGACTGAGATCGTTGTCGAACGCAAAGGTCTTCCGCTGCCACTCTTTAACGTGCCCAGACCAGGCGCTCTGACACGAGCTTCAGTCAATGCACCTTTCTCAAATGCGGACCGAGTACTAGAACCGCCAGAGTCGCGGTTTTCCTCGGCCCACCTCAGCCGCAACTCTGCCAGGAAACACTCCTTCAGGGTCCCAGATCTAGCACCAATTGAGTCCCAACCTGACAGTGAAGCGTCAGAAGGGTCTGATTGTCCATCTCTGTCGACATCGCCTTCGACAGCTTCGCATGACACAGAACTCCATAAACAGGCCAGCCGGGTAAGAGAGAGCTGTGATGAACGTTTCTCGGGGTATTTGCTGGGTCTAGCGGCAATGGCGGCTGAGAAGCAGCTTAGGGATCAAGCAATGGCAGCATATCCCAATGAGAAACAACACGAGCATGTGGATCACTTTGCCATCGACAAGGAGTCTGACTCGTCGGACGAGACGGATGACGATATTGACATAGCTTTACTTCCTCACGAAAGGGGAAACATCCAGACCATGAAAAAACAATCAGTCGCTGAGATAGGTTGGCGGACCAAGGAGTTGCAGACACGTCCGGAGAAGCCTGCATGGCAGGCGCATGAGCAGAGCTCGATGGAGAATACTGAGTTTATCAGACCTATTTCGGCAACGGGACCTTTTCAACGACTCCCGCAACTGACGAAGCAAGCAGGTCATGCTGCTGATGGACTCGACCGCATGAGGAGTGCTGCCAGTCCGCCAATGTTGGGTAATGATATCAAACTCCCTTGGTGTGAATCTCCTCGGCACACCCGCTTTGAGGTAGATCAATACCCAGGTCATTATCGAGGTTCAGGGGTTTCCACCCCTCGGCAGAGAAGTGGTCTATGGACGCCAGGTGCGGGCAACAGTCGGCACAGCTCCGGTAAAGGCCTGTGGATGGGTGTTTGCGCCATCTCTGACAACGCTGGGCTGGCTCCTCCAAGGCCGGGACGCCCGGGTTTGATCACACCTGCAGAGCACGAGTACCCGTTTCCGGAACCAGATGTCATCATGCATTACAGCCAACACCTACCTGAATCACCATTGAATTCCCATCCAGGGTCAAACATGGCATGCATAGACGATATGCTTATGGCCGAGCAAGAAATCCAGCGCGAGTGCACCGACGCCCTCGTCACACAGGTGTACAACTACCTCTCCCTCGGATATCCTGCTTTGGCACGCAAGTTCGATGATGAACTCTGTAAGATCACCCGTATCTCAGTCGAGGAGCTCCGGCGCGACGACAAGCTGGCGAACACCAAAGGATTTATTGGAACGCCTGAAGGTAAAGGGGTCACGCAAGACGGCGTGTCAGACGGCCAGTGTGCCCGATGGAGAGCACTCAGATTATACGTGCGAGAATGGGCACGACAGAAGCCTCAAATGGCTGCGGTTCCTGACCTTGATGCGTGGGGAGACCGGGCCCGGAGAGGCAGTTGGGCGATTTGACAGCCCCTTCTGGACAGATTTTCTGGTTTTTTGTTTCTGCCTCATGTGTGGTTTCGTGCGTTTGCAGCAATTCAGCGTTGTGTTCGGGTACGAGTTGGTCAGCGCGCTGGTGCATCACCTCGGTCCTGGTGTGACTTTGCGTGCTTTTGGGGAATTTTGGGTCTCGAGGTGATTCGGAATGGTTGAGCAGCGGTGACTGCTATTTCTATACTGACGTTCTTCCTCCTCTGCGCAGCATTGCATGAAGAGTCATGCGACCCTGTTGTTGAAAGGGCCTACAGATATATATACATACAGCATTCATCCCTATCTGATCTGCTTGACGCATTCGGATATCAGTCCGATGCATCATGATGCAATTGATTGGCATCTACAGGTGGGGATCTACCATAGAGCGTGATGCCTGTCCAAGACCGCTCATCACCGACCTTGAGTGACTTTCCAAGATGCCGACGGATTATTACTCTGTCAGCTTACGGCCTCTCCGAGAGTAAGGCTGAATGAGTCAGCACGCGGTATCTCCTCCATCATGCAACCACCCCTACCTTACCTTACCCAACACCAGTGCCAGTACCTGGCAGATCTCAAGATGGTCATGTTACCTACCTTACGTGCTTGCGGATCCCGGGCCGTTACCACTGAGAGTAATTGCTGATAGATATGAAACTTAAACTCACTCGTATGGTACTGACCGGGTCGACCGCAAATCGGTAGTTAGGCAAGTCAGCGAGCGAAAGGCTGTGCCGCAGCACAAGGCGCAATCTGGAAAGCTGCCCGTCCTCCTGGATGCGACATCATTATCAATGATCTAGTTAAGATACTTTTGACTACCAGATCTGATTTCCTTGTCTAGAGTGAGGGAAAAGCGCCTACCGGTCAGCCCGCAGAGAACGCCTACAGTACAACGATACCATATCAACATTAATACGAGAGGATGATGAAATGATCTGCCGAATGTCGAGTGCACAGCACCGTTTTCTTCGTTCGACTACCTAGTTAAGCCACGGGTCTTGGAATATCTCAGTTGCCTAGGTTCTGTACTGACTGAATGCTCGTCACCGTTTCGAAATAATGTTTTGATGATGGACGCTATTCGGGTACTGGACGACAAGTGATAGTCGTGCTTTTCCAGTGCGTTAAGGTTCCGTCCTTCTCCCTGCACTCGCTCGTCCCCGGTACGCGACGGGGCCAACCGAGCAAGTCAGCTCTTGGTGGGGGTTACGGTCGAGGGCCTTGCCTTGCCCTGCTCACTTACGTTACACCTTCCCTTACCTCACTTTGCATACGTCTGACACTATTTTCGATCTAGCCTAGGTAGCTTCAACCTTCTGCATCTCACGTCCGTGTACTGAGCCACGAACCTTGGTTCGGCGATTCCTCAAGTGCGAAACTACCTCCCGCGATACTCTCGGTAGACCCCACACGCATACCGGTGATATCTTCTACGTCTGGGCGTCAAAATCAAATCCCTTAACGTTGTCGCGTCGGTCAAGCCGTCGAGTTCGTCCTGGCTCATAGCATAAGTATTTCAACGTCCGAAGATGTCTACAGTCTCCTCTCCCACATCCGTTGATGGTCACCACCACCTCTTGACTGGTTTCAGAGAGCAGTCACTCGATGATCCTTTCTTGGCCTCGTCACCGCATGAAGAGCAGCTGCTCCAACTGTCGAGTCGGATCGCTACTTCAGTCGTACTCGAAGCCCAAACCACGAAACAAACAAACCACACCGGCTCCGGAGTCGCCGTCCAAACCACGAGCAACTCATCCTGCCCGAAGGATACCTCCCTTACCGGCGCCGCTTCATATCTTCGTCGAGACGTCCCCATCCATGAACCAAACATCAGCCCTCGGGGAACCACCATCGGCCATACCCCATACCCTGAGCATTCGCAGCATCAAAGCGCCTCATTTTCTCCTACGACGGCCTCCGAATTCCTGAGCCCAACAGCGTTTTACACGGACGCAGGCTATAGCGAGTTGAGCGAGATTGCGACCCCCAGTTTTGACGACGACTTCTTTCTGGACGCCGACTTTGGCCTTATACCAACAATACAGCCCGAGGAGGACTTGCATTACTCTAG
>JAABVA010004318.1_pt1 | contig 13196 bp, 9 predicted proteins | sample 5560331 | NCBI WGS metagenome assembly JAABVA01 (sample SAMN12812661, study PRJNA571458) | rock metagenome | isolation source: Antarctica rocks | place: Antarctica: Victoria Land, Mt New Zealand sud | collected 2016-01-07
CGACGACATAGACTGCATGCGACGCTCCTTTGTGATTGATCTTCGCCTCAGACACGAAAATCGTAGCAAAGGAGCGTTCTTTCTGCCTCTCTCGGTATCCAACAACGAGAACGCATAAGCCCTGTATTCAAATGCGCTGATACACTATCCCGCAACGGTGATTGGGAAGATAAAAAGGGGTATGCATGATGCGGATCGTTGTCGGCAGTGACCATGCAGGATTTGCGCTGAAGGGGCCGCTGGTGCGTGCCCTGAAGGAGTGGGGCCATGAAGTTGAGGATGTCGGCGGATACACGGCGGCGGAGGTGGACTTCCCGGACATCGCCCAGTGGCTCTGCGCGGCGATCCTCGCCGGGCGAGCGGAGCGGGGTGTAATGGTCTGCGGGACAGGGATCGGCGCGTGCATGGCGGCGAACAAGGTGCCGGGTATCCGCGCCGCCTTGTGCCACGATGTTCATTCCGCGCACCAGTGCGTCGAGCACGACCACGCGAATGTCTGCTGCCTCGGCGCGCAGATCATCGGCGAATGGCTCGCTCGCGATCTCCTCAAAGCATATCTGGACGCGACGCCGAGCACCGAAGAACATTATCTTCGCCGCCTCGCCAAACTTGCTGAGATGGAGCGGGCGGCTGGCAGTTCGTAGGGGGCGTCAACCGCTCTCGGCGGTGATGATGCCGTGCGATTACCGCGCGGCGACGGCCCAGCCCGCCTTCTCCAAGAGCACCTGCTGTACACGCCGCAAGAGTTCAGTGAGTGGTAACGGATCGTATCCCGCGACGTGTCAGCGCATCGGAAGTTTCGGCAGGTCTTCCCAGCGATTAAAGGTGAGAACTCCGACGATGCGTATCCCCGCCGACTGCCCAGTTTTCTCTTCATTCTCGTCCAGCGCGTCCAGCAGATAGATTTCCTGATCGCGCAATCGCGCCTCCCATGATGCGGAAAGCGGTTCAACGAACAGAGTGAGAATGTCTCCTTCAACGTCCGACCAGAGCAGCGAGGCTGTCACCATCTCCATAGTTGTTCCCCTGGCGCACCGACGTACACAAGAAAGGCGGGGAGCGATCCCCGCCTCATTGCTCGTTACTTCAGTTATGCCGCGACTGACTCTGGAATTTCGACGAGTTCCGGCTGGGTAGTGTGGAAGACGAACGCGCCGTCCGCCATATCTACGGTGATGGCGCTGCCCTCGGCGATCTCGCCGCGAATGACCGCCGCCGCCACCTCATCGAGGATCGCGCTCTGGATTGCCCGCTTCAAGGGCCGCGCGCCGTAGATCGGATCATAGCCGATGCGCACGATCTCCTCTTCCGCTTCCGGCGTCAGCGTCAGGGAATAGCCCTTCGTCCGCAGCCGCTTCGTCAACTGATCGAGCAGGATATGCACGATATCGCGCAGATTCGCGTCGGTCAGCGCTGCGAAGACCACGATCTCATCGAGCCGGTTGATGAACTCAGGCCGGAAGAAGTCCTTCAGCGCATCGAGGTATTCCCGGTGCTTTGCCATCGTTGCTTCCGCCTTCGTCGCCTGGAAGCCGATCCGTCCGCGCTGCTCGGTCACGCTTGTGCCGATGTTCGAGGTGAGGATAATTACCGTGTTCGTGAAGTCCACGGTACGCCCCTGCCCGTCCGTCAGCCGTCCGTCGTCGAGCACTTGGAGAAGGGCGTTGAAGACCTCCGCATGTGCCTTCTCGATCTCATCGAACAAAAGGACGCTGTACGGCTGCCGCCGCACCCGCTCGGTCAGTTGGCCGCCCTCGTCATAGCCGACGTAGCCAGGAGGCGCACCGAACAACCGCGCCACCGTGTGCCGCTCCTGATACTCCGACATATCGAAGCGCAGCAGGGCCGACTCGTCATCGAACAGAAACCCCGCCAGGGCGCGCGCCAGTTCGGTCTTTCCCACGCCCGTCGGGCCGAGGAAGAGGAAACTGCCAAGTGGCCGCTTCGGATCGCTCATCCCCGCCCGCGCCCGCCGGATAGCCTTGGAGACTGCTGTAATTGCCGTCTCCTGCCCGACGACTCGCTCGTGCAGCCGCTCCTCCATTGTGGCGAGTTTGACCGCTTCACCCTCCACGAGGTTCGTGACCGGGATGCCTGTCCAGGTGGAGACGACCGCCGCGATCTCCTCCGGCGTCACTTCTTCCGTCAGTAAGGGCCGGATACCGGTCGCCGCGACAGTTGGCTCGTCCGCCTCAGCGGCGATTTGCTTTTCGAGTTCGGTCAGTGTGCCGTACTTCAGTTCCGCCGCGCGGCTGTAGTCCGCTGCCCGCTCCGCCTTCTCGATCTCGGTGCGCGTCTCTTCGACCTGTCGCTTGAGGCCGCGTCGCCGGTTGATGCCATCCTGTTCCTGCGTCCACTGCGAGCGCAAGGCATCGCGCTTCTCGCCAATCTCGGCCAGTTCACGCTCCAGTTCGCCGAGTCGCTCGTGCGAGCGGCGGTCCTTCTCCTTCGTCAGCGCCTCGCGCTCGATCTCCAACTGTGTCCAGCGCCGCTCGACCTCGTCCAGTGCTGCCGGGCGGGATTCGATTTCCAACCGCAACTTGGCGCCTGCCTCGTCTACGAGGTCAATTGCCTTGTCCGGCAGGAAGCGGTCGGTGATGTAGCGGTCAGACAAGGTCGCCGCCGCGACGAGCGCCGCGTCGTGAATCCGCACGCCGTGATGCACTTCGTACCGCTCGCGCAGACCGCGAAGGATCGAAACCGTGTCGTCCACGCTCGGCTCACCAATCTTCACCGGCTGGAAACGTCGTTCGAGTGCGGCATCTTTCTCGATGTACTTGCGATACTCGTTGAGCGTCGTCGCGCCGATCGCATGCAGTTCGCCGCGTGCTAGTGCCGGCTTCAGCAGGTTCGCGGCGTCCATCGCGCCGTCGTTGCCTGCCCCGGCGCCGACAACGGTGGTCAACTCGTCAATGAAGAGGATGATGGTTCCCTCGTTCTCCTGCACTTCCTTGAGGACGGCCTTCAGCCGCTCCTCGAACTCGCCGCGATACTTCGCCCCCGCAACGAGCGCGCCCATATCGAGAGCGATGATCTGCTTGTTCTTCAGCGTGCTCGGCACATCGCCCTGCACGATACGCTGCGCCAAGCCTTCAGCGACGGCGGTCTTGCCGACACCCGGCTCGCCGATCAGCACCGGGTTGTTCTTCGTCCGGCGCGAGAGCACCTGCATGACGCGGCGAATTTCCTCGTCTCGCCCGATGACAGGATCGAGTTTGCCGTCCCGCGCGGCGGCGGTCAGGTCGCGCCCGTACTTTTCCAGCGCCTGGTATCTGTTTTCCGGGTTCGGGCTGTCCACATGCTGGCTGCCGCGCACCTCTTTGAGCGCTTCCAGCACGCGCGCTCTCGTCAGGCCGAACGTCGTCACCAACTGCTCCGGCGCGCCGCCGAGGCGCGGGGTGAGCATGGCAAGGAAGAGGTGCTCGGTGCTGAGGTAACTGTCGCCCAGTTCGTTCGCTGCCTCGACCGCCTGACGGAAGACGGCCTGCATCCGCTCCGACGGCGTAATCTGCGTCGTCTGCCCCATCGCGCGCGGCACGCGGCTGCCAAATTGCTCCGCCATCGCGCGCGGCTCGATCGGGTCAACGCCGAGTTTCGTGAGCAGGAGTGGGACAATGCCACCCTCCTGCGCGAGCAGGGCGACGAGCAAATGCTCTGGTTCATAGCGACTATAACCGTGCTCAAGCACATACTGCTGGCTCGCGGCGAGCGCTTCGCCTGCCTTCTCAGTGAATCGTGGTTGTGCCATGATAAAATATCCCTTCCAGAGAGCATTAGCACTCTCGTCCTATGATTGCTAACCCCCTCAACAACCCTGATATTCCCTGTATCAAGGCGGGGAGAATTGAACCACGAAAACACGAAGAGCACGAAGATCATGCTCTTCATGTCTTCGTGTTTTCGTGGTTCAATCGTTTCCTAGGATCAGACCGTGTTCGAGGGCAAAGGAGGTAGCGGCGACGCGGTTCGTGACACCGAGTTTGCCGAGCAGGCTGCTAACGTGCTGATCCACGGTCCGGCGGCTAATTGAGAGGTGGTCGGCAATTTCCTGATTACTTGCCCCTTCCACAAGAGAGCGCAGGACGTCTGCTTCGCGAGCCGTGATGCCGTACGCCTGCGCGGGGTTGACAGCATGCAGCCGGGTCCGTAGCGCGTCGAGTTGGGCGGTCAGAAAAGGCGCGCCAAGCGGCGTGATGATCGCCTCCGCCGCAGTGAGTGCGCGCCGTGCCTCCGCGCGATCGGGCTTGTCGGTGCGGGTGATGTGGAGGATGGCGAGGGCGATAGCGATGGCCGCACGATCATGGGCGGCGGGAATGCGCGCCGCGACCTCTTCCGCCTGCCGGAGCGCCGTTTCCGCATCCTGCCACGCGCCGCGCTCCATCGCTAGTTCGCCGGTGACGCGGCGGGCGGCGGCGAGCGCGAACAGGTCGTGCTGCGTCGCTGCCTGCTCGCATGCGGTCGTCGCGCTGGTCAGAGCGCGCGGCGCCTGCCCGCGAGCGCGATAGAAAGCAGCCCACGCGAGATGGTGCTCCGAGACGGCGGGGACGTACATGCTTTTCGCGAGCAGCGCCGTACTCTCGTCCAGCGCTCGTTTCGCCGCCACGAGTTGGCGATCCATAAGCAATAATTGCGTGAGGAGATGGAGGGCGCGAATGTGCAGGTGATGTGGCAGCGTCCAGTCCACGCCAGGTGGCGGGAGTTGCTGTCGGATCAAGGCGATTCCGTCCGTCGCGCGCCCCTCGGCGAACGCGAACTGCGCGGCGCAAATCGTCCATTCCGCCCGATGGAGCACCGCAGTAGGCGGTGGATCAGGCATGGCGCGCAAATCCTGTCGTGCCCGTTCCCAATCGCCCTGCAAGAACGCCCAGTAAGCGGGGAGAAACCACCCGAGTGCGAACGGCGCTTCCACTTGTGCCCGGCCACGTTCCGCCATTGCGTGATGCTGGCGCACGAAATCAGCAAGCAGATCCGTGCGATCAGCGAAGAAGGGCAAACAGACGGCGAAGAAGAGGTGAAAAAGGATTCCACTTGCCGGGAAGGGGTTGTCGAGTTCCTGCTGCCCCGCGAGGCCGACCTGCATGAGTCGAAGCGCATCGCGCGCATTACCGACCGCCGCGTGTGCGTGGCCGGCAATGAACGAGAGGTCGGAGTATGCGTCGCGAATTGTGCGGGCTTCCGCTCCCTGCGCGGTCGCAAGGAGGTGCGCGCTCTCGGCAATCGTCTCCGTGTACTTGCCCTGGTCACGCAGGGTGACGAGTACGAACGGTCCACAGGCGATGGCGGTCTCCGCATCACCGAGGCGGAGTAAGCCGTCTGTGGCGAGGCGCGCCTGGTCTTCCGCTCGTGCGTACCAGCCAAAGCGCCAATAGGAATAGCCGAGATAGCGGCGGACTTGTGCCGCGCTCAATTGATTATCACGGGCGAGGAAGCCGCGCAGCGCTTCTTCCGCATGTCGCTGCGAGCGCAGTGGGTCGGCATATGCAACCGCGCCCGTCAACTTGAGCAGCAATTGGTCGCGTGATTCCGCCGTGTTCGGCTCGATCAGAGAGAGTGCGCGTTCGTAGTAGTCGGCGGCAGTCGCTTTGGCAAAGACCCATGTCGCGGCATCGCCCGCGAGTGTGAGGTAGCGCACCGCACGTTTGCCATCGTGCGCCTGCCCGAAATGATGCGCCAGTCGGTCATAGGAGTGTTCATCACCGAGCACTGCGGACGCTTCGATTGCCTCACCGATCTTTCGGTGCCACTGTCGTCGCCGCGTGACGAGCACTGTGTGGTAGAGCACTTCATGGATGATTGGATGCGTAAACCGATATTCCTCGCGCGTGGCGTCCTCCTCGGCAATCACATTCGCGCGTGCCGCCCGTTCCAGCCAATCCAGCACGTCCTCTTCCGGTAGACCGATCACCGTGCGGAGCAGCGGAAAGGTGAAGGTCTGGCCGATAATTGCCGCGACTTCGAGCATCTGTTTTGTCGGCGGGGAGAGGCGGGCAAGGCGCGTCGCCACCACTTCCTGCAGTGTCTCGGGCGGCGATGGCAGCGTTGTGGAAAGAACCGTCCAACCCTCTGTCGTTCTTTCCACCGCACGCGCGGAGACGAGCGCGCGGCACATCTCCCGCACGAAGAGCGGGTTGCCCGCCGTCGTCCGGTAGATGGAGCGAGAGAGCGCCTCCGTCCGTTGCCCCATGCCGAATTGTCCCGCCACCATCTCCGTCACCATTGCGGGAACGAGACGGGGGAGCATGATGCGCGTCGTCGGCGCTTCACGCATCAGGCGTGGCAGGAGCGCCGCCAGCGGATGCTCTCCCGTCAGTTCATCGCCGCGATAGGTGCAGATAACGAGCATTCGCTGGCTCGACAGATCGTGTGCGATATGACGAAGCAGATCGAGCGAGGCGGGGTCAGCCCAGTGGAGATCGTCGAGGATCACGATGAGCAACTTCGCCCGTGCGAGCGTCGTGAGGGCATGTTGCACCCGCGCGAAGAGCGCTTCCTGCGTCGGTGGTTCATCACCCTGCGTCGGGAGCGGCGCAGGCGGGACGCCGACCCCTTCCGGCCAGCGGCGAAAGCAATCGCGCCACGGGCCATAGGGTGGCGTCTCCATCAGGTCATACCCGTGCCCGATCAGGAGCCGCGCGCCGTGGGGCGCGAGTGTAGCGGTGGCGAGCGCGAGCGTTGTCTTGCCGATGCCTGCCTCACCGCCGAGCAGGACGAGTTGCCCGTTGCCTCCATCCGCCTGGCGGGCGAGCGCGCGCAGGATCGCCCGCTCGTCGTCGCGGTTGACGAATGGCGTGCTGGTATCAGTGAGGTCGCGGATCATCGCCATCGTGTTGGCCCCCCACTGATTTCCCCATGCATTCGAGGCGATGAGTGATACGAACGATGTTCGCCAGAACCGAGTGCGTGGGACCAGCGTTGATAGTATATAATAGCAGAATCCTGTAGCGGAGAATCATTTTGTATTCATGAGGAGAGGAAGCGATGGCTGACGATCAGGATCTGACGGCGTTGCGAGCGCAGGTTGCGGCGCTGGAGACGCAACTGAAACAGATGCAACCACCGCATGCGTCGGGGGCTCCCGCTCCTCGCGGCGCGTCGTATGTCATGCACACGCATGTGCACCCCGCATATTTCGAACTGTGTTACATGCCACCGCCGATAGGGGATGACGACACGCCGACCCGTCAGCAACTGGGCCGGATCGAGGAACAACTGGAGCGCGTTATTGCCCTGCTTGAGCAACGGACAACATAGCGCATCCCGATGATGCATCCCTCAGCCCTCCATGTAATCGGGGGTGGACTGCTCGCAGCGGAGATCGCCGTAACGATTCGTACCCGTGTATCATCGCGCCAGATTATTGCACGGGATGTCATGCCCGAATCGGATGCGTTCGCTGAAAGCGCGTTTATCATCGGCGTGGCGGAAGGTGATGCAACAGGGCTGCTCCACACGATCAACCGCGTCGCCTGCCGACACGGTATCCCCTGGCTGCCGATCCGCGCGATGCCCGATACTGTCCGTTTCGGCCCCACCATTTTTCCCGGCGCGACAGCGTGCCTCCTCTGCATCACGTTGCGGGAGACGGCGAACGGCCCTAACCCCCCAACCCACTTCCCCATACTGCCCAGAGGGCGCCCGGAAGGGAGAGCAAAGGAAAACGGCGTAGTATCAGCTCCCCCCCTCCTTTGCCACCAGGCGAGGGAGGGGGTGCCAGGAGGTGAGGTTCCCACCCTTGCCACCCTCGAAGTCCTCCAAACATTAATCGGTGAGCCATCCCGCGCATGCGGGCAGCTCGGCCTGCTGAATGTACCGTCCGGGGTGTGGACGTGGCATCCAGTTCTGCGCCATCCACGTTGCCCGGTCTGCGGTGGCTTGCCGTGGTCGCCTTTCACTCTCGCTTCCCTTGGAGGGAAGCCAGGCGCCCTTTGGGCAGGTGAGGGAATAGGGTCGTTCGTGGACGACGAAACGGGGATCGTGCGCACGGTGCTGCCGGTACCGCCTCCACCTGATGAGCCGACGCCGCCACACGTCGCGCTGGCGATCCTGCCGAACACGCAGTTCCGGGACGATTGGGCTGCACTCCCACCCGGCGAACACACGACGATCGGCAAGGGCTGGACGGTGGAAGACGCACGTCGTGCCGCAATCGGAGAGGCGTTGGAGCGATACTGCGCGATGCTGCCTCCGCCACCGGGGACGTTTCGCGTCGCGCCGTTTGCGACACTCGACTGCCCCGCCATTGGCCCGGAAGCGTTCGGCCTGTATCACCCGACGCAGTACGCGGATGGATCGGCACCGTATGCCCCGGTCACGCCCAATACGCCACTCCATTGGGTTGAGGGACGGTCGTTGACGCATGACCGCCCGGTGCTCGTCCCCGCGTCGCTCGTCTACCTCCTGCCGCTGGATGCATTCTGCCAGCAGACATCCAATGGCCTCGCGGCGGGCCGGACGGTCGCGGAGGCATCGCTGCGGGCGCTCTGCGAGGTGATCGAGCGCGATGCCTTCCTTGTTGGCTGGCTGACGCGCCACGCTGCCCCGTTGCTTGACCTCTGTGCCGTCAGTGACGCTGTGGCGCGTATTGTCCACTGGTACGCCGCACGGGGCGTGACGCTGACAGCGCACGATCTGACCACGACGACCGGCGTGCCCGCGATCCTCACGCGGGCACACGACGAAAGCGGACGACCACCGATTGATCTGATCGGCCTCGGCTGTGATCCCGATCCGCGCCGCGCCGTCGAGCGAGCGGCGCTCGAAGTCGGGCAGGGGCGGTATGCCCGCTGGGATGAACTGTCGGCACAAGGTACGTCCGCCACGGTTCGCACCCCGGCGGACCACGGTTTGTGGTACGCGCTGCGCGACCGGAGCAATGCCTTTGCGTTCCTCGGCGCGCAATCCGGCCTGCTGCCTGTGCGGATCGGCAACGCGGACGATGATCCCGAAACACTGCTCGCTGCCATCGTCGCAATGCTGGCGCACACCGGGCATGAAACGGTGATCGCAGAGATCACGACGCCGGATGTCCGGTCGGCAGGGATGGCAGTCGTCCGCGCGCTCGTCACGGGCCTCTTGCCGATCCACTTTGGTGTCGGGCAGGAGCGACTGGGCAGCCCGCGCCTCGTCCCATTCCCCATCGCCTCCCTCAATCGCCTGCCGCATCCCCTCGCATAACTCGAATCTTCCTAACACCCAATCCCTTCCCTCGCAGGGAGGGATGTGGGATGGGAAAGCCCATACGGAGTACGGACATGTATGGAGCAAAATTCGCGCCCGATACATCCGTAACCTTACGGATGTACCATTCCCAATCACCCCCTAGAGTGGAGACAGCAGCAACGAACCGAGCGCGATGGTGGTGGGAGAGAAGCAGTAAGGGGCGGGCGCCAATGACAGCACACTCCGTGGTTTCCAACGACGCACAGTGGATCGAGCAGGCCCGGATGGGTGATGCGGCAGCCTTTGAAGCGCTGCTGCGGCGGTACGAGCGGCCACTCTATGGATACATTTATCGTGTAATGTCCGGGAATGTGGACGATGCAGCAGACCTCTTGCAAGAGACCTTCATCAAGGTCTATCGCGCCCTGTCGCGCATCCCCGACGATGTCAATTTCCCCGCGTGGCTCTATCGCGTCGCACGCAATTGCTGCCTCGACGAACTGCGCCATCGCCGTCGTGCCTGTTGGACGGTCTGGGACGGCGCGCAGGGCGTCGTGATGGCGGATCATTTTGGGGGCGCGGACCCGGAGCAGATCGTACTGGATCGGGAGGGCAACAGCGCCGTGAAGGCGGTTCTGGCGCGGATGTCCTGCCGGAACCGGGAGGCGCTCATCCTGCGCGAGTGCGAGGGAATGTCCTGCGAAGAGATCGGCGCGGTCTTCGGCATCTCACGCAAGGCGGTGAAATCCATGCTCTTCCGTGCCCGTGACGAGTTCCGTCGGATCACTGAGGACCTGGCTTCGACCACCTGACGACGCAAGAAAGCGACTGATAGGTGGTCTGATGGACAGCATCGAGATGTACGGCAATCGCGCGGTGATCTAACCGCGCGCCACATGCGTATACCATGATGAACCGACCTTCTCTTGTATTCTCCTTCCCCATTTCCCCAATCCCAGCCGGTACCGCCCCCACGGTGCCGGCATTTTTTGGCGTTCGATGTTCGATGTTCGAAGTTTGGAGTCGGGAACGAGATTCCTCGAACTCCGAACTCCAACCCTCTGTCTTGGCAGCGCCCATGCTATACTTTTGTCAATGGAATGGTTCGGTTCCGGCAGGTTCTGAGTGGTGTACGTGCTCCAGCCGCCGGGCCGTCATGGAGGTTTCCCCCGTTACATGAGCGCTGAAGTGTGGAGAACGATTGCCGGGCTGGCGATGCTTGCCCTGTTCGTCTTCCTTAATGCCTATTTCGTCGCGACCGAGTACGGCCTCGTCGCCTCCCGCCGCAGCCGGATCGAGCAAATGGCGCAGGACGGGAACACGCGCGCGCGCTGGGTGAAGGCCGCGCTCGCCAACCTTAACCCGTACATCTCCGCGACGCAGATCGGCATCACGATCGCCGGGTTAGCGCTCGGCTATCTCGGCGAGCCGGTCGTCGCGAAACTGATCGAACCCGCCTTCGCGTGGCTGCCTGCCAATGTACCGGTGCTCTCCGCACATGTGATCGCCATCGTCTTCTCCTTCCTCCTCGTCACGTATGTCACCGTTTTGATGAGCGAACTGCTGCCAAAGCGCATCGCCATCCAGAACCCGGAGCGGATGGCGCTGCTCGTGATCGGCCCGATCCGCATTTTCCTCATCGTTTTTCGTCCCTTGATCGCCGTGCTCAACAACAGCGCGAATTTTCTCCTCAGACGGCTCGGCCTCGGTGAAACGAGCGAGCGCGGGACGTATACCGAAGAGGAATTGCGCATCCTTGTACGTGAGAGCGAGCAGGCGGGAACACTCGAAACGGGCGAGCGCGAGTTGATTGACCGCGTCTTCTCCTTCGCGGACAAGGAAGCGCAGCAGGTAATGGTGCCGCGTACGCAAGTCGCCGGGATCGAGCAACATACGCGGATCGCCGATGTCGCGCCGCAAGTCGCGACGAGCACCTACACCCGGTTTCCCATCTACGAAGAAAACCTCGACACGATCCACGGGATGGCGCACGTCAAGGACATCATCGCGGCGGTCGGCTCCGGTCGGGGCGAGGAATGGATCGAGGCGATCATGCGCCCGGTGCTTGTTGTGCCCGAATCGGTGCATATTGACGATCTAATGCTCGAAATGCGCCGCCGTCACACACACATGGCGATCCTCGTGGACGATTACGGCGGCACGGCGGGCCTTGTGACGATGGAAGACCTGATCGAGGAACTAGTAGGGGACATCGAGGACGAGTTCGACCGTGCCGCGCCGCAACTGCAACGCAACGCCGACGGGAGCATCACGCTTGATGGACGCACACCGATCGCGGAGGTCCGCACGATGGCGCCACTTGGCGATGTAGATGACGGCTACGAAACCATTGCCGGGTACGTCCTGGATCGTATGGGACGTATCCCAAAGGCAGGCGAGAGCGTCGAGACGGACCATCTCCACATCCGCGTGGACCGGATGGATCGCCTCCGTATCGCGCAAGTTACGCTCATCCCGACTGATGGCGCGCCACGGAATGTGGTTGCGGCTGATTAGAGCGATTTTCGCAGTGACGAGTGCTGATGAGCGTTCCGGTGGCGGCGGTCTGTCGCTCGCCACCACCGGAACGCTCATCAGCTTGGTAATTACGAAATCCGCTGTAATGTTCCCCGGTTCCGCTACCGCCGAGTTGGGAGGGGAGCAGGAGCGGGAGCGGGAGCAGGCGTGACACTTCACTGCTACTTGCGCCCACTTCAATAACCGGCGATCGTCTCGGCGGGAGAGGGTTCGGCGGTATGAGATTGACCAGACCCGGTACGCGCGTCGCGGGGAGCGGCTTTGCGCCACTGATTGGTGCAACGGATGGTCGCGGCGGTGGCAGTGGGGTAAGGACCGCGTACGTGAAGACGGACGCGAGCGTGCCTGTCGTCGTATCGGGGTTCGTTACAACGATATCCACCACGCCTGGACCGTGCGCGGGCGTCGTCGCCGTGATCGTATTGGCGTCAACGACCATGACGCCCGTTGCCGCCAATCCATCAAAGGTGACCGTTGCGTTGGGCTGGAAACCGACGCCGGTGATCGTTACCGTTGTGTCGCCTGTGGTCTTGCCGTCTGCCGGGGCGATGCCGGTCGGATTCGGTGGCGCGACGACGGTGATCGTGCCGTGCATGCCAGTGCCTGGGGTGCCGTGAAAGGAGCAATGATAGGGGAACACACCGGTTTGATCGAACGTGACAGAGAAGGAAGCGCCGTGGGCCAGGGGACCGGAATCGAAGGTGGGTATGATTGCCGGGTCACTGGTTGTGGTGTGTTGGATCGGGCTTGAATCGTTATTTGTCCACGTCACTTTAGTGCCGACAGGAATCGTTGTATTGATCGTTCCGTTCGGCGCCACAAACTGAAACATTTGCATCGAGATCGCGACATCCGGCGGCGCGGTCGTCGCGTGCCCGACCATGACGAGACCCGCAAGCACAACGGCGAAGACCAGTGCGATCCCGACACGTTTGCCGCCCATTCCCTGAATACGTAGTCCCATCGTGTTACTCCCTTTCCCTCATTTCCCTTTCGCTACTGAGGGGTACGCGCAAATACATCCGCACGGATGGGTTTTCGATGGGCGAGAAATGAAACGACACGTCTCTTGATTATTCCCCTCTCCCTTACCTTGGGGCAAACGAGAGGGGCTGGGGGTGCGGTTAACCCTATGCCAGCACCGGCATGCGGATGGCAGCGTGGACGTGGCCCATGCCATCCGCGATCTGGCGGAGGACATCGGGGAGGATGGCCTGCGGGCCGTCGCAGAGTGCCTGCGCGGGGTCGTGGTGCACCTCGACGATCAGGCCGTCGGCGCCGGCGGCGATCGCGGCGAGTGACATCGGGGCGACGAGCGCGCGACGGCCCGTGCCGTGCGACGGGTCCACAATCACTGGCAGGTGCGTCAAGTCCTTGAGTAGCGGTACGGCGGTCAGATCGAGCGTGAAGCGGACGATTGGATCGAAGCCGCGGATACCGCGCTCGCAGAGGACAACGTCCTCATTTCCCTCCGCCAGCACATACTCCGCGCTCATCAG
>JAABVA010004319.1_pt1 | contig 13194 bp, 13 predicted proteins | sample 5560331 | NCBI WGS metagenome assembly JAABVA01 (sample SAMN12812661, study PRJNA571458) | rock metagenome | isolation source: Antarctica rocks | place: Antarctica: Victoria Land, Mt New Zealand sud | collected 2016-01-07
AGACGTCATGGTCGCCTCTCCAAATCCTAGGGTCGCCGCATTGGTTGACCCAACATTTCCAATATAGGGATCGCGATGGCAAATTTGTGGCATCGTCAGTAAACTATCTATCACGAAATGTAACTAGTGGCCGCCCAGGTATGCCGCCACCACGGCCGGGTCGGCGGCTATGCTGGCCGCATCGCCCTGCAGCACGATGCGCCCGGTCTCGATAACGTAGGCATAGTCGGCGACGTCCAGCGCCGCGGACGCGTTCTGCTCTACCAGCAAGATCGTCGTTCCCTCGCGCTTCAGGTCGGCGATGGCGGCAAAAATCTCCTCCACGAACAGCGGCGCCAGGCCCATGCTCGGCTCGTCCAGCAGCAACAGGCGGGGCGCGCCCATCAACGCCCGTCCGAACGCGAGCATCTGCTGCTCGCCGCCCGACATCGACCCGGCAAGTTGCGCCAAACGCTCCCGCAGCCGCGGAAACCGAGCCAGCACGGCATCCCGCCGCCGGGCGCTCTCGGCGCGGCTGGGCGAAAGATACGCGCCAAGCGCCAGGTTGTCCGCCACCGTCAGTTCGGCGAACACCTGACGTCCCTCCGGCACCTGCCGTAGCCCGGCCGCGGCGATCGCATGGGCGGAGCGGCCGGTGATGTCCTGCCCGTCGAACAGCACTCGGCCCGCATGGGGGCGCACCAGGCCCGACACCGCCCGCATCGTCGTCGTCTTGCCGGCGCCGTTGGCCCCGATCAGGCACACCACCTGGCCCGGCGTCACCGCGACATCGATGCCTTTCACCGCGAGGGTGTTCCTGAACCCGACCGCCAGTCCCTCGATCCGCAGGCTGCTCACGCGCCACGCACTCCGGCCCGCGCGCCCGCTGCCAGTCGCGCCGCAACCTTAGGGCCGAGGTAGGCCTCGATCACCGTCGGGTCCTGCCGGACGGCGGCGGGCACGCCTCCGAAGATGCGGCGGCCGAAGCTGAGCACCGTCACGTCGTCGGAGATGTCCATGACGAAGCCCATGTCGTGCTCCACCAGCAGGATGGTCGTGCCGGCCGCGCGAATGGCGCGCACCAGGGCGGACAGCGCCTGCGTCTCGGCCGGGTTCATGCCGGCGGCGGGCTCGTCCAGCAGCAGCAGGCGTGGGCAGGCGGCGATGGCGCGGGCGATTTCCAGCCGCCGCTGGTCGCCGTACGACAGGGCGGACGCGCGCAAGCCGGCCCGGTCGTCGAGGCCGACCAATGCCAGCGTCGCGTGCGCCGCGTCGGCGGCGGCGCGCTCTTCCCGCCGAAACCTGGCGAGGCGGCCGACCACCTCCGGCAGGCTCGCGTGCAGGCGCGTGTGCAGGCCGGTCAACACGTTTTCCAGCACCGTCATGGCGCTGAACACGCGGATGTTCTGGAACGTGCGCGCCAGGCCCAACTCGGCGCGGCGGTAGGCGGGCAAGGCGGTGACATCCTGCCCGGCGAAACGAATGCGGCCCTCGCTGGGCGGTACGATCCCGGACACCAGGTTGAACAGCGTCGTCTTGCCGGCGCCGTTCGGGCCGATGACGGCGTGGATGCCGCCCTCGTGCACCGTCATGTCAACTCGGTCCACGGCGACCAGCCCGGCGTAGCGTCGCGTCAAGCCGGACAATTCGAGCAGCGCCGTCATGCGGTGCGCCGGAGCTTCCAGGGCAACAGGCCGCCGGGCAGGAACAGCACGGCCAACACGATGATGACGCCGTTGAACACCAGGCGCAGGTCGCTGAGGCCGCGCAGCAGCTCGGGCAGCAGTGTCAGGATGGCGGCGCCGGCGACGGGAGCCAGTGGGGTGCCGATCCCGCCGAGCAGCGCGAACGACAGGATGGTCACCGCGGGCTCGAACCCGTACTCGCCAGGGCCGATGAAGCTGGACACGTGCGCGCTCAGGCAGCCGGCGAGCCCGGCCAGCACGGCCGACGCCAGCAGCGCGCCCATCTTGTAGCGCCGAAGGTTGACGCCCATCACCTGCGCCGCCGTCTCGTCCTCGCGCATCGCCTCCATCGCGCGGCCGACGCCGCTGCGGCCGACCAGCCACAGGATCGCGATCGAAGCGGCCAGCAGGCTGTAGATCATCCAGGTCTCGCCGCGCTCCGGGATGCCCGACAGGCCGAGCGCGCCGCCGAATAGGTCGACGTTGAGATAAACGGCGCGGAGCACCTCGCCGAGGCCGATTGTCGCGATGGCGAGATACACGCCGGACAGCCGCAGGGTCGGCACACCGATGGCCAGCGCGAACAGCACCGGCGCCACGCAGGACAGCGGCAGCACCAAAAAGAACGGCAGGCCGAGCTGCAACGTCATCAAAGCGGAAGAATAGGCGCCCAGCCCCATGAATGCCGCCTGCCCGAGCGAGAGCTGCCCGACCGCCAAGACGACGTACATGGATAGGGCCAGGAGCCCGTTGATGCCGAGCGCGTGCACCAGGTTCTGGTAGGTCCACAGGAAATCGTCGAGCCACGCGGGCATCAGGCGCGCCGGGTCACGGCGCGGCCGAACAGCCCGGCGGGTCGCGTCCAGAGCACGGCGACCAGCACCAGGAACGGCACCGCTTCCTTGAGGCTGGACGCGACATAGCCGGCGGTCATCACCTCCAGCACCCCTAGCAGCAGCCCAGCGACCAGCGCGCCGCCGATGTCGCCAAGGCCGCCGACGATAATGACCACGAAGCCGCGCAGCATCATCTGCTCGCCCATGTAGGGTTGAATGGCGTTGAAGTTCAGCCCGATCAGCACGCCCCCGGCGCCGGCCAGGCAGCCGGACAGGAACGACACCAGCGCGGCGGTGCGGCCGGTGTCGATGCCCATCAACTCGGCCGCGTCGGGCTTGTCCGCCATCGCGCGAATGGCGAGGCCCAGCCGCGTGCCCCGCAGCAGCAGCAGCAGCGCGCCCACCATCAGCGCGACCGCGCCGAGGATCAGGATTTGCGCCGCGGTGACCCGGACCTCGCCGATGTGGAACGCCTCGCCGTTGACCAGGCCGCGCGGAAACCGGCGGATGTCGGAGCCGAGCCACGCCGTCAGCGCCGAGTAGAGCGCCAGCACGCCGCCGAGCGTGACCATGAGCGACGAGAGTTCGGGCGCGCGGGCGTGGCGGAGGCGGCTGAGCAGCAGCCAGTCGAACGCGACGGCCAACACGCCGCTGCCGGCTGCGGCGACCGGCAGCGCCAGCCAGATCGGCAGGCTTGCGGACCGGGTCAGAGCGAGCGCGATCAGCGCACCGGCGGAAAAGTAGAAGCCGTAGGTGAGATTGATGACCCGCAGCACACCGAACATGAGCGTGAAGCCGAGGGCGAACAGGGCGTATGTCGCGCCGAGGAGGACGCCGTTGACGAGTTGCTGGGCGAGCATCGGCAAGGTGGTATCGCGCGGGAGATGGCGATGCTAGTGGGCGCGCTACTCGAGCCCGCTTACGCTGGCGGGAGAGGATTGGGTGAAGATGGCGCTTTTGCCGGCTGGGAGGGGTGCCACCCACGATCCACCCCTCTACCGCCAGACGGGAAGAGAAGAAGCATGACAGGTCAGGTCTTTGGCCCAGTCCACCGTTGGACGAACGCCAAAGACACGACTATGCAGATGCCCCATGTTCACGGTTGGGACGTTCCTCCTCAGACTCGCCGCGTTGATCCTCGTGCTAGGAGCGAGCAGCACGGCGGACGCGCAGGGCCCCGAACGTGGGGCTCGGCTGGCGAGCGTGTTCGCCGGCGGGACTGTCCCGAGCGGTCTGGGCGTGAACATCCATTTCACCGACGGCCACCGCGCGGACCTGTTGCGAATCCATGCAATGGGCTTCCGGGTCGTGCGCATGGACATGATTTGGGAACTGGTCGAGCGCCAGCGCGGGACATACGATTGGTCGCACTACGACGCCCTCGTCAACGACCTGAGGACGGCCAAACTCACCCCCCTCCTCATCCTCGACTATGCCAACCCGATCTATGTCCCTGGCCTTGCCGCCTCGTCGAGCAAGCCTTCGCCCGCCTACGCGGCTCTGCTGGCAGGAGCGCCGCGCGCGGGCTTCCTACGGTTCGTCCATGCCGCGGCCGCGCGCTACGGCCGGAACGTCGTTTGGGAGATTTGGAATGAGCCGGACCTCAACTTCGGGCAGCCGATCGATACCGACGGCTATGTCGGCCTCGCCATGGAGTCCTGCCGGCGGATACGCAGCACCGTCCCGGACGCTCGCGTGATCGGACCAGCCGCGTCCAACTTCGCCGCCTTGCCGCTGCTCCGGCGGTTCGTCGCCGCGGACCGCGCCCGTTGCTTCGACGCCATCAGCGTCCATCCGTACCGCAACGGCCCGCCAGAAAGCGTGCTCCAGGATTGGGCCTCGCTGTTCGGCCTCGCCGAGTGCGCCAATCAACCGTCCTGCCCCGCCCTCGTCAGCAGCGAGTGGGGCTACGCCGTCACCAGTGGCGCGGCGACGGCAGAGCGGCAGGCCAACTACGTCACCCGCGTCTATCTCCTGAACCTGCTCGCTGGGGTGCCACTCAGCGTCGTCTATGACTGGCAGAACGACGGCACCGATCCGGACGATAAGGAGGCCAATTTCGGCGTCATCGACCATTCGGGCGTGGTGAAATCCGCGGGCCTTGCCCTCGGCCGGCTGGTTCAGCAGCTGGCCGGACTTGCCCCACTGGGCCGGGTCGAAACGCCGGACCCGAACGTTTTCGTCGTCGCCTTCGGCGCCGGGCGCACCGTTCGCAAGCTGGCCGGCTGGACAAGCGACGGCGCTGCGGTCGAGGTCTCCCTTCCGGCGCGCGCCTGCATCGACCCTCCGCAATACACGCACCGCGACGGCGCTTGCAGCCCGAACGGCCCGACCTTGCCGGACGCGGTCCACATGCGCCTATCCGGCAGCGTCCTAGTTGTAGCGAACCGCATTCATCGGCGTCTCGGATTGTAGTCATCGATGCCGTGCCGTGCCCGCCCCGCCATCGCCCGCGCTGATCATAATTGAGCGGGCGATGGTGGGCATTCAAACGGCCGACTGCCTGCCCTTTGTGCGCGTCGCGGCACCGGAGCAAGCCGCAATGATCAGGAGCAACGCCGCCACGCCCAGAAAGGCCGTGGGCAGGCCGGCCGCGTGGGCGACGAAGCCAATCCCTGCTGGCCCAATGAGAATGCCGGAGTAGCCGAGGGTGGTAACGGCACTGACCGCGAGGTTCGCAGGCATCGCGCGCTGCCGACCGAGAGCAGAATAGAGCACGGGCACGATGTTTGACGCGCCCAGGCCGACCAGGGCGAAGCCGGCCAGGGTGGAAGGCCAGGACGGGCCGAGTACGGCAAACGCCATGCCAGCCGCAGCGCACAACCCGCCACACAGCAGCACCATGCGCCCACCGAGGGCGCGGACGATGCGATCACCGGACAGTCGCCCGGCTGTCATTGCGACGGAGAACACCGCGTAGCCCAATCCAGCGCGGACCGGGTCCAGGCCGTGCAGGGCGGTCAGGATCAGGGCGCTCCAGTCCAGCATGGAGCCCTCGGCCAGGAAGGAGATGAAGCACAGGCCGCCGATCAGGAGCACAGCGCCGCGCGGGAGAGCGAAGGCGGGTCCATCCCGGTCGCTGCCGTAGGGGAGCAAGGTGCGCCCGAAGGCGAGCAGCGTCGCTACGATTACGACATCCACGCACAGGGTCGCGAGCAGGGGCGAGCCGGCGCCCCAAAGCACGATGCTGACGCTGGCAGCACCGGCGATGCCGCCGACGCTGAACAGGCCGTGGAACCCGGACATCACCGCACGGCCAGCAGTCCGCTCCACGATGACAGCCTGGATGTTGATCACGACATCCACGGTGCCGACGCCTGTGCCGAACAGCAGCAGCGCAGCCGCGAGTAACGGAACGCTGCTCGCCGCAGCGAGCAGCGGCAGAGCGATGCAGATCACCAGGCTCGCGGCCCAGATGGTGCGACGGCATCCAAAGCGCGCGGCCAACACCCCGGCGAGCGGCATGGTCGCGATGGAGCCGACGCCCAAGCAGAGCAGCAGCAATCCGAGCGTGCCCTCGCCAACAGCAAGGCGGTCCTTGGCATAGGGCACGAGCGGCGCCCAGGCCGCCATGCCAAACCCTGCGATGAAGAAGGCGGCGCGCGTGGACCACTCTTCCGGCGCGCCAGGAAGGGGACGCGCCGTATCCGCAAGCAAGTTACTCAAGATGCCTGCTTACTAGGGCTGGCGTCCGATCAGCATGGGGCTCCAGCGGTCAGCAAGCCCGTCCAGGCAATCGGTAACTTCACCATAGGACATGTGAGCCGGTTCCCTGCCCAGCGTCGAGTCGTGAATGCGGGTCGAAAGCTCCAGGCTGCCCAGCATGCCGGCAGCCTGGGAACTCAGCTAGGACGGGTTGATGACCGGCTCCCAGAACGTGCAATGGTGGTCGGTCGAGAAAGTGCTCTCCGGCGTCGGCACCGGGGGCACGAGCGATTGAAAGACGTCCGTGCCGTTCGTGTAGGGCGGCCAGGTCCAGACGTTCCTGGTGTCGGGCGAGGCATGGCGCGCGAAGTTGGTCCAGTATTTCACCATCGCCTGCGACAGCTGCATCTCATCGGCCGTCAGCGGCGGCGTGCCCGGCAATTTCCGGATGTCGAACAGGAACTGGATCTCACTCGCGTGGGCTGCCCCAAAATTGTAGCTCGTGGGCGGCAGGAAGGGTTCGGGCGCGTTCTCGTCGTTGAACTCGTAGGCATACACGGGGACAAACGGGGATGCCCAGCGGTCCACCTGCCGCGCGGTGCAGGCGAACACCTGGTCGGTGATGACGGCGGCGAGCGCCAGCACCGGCTGGGTGTAGTTCGTCACCGGATACTCGGTCGCCACGGCCGCGCCCAGCGTCGTTCCATAGGTGGTCGCCAGCACTCCCGGATACTGGTCCGCCGTCAGCCCGGCCTGGGCGGACAGGAACAGCCGGTACTCGTCACGGTTGGAACCGTTCACGATCGGCACGCGGTTAAACTGTCCGCCCTTCAGCGCCGCGTTGATCGACAGTGGCAGCGTCGTGCCATCCACGATCGTGGTGATGCTGAGGGTTGGGGACGCCTCCTGCGCCAGGATTTGCGGCACGGTGAGGGCGCGCAGGCAGGCGGTGTCGGACGCCGCACAGCCCACGGCGCCGGCCAGCGCGTCGCCCGCGGCTTCCGCCTGCGGCAGGGTGGGCAGCTTCAGGGCGTAGGCACCGCTTTCCACGATGGCCCGGTTGAACAGGCCGTGCCCGGTTGGCGACACCAGGTTCGACAGCACGCTCAAGCCGCCGGCCGACTCGCCAAAAATGGTGATGCGTTGGGAGTCGCCGCCGAAGCCGGCAATATTCCGCCGCACCCAGTCGAGGGCGAATTGCTGATCCTGCAGCCCATAATTGGCGGCGACGTGCCCCTCCGCATCCAGGCCTGACCCGGCCAGGTAGCCGAGATAGCCGAGACGGTAGTTGATCGTGACCACGATCACGTCGCCGGCCGTCACGAGGTGCACCGGATTGTAGTCGTCGCTTTCGCCGACCACTAGTGCGCCGCCGTGAATCCAGACCATCACCGGCAATGGCCGTGAACCGGCCGCGCGTTGCTGCTGGGGCGCGTAGACGTTGAGGTACAGGCAATCCTCGGACGTGCTGGCGATGCCGTAGGGGGAAGCCAATTGGGCGCAGTGCGGGCCGAAGCCAGTGGCGGCCGTGGTCGCCATGTCGGCGGGAACCGGCTGTGGCGGCTGCCAACGCAACGGCCCCGTCGGCGGCGCGGCGTAACGGATGCCGAGGAACTCGCGCATGCCATTGGCGGCGATGCCGGCCACCGGGCCGTTCTGGGTTTGCGCCATCGGATCTGCGTGGGCTGTCCCGGCGGCGCCTATCCCGGCCAAAGCCAGCGCCGCGACAAGGTTGTGCAATTTGCTTGCTGTGCGAATGCGCATTCCGTTTCCTTCGGCGGTCATCCCGGCATGTTCGCCAAGCCATCGTACCACGTACGGACAGACTAGCGACACGGTGCCCGCAGTGACAAGCCAACCGTGCTTCCTTCTCCCTCGTTCAATCGCCGGCTCGGATAAACTCCGCTGCCCGTTCTGCTAGCATTATCACCGCGGGCTGGATATTCGAGGAGGGAACCAGCGGTATCGCCGACGCGTCCGCCACTCGCAGCCCATCCACGCCGCGCAGCCGCAGGTGCGGGTCCAGCACCGCGGCGGCGTCGGTTCCCATCCCTGGCACGCCGCCAGGAACGCCACCGCCCCAGCCGACAGCCGACGAGGCTCGCTGACCGAGGTGGGGCCGCCTTTGCCGCGGGGTATCACCGGCCGGTCCCGCCCAGCCCTCAACGCGGCGGAATGCCGGCAGCACGTCGTCCCAGCCCCAGCAAGCGCGCCGGCCTGCGCCCAGCGGTCGTAATCGTGTGGGGAGCCGCGGAGGTACACCAGTCCGTTGACCGAGCCCGAGCCGCCCAAAACCTTGCCGCGTGGCCAGGCTACGCTGCGGCCGTGCAGCTCCGGTTCTGGCCCGGTCGCATAATCCCAATCGTAGCGGCGGGATTTGGACAGTTGCGCGTAGCCGGCCGAAATATAAATTTACAGGTCACGGTCGGACGGTCCGGCCTCCAGCAAAGTGACGCGGGAGGCGGGGTCCTCCGACAGGCGGGCCGCCAGGATGCAGCCGGCCGTGCCGCCGCCCACCACGTAGTCGAATGGCGGCGACACTAACTCCTGGCCGCGTCCGGGCGCGCCAGCTCGAACATGATCTCCGGCACGATCTCGGCGTAGTCGCCCCAGCGTCCGGCCCGCAGGATCGGGCGCGGGGCGGCGATGTCGTATACGCCATCCTTCAGCAGCGTTTTGTCGATATGCACCGCGACGACCTCGCCCAGCACCAGCCAAGTCTCGACCGGCTGGGAGTTTGCGCCGCGAAGCTGCACGATCTGCGTCAGCTTGCACTCCATCGTCACCCGGCTCTCGGCGACGCGGGGGACCTTGACGTACCGGCTGGGAAGGGAGGTCAGCCCGGCCAGGCCGAACTCGTCCACCTCGCGCCCGACATGGGCGGCGCTCTGGTTCATCGCCTCCGCGAGCGCCCTGGTGGCGAGGTTCCAGACGAACTCGCCGGTCTGGTCGATGTTCCGGACACTGTCCTTCCAGCCGATGCTCGAAAACCCGAGGATCGGCGGCTTGTAGTTGAACGCGTTGAAGAAGCTGTACGGCGCGAGGTTCAGGCGCCCCTCGCGGTCGTGCGACGAGATCCAGCCGATCGGCCGGGGACCCACGATCGCGTTGAACGGATCGTGGCGCAGGCCATGGCCCTGCGCCGGCTCGTAGCTGTGGATGTCGTCGTCCCTCATGCCGGCAGGTCCCTTCAGATCAGCAGGAGCAACGCCAACGCATAGATCAGCCCGGTGACGGCGAAGGTGACGACGGTGTAGCCCATCACGCGCTGGATGCCGATGCCGGCCATCGCCACCACCGGCAGAGCCCAGAACGGCTGCAGCATGTTGGCGACCTGCTCGCCCATCGCCACCGCCATCGTCGACCCGGCCATGGAGGCGTGCAGGGTGACGGCCGCAGGCACCACGAACGGTCCCTGCACCGCCCAGTGCCCGCCGCCGCTGGGCACGAAGAAGGTGATGATCAACGAGCAGATATAGCTCCAGAACGGCAGGGTGTGGGCGGACGACACCACCACGAACGCCTTGGAGATCACGTCGGCCAAGCCGGTGCCCGACATGATGCCCATGATGCCGCCGTAGAACGGATACTGCAGCATCATGCCGCCGGTCTGCTTGGCGGCGTTTTTCATCGCCGTGCCATAGGCAACTGGCGTGCCGTGCAGCGCGATGCCGCCAATCAGGAAGATCAGGATGACCATGTTGACGTCGAAGCTAAGCTTTCCCTGCGACCAGAGCACAAGCATCACGGCCAGCCCGGCCGCCAGCAGGAACAGGCTGCCCACAGGGGATCGGTCCATCCGGCGGGCCGGCGAGTTGGACAGGTCCGGTGGCGGCGGCGGCAAATCGGCCTCGGGCACGAAGGCGGCCACGTCGGCGTCGGCCGGGCGGATAGCGATGAACACCAGCGGCATCACCACGACGATCAGCGCCGTGGGCAGCCAGTTAAAGGTCGCGAACACCGTGTCGGACAGCGGCAGCATCTGGCCCGTCAGCTTCTCGACGATGTTCAGCGCGTTGCCGTGGCTCGCCTGCGTCAGCGCGATTGAGCTGGAGATGCCGCTCGCCCAGATCGCGAAGCCGGAGTAGGCGGCCGCCACCAGCCAGCCGAAATCCACCCGGACCTGGCGTGCCACCTCGCGGGCCAGGATGGCGCCGACTACCAGGCCGAACCCCCAGTTCAGCAGGGACGCCGCCGCGGCCACCAGAAAGGTGAGCACCACCGCCTGGTTGGGCGTGTGTGCCAGCGCCACCAGCCGCCGCAGCAGCCGCACGACCACGGGGGCGTGGGCGAGCGCGTGCCCGGTCGCCAGGATTAGGATCATCTGGAACGCGAAGCCTAGGATGGCGAAGATGCCGGTGTACCAGGACATGACGACCATCGCCGGCGAGCCCTGGGGCGCGAGCAGCAGCGCCAGCACGGCGGTGAGGGCGGTGAGTCCGATCGCGAGCACGAACGGGTCCGGCATGTAGCGCTCGAACAACCCGACGAAGAGTGGCGCGAGCGATTGCAGGCCGCGGCGGCGCGGTTGGGAGAGAGCGGTTCCGCTCATTGTTGTGGACCTTTCCTCTGATCTGACAGCGGAGACATGCGACCCGTTCCGCCGCGCGGATGCAAGCCCCCTTGGCTTGGGACGAAGCTGGGTTACGGTGCAGGAAATTCCGGGCCTTGGCCGAGAAGGAGCGCATCGTGGTTGGAAACTTCGGACTCGACGGCAAGCATGCCTTGGTTACCGGCGCGTCCAGCGGGCTCGGCGAGCACTTCGCGCGCTTTCTCGCCGCGTCCGGCGCGCGAGTGACGCTCGCCGCCCGGCGCGAGACGGCGCTCGCCCGCACTGTCGCGGATATCGCCGCGCAAGGCGGGCAGGCACAGAGCGTGGTGATGGATGTCACCGATGCCGCCAGCATTGAGCGGGCATTGGAGCGCGCCGAAGCGGGATTCGGCCTGATCACGGCCCTGGTCAACAACGCCGGCGTGACGGTGACGCGCGCGGCACTCGACCTCGACGAGGCAGCGTGGGATCAGGTGGTCGACACCAACCTCAAGGGCGTCTGGCTTACGGCCCAGGCGGTGGCGCGCCGCATGGTCCGCGACGCGCAAGGCGGAAGCATCGTCAACATCGCCTCCATCCTTGGGCTGCGGGTGGCCGGCGGCGTCGCGCCCTACGCCGTCTCGAAAGCCGGGGTCGTGCAGATGACCAAGGTCCTCGCGCTGGAATGGGCCCGGCACGGCATCCGGGTCAACGCCCTCGCGCCGGGCTACATCGAGACGGAGCTGAACAGCGATTTCTTCACCAGCGACGCCGGCAAGGCGCTCATCAAGCGCATCCCGCAGCGACGCCTCGGCCGGGCGGCCGAGCTCGAAGGGCCGCTGCTGCTGCTGCTGTCGGACGCCGGGTCGTACATGACCGGCAGCGTAATCGCGGTCGATGGCGGGCATCTGGTTTCCAGCCTCTGAACCGGGCAGTCTGCGCGCGGACGAGGGAGAGAAACGCATGAACGAACCGCACCCATTCGAGGCGGGGCTGGACCGGAGTGGCGCTAACCACGTTCCGCTCACGCCCATCAGCTTCCTCAAGCGGGCCGCCCAGGCGTTTCCGCGCAAGACGGCCATCATCGACGGCACGCGCCGCTTCACCTACGCCGAGCTGTTCACCCGCTGCCGCCGCCTCGCCTGCGCCCTCGCTCGGCGTGGCGTCGGACGGCTCGACGTGGTCGCGATCCTCGCCTCCAACATCCCGGAGATGGTCGAGGCGCACTACGCCGTGCCAATGCTCGGGGCGGTGCTCAACCCGCTCAACACCCGCCTCGACGCGGCGGCGATCGCGTTCTCGCTCAACCATGGTGGCGCGAAGGTGCTGCTGGTCGACCAAGACTATGCGGCCCTGGTCGCCGAGGCGTTGCCGGCGGTGAACCACGACGTGCTGGTGATCGACGTCGAAAACCCGGCTGCACCCGGAGCTTCGCCTGTCGGCGTTCTCAGCTACGAGGTGCTGCTGGCGGAGGGCGATCCCGCGTTCACCTGGCCCGGGCCAGACGACGAGTGGCAGTCGCTTTGCCTGCTCTATACCTCCGGCACCACGGGCGATCCGAAGGGCGCCGTGTATCACCACCGCGGGGCGTACATCACGGCGCTCGGTAACGCGCTCTCGTTCGGGCTGACCGCCGACAGCGTGTATTTGTGGACGCTGCCGATGTTCCATTGCAGTGGCTGGTCGTACCCGTGGGCGGTGGTCGCCACCGGCGGCACCCAGGTCTGCCTGCGCAAGGTCGATCCTGCGCTGATTTTCCAGCTCATCGCCGAGCACCGGGTCACGCATCTCTGCGGCGCACCGATCGTACTCAACATGCTCGCGCACGCACCGGCCGAGCAGCGCGTGCCGTTCAGCCACACCGTCAACTGCGCCACCGGCGGCGCGGCGCCGCCGTCGATCGTGCTGCGCAACATGGAGGAGATCGGCTTCCGCGTCATCCACCTGTACGGCGCGACCGAGACCTACGGCCCCGCGATTTCCTGCGTGTTCCAGCCGGACTGGGCGGACCTGCCGGCGGAAGTGCGCTATGCCAACATGGCGCGCCAGGGCGTCGCTTACCCGACCATCGAGGATCTGATGATCGCCGATCCCGTCACCATGGCCCCGGTGCCGCAGGACGGCGCGACGGTGGGCGAGATCATGCTACGGGGCAACACTGTCATGAAGGGCTACCTCGCCAATCCCGAGGCAACGGCGAAAACCCTGGTCGACGATTGGTACCTTTCGGGCGACCTCGCGGTGTGGCACCCCGACGGCTATGTCGAGATCAAGGACCGCTCCAAGGACATCATCATCTCCGGCGGCGAGAACATCTCCAGCCTGGAGGTTGAGGAGACCCTGTCGCAACATCCGTCCGTGCTGGTCGCCGCCGTCGTGGCACGACCCGATGCGACTTGGGGCGAGGTCCCCTGCGCATTCATCGAGCTCAAGGATGGCGTCGACCCGGTGAGCGAGGCCGATCTGGTCCAGTTCTGCCGGCAGCACATGGCCCGCTTCAAGGTGCCGAAGCGGGTGG
>JAABVA010004320.1_pt1 | contig 13193 bp, 13 predicted proteins | sample 5560331 | NCBI WGS metagenome assembly JAABVA01 (sample SAMN12812661, study PRJNA571458) | rock metagenome | isolation source: Antarctica rocks | place: Antarctica: Victoria Land, Mt New Zealand sud | collected 2016-01-07
AAGTAAGCAATGATATCACATTCTCTTTTACTGCATAGTCACAACAGTTCACTAATGTGAGTGCAGAGATTTGCTTAACATTCTGTAAAATTTCTGTCTATAATTTACATTCACATTGTGTTACTCTGCTTCACATCACTATTATCATTCAAAAGTGACTAGAAGTGCAGATTATTATTGTTATAATAATAAGATAAATTATTCACTGTTTACACTGTCTGTCTATATCATTGATTACAACTTCTAAAAAGAAATTCTCTTCTTTTTTTTTTAGTTTTTAATTACACTTCAACTTTTAATCACTACTTCATCAACTTATCAACTTTTTATTCACTCTATTACTATATAAACTTTCATGATATGTTCACAATGTGTCATTAATGTTTCATAGATCATTTCTTAAGATCTATGTTTTATGTTGTGTTGCTGTTGCTTCATTATCAGATGCAGATAATAACAACTCAAATTAGAAGAAGTTTACTTCTAATTATATTTATAAGATTATTAATCATTTCTATTTTAAAAAAAGCTTACAAAACTCTTCTTTCAGTATATTGTTGTCTTAATTTCAGTTTAAAGATTAACAATATATAAAGCTAATTAAGTGTTCTGCTTTTAATATTGCTTTCTTTTCTCTCTTTAATGAGTCAACTATCAATCAGCTTAACTTCTTGTTGCTTAATGTTTTGATTAATCTGTTGTTGAAGAGTTGACTTGAGATTAAGCTCAAGATGTTGTTAATAATTTGACAGTTAATTCTATGCATTAATATGAATTCAGATTGTTTTTGCACTCACTGAACATATTGTGAAGCTGTTGTCACTCACATTCATAAAAAACATGAGCTGACTGTCTGCAATAACTGTGTATATAAAGACAGATCATTTACAGTGTGTATTTAGATTAAATTTAATGATCATCATCTTCTTTGTAGTTTGTGTACAAACTGTCATTAAGATGCACAGAGTATTCAGTGCAGCTTTTATAAGTATAAATTTATATTAATATGATGACTACTTATTGTTCTAGATTATGCAGAGTTCAAATTCTCTTTATTTGCTAATTTAATAACTTTTCATCATCATTATGTTGCTGCTCTGTCTGCTATTCTCATCATCATCATCAGTGACATTATGCTCTCTGTCAGCTACAATTACTCATCAGCAGAGAATGTTTTGAGCACTGTGAATAAATTAAAGATAATTGCTGAGATTCTTCATCATTAAGTTAAAAGACTTAATGTCAATGTATTTGTTGCTCTGCTTACATCATTGCTTCATTCACATCAGTTATATTTTTACTCATCATTGCATCATTATAGTGAACAGTAGTTTTGCTTTAAATACAGTTTTTGCTCAGCTCATAACTTTTTTTTTTTTTTAATAAATAGATAGTTAATAAAATTGCTTTGCTTCTGATACTATCATTTTCTAATTTATAAGAATCTTTTTCTTAAGTCTTTTATGTAGATTATATAAGCTCATATTTCTTTTACAGATCATCATCAAATCACTGTTAATCATTATTAAAGTTAAGACTTTTTGATCTTTCTTTTTAGATTTACTTCTTGTTTACTTTAACTTCAACTCATTATGTCATTGTTGTAAGTCTTTATTGAGTTGTTTTTGATCATTTAATTTTTTCTTAATACTGTGTAATGTCAAGACTTTCACTTTCTTTCAGTTATGTCTCTCTTCTGTTATGAGTATTGAAGTCAAGTCATCAGCATTTTTTCAGCTTTTAATAGTTTTCTGTAATATATTCATTACATCACTCACTTCAGTCAAGATCAGTTTGAAAGAAGTAATGCTTCAGTGCACTTTTAAAACATTCTGTAACAGAGATATAGATGAGTTTATTTATTTATAACATTTTTATATCTTATAAATTGTCTTCTAAAAAAAATCTTCTTTTTTCTTTACTAAAAGCTTATATAGCTCTTCTTTTTGTCTGTGATCTCATTCAGCTCAAGATATAGTTAAGAGTTCTTCATAAAAAGACAATGATAACTTTTTCTATTTAAGAATCTCATCAACTTCAAAGCTTAATTGCTGCACAGATAATTTAGCTCATTTTAGACTGCTTTGCAGCTCTGAACTAGCTCAAAATTCATCAGCATTAAAGATATATGCTTTTATAAACTAATTATTATGAATTAAATTTTGTAGAACATGCTCTGTGAACATTTCTAATGTATAAGTTTTTAATAAATAAATTTTCAATATCTTATAAGACTTAAATCATTTAGCTTTAAACTTCTAAAATTCTTCATTTTATATAAGCACTCAGTCTTTTTTCTTTGTAGTGCTTAATCACACTGTTTCATTACAAATCATTTTTAATTCAATAATCTTTTATAAAAGAATTTCATTAACAGTTACTCAAACTGTCTATATCTGCCTGATTCATTTTAACTGATCTTCAAAGTCAGTTTCTCTCAGCAGTTAAGAGTTGTTTAAGTTGTCTAATAATTGTAAATTTATCTTATACAGTAGATAGAATGAGCTCTGTTTAGTTATACTATGAGCTCAGATTTAAGTTGCAAAAAGTGTTTGTGATAAGTATTTATCTTATAATTGAGTTGATTTACTCATAAGATATTTTGTAAGCATGAAGTTCAACATTTCATTTAGATTTTCTATCTTTTCATTTATGTAAGAATAATAAAAAATCATTGTTCTATGCTGAGTCCTGAGCTTTTTCAAATAGTAGATCACAACATAACTGAGAAAGTTTGTATCATTATTAAATAGTAACTCTCTTGATGAACTATAATTTATAAAGATTTCATTATACAGAAAATCTGTAACTGTTGTTTTTGTTGCATTTAAAACAGCTTTAGTCACAAATCAATTTGTAGCATAGTTAATTGCTGTTATAATTCAGCAGTTTTCTCAAGACATTCAAGATAATATGTTTATTATGTTGATTTCTTATCTTTTAAATGATAATAAATTCTTATAAACTAAATATAAATATTTTTTGATCCCTTGATGTTTTTGAGGTCATTGAGCAACTTAACAGTTAAGACAATGCTTTATAAATGATTTGATATTCTGCAATAATTTATGTCATTAAACTCAAAATTAAATGACTTTTAGCAGTCTTAACACTTCTAGATGCTCATATTTGATGTATATATGTTTTAAAAAGTCTGCACAGTACTGAAACTGTAGAAATGATACTTTATTGTTGTTTTACTTTTAAATCAAATATGAGTTGTTCAATTCTGAATTATAATGCAGTCAAAATTGATTCATTACATCATTTTTACACACATGCTTGCAAAGCAGTGACTTTTCAGATTCTGTATCATCTTTTAAATACAGTATCATCACTTTCTTTCATTTCACATTGTCTAGTCTTTACAGAACATTTAAAAACACTTTATTTATTGAGTCTTTCTTTATAAAATTAAGTTAATAACTGATTGAATCTAATACAACAGCCTAAGCTTTAAGTTAATATTGAATGTTAAGATGTTACAGTCATTGTTCTAATAGGCTCATTGAATGTGTAGATTCAGTGAATTACATCTTGAAGACATACAGCTCAGTGTAAGCTCACAGTGCTCATGAGTAAGCTGAGTGAGCAGTTTAGTATATATACAGATCATCTTTCTTAAGAAGATAGACATGTTCAATGCAATCATTACTTAGCATACTACTAACTACTGATTAACTCAACATGTCTGAAACTCTCTTATATCACAAGCTCTAACCTCTAGCCCCTATATCAGAGGAATCTTCAGTCAGAATGTAACACATTGAACATTCTTACAATATAAGATATGTTAGTCAGCACATAGAAAGCAGCCTTCATCAGTATAGTTAATCTTCAGGGCCTTAAAGACCTATAAGAGATGAACAACATACTGAAGATATCAGTGCTGAATGTGTTCAGCAATGAATGTGAAAAGTTGTGAAGCTTCTTGACAAAACTCAATCTATATATAGATTTCAATCAGAAGAAGTTCAACTTCAAAATGAATAAAGATCTATACACAGTAGTCTATCTCAAAGATGCAGCATTCAACTGAGTCAATCTCAAACTGCATGAGTTTCTAGACAAGTCATCAAAGAAATGAGACACTGATGAAGAGTTGATCTTCAGCAACTTTAAGAAGTTTAAGAAAGAACTTTGAAAGACTTTTAAAGTGATTGATGAGAAAAGAGCAGCAGAACAACAACTTCACATATTAAAGATGAACAAGTCAGTGATCAAGTACTCAGTGAAGTTTCAGCACATTGTGGCCTTAACTAACTAAGATGATGATGTCTTAGTATTGCAATACTATTGAGAATTGAGTGAAGATATTAAAGATGAGATAGTCTGAAGAGATCATTCTGAAGAACTTTAAGAGATGATAAATATCTTCATCAACATTGACAGTCAACAGTGAGAATGACAGATGAAGAAGATGAGACCTTATACAGCTTCAAGAATGTGAAAACAATGATTCATCATTAGAACATGAGAAGACTCAATGAATCTCAACAATATTGAGAAGTGCAATCAGAAGTCACAAACTAGATCAGCAAAGCATGAGCACTACAACAGATAATTCATTAAGTCTTATATCTGATGAGCAGAGACTTGCAAATGTTATAACTGTGATAAATCTGAACATCTTGTCAGGGATTGCAAGAAACCTCAATGACAGAGAAAAGAAGTTGCAACAGTGAACTCAGTGATAATGCATGATTAACTGAGCTGAACAGCCTGCTATGATGACAACTGCTTTGTGTACATGAGCAGCAAAGATGAAGTCAGATGATGATTACAGAAGCTTAAGAAGAGGCATAGTATTGATTATGTCATGATGAGTGAATTAAAGAGATTAACTATTCTAGAGAAAGTTGTCAGAGACAACTCAGACAAGATTGAAGAGACTGATATTCACAGAACTCAGAAGATAGACACTGCAGAAGCTTAAGATTAAGAAGATCTTATCTGAATGTATTTGAATTTGAATGCAGACTCAGAGAATGTTGATAACTGAGAAGTCAACATGAAACTCAAGTAGAGCTATGAGCATCTCAAGAATTGATATCTAGAACAATGCAAAAGTCTGCTAGAAGAACAGCAGCAGACACTTTAAGAAGAAGTCATCATTAATAAACAACATGAAGCAGAAATGGCAGCTGTACAGCTAGAAGAGCTGATGACAATGATATGATTCACAATATGAGATTAAGGAATGTCAGAGTGATCAAGAAAAGATTATGAAATTAAGATATGTCTATTTATAGACTATGTAATGCTCACAGAAGAACAATGAATGCATACAGAAGAGTACATGTCATCTGAGTTTCTTAACAAAGTAAAAGCATTAGAGAATCTTATTCAACACAAATATGATCAGTATGAGATGTACTGACATTTAGAACAAATTGTCAGGAAAGAAACTGACAATTATACAAAACTGATCACAATTGATGAAGAATCAGCATGATTTAAAAAACTATGAAGAAAGTTTGTTGAATCACAAGACAAACATTGAAGCATGAGCTGAGCTCAAGAAACTTTGATAGAAGTAAAGAACTTAAAGAAGTCAAAAAACCTCAAGCTTTCTCAGCAAGACTAGAGACAAAGAAGCTTTTAATGTCTTAATGAACTGACAATAATTAAAAGATATAAGTTGATGTCAAGATATCACTGAAGAAACAACTTTGAGCAATGATAGATTCAGAAGTGACTGATAACTTCATATTGTAACAAGTGATTGAATGACTAGAACTGACACTGTGATGAGTGTCTAAGCTCACACAAGTGTATATGATCAACAGAGAATACAAATGAATTTATAAAGAAGTTTATATTGAAGTCATAATAAAGAATGATTCACAGAAGTTGAGACTAGATGTTCTCAAGTCAGTTAAGTATGACACTATACTAGAAATGCTCTGATTACACAAAAAAAATTCATAGATTAACTGAATCAACAAAGAACTCTATGCAACAGAGAATGCATATGATGTCTCTGAACAATTAGAAAAGAGCTTATCAGAGTATAAGTCTTGAGATTATGAGATATCACTACTAGATGAAAGAAAATCAAAGTGAATGTTACTTTATCTTATGAGTAAGAATCAGCTGAAGAAAGTTCAGAACTATCTTGCTGAGAATTTAAAGAGAGAATTCATCAAACTATTAAAGTCATCAGCAGAATATTCAATTCTGTTTGTATTAAAGAAGAATGACATCAAGCAACTTTGTGTTGACTATAGATAACTTAACAAGATAACTTACTGAGATAATTATTCTTTATCACTAATAAAAGAGTTGCAAGACAGACTAGAGAAAGTTAAGTGATTTATGAGTCTAGATCTGAAGAAAGTGTACTACTGTGTATGCATAAAGGAGGGCAAAGAATGGAAAATGACATTCTGAACAAGATATGAACACTATGAGTACACTGTTATGTCATTTGAGCTTAAAAACATCTCAGTTATCTTTTAGAGACTCATCAATGATACATTAAAAGAGTATCTTAATGATTTTGTGATTACATATCTTAACAATATTCTGATCTATTCAGACAATCTCAAGATGCATCACAAACATATACATAAGGTTCTAGCAAAGCTCAATGAACAAGCTATATATGTGAAAAAGTTGAAAAGCAGATTTGAAATTAAGAAAATACAGTTTCTAAAATATGTCATTTGATCTAATCAGATCAAGAAAGATCTCAAAAAGACAAAGACAGTCTGAGACTGATCTACACTGTAAAAGATCAAGAAAGTACAAGTCTTTTTAGGGCTAACAAACTATTATTGAAAGTTTATATTTAACTATGCAAGAATTGTGAAATCTCTTATGTGTTTGACATGCAAGGACAAGAGATGACATTAAGATAAAAAACAGAAGAATGCATTCTGCACATTAAAGAAAAGTCTTAGTGAAACAGCACATCTGCAAATACTCAATTAAGCATGCAAGAAGATACTGAAAACTGATGCATTAAATTTTGCAGTTAAAGCATATCTATATCAGATCAAAGATGAGCAGAAGAAGTCTATTACATATTGATTTAGAAAGTTGTCAGAATCTGAGAAAAGATATGAGATTCATAACAAGAAACTTCTTGCAATAATGAAAGCACTGCAAGATTGAAGATCTTATTTTGCAAGTATAAGCAAGTCTATTCAGATCTTTACAGATCATAAGAATCTGAGAAACTTCACAACAATTAAGCAACTGAATCAGTGACAGATTTGTTGAGCAGAACAGTTAGTAGACTTTGAATTTCAGATTTATTACAAGAAGAATAATGAGAACAGTGATGCAGACACTTTAAGTAGACAATCTGATCACAAAGAAGTGAAAACAATTTACACTGAAATTCTGTGCAAAGACAAGAAAGAAACACTTATGAAAGGCTTAGCAGCAACATTTAAGATGAAGAATGCTTTCTTAATGAACAACAAACTCATTAAAGTATGTTATGACAGCAGAGCTGATGAGCATCTAGGAGTCAAACATACAGAAGATCTTGTATGAAGAAGATGCAACATAGATGATCTTTACAAGCAAATCATGAAATACATTGTCAGATGTGATTCATGCTGACACAATAAGATTCAGAGAGATAAGCATTATGACAGAATAACATAACTAAATGTACTGAATGTGTTCTGAGAGTCTGTTATCATGAACTTTATCATTAAGCTATCAAAGTTCAAGGACTCAGCATGAGAAGTCAGATTTGACAGCATATTAATTATAGTGAATAGATTAATGAAGTACATGATGTTCATTTCATTCAGAGAGACTGTGACAGCATCAGTATTGATGTACATTATACTGTGAGAATTAATTAGCAATCATAAACTATTAAGAAAGTTTATCATCAACAGAGACAAGCTGTTCACAAGCAAGTTCTGAGAAACACTCACAGCAGAACTTGAGATAAAACATAAGATGTTGATGATATATTACTTACAGATAAATGAGCAGAGCAAATGAATGAATTAAACAGTCAAGACATACTTGCAACATTATGTCAACACAAAACAGAGCAACTGAGTACAACTGTTGCTGATGATACAGTTCACATACAATAATGCATGAAATGAAATCACAGAAAAGATGTCATTTAAAGTGAACTATGAATATTATCTGAAGGTTTGAAGAGACTTGTGAGTGCATGAATCTCAAAGTCAGAAAGCAATGTTGAACATTGCAGAGCTTAAGAAACTGCATATTGAACTTATGAAGAGAATTGAAGAACAGAAGAGATAAACAATAGAGATAAAATCATTTGAGATTGATGAGAAGATATATTTATGAATGAACAACATATAAATGAAGAAGAAGAGCAAGAAACTCATGAACAAGAGCATTGAGTTATTTATGATCAAGAGAAACATCAAGAAACTAAGCTATGAGCTAGACTTATCTTAAGAGATACAAATACACTCAGTATTTCATGCATCAATGCTTCAGTGATGCAATCAGTTCATATCACTTCAGATCAAATCAATGTCTGTTGAATCTGAAATCAAATATGAAGTTAAGAACATTCTAGAAAAGAGAATGATTAGTGAAGAAGCTCACTATCTTGTTAAATGAAAAGAATATGATGCTTTGAAAAGCACATGAAAACTTAAGAATAACTTACTTAACTGTGCAAGAATGCTTTAGCAGTTTGAGAAGAAAAGACTGTGAAGATAAGATCATCTCAGAAACTTAAGAATAAAAGATTTAAAGAATCAGAATTGTTTTTATCTTCAGAAACATCATCATTATCATTGACAAGTTCACAAGCAAGACAGAGTGTCTTCTCAGTAACTTTATCTTTTGTATATTTTAATGTCTTATGAAGACAAGCAACTCTAGCAAGAGCCTGTGTCAGTTCTTTCTCAGCAATAGATAGATTGAACTTGAGTTTATTGCACATATAGTTGAGAGATTCTCACAACACACTGATACATGAACAATCATAGTGAATATACTCAGCACACTTAGAATGATTCTTTATCTTCACACAAAGAATTGAGAGACTTAAACAGTGAAGACAGACAGTCAACATGGAATTATTGTCTTTATTAATGAATTGATAAAGATAAAGATGATTGTATGTTTTGAATAACTTCATCATGAAAAGCTTACAAATTACAAAGACAGAAACTTTCATTAAATAAACTCTAGAGAACTAGTGTCTAAGAAGAGAGAATGATGTTATGATCATTGTTCTAATAGATTCATTAAATGTATAGATTCAGTGAATTATATCTTGAAGATGTACAGCTCAGTGTAAGCTCACAGTGCTTATGAGTAAGCTGAGTAAGCTGGCTCACAGTGCTCACAAATGAGCAAGGTGAGCAATCTAGTATATATACAGACCATCTTTCTTAAGAAGATGAGCATGTTCAATGCAATCATTACTTAGCATACTACTAGCTACTGATTAACTCAACATGTCTGAAACTCTCTTATATCACAAGCTCTAATCTCTAGCCCCTATATCAGAGAAACCTTTAGTCAGAATGTAACATGAGATTATACTGCTGAAATTTATTGATTTATTGAGTTAGCTGTTTAAACAGATACAGTGTATTCTTTAAATATTGTAGATCTTTATGATTCATAATGATAATTATAGTATGATCATTTTCAATATAGTACTGTCAAGTTCAAAGTGCATGCTTAATGATCAATAGCTTCTTTTTATAAACAGAATAATTAAGCTCTGCATCTTGTAACTTTCAATCATCATAAATAATTGAATAACATTTCTTATTCATTTCATTCTGCATCAGAGCACAGTCAATTGCCTATTTGAAAGTGTCTGTTTTGATAATAAATGATTTGTGTATAGCTACTTAAATAAGTATTAATTTGAATATAAATGCATTCTTAAGCTGTTGAAAGACACTGTTACATAATGTGTTTTAGACAATGAATCAATTCTTCTTTATACACAACTCAATGTTGTTCTTCTTAAGCAAATTTAATAGTGATGCTGTAATCTGTGCAAATTCTTATATAAATCATCAGTAATATAAAGTCAGTTCAAGAAACTGCTGTACATAATGTGCTGTCTTTGAAGCAGATCAATTCTTAATGACTAATATCTTGATAAAGACTGACTGTAGTGTGTCTTGTCTCATAATATATTTATAAAACTTAAGAATTTTCATCTCAACAGTGCACTTATTAAACTTAATATATAGCTTATGTTTCTTTAAGATACTGAGAACAGTTCATAAGTGTTTCTGATGATTCAAAATTGAGTTGAAAAAGATCAGTATGTTGTTAAGATATATTAGACAGAATTTATTAAGTAAGTTCTGTAATATAGAGTTCATCATTGACTGAAATGTTGTTGAGACATTGTATAACTCAAAGAACATAACTGTAAACTTATATTTGCTGTAATGAGTGTTGAAGACAGTCTTTTTTGTATTGTTTTCAGTCACACAAACTTAATAATAGCTCAAAGTGAGATTAAGCTTAATTAAATATCAGACTTTGTCAATTTGATCTAGACATTTCTGAATTTAAGAAAGTAAATATTTATTCTTAACAGTAATGTTGTTTAATGCTCTGTAATCAATGTACATTCATCATATATTTTTCTTTTTTTTAACAAACAGAATCAAGAAGTCTCATGAATTTACAGACTTACAAATTAAATCTTTATTCAGTAGCTTCATTATCTGTTTAGTCTGTTTGTTCAGCTGTAGCTGTAACAGAAAATAAGCATTTATGTTAACAGACTTAATGTTGTTGATGTTAATGCTATGTTTAAATACTTATTTAGATAATAGTTCATCTAATAAAGTCAATCTAAATACAGATTAAAACTCTTCAATAATGACTTGTAATCATTTATTCATAATAATTAACAATTCAACTTTTGACTTTTCTAAGTTCTGTTAAATCACTAATAAGTGCCTGACAGTTCTGTAATTTTAAAGTGTCTTCATAGCTATGCACTCTTCAATCACATTTAATGTTGATCTATTTACAGCTCATTGTCACTTTTTCAGAAACAGATAATGATATTTTTGTTGTCAATTTCAAACTGTCATACAGTCTGTAGCTTAATTGATCTGAGAATTAATGACTTTCAGTCAGATTAATCTTAAAATGAGATTATATTCTTAAAAATTCATAATTCATGCTTTTAATTGTTGTTGAAAGCTATTTATCTTGAGATAAAAGATCAGCTTTACAGTTAATTAAATGATCTGTCTGTTTAACAAGAATATCTTAAGCAATTTAATTTCATATTAACTATTAATTGACATTTAATTGATAACTATCAAGAAGATATATATTCAGTTTATATTTAAATTAATTAATACTTTCATGTTTATCTTGTTCAGTCTGTCTTGAATGCAGTCTGCAAGAATATATACATTTAAATTGAGAATGTTGATTTAACTAAAGATTATACTTAATAATAAGAGTTCTAAGTCATTTAGTGCAGATGCTTCACTCAAATCATTATTGAGTTGAATAGAAGCTTTTATTAACTTGTTTATGAATACTTCTATATTCATAAACAACTTTAATTTTCTAAATTGTTCAAATTAACTTTAATGATCTTTAACTTCTTCTTATCTTTACTTTTCTTCTTATTCTTATTCTTATTCTTATCTTTACTCTTATCTTTATTCTTATCAGTGTCCTTGTTGTCTCAGCAGTCTTTAGCTATATGCAAGAACTTTTTATAATGAAAGTACACTTTATTTTTTTTATATTAGATTCAATAAATTTCTGTATCTGACTTATTTAATTTAGATATAATTAATCTTTCATAGCTTTGAGATTGATCTCAAGAATTGTTTAATGAGTTATTATAATTTAAATTTAAGCTGTCAAAGACATTAAGATGATTCTTATTATGTGTTTCTTGAAGACTTTGTTTAATTTAATTAACTTATTAAATTAATTCATTAAAAGTAGTCACTTCAGTCTCTGAATATTTTCAGAGTTTAAATTGAATCTTTTACTTTAAATTCTGAGTAAACTGCTGTTTCTGTTTATATTTAACTGATATAAACTGAAGAAGTTGTACAATCTTTGTAAACTTTACTTTATATTGTTGAATCAATTTTGTTTGTTTCAGTGTCTCATAACAGTGACATTGATATTTCATTTCATTAATGTTTTTAAAGATCAGTAGAAATGCTAAAAAGAAATTATTTATATTTTAAGATCTAATGTTTAATGAGTCTTCTCTGACTTAAAGTCATTTTTCTTTTTGAAGTCATCATACTTTGATAGTATCTTTTAAATAACTGACTGTAACAGTGATCTTTGCTTCATCATTTAGAAGTTAATTTGTCAACATTTTATAGAACTGAAAGTAAGCTTTTATTTTGAGAACTTACATTTCTGCAGTATCTGCTTTTTAATTATTTTTATAAATAAACAGTATCTTCATCTTCAGAGAATTCTTAAACATCACTGCAGAGAGAAACATTATTACATTAAATATTTCTTAAGTTTCTGAAGCTGCACTAAATAGAAATGTAATCTTAAACATAAAAGTCAGTTAATTAACATAAATATTTCTTAATTAAGTCTGAAGAAATGCAATTTAACTTGTTATTGTTTTGTAATTAATTTAAAAAGTCATTTCTGACACTGCTGACTGATTAACAATAGTGAGTTTGTTTATTATTATAGAAATAGAGTTGAGCTTTATACTGAGAGATTATAAATAATTAAAGATATTAATTAATAAATTAATTCTGATTCAGTTTGAATTGCTGTCAGACATATTACAATATAAGAAAGATAGAACTTTTCTTTGTATAATACAGTATAAGAATTCATTTTTTTATTTTGTAGTCTCAATGCTGAAGTAGTGATGAGCATTGAAAAGAGAATAAATATGTAATTTATGCATTACTATATCAGAACTTTTACAATTAAAATATAAATTAAATCAGTTTAGACTAAAGCTTAAGCTTTAAAGCTGCTTAAAAGTGTGTCTTAAATCTTTAATGCTATTAGATGTGAATCAGTCTGTAGAAACTTGTCTGAGATACAGGTTAGATGATCTCACTAAAATCTTAAATGATTCTACATTAATTCTGAACTTTAAGGTTTTTTGTAAAGCTAACAAGCAAGATACTGAACTTGAGATTGTGTAATTCATTAGTAATTCATTATTAATTTATTAAGAATCTATTTGTAACTGATTAGTGATTAGGAATTAGTGTTTGAGG
>JAABVA010004323.1_pt1 | contig 13188 bp, 16 predicted proteins | sample 5560331 | NCBI WGS metagenome assembly JAABVA01 (sample SAMN12812661, study PRJNA571458) | rock metagenome | isolation source: Antarctica rocks | place: Antarctica: Victoria Land, Mt New Zealand sud | collected 2016-01-07
CTAGTGCTCCACGAGCCCGACGTAGAAAGAGCCGACCTGCAAACGTTGGCTGTGCTCCGGCTCTACCACGCTCGAACAGTGTCACCCCAAGTTCATCCTCGAGGGAGCGTAACCTACGGCTAACCGCCGAAGGTTGCAGGTTCAATTCCGCCGCGGCTTTTCGAATGATTAAGGATGGCCAAGGCCTGCCGGATCGATTGAACATCATTCATCAGAAGCGGCGTAGGTCGGCGCGGCCGAGAGGCAGCCGGATCAATTTTGGCGTGACGAGCGCCGCGTCCTGTATCTCTAGCAGACACGACCGCATCTCGTGTCGGACACGCGTGACACGCCGATCGGTCATCGCCCGCTGTCGCGCGGCCGGAGCAGGTCTCCCATCCCACCGCTCTGTAAGAAGGCCGCGCGGACGCGATCGCCGAGCTTGTTTAGCTCCTCGGCGCCGCTGTCGGCGGGGTCGATCGTGATGCGCAGCGGGCGTGTCCCGAAAGGCATTTCGACCACACGCACGATCGCGCGTGCGACGTCGGTGGCGTCCGCGTCGGCGGGCACGCTCGCCAGATCGGCCTGTTTCGCTTGCCCGGCGAGGTCACGCGTAGGACCCGTCGCGTACTCGGCGGCGCGCGCCTCATCGGCAGGCGCGTCGGCATGGGCGAAATGATTGGTGCCGCTCGTATAGACGCCGGGCGAGGCGATCACCGTCTCGACGCCCCAACGCGCCAACTCCCCGGCATAGCTGATCGCGAGCGAATCCATCGCCGCCTTGGCCGCGAAATAGGGGGCGATGTAGGGTGGGGTTCCGCCGCGCGTGCTGGTCGAGCCGACCCAGACGAGCAGCGCCCCGCCGCCGCGCCGCATGTGCGGCAGCGCCGCGCGGTTGAGCCGCTGCGGACCGACGACGTTGATGTCGTAGAGCGATGCGAACTGTTCGGGCGTGAATGCCTCGGCCGGACCGAACGACATGTGGCCGGCATTGTGGACGAGCACGTCGATCCGGCCCTGGTCGGCGATGATCCGCGCGACCGCAGCCTCGACGGACGCTTGGTCCTGGACGTCGAGCTCAACCGTGCGCAGGTCGACGCCATGGCCAGCCGCGTAATCCCGCGCCTTCGCAGCCTTTGCGGCGTTGCGGGCGGATAATCCGCGCATCGAGGCGTACACGACGTGCCCCGCGTCGGCGAGCTGATAGGCGGTCAACTCGCCAAATCCACTCGACGCGCCCGTGACGAGGATGGTCTTGGACATGATGCTGCTCCTGGACGTCGGGCGCTCAGACCACGCCACCGTTGGCGCGGATCACTTGGCCGCTGACCCAGCCGCCGTCGGGACTTGCGAGAAACGAGACCACGCGAGCGATGTCGTCCGGCTCGCCCAGGCGGCCGAACGGGTTCATCTTGGCGATCTGCGCGACCAGTTCATCGGATTTACCGGTCAAGAACAGCTCGGTCGCGACCGGGCCGGGGGCGAGGACGTTGACGGTAACGCCGCGCGGCCCAAGCTCCTTGGCGACGATGTGTGTCATCGCCTCGACGCCGGCCTTGGTGGCGGCGTAAACGGCGTAGCTCGGCTGATACAGCCCGACCACGCTCGACGAGAAGCTGATGATCCGCCCGCCGTCGCGCAGCCGGCGCGCAGCCGACACCGCAGCAGGATCGGCGACGTCGGCCCGCACGGCGACGGCCCGGCCACCCGCCGCCTCGATCTTGGCAACCAGCGCCATCGCCGCATCCGCATTTCCGGAATAATTGACGACGACTGCGAAGCCGTCGCGCGCGAGCCGCTCGGCGATGGCGGCGCCGATGCCGCGCGAGGCGCCGGTGACGATGGCGGTGCGGTTTGGGGCGGCGCGGGTCGGATGATCGGACATGATGCCGCCGCTTACATCGTGACGATGATCTTGCCGCGGGCGCGGCCGGACGCCTGGTGCTGGAACGCCGCGTCGAAGGCGGCGAGCGGCGCCGTGCGGTCCACCAGCATCGTGAGCGCGCCTGAGCCGAGCAGGTCGAGCACCTTGCCAAGGCGCGCCGCATCCGAGCTGTGGAACACGAAGCTCGCGCCCACCCCATGCGCCTTGGCGAGCGCCTCGTCCGGCGGTGCGGTGGTGGCGGCAAGATAGCCGCCCGCGCGCAGCACGCCGAACGAACGCTGCTGCGTGTCGCCGCCGATCGTGTCGAGCACGACGTCGACGTCGGCGACCTTGTCCTCGAAGCGTTCCGACCGATAGTCGATCACCTGGTCGGCACCGAGCCGCCGGATGATCTCGAGCCCGTCGCCCGACGCGGTGGCGACCACCCGCGCGCCCGCCTGACGAGCGATCTGGATCGCCGAGCTGCCGACTCCGCCCGCGCCGGCGTGGACCAGCAGCGTTTGCCCGGCCTTTAACCCCGCGACTTCGTGCAGCGCCTGATATGCGGTTCCCGCCGCTGTCGGCACGGCGGCGGCCTGCTCGAACGAGGCCGATCCGGACATCTTAACGAGATAGGATGCGGGAACCACCGCGAACTCGGCCATCGCGCCGCCGCGTGGCGGATCGGTGCGCGCGACCACCCGGTCACCGACGCTCCATCCGGTCACGCCCACGCCGACCTGCTCGATCGTGCCCGCGAGGTCCGTGCCGATCGTGTAGGGGAACTCGACGGGGAAGAAGCCGTGCATCTTTCCCGTCTGCATCTGCGTGTCGAGGGGGTTGAGCGCCGCCGCCGCGACCCGCACCAGCACGTCGGTGTCGCCGACCGCCGGTGTATCGACCTCTTCGACGGTCGGCTGTTCGTTGTAGCCGTGGATGCGGACCGCCTTCATCATGCGTTCTCCTTGCTTGCGGGCCAGGCGCCGACTTGGTTCAGCCAGCCAAACCAGTCCTCCAGGTGAAAGGTATGGGTGAGCCGGCCGTCCTCGATCCGGTGGAACTCGTGCAGGGCGACCGTGAAGGCGCGTCCGGTCGGCGCAACGCCGAACCAGGCTCCGGTATGGGTGCCGGTGATCTCGGCGCGCACGCCGATCCGATCGCCGTCCGCGATCACCTCATGGACCTTGATGGCGACGTCCGGGATCGCCTGCTTCAACCCGGCGATCATCGGCTTAATCCCCTCCGGCCCGGGTGCCTGCCCGGGTGCCAAGGGGATGTCCTGCCAATCGGGCGTTACGACCTGGTCGAGCAGTTCGGGCTCGCCGGCGAAGGCGCGGTAGAACAGGTCCACCGTCGCGCGGTCCTGGGTAGATAGGGTCATCATCGGCTCCCTGACGCTCTGGAGCTACGATTAGAGGCCGCGCTGACCTGATTGAAATCGATTAACAGGATGTGCCAACATCCACGCCATGGATATGCACGGGATCGACCTGAACCTACTTGTCGCGTTCGACGCTCTCATGGCCGAGCGAAGCGTCACGCGTGCGGGTGCCCGGATCGGGCGTACTCAGCCCGCGATGAGCGCCGCTTTGGCGCGACTCCGGGCGCTGCTCCAGGACGAGCTCTTCGTCCGCAGCCGCGTCGGGCTCCAACCGACGCCGCGCGCGCTGGACCTCGCCGAGCCGCTTGGCCGTGCGCTCGCCGACATCCAGCGCACCCTGAACTTCGTTCAGGGATTTGAGCCTTCGACCTCGTCTGCCTCGTTCACGCTGGGCCTTTCGGAACATCCCACCTTCGTCGTGCTGCCGATGCTGGTGGACCATCTGCGGGAAGTAGCGCCCGCCATCACGCTCCGCGTACGCAGCTTCATGGCGCGTGATGACGCGGTGACGATGCTTGACGCCGGCGAGGTCGACCTTACGGTCGGGGTGCCCCCCAGCAGTCCCTCGGCACGGATCCTAGAGCGGAAGCTGTTCGAGGAGCGGTTCGTCTGCGTTGTTCGGCGTGGACATCCCGCCGCAAACAAAGCCTTAACGCTGCCGGCCTTCCTCGCGCTCTCGCATCTTCTGGTTTCGCCGGAGGACGAGGGCTATGGCCGTGTCGACGCAGCGCTGGCCAAGCTCGGGCGCAAGCGCCGCCTCGCGCTCATCCTGCCACAGATGTATGCCGTGCCCGCGATCATCATGCGCTCGGACATGGTTGTGACGCTGCTCGAAGGGGTAGTGCACGCTTCCGGATACGGAGAACGGCTGAGCGTAAGGGCACCGCCGCTGGACCTTGACCCCGTGCCGTTCGTCACATCATGGCACCGCCGCAACGACGCCCACCCGGCGCAACGGTGGCTTCGGGATACTATAGCTTCACTGTTCGCAACGTCTGCGGCCCCCCATGGCTGAGATCGATGGAAGGCTATGGCCGTTGCTTAGTCGCGAGACCGAGCAGGCGGTTGAGCCGGCCCAGCTTGTCGCTCCGATGCTGGCCCGGTTTACGGTGACTGACCGCGCATTTGCCAAAGCGCGACGAGCGCCCGCACTTTAAGGAAATCACGGCGGCTTAGAACCTGCATGCTGCTCTGCCGCCGGTACACGCGCTGCACTTAGGAAACGCCTGAAGGCCGGAATGTCGTTCTGCGTGGACCACACGATGCTGAACGGAAGTTCCTCATGGTCGAGCGGTCCGAATGTGACTCCGGGATACGTCACGCCAGCCTCCGCTTCAACTCCGCCAGACTATCGGATCTCCTCCGCGATGCGCTCGCCTTCTTCCTTGTTCGAATGGCACGACGCCGATACCCATCCTGGCGAGCGAGAGCGCGATATCCTTGCCTATGCCCCGGCTACCGCCGGTGACGAGCGCTAACCGCGTCGGGCTGCCGTTGTTGGGCGACAGCATATCTCCTCCCATTATGCTGGAACCCTCGACAGCAGAGCGCGCGTTTCGGCGACGACGCGCTCCTGAAACTGTGGATCGCGCACGAGGGTCGAGCCGAGCATCGGATGGCCGCTCTCGTCGTAGTAAACACCGGTCTGACCGGACGCATTGATCAGGACCTTGGCACTCAGGCGCGCGGCGCGCTTCGGGGTGCTCAAGAATTTCATGAACGGCATGAGAGCGTCAGAACCTGCGGGGGTCGCGAGACGCCCCGCGCGACATGCCTGTCGTGACCCACGTCAGGCCCCAATCCCTCCGCCGCCTGCGCGTCGCTCGTCGTCGCGGTCGTCAGCATGGCTTAACTTCCTCGAATGAAATCTCCGGGCCGGCCCGCTCCGGAAAAGGCCGCTTTCATCGTCCTGACGGTCGTCCCTGGCGAGGACGGTCGGCGCGCGTCAGGCTGGCTTCGGCCGGGACATCCTCGCCATCTGCTGCAACATGAAGCCTGGCGCGAGCCGGCTCATGATCTTCAGCACATTGGCGAGGCCCGGCCTGATTTCGGTCTTGCCTGCTTCGATGCCGGCTATGGCGAGCTGGACCAACACCTCGGGGTCCATCGCCTTCTGCCCCCTGGTCTCCTCAGCGAACTCGGTTCGGAACAGCGGCGTCTCAACCGGTGGAGGGGCCAACTCGACAACGGCTACGCCCGCCCGCGCCAGCTGAATCCGAAGGACCTGGGTGTAGGCGTGAAGTCCAGCCTTGGTCGCGCTGTACACCGGCGACAGAGGGTAGGGGATGAAGGCGAGGCCGGACGAGACGTTGACGATCAGCGGGTCCCTGCGCGTTTGCAGGTGCGGCAGGAACTGCTGCACCATCCGCACCGGCCCGCTGAGATTAACGTCTATCTCGCGGGTGATGTCATCCAACCCACGGGCTTGGTCGACTCGCACATTCCGCATCAGGCCGGCGTTGTTGACGAGCGTGTCCAACATGGGAAATCGCGAGACCACCTCGTCGTAGAGGGCCACGATGGCGGCCGGATCGCTCACATCGCTTTGGAGGGTGTGGACGCCAAGGTCCTGCTTTGCCGCGGCCAGCTTGGCCGCGTCCGTGCCGGTTACGATCACCACATTTTGCCGGGTCTTGAGCTGTCTGGCGAATTCGAGCCCTATGCCGCTCGTCCCGCCCGTGATCAGTACGGTTCTGCCATCTAGCTTCATGTCACCTACACTCCTCAGCGAGTTCGCGTGATTGCTTGCTTTAGCTAAGGGGGCCACTCACTATGGGAAAGTAGGCACTCGCGAGTGCCATACTTACGCAGCGGAGAGCGTGAGCCATGCAGAATTTTACTCCAGAGGAGATCGCCATTGCGCAGAGTTACGCTGCGCACCTGCCACCGGCCGACATCGCACCTGAGATCGAGGCGCTGGTCGGCGACTTGATCGGGCGCGTCGCCGATAAGTGGACGCTGCTGATCCTGGACGTCCTCACCGAAGACGGCGAACTGAGGTTCACGCAATTGGGCAAGCGCGTGGGCGGAATCAGTCAGAAGATGCTCACGCAAACTCTCCGCCAGATGGAGCGGGATGGGCTCGTCAAACGAACCGTCCACCCAGTAGTGCCGCCCAAGGTCGAGTATAGGCTGACAGGCCTAGGCCTCAGCCTTGGATCGGCATTCTGCGGAGTTTGGATATGGGCGGCGCAGAACCTGAAGCAGGTCGAACAGGCGCGGCGCGAGTTCGACGGAGCGACTGCTGACAACGCCGCTTGACCGGACCGGACCGGCCCTTAACCGCGGTCGCACGGCAAGGCGCACCTTCGCGGACCACCTTCGGGCGGCGAAGTCCAGGAACCCGGAACGACGCCACGGCTCAGCTAAGCGGGCAGCGAGCGTGAAGCCGCTCGGTCGCCCAGCAGCAGTGGCAGCGTGACCACCTGTGTGGCGAATTCCAGGGTTGTGGCGCGATTGTAGACATCCGACCGTCCCGGCCAGCGGCGCCTGTCCGCAAGGGGCTCGGCGGCTTACGCCAGAGGACGGCCCCGCGCGCTCCCGGGTGCCGTGTCGGAGTTGCCCCAAGCGTCAAACGGCATTGATGACGATCTTGCCGAAAGCGTCGGCGGACCTGAGCGCCTCATAGGCCTCCTTGGCCTGATCCATGCCAAAGCGGCCGCCGATCGGCGGCCTGACAGCGGCTCGGTCCACGAAGGAGACAAGATCACCGAGATCCTCGGCGCTGCCCACCGCGGTCCCGCGCAGGGAGAGCGCCTTGGCCATGATCTGCATGGGGTCGAGCGCGTCGCCCGCGGTGAACAGCCCCATGGAGACAACCTCCCCGCCGGGCTTCAGCGCCGCCATAGACTGGTTCACCGAACCCAGCCCCCCAGCGTTCACGACCTTATCGACGCCGCCGGTGAGCTCGAACACCGCCTTGCCCCAGTCCGGCGTGTCCCTGTAGTTGACCACGCCGGAGATACCCAACGCCGTCAGCGCACTGCGCTTTGCGTCCCGGCTGGTCGTGGCGAATACCTCGGCCCCGAGCGCGCGGGCAAGCAGCGTCGCGATCAACGAAACGCCGCCGGTGCCCACCACGAGCACCTTCTGCCCGGACTTGACGGGAAACTGCCCCTGCAGCGCGGTCCAGGCGGTGACCCCGGCGCAGGGCAGGGTGGCGGCTTCCTCGAAAGTCAAATTGTCCGGCGCCCGCGCGATCCGGTCGGCCGGCAGGACGACGTATTCGGCCAGCATACCGTCCTCGTCGCCCGAGCCGAGCCCCGTTCCCATGTCGGGGGTGGGCGGACCGGACGGGCGGTTGCGGAAATAGATGCCGACCACCCGCTCGCCGACCGTCCAGCCTTCCACTCCGGGCCCGATGGCATCGATCTCGCCGGCGCCGTCGGACACGGGGATGATGTCCCGATCGGGTCGCCGGAAGTCGGGGACGACGAGAGTGAGAAGGTCGCGTTGGTTAAGCGACACGGCGTGAACGCGCACGCGCACTTCGCCCCGGCCAGGTGTGGGCATCGGGACCTCCTCCAACAGAAGGCCGCCAATATCGTTCACATCCGCCTTCAGGAGCCAACGCTTCATGGTTCGTTCCTCATCTGAGATCGACGACCTCCGTGGCCGCCATACCGTAACAGTTAAGGTTACGGTAATGGCAAGGCTATTGCAAGGACCATTGTTACAATATTCCGCAATCGCTATCTTGCCGGCCATGACGAGACCGGACCCATGACCGACCTTCGCTTCGCCACCGCCTTGCAGATGGTCCTGTGCTTGGCCGTCGCCCAAGAGCGCGCAGCGCGTTGCACCAGCGACGAACTCGCCGCCGGGCTGGGCGCCAATCCCGCCCTGGTCCGAAAGCTGCTCGTGCCGCTGGTTCGCGATGGCGTCGTGGCCTCGACCGTCGGCAAGAAGGGAGGCGTGCGCCTCGCACGTGCGGCGGACAAGATAACCCTGTGCGATATCTATCTCGCGGTTGTCGACAACAAGAAGCTGCTCGTGCCTCGAAACAACGTACCAAACCGATGTGTGGTAAGCGGAAATATCGAGGTGTTCTTCGGCCTTTTGGCGGAGGACAGCGAACAGGCCGTGCTCGACGTTCTCGCCGACCGAACAGTCGCAGACAGCTTGGCGGAGCTTCGGCGCATGCAAGCGCACGTTGATCACGCGGACACGATCGCTTAGGCGCTCTCTCGCCCTCAACCGGCCATGAGGCAGCGTCGACAGATGGCGAATACTGGTGTTGGTGCAGCGGCCGTAGACCCCGCCAAGTCCGCGCCACGGCATCGGCTGTTGCGAAGACGAGCATTTCCGCGACGACCGCCCAGCAGCTGCGACCCAAAAACGGGCTACGTGCGTGATGGAGCCTCAGTTCTGAAAGCGGCCATCGACGGTTCAGTTCGCCGGAGACCTTGAGACGAACAAGCCGGTCATTCGGAATAGCCCGGCCGCTCGATATCCGAGATGATGCCCGACTCTCTTGGCTCCCATCCGAGAACCGCCTTGGTCCTCTCGCTAGAGGCTGGACCGTTGCCCGCCACCCACATTGCTAAGCCGCCGAAATGCGGCTCGGCTTCTTCGGGCGTCAGGGACTTCGTTGGCACGCCGACCTGCCGGCCGATCGCCTCGGCGATCAGCCTGAACGGCACGCCTTCCTCGGCGATGGCATGGAATGCTTCATCCCGGGCACCCCGTTCAAGAGTGAGGCGGAAGACGCGCGCGGCATCCAGCCGGTGCACGGACGGCCAGAGGTTTTGCCCGTCATCGACATAGGCGGAAACGCCCCGCTCGCGGGCTACGGCGGCAAGCATGGGAACGAAACCATGACGTTCTCCAGCGCCGTGGACCGAGCGCGGAAGGCGGACGACGGATGCTCGCAACCCGCGCACGGCGAGCGCGAACGCCGTCTGCTCCGACGCGCGTGGAAACGCGGGGATGATGGGCGGCCTTGCGTCTTCCCTGAACGTCTCCCCGGAAGGCAGCAGGCCAAGTCCGCCGGTCACGACGATCGGCCGGTCCGAACCGGCGAACACCTCCCCAAAGGTCTCGATCGCCTGACGGTCCTCCTCGGCCAGTTCCACGATCTTCGATATGTCGAGACCGAATGCTGTATGGATGATGCCATCGGCATTGCCGGCACCCTCCCGGATAACGTCCAGATCCCGCAGTGAGCCCAGCAGCGGCGTGACGCCAGCGGCGGCCAGCGCGCCAGCCTTCTCCTTCGAGCGCACCAGCCCCACGACCGCATGGCCTGCATCGAGCAGGTCGCGGGCGATCACCGATCCGACCCAGCCGTTTGCTCCCGTCAGAAACACACGCATACCAATCTCCTTGACTATACCAAGCGGAGGCGTGCTACCGACCCCGTCAGTGACTGACATAGGTGTCCTGTCAGTCACTGACAATCAGGAACAAGTATCGCGGTGACGAAAAATGAGGGTGACGTGCGCGCTCGCCTGCAAGTGATGGCGTTGGAGCTGTTCCGTGAACGGGGCTATGATCAGACCACGGCTGCCGAGATCGCTGCGCGGGCCGGCGTGACGGAGCGGACTTTCTTCCGTCATTTTCCGGACAAGCGGGAGGTCCTGTTCGACGGCGAGGCCAAGTTGCGAGCGGCCCTGACGGCCTCGATAGCCGAGGCGCCCGACGGACTCGGACCGCTCGACACGCTGTTCCGGGCTTTCCGGTCAGTCCAGTCGGCGCTTGAAGACAACCGGCCATTCTCGAAGCCGCGACACGAGATCATTTCCAACACGCCCGCGCTTCACGAGCGTGAGCTGGCGAAAATGGCCGCGCTGGCCGATGCGCTTTCCGCCGCGTTGCAGGCGCGAGGTGTCGCTGACCTGCAGGCAGTTCTTGCAGCACGGACCGGTATGGCTGCGTTCGTGCATGCTGTGGTCTCCTGGCTCGACGATCCCAGGCTAGGTCTCGGCGAGCAGCTCGATCTCGCCTTTCGCGAGCTGAAAGCGCTGTTGACCGAAATCGATTCCTGAGCCGTCGCACGATTTGTCACGAACGGCGAACCGGCGTGCAACAGGCGCTCGAATCTGGGTGGAGGACGCCGCGTCCGGGACCGCTGTCGCAGAAGCAGCGACATATGCGAGGCTCGAAACTTAGCGTTTCTGCGCCACCCGCTGGCGTTGAGGCCGACTACGCTCACCGGCCTTGCAAACTGACGCGCTTTGCCGTTGCAGAAACATCTCTGCCCTGGTAGATTCAGCGACGAGTTTTGCTGCGCCGGAGTGAGCTTGTGCTGATTGGCTACGCGAGGGTCTCGACTGCGGATCAGAACCTCGAACTCCAGCTTGACGCGCTGGCCAAGGTTGGTTGCGAGCGAGTCTTCAAGGATCGCCAGAGCGGTGCCGTCATCAGGCGCCCTGGCCTGGATGAGGCGCTCTCCCATCTTCGCGCGAACGACACGCTCGTGGTCTGGAAGCTGGACAGGCTCGGCCGAACGGTTCGCCAGCTGGTCTCATTCGTCGAAGACCTGCAGGCCAATGGCGTCGCGTTTAAGTCGCTGACCGACGGGATCGACACGACGACGCCGGCAGGCAGATTCTTCTTCCACGTTATGGCGGCGCTCGCCGAGATGGAGCGCGACCTGCTTCGCGAGCGGACGCGCGCCGGCCTTGCGGCCGCGAAAGCGAGAGGGCGTGAAGGGGGCCGGCCGCCGAAACTCTCCGAAGAGCAGCTCGCGCACGCCGAGCGGTTGATGGCTGATCCGAAGGTAAGCCACGCCTCGATCGCCCGGAGTCTCGGCATCAATCGATCCACCCTTTATCGCACGCTTGCGCGGAAGGCCTTGCAATGAGAGCCGTCCCATCTGCCGCCGCGACTGCGCTACAGCACGACGCCGCTGTGCTAGGCCTTGCACTGGCGATGCGAACGCGCACGATCACCGCATGGGGCACGCCAGAGCACGACCAACTACGGGCATCGGCGACGGGGTTGTGGTCGATCTTTACGACTACCTGCCCAGTCCACGGCGAAGGACGCCGCCTGTCCGGCGACGCCGGTGTGAGGACTGGCATCCCCGCGTCGTGGATGACTGGCCGGCCCGCATCCCCGTCACCGAAGCCGAGCTGGACGTCATCGAAGCTCATTTCGGCCAATTGCTCGACGAACTGTTCGGTCCCGTTCCCTAACCCCGAAGGAGAGCCCGCATGACCACGACGGCCCAACCCGGTCCGGCGGCGGCTAAGCGCGCCGTCTTCTATCTCCGCGTCTCGACCGGACGGCAGGCCGAGCAGGACTTGTCGATACCCGATCAGCGCCGCCAGGCGCAGGCCTACTGCGAGACTAGGGGTTACCAAGCCGTGGGCGAGTACGTCGAGGCCGGCGCGTCGGCGACCGACGATCGACGCCCCGAGTTCCAGAAGATGATGGACGCTGCGGCCGCGCGGCCCCCCACCTTCGACACGATCATAGTCCACTCGTTCTCGCGCTTCTTCCGAGACCAGTTCCAGCTTGAGTTCTATGTCCGCCGCTTGGCGAAGAACGGCGTGCGGCTGGTCTCGATCACGCAGGATCTCGGCGAGGACCCGATGAGCGTGATGATGCGCCAGATCATGGCGCTCTTCGACGAGTATCAGTCCAAGGAGAACGCGAAGCACACGTTGCGAGCCATGCGGGAAAATGCCCGCCAGGGCTTCTGGAACGGCTCGCGACCGCCGTTCGGCTATCGCGTTGTCGCGGCCGAGCAGCGCGGCGCTCGGACCAAAAAGAAGCTGGAGGTGGACCCGATCCAGGAGGAGCACGTCAGATTGATGTTCCGGCTCGCCCGGATCGGCGATGGTGATCGCGGCCCGCTCGGGACGCGCCTGATCGCCGACTACCTGAACACCCGCGGCATTCGGACGTCACAGGGGGGCAGATGGGGCCTCGGTGCGGTCCACCAGATCCTAAACCCGCACCACCTACGTCGGCGAGCATCGGTTCAACGTCTACAGCTGGCGCAAAAAGGAGGACAAGCCGGACGACGAGGTGGTCACGATGGAGGTGCCGGCCATCCTCACCCGCGAGGAGTTCAACGAGGTCCAGGAACTGATGCGGTCGCGGGCATCGCAGCTCAAGGCGCCGCGTTTCGTGAGCGGCACGACCGTCCTCGGCGGGATTTGCTTCTGTGCCGACTGCGGGGGCGCGATGACCCTGCGCACGTCCGGCAAGAAGGAGAGCTACCGCTACTACACGTGCTGCACAAAGGCGCGACAGGGCCAGACCGGCTGCAAGGGCAGGAGCATTCCGACGGATCGCCTTGAGGCGATCGTCGTCGAGCACATTGAGGAAAGGCTTCTGGCACCGGAGCGGATCGTCGAGCTGCTCAGTGGGGTGCTGGATCGGAGAGCCTCCCAGGCTGACCAGTTTCGGGATCACATCGCCAAGCTACGCCGACAGGCGGCCGACGCCGACGCGAAGCTCACGCGTCTCTACGACGCGATCGAGAGCGGCCTAGCTGACACCGGGGACGAGAACCTGAAAACTCGACTCAAGGAGCTTCGCATGGTCCGCGATTCGGCGAAGACGGACGCCGACCGGGCTGAAGCGAGGGCGAGCGACCGCTCGGCTGACCTTACCCCCGAGATCGTGAAGCGCTTCGCTGGAGAGGCGAAGAGGCGGCTCCGAACGGACGCCGGCGACTATCGGCGGCACCACCTCCAGGCGCTCGCACAGCGGATCGAGGTCGGCGAGGACGCGATCCGCATCACCGGCACGCGCACGCATCTTCTTCGCGTTCTGGCGGGAGAGGGAGCCGGCCCACCCCTCAGAGGGGTGGGCCATTCCCGAAGCGCGGGCCTCGTAGTGGAAACGACGGCAAACGAAGTTCGCACTTTCGTTCCGAATTGGCTCGCCACCGACCTGCTCATCAACGTCACCACCTTCTTCCGGGCCTCCCAGGTTTACGCGGTTCTGCAGGAGCGGATCGTTCCCGATCTCGTCCGTAGCCGAATGCCAGACAAGTCCCTCCGCATCT
>JAABVA010004326.1_pt1 | contig 13187 bp, 19 predicted proteins | sample 5560331 | NCBI WGS metagenome assembly JAABVA01 (sample SAMN12812661, study PRJNA571458) | rock metagenome | isolation source: Antarctica rocks | place: Antarctica: Victoria Land, Mt New Zealand sud | collected 2016-01-07
CTGCGCGCTTCAAGCGCTTGCGCTCCTTCTTGGAGGGCTGCTCGCCGGCCGGCAGCGGCTTGCGCTTGGCGGCGCCGTCCAGGCTGTCCGCCGCCTTGCGCTTTTTGCCCGGCTTGCCGCCATCGCGTTCGGCGGGCTGCACGTCAGCTGACAAGCTCTGCTGCGCCGTCTCTGCCTGCAAGCGCTTGGCCGCCTTGGCGGCTTTCTTCTGCGCTCGCCTCTGTTCCCGACCAGGGTCTGCTGCTTCTGTCGCCATGGGGAGGGGGCAATTCAGGCGCAAGGTTGCAGCGCTTTCCGAACCCGGCCTGCTCTGCCTCAGTAGTAACAGATTGGTGCGTGTATCCAATTAGCGTGGCGGCACGGACAGGTGCAGAGCGGAGACGTGCACAGGCTACCTCCTGTGACTCAATTGAAAGGCGTCCACCCCTTTAAACTGGGAACGGCAACACTCGTGTGTTGTCAGTCAACTATGCGTCCTCCTGCTCATCAAAACTCATGGCTGCGCAGAGCATATTTGCTCCTCTGTCGTCAGGAGCTTAGCAGGATCACATAGTCACGGAAGAACTGCAGTACTAGTGCTAATGCCTGTTGTGAAGCCATGCTCTATGACTGGCATACCACTTCCATGTTGAGTCGTTCCAAGTCCACAGCATTGCTTGATTGTAATTGTCGCGGGCTACATCACCACGCAGTGCAGCACGCAAGTGCTCGAGCGTGCGCTGGCCGTGGCTGTTACACAGAGCAAGGCCAAGCAGTGATCAATTTACCCAAGTTTCTATACACACGTAGTGTCCGCGGCTGAGGCAGCCACGTGAGGAGCCTGCATGCCTACACGGTCAAACAGACCATGCGCGCACGCTACGGCTGTGGCAGGTGTCAACAGCTGGGGCCATGCCATGAACATGCACATGCAGGGCTGCCTGGGCAAGCTGAATGCAGCAGAAGCTGTCCAGTGATGCCCATTCAAACAGGCTGTGAGTAGGTGCGGCGGGCGGTCATGCTCTGGGCGGTCATGCGTCTGAGGAAGGCGAACCGCTCCCCAGAAAAGAAGAAAATGCCCTACCATAACATAAGTGCTGAAACTCATTGAAGCATAAAGTCTGGCGAGGCACACAAATCCGTGGAGCCTCGGTCACCGTGGTACACAGGCAGAGGGCCGCCACAAGCGCGCCTTTGCATGCACACAGCATTTGAACTTGAGGGCGCTGACATGGATGTCATTGCAAGGAATATAAGAGGCACGGTGGGACAGTAGGACCCACATGCGCAGGGCGAGCGATGCGTTGGTGTGCGTGCTGATAGCACAAATAAATGTGCACACGAACGTGCCGCTGCCCCGCCAACTTATAAGCCGTATGGGCGGGAATGCTTCCCAGGGCAAAAAGGCCACAACTTGCCTTGACGGGTGTGCCACTCCGCGGATTGCAAGGACCCCAAAAACCTGTGTACATGTAATGCAGCAGGACACAGAGAGCTGCAGGGCCAGCGGCAGGCCTGTGCTACATGCGGGCAAAGCCAAGAAGCAGGTACGCGCCCAGCACAGACCTGGGGTGCCTGCAGCCATAGGGCTGGTCTGGGGGAGGGCAGCTTGGCACTGCGCACATCCAGACACACTGCTGGACGCAGTTCGCACACTGAGCAGTTACTTCGCTGAAGGGAGGATGTGGGTCAGGGCCATGCAGCCCTCGTCTCCGTGCTGCGCGCACCACATGGAAAGCTAGTGAGCAGCCCATGGGGCTATACAAGTTGGTGGCTTTGTTTATTGTGTATCGATAGGTCACAACATCCTTTCGTCTCTCCAAGCTGTGGCCAAAAACCAGTTCTGCCAACTGGTCAATCCATCCACAAATGAAAAACTGCCGATCGAGTGGCGACGCAGGCAATGCCCATCTTGCCGACCACGGCGTGGACACCGCTGGCCCATGTCTGACAGGCGGAAATGGCCGTCAACACACAGCTGTGCCGTTACGCTCGTGCAGGATGCTCAACAACCTGCCGGCATGGCGGCCAAGCGAGGCGCAGTCCGGCCCAGCGGGTGAGTGCGCCGCCACTCTGCGGTGTAGTCCCTACGGGGACGCTCCCAGCGCGTGCGAGCGCGCGCACCGGCAGGATGTGGCAGTGCAGCACGGCGCTGCCGGTGCCCACGATGTCGGCGGGCCCCGAGAGCCACCTGATGACGGCCTCCGTGCCCAGGTTGGGCAGCATCAGCGTGTCCGCGTAGTCGCCCACCTGGGCCGCGGCGCGCGTCAGGCGCGCACCCCTCGCCAACCTCATGCTCCGCCCGCGCACATGCCCTCCTGGTAGCGGTCCACAGACAGTATAGGGGTCATGGGGCATGCGGACAGGCGCCCACCCGCCAGGTGGAGAAGTTGCCGAGGTTGGCCATGCGCACGATCTGGTACCTGCGCGCGCCCGGCCGCGCTGAGCGGCGCGGCCTGGTTCCGCAAGGGGCTCTTCTCAGCCCGCCGGCAGCGGCGCGCGGCTGGGCCGCTGGGCGAGGGGCGGCCGCGCACGGCTGCGTGTGCCGGTGGTGCGGGTGCACCGCGATGTTCTGCAGCCGCCACTCCATGACCTGGCCGGTGTACTCGTTGAAGCCGTACGAGTCCCTGCGCGGCCGCGGTGCTCGGCGCGACGGCGGCAGCAGTCGCACAGCGCTGCCAGGAGTGGCTCCTGGTTACGGGCGCGGCGCACCGGTACAGGTACCCGTTGATGGTGCACGCGCCGGAGGCGGGCGAGTCGGGGTCGGGGTTGGTGAAGGACACGTTCACGACGGGCTTGTGCGTGATGTTGATGTAGTGCATGTTGGCCGGGTCGCCCTTCACGTGCCTGCGTCCCCACAACAGCGGTCCATTGCCGCGCTGCCCCTGCCTGGCAGCGAGCCAGCCCGGCGTGGCATATCAGCGCCTTTGGCCGCGCCCATCCAGCGCACCAGCCTGACATGCTTGTCGCGGGGCGCCAGGCTGACCTCGCATGCGCTGAGACCACCAGCGGTGCAGGGCATGCCAAGGCGTCACGGCCGACACATGGGCATGCATGCAGGCGCGTGCGCACGGGGAGCCGCTGGCCAGCGCAGCGCAAGTGCCAGCCTCGAGCGTGGCCAGCTGCTGCAACTCGCGCAGAGCCGCCAACGCATGCTGGCCAGTCTGGCAGGGCGCCCTGCTCAGGAGGCGCAGGCTGCGCACCGCAGGTCGGTCTGGTAGGGCGGGAAGGCCGGCAGGCACTGCTCCGCGCTGCTCAGCAGGAACGTCTCGTACTGGGTGGCGAGGCTCGGCACCTGCGCGCGCTGCCCGCAGCGTCACGGCGCGGCACGGAGCGCAGCCGGTGGACGTGAGTTGTCGGTGCGCAGCTGGAAGTCGTTCTGGGCAGCCGTGGCGAGCGTTGGGAGGAACCTGTCCGGGTCCCAGTGGGCCTTGCGGCCGCCCTGTTGCAGGGTGCGGCCGCGGCCTCAGCCTGCGGCGCGGCGACCGGCCGCGCACCACTTTGATGTTGGCGATGACGTCCTTGATGAGCTCGCAGTGCGTGGACATGCACTGGGCGTCCGGCACGAGCGGCCCGTAGCCGGTGCGCAGCTTGTAGTCGCCCGCCGCGCAGGCGACCAGCAGCTCCAGCCGATTGGCCGCGGCCGCCATGATGTTGGTCACGGGGCGCGGCAGCGCGCGCAGGAGGTTGCCGTCGCGCGCGTACAGGCCGAGCGTGCAGCCCGGGACGTCCAGCGAGACGTCCATCCACTTGCTGATGCTCGCCTGCACGATGCGCCAGCGGTAGATCTTGCCGGCCTGCGCCGCGCGGCGCAGCTTAACGCGCTGAGGCTGCAGCGTGACCGCACTGTTATGCAGATTGCGGGCGGGCCATGACACGGTTTCGAGGGGCGCCGGGGCGCGCGCCTCCATGATGATGGTCGGCTGGTAGACCCCGTTGGTCAGAGTGAACTCTGCGCAGCCGCACCGGCGTGGGTCAGCAGCGAGCCGCTGCGCGTGCACGGCGCCGCAGGGAGGCTGCGCTGCAGGCTGCGGTGGGGGGCCGGCACGCGGGGCAGCACCTGCGTTCATGCCGCTCGTCTCGAACGGGAATTTGCTGGTAGAGTCGGCCAGGTCCGGCCCGGTGCCGTTGGCGTCGCCGGTGTTTGCCCACGACCCAGAGCCTGCATCACAGCTTGTGGTGGGCATGCGTGGTCGCCACTGAGAGACCAACAGCCGCATGTGTGCTGTGCAGAGCAGAATGCTGCCCGCACACTTCCGAGCGAGCAGATAGCAACATGTTGCAAGCAGGAGCTGGCTGCAGGGGTGCTTGCGATGCTGGCTCCCGCGCCTGCAGTGGTGTTGTTTTGGTGGGCACGTGATGACGCCATGCATGCTCCTGTGCTGAAGCCGCACCGTCGGGCTGGATGGACGGCCCCTTGCAGCAGTACGGGTCCTGCGGCACGGTCGCCAGCGCGCTGGAGATGTAGCCGTCGTCGGTCGGCCCCGTCTGGTCCTGGTCGATGCCGTTGCCGTCAGAGTTGACGGCGAACAGCAGCGTCTGTAGGTGCATGACGATCTCCGGCGCGCCGTAGATGTAGGGCCGGATCGCCGCGCAGCTGGGCGTGCCGAGGTAGTCGAAGCCGCTGGCGTCGGCGTGGTCCACGATGACCGGCATGCCGGCCTGGTGCGTCTGGAGCGCGGTGCTGCCGTGCCTGTGCATGCGCCGCGTCAGGCTATCGTGGCAGGGGATTTCGAGATGCGCGGTCATTTCTGGGTCTCCCTACGCCCCAAGCATGGCCAGCGCTGATGGTCTGCCCGAACCTGCCCGGACATGGCTCCCTGCAAGGCTGGACGCCATGCACGAGAAAGGCATGGACGGCGTGCAGGCGCCAGCACTATGCCGTGGCACTGGCAATATGACACCCCTGTGTCAGGCAACCCAGGCTGTTCATGGCCGCAGCCCTGCGCGGGGCTGCTCAGCGGGCTGCTCTCTGCATTTCAGCTCCTCTGGTGTGCAGGTCGGGCAGCGGGCACAGAAGCGTCCCGCAAGGCGGGGGGGAGGCGGCCGCGCTCACTCGTGCGAGTGCAACATGCCCGGCGAGTGGTGGTACGGCGAGGTGGATTACCGCTCCCTTGTGCGGGTGCAGCCAGAACATGCCCAGCAAAAGGTAGGGCAGGGTGGGGTTAGCGCGCACTTGTGCGGGTGCAGCCAGAACATTACTGGCGAGCGGTAGGGAGGGGTAGGGTGAGCGTTCACTTGTGCGGGTGCAGCCAGAACATGTCGGAAAGGGGTAGGGCGGGGTGGGCTGGCGCTCACTTGTGCGGGTGCAGCCAGAACACGCCCGGCGAGTGGTAGGGCGTGAAGTCGTACTGGTAGTCTGCGCACGCGCCGGGCAGGATGTTGTGGAAGATGTTGTCGCCGCGCCAGCACGGGATGCCGGGGTCCAAGGGCGGGTCGCAGGCGGAGGCGTTGGTCCCGGGGTTGCCGTAGAAGCCGTGCAGGTGGCTGGCCAGGATGTTGGGGTCCTTCTTGTTGTTGTTCTGCGCGCCGGCGCCAACATGGTCCGTCCAGGGTCGGTCGCCCCGGGGTGTGTGCAAACATAGTGTTCCAGGCTTTTGGAGCCGGACGCAGCCCGACATGCTTCCAGTGTACATTGTGATTGTAAGTGTAATAGCGGGAAGCCCGACAGTATGCAGACATACCTCATGGGAGACAGCGGGATAAGGATTTGGGTTGTCAGGTGGCACAAGGACGCTGTAGTCGACCGGCGGGTTGTCGTAGGTGTCCACGAAGCGGTCCAGGTTGTTGCAGATCCTCACGCGCAGCGTCTCACCTGATGCGTGCACGCACTACAGCCTCGCGCAACCAGCTTGTCAGGCAGGAGTGACGCGCTTAGCAGCAGATTTAGCGAGCTCTGACTGTGCGTGCACAAGCAGGCCAGCGCACCACGTGTGCACTGCCCTTGCAGCATTGGGCATGTCTGCACCCGCAGCTCAGGCAACGGCCGGACGCGCGCCTTGCCGCACGCGCACCACGCCCGGCACAAAGGTGTTGTTGTACAGGCGCCCGACGTAGCGCACGTATGGCAGCGCCGCGTCCTTCACGGAGGTGCCGGGGCCCTTGATGCGGTTGGGGCTCAGGTGCAGCTCCACCGGGCTGCGCAGCGTCTTGGGGGCTGCAAAGGGCAGGAAGGAGGGAATGTAGTACTCGCTATACCTCAGCCCCGTGAACGCGCCTGCGCGCTCAACAGCAGACGCCTACTCGGTAAGCTGCGAGGCTGGCAGAGCTGACAGTGGCTGGAACCGCGGGTGCGCACCGCCTGTGACGTTGTTCAGGTTGTCGATGACCCCGTCCAGGTCAGCTGCCGCGCCCTGAAGCAGCGCACTTGCCAGCAGCACACCGCCAAGCAGCACAATATGGCCTGCATGCAGGAGCCCAGTCAGTCAGTGTGCTGGCTTTTTTAGCTAGCGCTGAGCTCCACTAAGGGCGCGCCTGCGCCACGTTGCACTGCCTTGCTGCCAGGCGTGGCAGCTGGCCTGGAGTCACAGTGTGCGCGCTCGCCCCGGCCCCTGACGCGCTCAAGCGTCCTGCAAAAGGACAGGCCACATCATCATTTCTGCCACTCCATTGGTCGTACCTCCTACAGAGCTCGACTGCGAAAGTCCATAGCTACTAGTTAGTCGCCTTGCAAACCTCGCCAGCAGCCCGGAGTTTCGTCACGGGCCTTGCTCTTGCTGCCGGCCAAGAAAGACCTCTCGTCGGCGCGTTGCTGCAAGCATATGAGCAAGCTCACCGCATTTGCGCGCACTGACGTAACCGAGCTGGGCGCAAGCCCGCTGCCTTGCAATTCCTGTCCCTTAGTAAAAAGCGCAGGCGCGCACGCCCTCCACACGCCGCACCCGCAACAGCTTCTGGCGGCTTGTTCAAGTGCCTGCAGCTGTGCAAACACAAGGTGGTTTAGTGTGCCAGCTAGATCCAGTATGGGCAGACAGGCCAGTGCGCAAAGCAAGCCTCTTCCACATGCACACCTGTTGCTCCTTCCCTGTGCCAGACACCACCTCTGCCTGTTCCCGTGGCTGCTGGCCTCCCCAGCGAACACAAACTGCCTGGTACCTTGGCACCTGGAAATAATAATTTTGCAGAGGTAAGAGTTAACCTCAAGGGCTTGTGGCTTGTCGAAAGCAAATGATGAGCGATAGAAAGTGCAAGCCTGAGAGCTTGGTGCAGGCAGCGCCAGGGCGGAGATGAGCGCACGGGGCTACGGGATCACCACAGCAGACATGGTGCGCAATGCAACAGCACCTCAAGCTGCGCCTCGTTTGATGCCAGGTAACTGATCTGGGCCGGGCTGGCTGCGCAGGAGGCATCACGCCTCGTATTTGTCTTCGTCAAGGATGCCAAGCCGCGCAGGTTGGCCTCACCAGACAGGCCCCAGGGCAACATGTGGCACTTGCCGGTGGCAGTCCACATCAGGCGCAAGAGATGTCCGCTGGTTGTCGGCGATGGACGCAACGGGTGTGGGCGACGCGCAGGAAGGTGGCGGTGCCCGTCCCAGACACAGCAACGTGGGAGCAGTTCCTGCAGCAGGTGTGCGTCCTGCAGATCTGCGCACCGTGTTCGAGCATTGCCAAACTGAGAGCCGGGTAGATCCGAGGGCTCGTCTGACTGCTTGGCTCGCTGCAAAGGTGCAAGCGAAGCTGAAGCTGGTGGGGGTGGAGAGCATCCACCTCGCGTCGGTGCGCGAGGCTTTGCTGCGGCAGGCGTCAATCGGTTCCAGTCAACCTCTAGGTGCTAAAAGCGAGGCTGCTCCTGCAGAGTGGCGAGCAGGTGACGCGACTGGATGAGTTGCAGGACATCGATGAACTGCATGTCATAGAGGTGCGTTGCGCGTCCCTCATCTGCGCCTCTGCCAATTATTGCCAGTTGCTGTGGCCCAGCTGCAACATAGCGTGTTCCCTAGCTCTGCAACTGTCTGGCTCACCAGCCCACCCGGGCTGTGTGCAAGTGTCCCGCCCGTTACATAGTATTCTACTTTTACCACCATCCTGTCCGGATATACTTGTCGCTGACACCAGCCAGAGGGCTGCGCCGCCTCGCATACACATGGCCCCTGCATCGGCTCATGACCTGACCTCGCGTGTGCAGGCCAAGCCGCCGCCGCCGGTGGTGGCCGCCTCTGTGGCGCAGGCCAACGGCAGCACGTCTGTCATGGACACGCGCCCAGGCTCCGGTGCGCATGGCAGCCTGGCCAGCACCCTAGCCATACCCACCCTACCGCTCCTGTCACCCCCATGCTCGAGTTTTCATCAACAGAGCAAGGGCAGGCAGAGAGCCTTCCCGCCTCCTCGGTGGCAGTGCACCGCCCCTGAACAGCGATAGTGGCCTGCATCAGAGCGTGGGACATACAAACGGCGTCGCCTGGCCTGCCTCGCTTGCTGCGCTGCACACGCATGTGCATCCCAGCTTGAAGGTCATGCGCTGGCCGCCTGCACATGCGCATGCGCATGCCGCATGTGCGTGTCCCGCTCGAAGCCGTCCTTGCTTTCTCGTGCGCACACAGGCCTCAAGCTGAGCAGCGCGGTCCAGGTGTGAGCGCATCCGCATTCGCCACGAGCAACGGCCCGAGCGCAGGCAGCAGCGCCGCAGCAGCAGCGCCCGTACCCCTCCCGCCCGGCGTGTACCGACCCACGGTGGGCACCTCTCCGCTGCTCACGCCGCGCTCGCCGTCAGCAGTCATTCCTGCAAATAATGCTTGCCGTCAAGCCCCCTTGCGAGTTAACAGGCCTACAGAGTGCGAATTAGGCGGACGGCGAGGGCAGCCTGATGACCTCCTGCCAGGACTGCAATGCGACGTGCGAAGCAAGCGGTGGCGCTTGGAGCAAACACGGGGTTGCCCGGGAGCACAGGGTGGTGCGCATGGCTCGGGCGCCTGGCCTGAGTGCGCCGTGGTGCGGTGCATGCGCCGCATGCAGCTCGGCGGCTGCGAGCGGGCCTTGGTCGGGGGAGTGGTGAAGGCGGGGCTTGCGATGTGGGGCCGCGCAAGCCTGCGGCGCCGCCCCGGCGACAGGGCCCGGCGGAGCGCGGCGTGGTGTCGGCCGACGCGGGCGAGATCGAGGCGCGCGCCGACGGCGAGGGCGACGACGGCGACGGCGGCGAGGCCAAGTACGCGCGGCGCCCGCGCAGCATGCGGCGCTCGCTGCAGCGCGCCTTCCCGGCGCTCTTCCCGGCGTCGCTGCCGCTGACGGCCAGGCGCGCTCCCCCGCGCGGCGCGCGCGGCCCGGCCCGGAGCGGGCGCTGCTTGCGGGCAGCAGGCGCTGCAGCCCGCCTTCGCGTTGCTGCGCCCGGCGTGCGCGCCCCGCAGCGCCGGCCTGATGTACGGGCGTGCGCCTGGGCCTCGGCACAGCCTCCGGCAGCGATCTGCTTGACCCAAGCCTGGCTCCAAGTAGACCCGGGCCCGGGCGGGCTCCGCTGGGTGCGCATTGCCAGATGCCCGATTTCGCCCGCCTGGGGCACCCCGTCTTCATGGGAGCCTGCGCGGCGACGCACGCCAGAGCCCCTGACGCGCCGCAGGGACGTGCGGGATGGCGGCGAGGCCGGCAAGCGCGGCGGCGGCGAGGGCCGGCCGGCGCGCCGGCGGCGGCGCGGCCGCTCGCTGCTGGACGCGCGCAATGTGCTCGCGGCCGTGGTTACGCTCGCCTTTCTGGGCTTCCTGGTGCTGCTGTACGCGCGCGTGGCGCCCCGCCTGCCATAGCCCTACCCTTACCCTAGCCTCGCCCGGCAGCCGCGCCGCGCCTGCTGCCGCGCCTGCCGCTGCGCCGCCGTCGCGCGCGGTGCCGGAGCTGGCTCGGCGCTTGGCGGGCAGCCGCGCGCGGCTGCAAGCGAAGGGTGCGGCGGCGCTCCGGGGCACTGCGGCGCCTGCTGCGGCATCACCGGCCAGTGGCCTGCGGTGCGCGTCAGGCTGCTGCGTGCGTGCACGGCGCTGCGCCTGCCGTCTCACCGCAGCGGCGTTAGGTGTATTGCCGCGGCGCCGCCTGCCGCTGGCCTTGCTTTGTGCAGCGGGGCGAGCCCGGGCTGGCGCGTTGCCGGGTGCGAGCATTTCGGCTGTGTGTGGTGCACTGATGCACTGTTACCAGAGCGCAGGGGCTGCCATGCAGTGGATTGCAGCGAAGCATGCATTCTAGGGTCCTGTGCTGGCACATGACTGATTTGTGTTGGGCGTCGCGCGCTGTGGATGAGGCTGCTGCTGGGCGGTGGTGTTTGTCCACAGTACGTGCCCCCGCATGGGTTGAAGTGGTTTCCTGACCAACTCCCGGGCTATGCTTTCAGAGACAGTCATGCCCCTGCTCTGGGCTTGCACGCTGGCTGCAGATAGTGTGAGGCAAAGCTAGTGGTGTCATACGTGGCCAGGTAGTCAGGGGCCATCTCATGAGTGCGCAGCAGACACTGTCCACCGCTGCACAAAGGCATTCCAGTGCTGACTGCCGTAACACAAGTGTCTTGCTCAGAGCAACTCTCTACGCGGCTCCCCATGGAAAGTAAGACACAAAGTGGTGCATTCACAAGGCAACAGCGGCAGCGGCATAGTGCCATTTGCGAGTGCTTGCGCGGCCCGATGAGGACACAGTCCTGCCGGATACTGACGGCGCTCCAGGGTGGTCCTTTACATGTGGAGCTGGCTCATTTGCCATTGGGCGCGCCTTCAATGGCACGCATGGCAAGCGCATGTCCTTCTAACCGCATGCGTGCACTGCCCAAGACCTGACAAGCTGGTAACAAGGAGTGTGGCAATACAGGGACACACCAGGACCGGGGCTAAAGACACACGCCCCCTCGCCTGCACATGCGCCTCCTAGTACGCAGCGTACGCAGGCCGCGCCTGCTGCATGACCCAAGAAAAGCTGCGCCTGCCTCCCTGCTGTGCTTTTATTCTCTGGAAAGAAGCAGGCCTTCCCGCCGCATCTCTGCACCTACACCTGCAGCCCTGCGACCCTGCACACGTGCGCCGCAGATGCGATGCTGGTCGGGGCGGCACCCTCTCCGACACGCGGCTCTACGAAACCCTGCAACCCTGCGCTACATCCAGTCGCGCGCGCAATGCTGCGAACAAAATCGCGTCCCTTGGCGGCTGCCTGCCGCGCTCTATAAAACCCTCGTGCTAGCTGCCACCTCTCCAAGTTCGGACGTTGACACCAGAACGCAGCCAGGCCGAGCTGGCAAAATGACGTTGACAGACGCCCGTGCGGTGCGTGCGCGGCTGCACAACCGGGCGCGCGCCTCCCAGGCGCGCGCGTAAAGAAGGCCAACGCTCTCTCACCCTAGCACCAGAGGTGCTCGTGCGGCTGCACGTGCGTGTGCGCGCCGCATCGCCCCGCGTTGGCGGGGGCACCTCATCATGGGCAGGGCAGACCAGCCCCTTCTCCTCCCCGCCTGGGGTGCCGTGGCCGCCGCAGGGCGCACAAACCCTCGAGGCGCACACACCCTAGGGCCCACCCTCTCATATACACATCACCACACACTGTCGTACAGGAGCACCAGCGGCTGCATGCGCGCGAGGCGGCACTGCGTGAGCACCGCCGCCCAGTCGCCGGCCGGCCGCGCGCCCGACTCATCGTGCAGCCGCCACTGCTCGCCGCCCGCGTCGCGCGCAAACGCGCCGAAGCGCCCGCCGCCGCCGCACACCATCGCGCGCAGCGCCAGCGCGCGGTCGCCCATGACTGGCGCGCGCGCGCGCTCAGCTTCAATACGTAGTATTTCTGTCATGCAGAACATGGTGCACCTGGTCTCTATTCCTGCCAGTGTGAATCCCATGATATTCAGACTCGCCAAAGGCGGGCCGATCAGAAAGCAACTGATTTACCAACCGTTCGGCCCAGCTGCGCTCAGCACTCAATCGACCAGCCCGCGCAGGGCCCTGCAGCCAGCGCGCGCGGGTGGATCACGTGCTTGCAGTCAGAGGGGCGGCGCATTCAAGCGCGCAGGGCCGCGCCCGGGCCCCGACCCGCGCGCACCCGGGTAGATCTGGCCGAGCTGCAGCGAGCTCTGCAGCGCGCCGCTCAGCGCGGCGATGTCCGCACTCGACGCCGCCGGCGCCTCCCAGACCAGCCCCACAGCGAGCATCGCCGGCGAGCCGGCCACGTGCGAAAGCGCGGGCCCCTTGGCGCCGCAGCCGCCCTGCAGGGGAATTGCCGAGTGAGCACCCGGCACGGCCGGCGCTCCCGAACAGAGCAGCATTGCGCCCGCGCGCTCGAGCCCGAGCTGAGCTGCATGCAATAGCTGAGCTGACTGCTGCGATGGCCCAGTCACAGTTGGCGGGCCTGCCACCCGCCCGCGCGGTCCTGCCAGGCGCACGCTGACAAAGCGCGGAGCGCGCGCGTCCCAGCACGCCGCGCTGCAAGCGCGCGCCTGGACGGGGCCGAGCTGCGATGGATGTCCGCCGACAGGGCAGCCGGCACGGCCGCAGCACCGCCCCGCCGGCTCCGCAGCTCAAGCGGCCGCCCTCGGGCGAGTGGGCTGGCTAGGGTAGGGTACATCATGTTCAGGGTTTGAGGCGCACCTGGCGCGGGTCGCAGGTGCGCAGCGGCTGCGCGTCCGCCGCGCGCAGCAGCGCCTCCAGCGGCGGGCGCTGCCGCGGCGGCAGGCCGCCCGCGGCGCGCAGCGCGGCCGCGCTGACGCGCTGCGCGAACTTGGTGTAATGCGCAGGCGCGGCCTTGCGCCCGCAGCGCGCGCACCGCAGCGCCTGCGCGCCGCGCGGCCCGTCACGGCCGTCGCCAGGCCGCAGCACGTAACACGGCGCCCAGGCTGCAGCTCTCCTTATGATCCTCATGATGCGGTGCCAAGCTGCATGACGCGCGGGACCAGCAGAGAGCCTGGCAGGCGAGATACAGGCCGCTGGCTCTGCTGGCGTTTATCGCGCTGCTGCAGTTTGCACGACAATGGCAAACCCCACTTCCCGCACCGCAGGTTACAGGAAATTGCACACAGCATGCATGCACATCAGCCAGATTGACATGCCGTCGCACGTACGCCGCCGTACAGCAGACACAAAGCCACGGTACCCAGATTTCGACCGCGCGGCCACGTCTGCCTCAGCGCGTCCTGGGTTGCCCGGCGCACCTCCTCCACACGCAGGCTGAACAGCTGCTGGATGAGCGCGCTGCCGCGGCCGGGGTTGAGCGCCGCGGCGGCGCCGCCCGGTGGCGCGAGCGCGCGGTCCAGGCAGCCCAGCA
>JAABVA010004329.1_pt1 | contig 13180 bp, 11 predicted proteins | sample 5560331 | NCBI WGS metagenome assembly JAABVA01 (sample SAMN12812661, study PRJNA571458) | rock metagenome | isolation source: Antarctica rocks | place: Antarctica: Victoria Land, Mt New Zealand sud | collected 2016-01-07
GAAGCCGCTCCAGCACCTCGGAAAACCGGTCCGTCAGAACAGATGCTGCATCTTGCATCTGCCTCCAAAACCAAGCCGCTCCGAGCGGGTCAAGCACAATTTTAGCGCCTATGGGGTTTTGCTCCCCTCCGGCGCCATTTGGTTAGAGCAGGGGAGCCGGCGGAGCGTCGGGGCCGCGCGGACCACGGCCGCGGTGCTCACCGCCGGGGCCGTGCGGCGGCGTCTGGACCTGGGCCAATTGGTCGTGCGAGGCGCCGATGGCCCGCACCGCCACCATCCGGCCAAGGTTGTTCGCGATCCCCGGGCCTTGGGCCACGACCGTTTGCCCCGGCGTCAGCGTAGAGGCAAGGCGCGCGACCTCGGGCGGCGGTAGCCGGAGCACCGTGCCGTCCTCCAGCATGGCGCCGTTCGCCTCGCCCCGCGGCCCATGCAGCACGGTCAGGATCTTGCCCGTCACCTCGGACGATTGACCGGCGGCGGGAGGCGGCGGGACTCCGGGACCACGGCCAGGCGCATCATGCGGGCCGCGGCCAGGACCACCGCGGCCGGGTCCGCCAGGGGGTCCCATGTCGACCACTGTCTGCCCGTTTGCGTCACTGGTCACGGACATCGCAGCGACCATCGGCAGCGCTGCAGCGTGCAGGCCCCGCACCGTGACCGCATCGCCGAGCTTCACAGCCGCGACGAGCTGGGTGGACAAGTGCGGCGGGACATGCACCTGCGTACCGTCGGCGAGGACGAAGCCGTCCACGTCGCCCCGCGGCGTCATCGTGAAATACCGCACGGTGCCGCGGGTGGCTGGCAGCTGGTTCGGATCGAAGACGGGCTGGGGCTGCGTCAGCGGCGCATCGGGCGGCGGGGCGGGGCGGGCGGCGGGCGCCGTTTGCGCAAGGACGCCGCCAGCCATCGCACCCAGCGTAGCCGTTGCAAGCAAGAATGCCTTCAGCTTGGTTTTCATTCGGTTGAACTCCAGATGTCATCTCGGTATTCGAGGGACCTCTAACGCACAGCAAGGGTCATGCCAGGCCATTGCCGGGCGGAATGCTTATCGTGTAGTGATTCTGTTCTCTTTAGGTGTCAGAAAAGCTGACGAAAGACTGTCTGATCGGACGACAGATATCCGGAGCGCCATGTCACGCCTCGGTATCCAGGCCATAGCGCTTCATCTTGTCGTAGAGCAGTTGCCGGTTGATGCCGAGCTTGCGGGCCGCCTCCGCCCGGCTGTCGCGCGCCTCGGCCAGCGCACGCCGGATCATCGCGCGCTCCAGCTCGGCGACGGCCTGGGGCATGGTCAGCTCGGTCCCGGCCGCCACCGGCGCCGCGACGGCCGCAGGCTGCTGCAGGAAGCCGAGATCGATGGCCTCGATCGCCGGCCCGCGCGCGAGCGCCGCCGCGCGTTCGATGACGTTGCGCAGCTCGCGGACGTTGCCGGGCCAGCGCTGGGCCTGCAGCAGCGCGGCCGCATCCGCAGACAGGCGCTTGGGCGCTTCCGGGTTGGCCGAATGTAGGAAGTGCCCGGCCAGCGGCGCGATGTCCGCCACGCGGTCCCGCGGCGGCGGCAGGGCGACCGGGATGACGTGCAGGCGGTAGTACAGGTCGGCACGGAAGCCGCCCGCGTCGATCAGGCCAAGCAGGTCGCGATGCGTCGCGGCGACGATGCGGACGTCCACCGGCCCAGGCCGGCCGCCGACCGGCGTCACGATACGCTCCTGCAGCACGCGCAGGATCTTCGCCTGCATAGCGGCGTCCATGTCGCCGATCTCGTCCAGCAGCAGGGTGCCGCCCTGTGCCTCGCGGAACCGCCCGGCCTGCGCCCGCACGGCCCCGGTGAAGGCGCCGGCCACATGGCCGAACAGCTCGCTCTCCAGCAGCTCCGCCGGGATTGCGGCGCAGTTGACGCTGACGAACGGCCCCGCCGCGCGCGGCCCGTGGTCGTGCAGCGCACGCGCGACCAGCTCCTTGCCGGTGCCGGTCTCTCCGGTGACGAGGACCGTCGCGTCCGATGCGGCCGCCATGCCGACCAGCTTCTGCACTGCGCGGATCGCCGGGCTGGAGCCAATGAGCGGCCCGTCCATGGGTGGCGCAGCGGCAGTGGCGGGAACGGCGGTGCGGCTGAGCGCGCGGTGCAGCGCATCCGCCACCTCGTCACGGCCGATCGGCTTCGACAGGTGGTCGAAGGCGCCCTGGCGCATGGCGTCGATCGTATTCGCCCCGGAGGCGAAGGCGGTCAGCACGATCACCGGCACGGACGGGGCGGCGGCATCGCCCCGCAGCCGCTTCAGCACCGACAGGCCGTCCAGGCCGGGCATGCGCAGGTCGAGGAAGACCAGGTCGGGCCGGGCTGCGTCGAACAGCGTGAGCCCCTCCTCGCCGTTCGCGGCCTCGTTCACGTCGTGGCCGAGGTCGCGCAGCGTCTCCGCCAACCCGTCGCGGAACGCCGCGTCGTCGTCTATGACGAGGAGCCTGGGCATAATCCCTCCCGATGCGGCAGAATAAGCTCGAAGGCGCTGCCCGGGTTTTCCGGCCGGTAGCTCACCGTGCCGCCATGGGCGAGCGCGATCTCCTTCACAATCGACAGGCCCAGCCCGGTGCCGTCCGCTCGCTCGGACACGAACGGCTCGAACAAGTGCCGGCGCACCCCTGCAGGCAAGCCGGGCCCGTCGTCCATGACCCGCAGATGCAGGGTGCCGCCGACCTTCTCGGCGGCGACCGTCACGGTGCCGCCGGCTGCCATGCCCTGGATCGCGTTGAGGACGAGGTTGTCGAACGCCCGCCGGATCCGGTCGGGATCGAGCGGCCACGCCATGGCGGGGGTTGCGACCAGCAGCCGGACCCCGTGGCGGTCGGCCACATCGCGATGGAGCTCGACCGTGGCGGCCAGCAGGGCCGGAATATCGGCGCATTGCCAGCGCGGCTCGCTGCGGTGCGTAAGGGTGAGCAGGTCGCGCAGCAGGATGTCGAGGCGTCCGATCTGCCCCAGTACCATCTCCAGCGCGGCCTGGCGCCGGGCGTCGTCGCCCAGCAGCGCGTTCTCGGCTTTCAGCCGCATTGCGGCGATCGGGTTGCGGACCTCGTGCGCGATGCCGGCGGCGACGCGGCCCAGGGAGGCAAGGCGCTCGGACGCGGCGACCTGCAACGACAGCGCCTCCGCCTCGTGCCGCATGGTGCGGACCTTCGATGCGGCGGCATTGAAGCTGGTGATGATGCGGTCCAGCTCGCGTTCGCCGGTCGGCTCCAGCAGCGGCGGATCCAGGCCCTGGTGCCGCTCGACGGTGGCTTCGACCTTGCTGAGCTTGCGCGACCAGGTCAGCAGCAGGTGCGTCATCCAGGCGGCCGAGGCCAGCACGGAGGCGAGCAGCACACCGAGCCCTCCGAGCAGCCGCGTGTAGCCGGCGCCCTGGCCGGTGAACACCCGCGTCATTGTCCAGGCCGTGATCCCGTCGATCGGCCCGGCGAGCGGGCATGCATGCAGCAGCAGGGTTTGCAATCGGCCGGCTTGGGTCACATCGACGGCCCGTTCCTCCCTCAGCGCCGCCGCGTTCGCAGCCCGGATGCGCTCCGCCTCGGCCGCGGGCAGGTCGGTTTTCGGGCCGGTGCCTTCGTAGGTTGGAAAGGCGTAGGCAAGCGAGCTGTCGGTGCGGTGCCACACGCCGCCCTCGACGCCGGGGCTGTAGGCCAGCGCGACGTTCAGCACTGCCAGGAGGCCCTGGCGCAGGTCTTCGTCGTGCAGGTCCGCGGGCGGCTTGGTCCAGCCTGTGGTGTAGAAGCGGTAGCGATCGGTGATCTCGTCGCACGCGCGGCCCGTGACGGCCTCTGCCCTGGCGACCCGGTCGACGGAGGATTGCCGGTAGAGCTGGAGCAGCATGGTCCCGACGGGGACCGCCGAGACGAGCGAGATGGCCCACAGGATCAGCAGGCGGCCACGGAGGGACCAGCCGCGCGCCCCTGTCGCTCCCCGGTTTCGCGATCCTTGGCTGGTGCGCATCGTTGGATCGGACCTTCTTGGCGGATCGATCCGGAACACGGACCACCTGGGAGAGTGGCGGGGAGCTGGCAAGGAACGTGCCATCCGGGGAGGCACGCCGGTTACGTTACCGGACCTGCCATCCCGGCAGTCGTGTCAGGTTTTCCTACAGCCGTGTCCGTTAATATTACGGCCTACGTCGGGCGCGACCGACACACCTAAGTGCGAGGCGATCATGCGGTCGCTCTACCTCGACGGCATGGGGAAGGGCGCCGCGGTTTGACGCCCCGCCTACATCAGGAACACCGCCTTGCCGGTATCCTGCGCGTCGAACACCCGGTACGCCTCGGCGGCTTGGTCGAGCGTCCAGCGGTCGGTGAACAGGTCGTCGACGGCCAGCCCGCGGTCGGCGATGAAGCGCGCGCAATCGGCCTGTCCGACCGTCGAGAAGGTCCAGGACCCGACGATGGTGAGCTGCTTGCGCAGGATCTCGGGGCTGACGTCGATCGTCACCTGGCCGCCCTCGCCCACGAAGCACACGGTGCCCCACGCCGCCGCACAGCGCACCGCAGCGGACCGGCCCGCCGCCGCACCAGATGTATCGAGCGAGCACGAGACCCCGCGGCCGCCCGTCAATGCCTGGATGGCCGCGACTGGGTCGTCTGCGCTGGCATCAATCGTGTGTGCGGCCCCAAACGCCGTGGCGCGCGTGGCCCGGGCGGCGCTGATGTCGACCGCGATCACCCGCGCGCCCATCGCCGCCGCGAGCTGCGTCGCCGACAACCCGACGGGGCCTTGGCCGAAAATGGCGATGGTGTCCCGTGCCGAGAGGTTCATGCGCACCAGCGCGCCATAGGCGGTGCCGGTGCCGCACGAGATGGCAGCGCCGGTGGAGAACGACAGCTCGTCCGGCAGGCTGACCAGGGTGCTGGCGGGGACCTGCATGTAGGGCGCATGGGCGCCGTTGCCGGTCACGCCATAGACGACGGGTCCCTCGACGCACATCTGGGTCCAGCCGGTCCGGCAATGCTCGCATACGTCGCAGCCGTGGTAATGATGGACCATCACCCGGTCGCCCGCCTTGTGCCTCCGTGGATCGACCTCACGGCCGACGGCGGCGACCACGCCGCAGGGTTCATGCCCGGCGATGACCGGGCCGCCGCCAGCTTTGAAGCCGAGCGCCGCCACGCCGCCGCCGCGGGGCGCGCGATAGAACTTGAGGTCGCTGCCGCACAGGCCGGACGCCTTGATCTCGAGCACGACCCCGTTCGGCGCGGGCGTCGGATCATCGACGGCGACGAAGTCGAGCGTGCGGTCCCCGGTAAAAGAAACTCCCTGCATCACGTCCTCCCTGGGCAGATTGCTGGCCCCAAGCGTGGGCCGGTGCTTTCATGCAGCACGCCTTGTGTTGGCACAGCGCCAATGCCCTGACAACGAGCCGGTCCAACCGGATAAAGGAAACGGGTCATGCGAGTGACAGTTATTGCAACGCTTGCGGCGATTTGGCTGGCGTGTGCGGCGCCGCCTGCGGAGGCGCAGGATCGGGTCAAGATCGGCATCCTGAACGACCAGTCCGGTGCCTACTCGGACGCCAGCGGCCCCGGCGGCGTCGTGGCCGCCCAGATTGCCATCGACGAGTTCCGTGCGGCGCACCCGGCCATGGCGGTCGAGCTCGTAGCGGGCGACCACCAGAACAAGCCCGACGTCGCGACCGTCATCGCGAAACGATGGCTGGAGGCCGAGGGTGTGGACGCCGTCGTCGACCTGCAGAACTCCGCCATCGCAGTCGCGGTGCAGCATATCGCGAACCAGGCGGGCAAGATCTCCATCGTGACCGGCGCCGTGACGCCCGAGCTGACGGGCAAGGGCTGCTCGCCCACCGGCATCCAGTGGTCGATGGATGCGTATTCGCTGGTGACCGGACCGGTGCGCGGGCTGTCGGACCGGAAGAAGTGGTTCTTCATCACCGTCGACCTGGCGGGCGGGCACCTGTTCGAGGCGGAGGGCGTTATCGCTGTGACCGCGGCCGGCGGCCAGGTCGTCGGCCGGGCTCGGCATCCGCTGGGGACGTCGGACATGTCGTCGTATCTGCTGCAGGCACAGGCGGCGGGCGCGAATGTCGTGGCGCTCGCCAATGCGGGCACCGACACGATCAACGCGATCAAGGGCGCCAACGAGTTCGGGCTGCGCGGGCAGGGGATCGCCATCGCCCCGCTGCTGATGTTCGAGCCCGAGATGAAGGCGGTCGGGCTGCCGCTGGCCCAGGGCATGATCATCGGCACTGGGTTCTACTGGGACCTGAACGACCGCAGCCGCGCCTTTGCGAAGACTTTTTCGGACCGGTTCAGGCGGATGCCGACGCAATACCAGGCGAGCGTCTATGCCGGGGTGCGGCACTACCTCAAGGCCGTCGCCGCCGCGGGCACGACGGACAGCGCGGCCGTGATGGCGAAGATGCGCGAGCTGCCGGCCGAGTATTTCTCGGACCACCCAGCCCAAATCCGGCCGGACGGCCGCGTCACATACGATGTAAACGTGATGCAGGTGAAGGCGCCGGGAAATTCGAAAGGCGAGTGGGACCTGCTCAGCCTCGTGCAGACCATTCCGGCGGATACCGCGTTCCGCCCGATTGGGCAGAGCGAGTGCCCGTTGATGAAGAAAAGCGGCTAGGAAGGTGTTTCCACGAAGTGCCGATCGGGAATTTGGTCGGCGGCGAATATCGGCTTGCCTTGTGTGACACACAACGCATATGTGCACACAAATATGGAGGCTCAAAGCATGACAGCGCTGAGGAAGCACGATGTGGCACGGGCTAAGATTGGTCGCCGCGGGACGGCTACTGATGTCAAGCAGACTGCACCCGTGCGGACCGCCGAGGCGTTTGTCGAAGCCGCCCGCGTAGCCGGTTTGCTGGAGGGCGACCGGGCCGAGCACCTGAGCTTCCGGGCCCCTGCGGCCCTGGTTGCAGCGGCGAAGCGGGAGACGGGGATCGAGTCCACCACCGAGCTCGGCATCGCGGCCCTGGCGGCGCTCGCCCAGCCCGACCCGGTTGCCGCGTTCCTGAAGCGCACGCGCGGCCGTCTGGCTGGGTTGCCGCCGATTGAGCCCTGATCTTCGGCGGACCCTTTGCCGGGTCAAGCCGGAGAAGCACCGGACGCAGCTAGCGCCGAGGCCGCTTGAGGGCCTGGTCTCGGCAGCCTCGCTCGGCCTGGGCCGGCTCACCGTCGTGCCGGACACTAACGTTTACATCCATGCCGCCGCAGGCAGCCTGCCGGAGCCGGTTGCCGACCTGCTGGACCGCTCGCTTCAGTTCCACTGCTCGGTCTGCCTGAGCGAGCTGGCCGTCGCCGTCGGCACCTACAGCCCGGCGGCAAAGGGATGGGCCGCCGTCCGCGACCACTACGCCGAGCTGTTCGAGGCCGTGCCGGACAGCCGCGTGCTCGCGCCCAATCCAGAGGTATGGATCACGGCCGGCCTCGTCGCCGGCACGCTGGCGCGCACGCAGCACTTTGCCGCGGCGCAGCGCAAGGAGTGCCTGACCGACGCGCTGATCCTGCTCACCGCCGCATGGGCCGGGCTACCGGTGCTGACCGCGAACAGGGCGGAGTTCGACCTTATCCAGCAGGTCGCAGGCATGGGGACGTTCGTTCACTACTGACCCTGTCAGCTGCGGCGGATGTTCCAGAACAGCGGCATGCCCTGCAGGCCGCCGGTCAGCTTGCGGGACCACGCGGGTTCGAGGCGGAGGTGATCCTGGCGGACTCGCTGTCCACGGACCGCACGGTGGAGATCGCCCGGCTCCTGCCAATCCAGATCGTACAGTTGAAGCAGCCGGGCGACCGGCGATGCGGCGCGGCTGCGCAGTTGGGCTATCAGTTTGCACGCGGCGCATTCATCTTGCTGGTCGACGCCGACATGGAGTTGCAACGCGGTTTCGTGGCAGCGGCGCTGGCCGAGCTCGCGGCGGACCCACGTTTGGCGGCAGTCGGCGGCCAACAGATCGAGATGTCGGAGAGCCTCGAGTATCAGGAACGCCAGCGTCGCGGGCGGCGCACGCCGGGTCCGGCGCTGTCGATCGGTGGATCGGCGATGTATCGGGCATCGGCCGTGCGGGAGGCCGGTTATTTCATGAACCGCAACTTGCATTGTGCCGAGGAGTTCGAACTGGCGGCCCGGCTGCGGGCACGGGGGTGGCGGCTGCGCATGCTGGCGTGCGACGCATTCCGCCATCACGGGCACACGGACCCGGCCATTGGCCTGCTGTTCCGGCGCTGGCGCACGCGCTTCTTCACTGGCTATGGCGCAATGCTGCGCGGCGCATGGCGCAAGCCACACTTCGCCGACGCCGTTCGCGTCTGTGCGATCCCGCTCGCTACCGTAGGCTGGTGGATGCTGCTGGCCGTGCTGGCGGCAGCGAGCGTATTCGATCGGCGCATCGGCTTGGTCCTCATGACTGTGGCGGTCATGCCCTTGGCGGCGTTGGTGATCCGCAAGCGGTCGCTTTCGCGGGCGCTGCATGCGCTGACGCTCTGGCAGTTCCATGCCGCCGCGCTGCTGCAGGGCCTGTGCGCCCGGCAGGCGGAACCCACCCAACCCATCGCTGCCTCGGTCGTCCAGGAGCGTCGTCAGCTTGTCTGACTGAGCCGAGATGATGCATCCGACACGGGCCGGGTGCAGTGACCGCTGCGCTATGGCGACCGCGCCGCTGATCTCGGATCTATGCCTGCAGGGCTTGGGCCCGGGCGGCTCGCGGCGGACGGAGCATGGCGCTTCGCGACGGATGCGGCGGCGCTGCTCATCAGGTCGGCACCAACGGCATCTCCCGTCAGCACGGCCATCGCTGCGGTGCTGAACGCCGCAGAGTGCATGGCGCCGACCATACAGGCCGCTCAGCGTTACGTAGGGTGCTGCGTGCTCGTCCGACCGTTGAGGGAAACACGAGCCTTATCGCAATATGCAGATACTCACAGGATTGTGACATTTTCCTGTTAACTTCCAAGGGACTGTGATTAGCTATCGTCAAAGCACATAGGGTTCTCGACCATGCTCGGCAGCGACTGGTTTGACACTACCCTGACTTCCCCTCGGCAGCAGAGCACGGCGACACAAGACGCTGCCTGGCTGATGAGTTCCAGGAAGCCGCTGGGCAGGATGGCTTGCACGCGTGCGGCTCTATTGCAAGCTCAGAAGACCTGGTGATGACGGCCGTCAGCACAGTAACGCCCAGTGCGGCCGCCGCGACATAGCTGCTTTCCACGGATGAGGCCTGCCTGTTCGAGGCCTTGACGGATAACCTGCCTGGAGGCTGGGTTGTGGAGTTCAAGGCCGACGTCGAGATGGCGTGGACTGCATTCATCTATTGCGAGGACGCGCCCAGGAGCAGGCCTTTGTTCATCGTTTGCCGCTGGAGCGATCACATGGGCTTGTTCGTGCAATGGATGGACGGGTCCGCGGCCTCAGCCATCGTTTTCACCGAACTGAGTCCGGTTCTGGACTTGATCCCTAGCGGTATCTTCGCGTGCGCCGAGGCCCGCTTGGCCACAGTGCCGCCGACAAACTGGGCTGATACCTCGCACTGATGCAGAAGCGTCCAGTCGTTCTGCGCTGGGCCGCGAGGTGGCGTTCGCCAAGCCCAAATCCGCTTTGACGCCGCTCGCGGCCGGCCTCTGGATCGGCGCCGCGTCATCGGCCGGGCTGGACGCGCCACCGGACTACGCAAGCGCGTTCGGGCACGGCCGCCTCGGCCTGACCTTGGCAGCGACCACCGGCGCATTGGTGACAGGCCATGTTGCGGGACACGCGCCGCCGTTCGACCTTGTGCCGCTGTCGGTCGGGCGGCTCTAGGCAGCGCTGCTACAGGACCTGGAACCCATGCGCCAGCGGATCGCGGTCGTCCACATAGATCGTGTTGTGCCCAATGATCCGCGCCCAGCCCGCGACGCTCGGGCGGATCGCCGCCATGCCGCCGACCGCCACCGTCGCTTCCACCCTGCAGTCGAACACCGTGCCGATGATGCTCTCGTGCACGAAGCTGTCGCCCACGGCCAGCCGTCCCTGCGCCACCAGCTGCGCCATCCGCGCCGACGACCCTGTGCCGCAGGGCGAGCGGTCGATCGCCTTCTCGCCATAAAAAACCGCGTTGCGCGCGTTGGCCAGGGGATTGCGGGGCCTGTCGCACCACATGATGTGGCTGATTCCGGCGATGCGGCCGTCCTCCGGATGCACCGGCGCAACAGCCGCCTGCGCCGCCCGCCGCACTAGGGGGCTCAGCCGCTGGATGTCGCCAGCGCCCATGCCGTCAAGGCCCGCCCAGTTCACCTGCGGTTCGACGATGGCGTAGTAGTTGCCGCCATAGGCCACGTCGACCGCGATCTCGCCCAACCCCGCAACCACGATCCGTACGCCGGCAGCGTGCTGGTAGGACGGCACGTTGAACAGGCGCACCTGGTCCACATAAGGGCCATCGCGCGTGTATTCGACGTCCACCCGGCCCGCCAGGGTCTCCAGCGCCAGGCGGCCCTCCTCGCGCGGGATGACCAGGCCCGCCTCCAGCGCCGCCGTCACCGTGCCGATCGTGCCGTGGCCGCACATCGGCAGGCAGCCGCTCACCTCGATATACAGCACTGCGAGGTCGTAGTCCGGCGTGCTGGGCGGATACAGGATGCTGCCGGACATGACGTCGTGGCCACGCGGCTCGAACATCAGCGCGCGGCGGACCCAGTCGTGGTCGCGCATGAAGACCTGGCGCCGGTCGGCCATTGATGCATGCGGCAGCATGGGTCCGCCCCCAACCACCACCCGAACTGGATTGCCGCAGGTATGCGCGTCGATGCAGAAAAAGGTATGCCGCACTCCTGGCCGCTCCAAGTTGAGGACGGATGATGGGCTTAGCGGGGTTGCGGAATCAGCCCCTGCGCTGACCAGGCCGCGGGCGCCATGGTGCCGGTGCATGCAACAAGCCTCGGTGCGGCCCTGACAGACCGGGCCGTCGTGAATGGCACAGCACCGAGCAGGACCGGACCAATCGCCCGCGATACACCCTGTTGTCTCTCGGACTCCGCCACATCGAGGCTGGCTGATGCCGTAAAGGCGTGCCACTTCCGCGGCGCCCTGAACACCAGCCCAGCCGCTTATTCCACTCGCTTCGCTGCGCCATCGCAGCGATGCAGAGGGTTAGCTCATGCTTATTACGCCTGGGCTGGAGATATAGAGGTAGTTCAGGCCGCCGACGGTGCCCGTGCTAGTCTGCAGGTGCGCGGCCTGGTCGGCCGAAAGCCCGGCGAAGCTGACACTGCTCACGGCCCCGCCCGGGCTGTTGGCGAGGCGCATCGTCGCCCCTTGATAGCCCCGCGTGCCGTCGAGCGCGTCCCAGCGTTCGGTGCCGCTGCTGGGCGACCAGCCCCAGACGGTCACGGCGTCACCGGCATGGAAGTTCACCAGCGTGTCCCAGACCGCGTTCGTGCCGCGCACGTCCACGAAGAACGTATCCCTGCCGGAGCCGCCCACAAGGAAGGCGCTTCCTGTGCCGCCATCGAGCACGTTCTGGCCCGTGGTCACGGCCAATGCCTTGCTGCTGTTGCCGCCGCCCTTGAGGAATACGTTGGGCACGCCCGCCGTCATGGCGACCGTGTCCGAGCCGGTGTCGAGATACTGCCATTGCAGGTAGGAGGGACCGCCGGATGCAGCGTCGAGGGCGTGGTTGCCTATGGCGCCCGTGGCCTGATCGTAGAAGGCGACCGTGGCCGCGGGCTGGGCGGTGGTCGTGACCAGCGTTCCGCCTGCCCCGTCCGAGGCCGCCGCGTAGGCCGCCCCTGGAGCCATCTGGCCCATGAGGTGCAGAGTGTCCGGCCCGACCGCCAGGACGCCGCCAATCAGCGGCAGGGCGCCCGAGACACTGACGCCTTTGATGTCGATCGTGTCACCGGCGCGGAAGCCCTCGATCGCCGCTGTGTCGCCGGATCGCAGCACCAGCTTGGCAGCGCCATCGTCCATCTGGATGGGGGCGGACGGACTCGGGAATGTCTCGCTGCTCAGATCCAGCGTGCCGGAGGCGATATTAATCGTCCCGGTGCTGAAAAAGGCGCCCGCGACATCGAGCCTTCCGCCCGGCCCGACCGCGATGGTTCCGGTGTTCACGACGGAATTGAGCGTCGCTCCGGCCGTGCCGCTAAGCTCGGTTGCGCCGATCACGTCCAGGGTCAGGTTCGCGCCGAGCGTGAGCTGCCCATTGGTGGCGGTCAGAGCGACGGGAGCGGACGCATCAGGCGATCCGACGATCGCGACGCCTCCATCCAAGATCGCGGAACTGAATGGCCGGGACGGCAATGGTTCGGGCGGGGTCACCTGGATGAATTCGTTGTCCGCCGTCGCCCGCAACCCGGGCTGTCCCGGAGCGGCGGCCAGCGTGATCGTGTCCTGGATGAACAGGCCGGAAAACAGCGCGCCTTGCGGGCGGGTTGCCGCGAGGTCGAGCGTGCCGACTATCGTGTCGTTGTCGAGCGCGCCCGTGCCCAGGAACTTGCCGCCCTGCAGGCGCAGGGTCGTGTTCGCGAGCGTGCCGCCGAGGTGGAAGGTGCCGGCCATGAGCGTCAGGCCGCCCGGGGCCGAGAGGGTCGAATTGAAGTCCAGCGTCAGCACCGCGCCTAGATCGTCCAGCGTCACCGACGCGGGCTGCACCGGCCCGGATATGGTAACGTCCGCGCCCGCGCCGAGGACCACGTCGTCGCTGGCGCCGGGCACGCCCTGGGGCGACCAGTCCGCCGCGTTGTCCCACGCGCCTGTCCCGCCCACCCATGTTCTTATCGTCATTACTTTGCTCCCCGCATACCCATTGCGTAAGAGCAATATTACCATTTCAGAATGTAATCTACAGATAACCGGGGTAGATCAAGACAAGAGAAGAAAGCGGCCCCGATCCCGGGCATGGCGGGTGTCCAGGCGAGCGGAGCGGCTTCGCTGCGAAACCGCTCCAGCCCGCCCGGCTAGGGTGCGAGCGCCTCGATTGTCGGGATGCTCAGGGCCAGGAAAAACTCCCCGCCCTTGTTGGTGACGAACTTGCCGAAGTCAGGCAGTGCGCGCTGTTGCGGCTTGCCTCAGGGCTCCCCTCATTTTCTGAGCGTTTAGAGCAACAAAGCAGCCCTGTGTCGGGCTGAGGCAGCTCGAGCCAGATTTGAGGCCGGCCTGCCGCGATGGGAGGTCTGTTGTGCGCCAGCATGC
>JAABVA010004330.1_pt1 | contig 13180 bp, 10 predicted proteins | sample 5560331 | NCBI WGS metagenome assembly JAABVA01 (sample SAMN12812661, study PRJNA571458) | rock metagenome | isolation source: Antarctica rocks | place: Antarctica: Victoria Land, Mt New Zealand sud | collected 2016-01-07
GCAGCTCGTCGGGATGCTCGGGCGAGCTCACCGGCACCTGCGCACTGAGCAGGGTGTCGATCTGCAGGTAGGAGCTGTAGGACATCTCCTCGCGTAGGTCCGTCACGATCTCGGACTCCAGCGCCCTTGTGTTGTCCTGCAAGTCTCCAGTGGCTGCCTCGGGGGTCAACACGGTGACGACGAGGTTCGTGTCCAGGTAGAGCATCGGTACCGTGCGCCTTCCCGCAGCTGACGGAGCAGCTCTGCCGCACTCATCGCCGCGACCGGCTGACCCTCGGCAACGCTGACCACCCGTACGTCGGAAACCGTCATCGCGCCCCCTCAGATGCCAAGTAGATGATCACCTTAACGCCGTCGCGGCGAGCGCATCGAGGCGTGCGCCACACCGCCCACTACGGTTGTGCACGGAGCGTTGCGAAGGGAGCTAGCGACATGGCCATGATGTCCCCGGTCGACTCGATGTTCTTGCTGATGGAGAGCCGCGAGCACCCGATGCACGTCGGTGGCCTTTCGCTGTTCACCCCAGCTAAGGGCGGTGGCGCCGATCTGGCCCGGTCGATGTACCGCGACCTCATCGACGTCGAGGCCATGAAGCCGTTGTTCCGGCGCAAGCCCCAGCAGCTGCTGTCCTCCTTCGCCTCCGTCAGCTGGGCGAACGACAAGGACGTCGACCTCGAGTACCACGTGCGCCTGTCCGCGCTCCCCCGCCCGGGCCGGGTCCGAGAGTTGCTGGAGCTGACCTCCCGGCTGCACGGCACCCTGCTGGACCGCCACCGTCCGCTGTGGGAAGTGCACGTGGTCGAAGGACTGGCCGACGGAAGGGTCGCGGTGTACATGAAGACCCACCACGCCCTGATCGACGGCGCCTCCGCCAGCCGCGTTTGGTACAAGTCGCTGTCCGCCGACCCCAGCGGGCAGTTCGTGCCCCCGTGGGGGCAGGCTCAATCCAAGAAGTCGCGACCGTCGCCGAACGCAGGTTTCAGTCCGCTCGACCTGCTCGGGGCGACAGCGACGACCCTGCGGGATGTCGCCGGGATCGCACCCGCCACGTTGACCAGCGCCTACCAGGCGTTCAACGACAATGCCGCGGCCCTACCGTTCCAGGCGCCCAAGAGCATGCTCAACGTCCCGATCACCGGGGCGCGACGGTTCGCGGCGCAGGCCTGGCCCATCGCCCGGCTACGCGCGGTGAGCACGGCCGCGGGAGTGACAGTCAACGACACCGTGCTAGCCATGTCTGCGGGCGCCTTGCGCCGCTACCTGCTCGAGCAGGACGCACTGCCGGAGCAGCCGCTGATCGCCATGGTTCCGGTGTCGCTGCGGGATCGGGAAAGCTCCGGAGAGGGCAACGTCGTGGGCGCGGTGCTGTGCAACCTCGGCACCGAGCTGACCGACCCCGCGGAACGCCTTCTCCGGGTGCACAGCTCGATGCGCCACTCCAAGAACGTGCTGTCCGGGCTGAGCCCGCTGCAGAGCATGGCAGTGAGCGTGCTCAACATCGCGGGGATGGCGCTGACCCCGGTTCCTGGGCTTAGCCGGATGACAGGGCCGCCGTTCAACATCGTCATCTCCAATGTGCCCGGACCGACCGAACCGCAGTACTGGAACGGCGCGCGACTGGAGAACATGTTCCCCGCATCCATCCCTGTGGATGGCCAGGCGCTGAACATCACCGTAACCAGCTACGCCGACAGCATGCAGTTCGGGCTGGTCGGCTGCCGGCGCAGCGTCCCCCGCCTGCAGCGCATGCTGGTGCACCTCGAGGACGCGCTCATCGAGCTGGAAGAGGCCGCTGAGTAAAAATGGGGGCGCCGAGTAGAAAGGCCGCCTAACAATCACCTAACGGCCTTTCGGTCGCCAGACCACGATTGCGGTGTCTCGACGAACCGGCACCAGGTCGCGCCGATAGCTGGCGTGCACCCCCGCGGCGGCCTGTTCGGCCACGGCGTTGGCGTGGGCCAGCTGGGTGGCCAGCTGACTCACCCGGTCTTGCAGGGCAGAGACCTGCTCGGTGAGCTCGATGATCCGTTTGATGCCGGCGAGGTTCACCCCGTCGTCCTGCGATAGCCGTTGCACCTCCCGGAGCAGGGCGACGTCCCGCGGGGAGTAGCGCCTGCCGCCACCGGCGCTGCGGTGCGGGGTGACCAACCCGAGCCGGTCGTAGGTGCGTAATGTCTGCGCGTGCATCCCGGCCAGCTCCGCGGCGACGCTGATGACGAACACCCGGGCATCGGGGTCCACCGGATGCGGCACGCCGGGGCCAGGCAGGGTCATTACCGATCAGCCCCGGCCGCGCCCGCCCACCGCGCCCGTGGGCCGAAGCCGCTGCTGCGTTCGGCGTCGGCGTAGGAGCGCAGCGCCTCCTGCGCAGCCTCGTCCAGCGTGGTGGGCACGGCGACCTCCACGGTGACCAACAGGTCGCCGGTGGTGCCGTCCCGCTTGCTCACGCCGCGCCCGCGGACGCGCAGGGTTCGGCCGTCGGCCGTTCCCGCCGGGACCTTCACCCCGACCCGGCCATCCAAGGTGGGCACCGACAAAGTGGTACCCAAGGCCAGCTCCGCAAAGCTCACCGGCACGGTCAACGTGAGGTTGTTGCCGTCCCGGCGAAACACCGCGTGCGCGTTGACATGCACAGTGACGAAAAGGTCGCCCGATGGCGCTCCCCGCAGGCCGGCTTCGCCCTGGCCGGCCAAGCGGATGCGCTGACCGTCGTTCACACCAGACGGAACGCGAACGGTGATCGTCCTGGTGCGGGTGGTGGCGCCGGTACCGCGGCAGTCCGGGCACGGGTCGTCCACCAGCGATCCGGTGCCGCGGCAGTCCCGGCAGGGCTCGCTGAAGCCGAATGCGCCTTGGTTCCTGGTGACCACGCCCGCTCCACCGCAGGTCGGACAGGTCCGCGGGTGTGTGCCCGGCTTCGCGCCGCTGCCATGACAGGTGGTGCACGGCGCGGGGCTGGTCAACCGCAGAGGCACCACCGCGCCCTTGGTGGCCTCGGCGAAGTCGAGCCGCACCTCGGTTTCCACGTCGCTACCCCGTTGGGGGCGGCTGGTCCCCGGTCGGCCGGACTTGTTGAACAATCCACCGAACAGGTCGCTGAACCCCCCGGGCGCGGTCTGGAACCCTGCGCCGCCCCCGGCGGTACCGAACAGGTCATTGAGGTCGAAGTCCTGGGGGGACGCTGCTCCACCGGCAAAGCCACGACCACCACCGGAGGCGAACAGTGCACGGGCCTCGTCGTACTCCTTGCGTTTGGCCGGATCGGCGAGGATGCCGTGCGCCTCGGAGACCGACTTGAACCGCGCCTCAGCTTTGCTGTCGTCCGGGTTGGCGTCCGGGTGCAGCTCGCGAGCCAGCTTGCGGTAAGCCTTCTTGATCTCGGCCGCGCTGGCGTCGGAGGAGACGCCCAGCTCGCCGTAGAAATCCTTGTCCATCCAGTCCCGAGCACTCACTGGGCGTCTCCTCCTCTCACTCTCTTGGCTCCGCTGTCCCGGTCACCACGTCTTCGTTGACGGGGCCGACAGGCGTCTCCGAGACCGCCACCATGGCGGGGCGCAGGACCCGGTCGCCGAAGCGATAGCCCTGGCGCATCACCATGCTGAGCACCGGCTCGCCGCCGGAACCCTCGTGCGACACCGCCTCATGCAGCGCCGGATCGAAGGCATCACCCTCAGCCCCGAACGCCGTCAGACCGATGCCGGTCAACGCCGTGGCCAACTTCTCCGACACAGCCTTGAACGGCCCGTCCAGGTCGCCGTGGCTGCGGGCCTGCTCGACGTCGTCGAGCACGCCGAGTAGCGCCCCCACCACCGAAGCCTTGGCTCCGTCGATGACCAGCTGGCGGTCGCGCTCCACCCGACGCCGGTAGTTGGCGTACTCCGCGGAGATGCGCTGCAGATCAGCAGTGCGCTCCAACAGCTCCGCCTCTACCGGAAGCGGCTCGGCCACCTCGTCCTCGTCCAGACCCGCCTCCTCACCCGCGGTGGGTTCTGCATCGTGGAAGCCGACAACTTCGGCCTCCACGACCTCCGCTGCCTCATGAGTCTCCGCTGACTCCCTCTGCGACGTGCGGACCTGACCGGTCGCCGGGTCGATCCGCCGCTTGTCGGTGAAGCGCACCGGCTCCTCTCGTGGCTCGTCTTGTCGGGGCGTCATTTGGCGTCGTCCTCCTTGGTGGTGGGCTCGTCGACCACCTCGGCGTCGACGACATCATCGTCGGAACCAGCGGTTGCACCTTCGGCACCCTGCCCCTCGGCGGCGTCGGCAGTCGCGGAGGCGTAGATCGCCTCGCCCAGCGCCTGCGACTCGGTGCCGAGCTTCTCGACTGCGGTCTTGATCGCTGCGGTGTCGGAGCCCTTGAGGGCCTCGTTCGCCTCGGCGACTGCGGCCTCCACCTTGGTCTTGACTTCGGCGGGGACCTTGTCCTCGTTGTCTTGGACGAACTTCTCCGTCTGGTGCACGAGGGACTCGGCCTGGTTGCGGACCTCGGCCTCGTCACGACGTTGCTTGTCCTCCTCGGCGTGGGCCTCGGCGTCCTTCATCATGCGGTCAATCTCGTCCTTGTCCAAGGCGGATCCACCGGTGATGACCATGGACTGCTCCTTGCCGGTGCCCAGGTCCTTGGCGCCGACGTGCACGATGCCGTTGGCGTCGATGTCGAAGGTCACCTCGATCTGGGGCACACCGCGCGGGGCGGGCGGCAGACCGGTCAGCTCGAACATGCCGAGCTTCTTGTTGTATGCCGCGATCTCGCGCTCACCCTGAAACACCTGGATCTGCACGGACGGCTGGTTGTCGTCGGCCGTGGTGAAGGTCTCCGAGCGCTTGGTGGGAATGGTGGTGTTGCGCTCGATGAGCTTGGTCATCACCCCACCCTTGGTCTCGATGCCCAGCGACAGCGGCGTGACGTCGAGCAGCAGCACGTCCTTGACCTCGCCGCGCAGCACACCGGCCTGCAGGGCAGCACCCACAGCGACGACCTCGTCCGGGTTCACGCCCTTGTTGGGCTCGCGCCCACCGGTGAGCTCCTTGACCAGGTCGGTCACGGCGGGCATGCGGGTGGAGCCACCCACCATCACGACGTGGTCGATCTTGCCGACGGAGATGCCACCGTCCTTGACCACGGCCTGGAAGGGCGCGCGGCAACGCTCGAGCAGATCAGAGGTGATCTTCTGGAACTCGCTGCGGGAGAGCTGCTCGTCGAGGAACAGCGGGTTCTTGTCCGCGTCGACGGTGATGTAGGGCAGGTTGATCGAGGTGCTCTGTCCGGAGGACAGCTCGATCTTGGCCTTCTCCGCAGCCTCACGCAGGCGCTGCATGGCCATCTTGTCCTTGGTCAGGTCGATGCCCTGGGCGGCCTTGAACTTGTCGGCCAGCCAGTCGACGATGCGCTGGTCCCAGTCGTCGCCACCGAGGTGGTTGTCGCCGGAGGTGGCCCGGACCTCGACGACGCCGTCGCCGATCTCCAGCAGTGACACGTCGAACGTGCCGCCACCGAGGTCGAACACCAGGATGGTCTGTTCCTTCTCGCCCTTGTCCAGTCCGTAGGCCAGTGCAGCGGCGGTGGGCTCGTTGACGATGCGCAGCACGTTGAGGCCCGCGATCTGGCCGGCCTCCTTGGTGGCCTGACGCTGGGCGTCCTCGAAGTACGCGGGCACCGTGATGACCGCATCGGCGATGTCCTCACCGAGGTAGGACTCCGCGTCGCGCTTGAGCTTCATCAGCACGCGCGCGCTGATCTCCTGCGCGGTGTAGTCCTTGCCGTCGATCGAGGTCTTCCAGTCACCACCCATGTGGCGCTTGACCGAGCGGATGGTGCGGTCGACGTTGGTGACGGCCTGGTTCTTGGCCGGCTGCCCGACGAGCACCTCGCCGTTGCGGGCGAAGGCCACGACGGACGGCGTGGTGCGCGAGCCCTCCGAGTTGGCAATGACGGTGGCCTCGCCACCCTCCAGGACTGACACGACCGAGTTGGTGGTTCCGAGGTCGATACCGACCGCACGAGCCATGGTGGTTCCTCCTACTTTGTTGGGGCAAATACAAGCCTTCAGCGTGGTGCGCTCAAGTCTGCCAGAGCGGGATCGAATCCGTCAAGGCGGACCTGAGCCTAGTTCGCTCAAGATTGTCTGACGCGGTAACGCCACCCGCGACGCGGATGTTCCCGGGCAACGCTGACCGGCGCCGTGCGGGAGCGTCTCGACGCCGAAGGCATCGCGTACTGCTATCGCGACGGCCGAACGCGCAACCGGGGTAGGCCGCATCGAGGAGAAGGTGATGGACGGACGGCGCCCTGATGTCCACACCGCTGTCGGCCGAGGACATCAAGGGACTGTTCAGCTAGGACCGCATACACGCAAAGTACTGTCACCTCAGCAAGCCGCAAGGCAAGCACCCGAGGGGAAGGTCACTGCTCGATGAACGCGTTGACGATCACGTTGGGGACCATCGGTGCCCTGATCAGTCTGGTGTGCTGGTACTTCTTCGTCAGCGGCGTGGTGAAGATGGTGAAAATTATCCGCCTCGGCGAACCCGACGCCACCCGCAACGGCCCGTTCGTCCCGCGCATGCGTCGGCTCATCATCGAGTTCGCCGCGCACACCAAGATGATGAAGAAGCGCGCCGTCGGTCCCGCCCACTGGTTCGTCATGTGGGGCTTCCTGATCGGCAGCCTCGCCTGGTTCGAGGCCTACGGCGAGACCTTCAACCCCGACTTCCACTGGCCGCTCTTCGGTGCCTGGGCCCCATGGTTGTTCATCACCGACATCCTCGGTGTCGGCACCGTGCTCGGTGGCCTCGTGCTGATCGTCATCCGCCAGCGCAACCACCCCCGAGACCCTGACCGGATCTCCCGCTTCGCCGGTTCCAACTTCTGGCAGGCCTACTTCGTCGAGGCCGTGGTCATCATCGAGGGTCTCGGCATCCTCGGGGTCAAGGCGTTCAAGGTCTCCAGCGGCATCGAGGACGCGCCGAACTGGGCAAACTTCGTGAGCAACCCGATCGGCCACCTGCTGTTCAGCAGCCCCACCGCGGTGTCGATCACCGCGCTCGTCAAGCTGCTTTCCGGGATGATCTGGCTACTCGTGGTGGGCCGGGTGCTCACCATGGGCGTCGCCTGGCACCGCTTCAGCGCCTTCTTCAACATCTACTTCAAGCGGGAGAACGACGGCGGCCCTGCGCTCGGACCGCTGCTGCCGATGATGTCCGGCGGCAAGAACCTCGACTTCGACGAGGCAGACCCGGACAAGGACACCTTCGGTGCGGGTCGAGTGGAGGACTTCAAGTGGAAGGGCTGGCTGGACTTCACCACCTGCACCGAGTGTGGCCGCTGTCAGGAGCAGTGCCCCGCCTGGAACAGCGGCAAACCGCTGTCACCGAAGCTGCTCATCACCTCCCTGCGTAACCATGCCTACGCCAAGGCGCCGTATTTGCTGGCAGGCGGCTCCACCGACATGGCCGGTGATGAGGTCGGCATCACCGGCGACGACGCTGAGTCGCGGCTTGCGGCCATCCCGCAGGCTGCCCGTGATGAAGCGGCGCGCTCGCTGATCGCCGAGGCCGTGGACGGCGGCGTGATCGACCCCGAGGTGCTGTGGAGCTGCACCACCTGCGGCGCCTGCGTGGAACAGTGCCCGGTGGACATCGAGCACGTCGACCACATCGTGGACATGCGGCGCTACCAGGTACTCATCGAGTCCAACTTCCCCACGGAGCTGGGCGGGTTGTTCAAGAACCTGGAGAACAAGGGCAACCCGTGGGGGCAGAACGCCAAGGACCGGCTCAGCTGGACGGAGGGGCTCGACTTCGAGGTGCCGGTGTTCGAAGGGGATCTCGGTGACGCGGAGTACCTGTTCTGGGTGGGCTGCGCCGGCGCGTTCGAGGACCGCGCGAAGAAGACCACCCGGGCCGTCGCGGAGCTGCTGCACATCGCGGGCGTCAAGTACACCGTGCTCGGTGCCGAGGAGACCTGCACCGGCGACCCGGCCCGGCGGGCAGGCAACGAGTTCCTGTTCCAGATGCTGGCCCAGCAGAACGTCGAGGTGCTCAACACCGTGTTCGAGGGTCGCGACGCGGGCAAGCGCAAGATCGTCGTCACCTGCGCGCACTGCTTCAACGCGCTGGGCAACGAGTACCCCCAGGTCGGCGGCGACTACGACGTGGTGCACCACACCCAGCTGCTCAACCGCCTGGTGCGGGACAAAAAGTTGGTGCCCGTGGCGCCCGTCGCCGAGGACATCACCTACCACGACCCGTGCTATCTGGGCCGGCACAACAAGGTCTACGACGCCCCGCGGGAGCTGATCGGCGCCTCCGGGGCCACGCTGCGGGAGATGCCGCGGCACGCAGAGCGCTCCCTGTGCTGCGGTGCCGGTGGCGCCCGGATGTGGATGGAGGAGCGCATCGGCAAGCGGATCAACCTGGAGCGGGTGGACGAGGCCCTGTCCACCGCACCGACGAAGATCGCGACCGGCTGCCCGTTCTGCCGGGTGATGCTCACCGACGGTCTCACCGCCCGCAAGGACTCCAAGGACGCGGCCGAGTCGGTGGAGGTGGTCGACGTGGCGCAGCTGCTGCTGGACTCCATCACCAAGGGAGCGCCGCGCAAGGCGGCCGTCCAAGCAGCACCGGAGGTCGCGGAGGACCCGGAGCCGGCTCAGTCGGAGCAGGCCGCGAACGCCTCCGTCGCTGACGAACCTGCCGACGTGCCGACCGATGAGTCGCCGACCGGGACCCCGCTGCCCGAACAGGACGACGCCCCGGGGGCCACGCAGTCCGCGACCAAGCCCGCCGATGATGCTTCCCCGGTGGATTCGGACCAGCCCGCCAAGGCAAGCCCGCCCGCTGAGGGCACCAAGGACGACGCGAGATGAACCCGCCATGAAGGCCGACCAGAAACAGGGCGAGAGCACCCAGCAGGAGCAGGGGGAGAGCACCGCCACGGTGCTCGTCGCCGGCACGGTGAACCTGCTCATCGCCGTGCTGAAGCTGGTCGCCGGGTTGCTGACCGGCTCGGCGGCCATGCTTGCCGAGGCGGTGCACTCACTGGCCGACACGGTCACCGAGGTTCTGCTGCTGGCTGCCCTGCGCCGCTCGGTGCGTCCCGCCGACCGGCTGCACCCGTTGGGCTACGGAAAGGAACGCTTCTTCTGGGCACTCATCGCCGCGGTCAGCATCTTCGTCTCCGGCGCCGTATTCGCCCTCTTCGAAGGGGTACGCACAGTTCTGTCCGGTGGCGGAGAGCAGACCGAGGTATGGGTGGCCTACCTGGTGCTCGTCGTGTCCTTCGCCCTGGAGGGCACATCCTGGCTCAAGGCGGTTCGTCAGGTGCGCGGGGAGGCAGCGGCCGAAGAGCGCGGCATGGTCGAGTACCTACGCCGCAGCGACGACCCGACCGTGAAGACCGTGTTCTTCGAGGACAGCGCCGCATTGTCCGGCCTGCTGCTGGCGTTGGTCGGTGTCGGCCTGCACCAGCTCACCGGTTCCGGGATATGGGACGGCGTTGCTTCGCTGCTCATCGGGCTGCTGCTGGCCGGTGTGGCCTACCTGCTCGGCCGGACGAATAAGGCCCTGCTGGTGGGGCGCCAGGCCGATCCGAACCTCGTGCATCGGGTGCACGAGCTGCTCGCCGCCGCGCCGGAGGTAGTGGCCGTGGTCGACCTTGTCACCCAGGTGATGGGTACCGACCGCGTCCTGGTGTGTGCGCGGATCGACGTCGATGACGCCTTGTCCGCAGGTGAGCTGGAACGAGTCTGCGTGCGACTGGACGACGAGCTCCGCGCCGAGCTGCCCGACGTGGATGAGGTGTTCCTGGAGCCGGTGCCCCGCAGTGATCCCGGGATCCGGGCCCGCGTGCTCGCCAGGTACGGCGAGTTGTCCCCAGACCATCGACTCGGCTGATCCGCCTCGCCCAAGCGGCTCCTCGCCCAAGCGGCGACCGCCTGCGCCCTGCCCCTTGCCGCCGAGGTCGGCGATGACGGCCTCCGGCGGAACCACTGCGACGAACATTCGCACGCCCGACATCCTGCCAGCGACGTTCATCGCATCCCGCGGAAACTCGGTCGACGTGGATGCGACGATGACCAGGTGAGCATCACGAACGAGAACACCCCGGTCCTGTCGCCCCAGCGGCTGCTGACGCAGTCACGCAAGCTGGAGAGCGTCCTCTACGACATCCGGGGCCCGGTGCAGGCCCACGCCGCGCGGCTCGAGGCGGAGGGGCACCGCATCCTCAAGCTCAACATCGGCAACCCGGCGCCGTTCGGCTTCGACGCGCCCGACGAGATCCTGCAGGACGTCATCGCCGGACTGCCCACCGCGCAGGGCTACTCCGATTCCAAGGGCGTCCTCTCTGCCCGCCGCGCCGTCGTCCAGCACTACCAGGACCAGGCCGGCTTTCCCGAGCTCGACGTGGACAACGTGTACCTGGGCAACGGGGTTTCCGAGCTGATCACCATGTCGCTGCAGGCGATGCTCGACTCCGGCGACGAGGTCCTGGTTCCTGCGCCCGACTATCCCCTGTGGACAGCGTCGATCAACCTTGCGGGTGGTACACCGGTGCACTACCTCTGCAGCGAGGACGATGGTTGGAACCCGGACCTCGCCGACCTCGAGGCCAAGATCACCCCGCAAACCAAGGCCGTCGTGGTGATCAACCCCAACAACCCGACCGGAGCGGTGTACTCCCGCGCAGTGCTCACCAAGATCGTCGAGCTCGCTCGACGACACCGGCTGGTGCTGATGGCCGATGAGATCTACGACAAGATCCTCTACGAAGATGCCGCGCACGTGCCGCTGGCTTCGCTGGCCCCGGACCTGTTCTGCCTCACCTTCAATGGGCTGTCCAAGGCCTACCGGGTGGCGGGTTACCGGGCGGGCTGGCTCGCCGTCACCGGTCCGAAGGCACATGCCGCCAGCTACCTGGAGGGCCTCACGCTGATGGCTTCCATGCGATTGTGCCCGAACGTGCCCGCGCAGAACGCGATCCAGGCCGCGCTCGGTGGACACCAGAGCATCAACGACCTGATCCTGCCCGGTGGGCGCCTGCTCGAGCAGCGCGACACCGCGTGGGAGGAGCTGAACAACATCCCCGGGGTGTCGTGCGTGAAGCCCCGCGGGGCGTTGTACGCGTTCCCGCGCCTGGACCCCGAGGTGCACCACATCCACGACGACGAGAAGCTGGTGCTGGACCTGCTGCTCGCCGAGAAGATCCTCCTGGTGCAGGGCACCGGCTTCAACTGGCCCACGCCGGACCATCTGCGCGTGGTCACCCTGCCGTGGGCGCGCGACCTGTCCAAGGCAATCCAACGGCTGGGCAACTTCCTCGCGTCGTACGCGCAATGATGCTTGTGAGTAGCAATACTCGGCACGTGGCGCCACGAGAGGTACTCCACGGTCGTTTTCGTCGCCCCCAAAACCGTTGAGACGCACCTGACCGGGCCTACCGCAAACTCGGCATCAACAGCCGAAAAGAGTCGCGTGCGTGAGTGAGGCCCGCGGGGGAACCCTTTTCACGCGCAAGCGTCGTCAGACGCCGAGGCCGCGCCCGACGATCTCCTTCATGATCTCGGTGGTGCCGCCGTAGATCGTCTGTACCCGGGAGTCGAGGTAGGCCTTGGCCACCGGGTACTCGCGCATGTAGCCGTAGCCACCGTGCAACTGCAGGCACCGGTCGATGAGGCGGACCTGGTTCTCGGTGCTCCACCACTTGATCATCGCCGCGTCCTGGATCGCGAGCGTGCCTGCGTTCAGCTCGGTGATGCAGCGGTCCACGAAGATCCGCACCGCGGCACTCTCGGTCGCCAGCTCAGCCAGCACGAAGCGGGTGTTCTGGAAGGAGCCGATCGGTTTGCCGAAAGCCTTGCGGTCCTTGCAGTACTGCACCGTCTCGGCCAGCACATGTTCCATCGCCGCAGCGGCCACCACGGCGATGGACAGCCGCTCCTGCGGCAGGTTGTTCATCAGGTGGACGAAGCCTTGCCCCTCGGTCCCCAGCAGATTCTCCGCAGGCACGCGCACGTTGTCGAAGTGCAGCTCGGCGGTGTCCTGGGCCTTCATTCCGATCTTGTCCAGGTTGCGGCCACGGCTGAAGCCCGCCATGTCCCGTTCCACGACCAGCAAGCTGAAGCCTTGCGCCCCGGCGTCGGGGTCGGTGCGGGCCACCACGATCACCAGGTCGGCGTTGATGCCGTTGGTGATAAACGTCTTGGCGCCGTTGAGGATCCAATCGGCACCATCCCCCGATCCGTCGCGCTTGGCGCAGGTCTTGATGCCTTGCAGGTCGCTGCCGGTGCCCGGCTCGGTCATCGCAATCGCGGAGATCAGCTCGCCGCTGCAGAACCCGGGCAACCAGCGCTGCTTCTGCTCGTCGGTGGCCAGGTCGGTGAGGTACGGCGCGACGACGTCGTTGTGCAGCGGAAAGCCCAGCCCGCTGTACCCGCCGCGGGTCTGCTCCTCATTGAGCACGGCGTTGTAGCGAAAATCGCGCACCCCGCCGCCGCCATAGGCCTCGTCCACGGCCATCCCGAGAAAGCCCTGCTTGCCCGCTTCCAGCCAGATGTCGCGGGGAACGATCTGCGCGTCCTCCCACTCCTGGTGGTTCGGCTCGACGTGCTGAGCGAGGAACGAGCGGTAGGACTCCCGGAACAGCTCGTGCTCCGGCTCGAAGATGTTGCGGTCCACGGATGCCTCCATCACGCCGGCTGCCTAAAGATGCAGTCTGGACTGTTTGTTGCATGGCAGCCTACGCTCGTGCCGTGACACAGCCAACGACGCAGGCACGCACGCAGAGCGAGCGCACCGCGGTGACCAGGACCAAGCTGCTCGACGCCACATTGGACTCACTGGTGGAACTGGGCTACGCCCGCACCACCACCCAGGGCATTGCCGCCCGCGCGGGCCTGTCCCGCGGTGCGCAGTTGCATCACTTCCCCACCAAGGAATCGATGGTCGTCGCGTCCGTCGAGCACCTGGCGATCAAGCGGGAAGGCGAGATCCGCGCCGAGCTGGGCTCCACGCACGACCTTGCGCAGGCGCTGGAGCTGCTCGCGGAGGCCTTTGCCGGTCCGCTGTTCCTTGCCGCGCTGGAGCTGTGGGTCGCCGCCCGCACCGAGCCGTCGCTGCGCCAGGCACTGCTGCCGTTGGAGCGCAGGGTGGCCGAGGCACTCACTGCCCTGGGGGCCGACCT
>JAABVA010004331.1_pt1 | contig 13179 bp, 14 predicted proteins | sample 5560331 | NCBI WGS metagenome assembly JAABVA01 (sample SAMN12812661, study PRJNA571458) | rock metagenome | isolation source: Antarctica rocks | place: Antarctica: Victoria Land, Mt New Zealand sud | collected 2016-01-07
TCGCCTGACGGCACGCGGACGGCACGCGGCCCTGGGGGAGAAGCGCCGCGTCGTGGCCCTCATCGCGGCCATGGACGCCACGACCCTGCTGCGCGATCCATGCGGCGCGGACACACCACGCCCCGCCCCACGGGGGCAGCGGCCACGACCGGAGGAGCCCCCATGCGCCGACTAATCGCCCCCCTGGCGGCCGTCGTCCTGCTCGCCCTGGGCTGGGGCGGGGGGAGCGTCCGCGCCGCGTCGGCCCCCACGCCCACGGATACGCCCGTGGCGACGCAGACGCCGTACCCGACGTACACGCCGGCGCCGGCCCCGACCGCGACGCACCACCCCACGCTCGCCCTCTCGGCCAGCCAGGGCATGCCCGATACCACCCTCGTCGTCGTCGGCGCCGACTTCCCCGATGGGGCCGTCACGCTGTCCTGGGATGGGGCCTACCTGGCGCGCGGCACGAGTGCGGACGGCTATCTGCATTTCGACACGCGGGTGCCCGCGACGGGTAGCGCCGCCGCGTTGGGGCCGCACGAGGTGCGCGCCGTCGGTCCCAATCGCACCTCGGCCAGCGCCTTCTTCACCATCGCGCGGACCTATCACCCCAAGGTCACGCTGACGCCCACGCACGCCCTGGTTGTGACCGGCACGGTGGTCACGGTGGACGTGTCCGGCTTCGCGCCCGGCCAGACCGTCAATTTCTCCTGGGATCGCGCCGGCGGCGCGCACATCTTCGCGCACGGGAGCGTCGCCGACGACAACGGGGACACCAGCGCCGATCTCATCCTGGGGACCGATCCCACGCCCGGCATCGGCACGCACCGCCTGTACGCGTCGGGGACCACTCCCACGCTCTCCACGTCGGCGTCGTTCACCGTGGACCCACCCCCGCCCGCGTGCGGCGGCGTGTCCATCCCCATCCCCTTCAGCGCCCCGTTCTGCCTCGACCCCTTCGGCTGGGCCGGCTCCTGGCTCAAGAACGGGGCCACGGCCGGGGCCGACGCCATCGGCGCGCAGGTCGCCACGGACCTCACCACGCAGCAGGACTACACCCAGGTCACGGAGTTGCAACTGGTCTTCGGCACGATGCAGGACTTCGCGCGCGACCTGTTCGGGGTGTTGTTCGTGGCCGGGGCGACCGCCTGGTACGCGCGGCGGCTGGGGCTGGGGCCGGGCGGCGAGGCGGCCACGCAGATGGTCGAGGGCGGGCTGGGCCTGGCCCTCACCACGGCGCTCCCCGGCCTCATGCACCTCTACATCGTGGCGGTCAACGCCGCGTCCGGGCAGATCTTGGCCGATCCCCACCACACGCAGGGCGCGGCCACCATCGGCCTGTTGGTGACGCGCCTCATCAGCGGCGACCTGCTCACGGTCGTCGCCGTCAATCCCATGTTCCTGGGCGTGATCGTGGGCTTCGTCGTCCTCTTCTTCGTGCTGCTCGTGCTCATCGCCATCACGCGCACCATCGGGACCATGTACGGCGCGGCGGTGTACATGGCCGCGCCCGTGTGCGCGATCTGCATGGTGACGCCGCTCACGCGCGGGGTCGCCGTGGCCTGGGCGCGGCTGTGGTTCAGCCTCACGTTGTGGGGGGTGAGCTACGCCGTCGCGCTCGTGGCCGTGCGGGCGATGCTCGCCGTGTTCGCCCACAGCGGCGGCCTGCAATCGCTGGCCGCGGCGTTGGCCGGCGCGCTCGTGCTCTACGGGGCGCCGCGCCTGGGCGACGCGCTGCTCGGCGGCGGGGCCTCGCGCGCCCTGGGCATCGGCCACGTGCCCATGCTCGGGACCGCCGTGCGCATGGGCATGGCGGCGGCAACAGGCGGCGTGGCCGGTGCGGCGACGGCAGGTAGTGTCGGCGCACAGACGGCTGCCGCGCCGGTCATGCCCATGGTGACGGAGATGCCCACCGCCAGCGTGTCCGAGATTGCGTCGATCGCCCCGCCGATCAACGCCGAGTGGGGGCTGATCGAATGAGCATAACCAACGGGATCAAGCGGGCGGCGCGCGCGACCGGGCGGGGCCTGTTCGTCCTGGCCGTGCCCAAGACGGTCCGACGCTCGACGGACACGCTGCGCGGGGTGGAGATGTCACCGGCGCTTGGGCTCGTGCTGCGGCTCACCGTGCTCCTCGTGCTTGCGGGGACGGTCCTGGCGGTCCGCGCCGTCGGGCATCCCCTCCTGGGCCTCGCCCGCGCCGCCCTCTTGTTGATCGGGGCCGTCGTGATCCTGGCCCTCTCGGGCGCGCTCGCGCCGCAAGGGCGCTTGTTGGGGCGGCTCTTGCTGTCCTACGCCAAGCGGGAGGCCGGCCGCAGAGGATTGACGTGGCGGGGCCGGCTCTTCCGCGCCCTCGCCCGGCGCTTAGAACCTGCCACGTCGGGGAAAGAAAAGGGGAAGATCAATGGCCGCTAACCAGAACGATCCGCAACGCCCGCGCATCTCGATGATCGGGCAGGTACCCCAGCAGTGGGAGTACTGGGTGGAAGAGAACTGCACGCCGGTACGTCTCAATCAACTGGGACGCGACGGATGGCGCATGATGGGGCCGCCCGTCTGTCGAACATCGCTCGGGACATCGGGACCATTCATGTACTACTTTGAGCGCCCGGTCCAGGTCAATCGTTCGTGACGAACGAGGAAGAGGAGGAGAGAGACATGTCCATGACGGATCGCCACCACAACATCTTGCGGGCGCTCGCCGACGGGGAGGAACGCCACGGCTACGCTATCATGGAGGCCGTCGAGGAGCACACCAACGGCAAAGTGATCCTTGGCCCTGGCACGCTGTACCGCGCCATCGGGCGCCTGCTGGACGACGGCCTGATCGTGCAGACGGACCGGCGGCCCGACCCCGCGTTGGAGGACGAGCGCCGGCGCTACTACCGCATCACCGCGCGCGGCCACGCCCTGCTCGACCGGCCGGGGACACCGCTCGCCCCGCCCAATCCCGGCCCCGCCTACCGGCAACGCGACGTGCTGCGCGTGCTCGCGGACGGCAAGGAGCGCCACGGGCACGCCCTCATGCAGGCCGTGCGGGCGGTCCCCGGCGCGGCCCCCCTCGGCCCGACGGGGCTCTACCGCACGATCCGCTCCCTGCTGACGACCGGCCTGATCGTCCAGACCGCCGCGCGGCCCGACCGCGCGCTGGACGACGAGCCGCGCGACTACTACCGCATCACACCCCAGGGGGCGGAGGCCCTGCGCACGCCGGGGCTGCTGCCCGTGCCCCGGCGCACCGCCGCCCAGCAGCAGCAGTACGCCGTGCTGTGCGCCCTCGCCGACGGCGCGGAGCACCACGGCTATGGCCTCATCACGGCCCTGCGCGCGGTCCCCGACGGCGCGGGGCGCGTCGGGAGCGGCACGGTCTACCGCATCCTCGACGGGCTGGTGGCGGACGGCCTGGTGGTCGAGACCGGAGAGCACCCCGATCCGGCCGTCAACCCCGCCGTGCCCCGCCGCCATTTCCGCAGCACCCCGCGCGGGGAGGAGGCTCGCCGGATGCTCGCCACGCTGCCCCCCCACCAGCCGCGCGGCGCGGCCCCCTGGCGCGGCGCGGTGTCCTTCGGGGTGACGTGGGGCGCGGCCACGGGCGGCCTGCTGCTCCTGCTGGGGGCGGGCGGCGCGGGCTGGGCGACGGGCGTGGTGGCCACGGTCGTCACCACCGGCGCGGGGTTGCTGCGCCGTGACACGGCGGCGTAGGGCGCGTCGAGAGAACAGCGAGAGAGAGAAAGAGAGGTTTTCCATGGCGAACGAACGCACATCCCTGTATCTGCCCACCGAAACGAAACAGGCGCTCGCCGCGTACCAGGAGCGCACCAAGGCCGAGAATATGTCGGCGGCGGCGGACGACCTGATCCAGCGCGGCTTGGTCGCCGCGTCGGCGCACAACGTCGGCGCGTTGGCGGCGCCGGCGATCGAGGAGGCCGTCGCCCGCACGGTGGAGGAGCTACTGCGCGCCGTGGTCGTGGGGCCATTGCGCGAGGAGTTGGCGGCGATCCACCACGAAGCGACGGTGGCCCGCCTGGAAGGCTACGCCCACATCTACAACGACTACGGCGCCGCGGTCGCTGAACAGCTCGAAGCGGTGGCCGAGGAACGCGCCACGGCGGCGCGCACGGCGGGCGAGCGGGCGCGGCTGCACCAGCGCGTGGCCGAGGACCAGGTGGCGTGATGACGACGCGGACGTTCGTGGAGGGGCGCTACGTGCCGGCCGGGCCGTGGGCCGCGCGGAAGATCGAAGACCAGGTGGACCACCTCAAGGGCAGCTTCCGTCCCGGCGAAACGCACGAGGAGCGGGTGCTGTTCGACGCCCGTGGCGACGTGGCCGACCGCGTGGCCGCACGGACGATCCTGACGGCCGCGATCGGCCCCAAGGTGGTGTTCCATCGGCTCGTCCTCTCACCGGGGCCGCGCGCGGGCGTGGTGCGCCTGATCGACCTACGCACCTGGACGCGGCTCCTGCTGATGGACCTGGGCCACGAGCTGGGCCAGCGGCTCGTGTGGGTGGCCGCCGTCCATCGCAACACCGCCGAGCCGCACGTCCATGTGCTCCTCGCCGGCGCGGCCGAACGGACCCGCTGGCCCAACCAAGGGAAGGTGCGGGGCGTGGAACTGCGACGCGTCCATTACGTCCCCGGTGGCTTCATCCGCCGGCGCGGGGACCTGCGCGCGGCCGAGATTCGCGCGTTGAATGGGGAAGGAGTCGCGTGATGGACCTAGCGTTACCCGTCCACCTGACCACCGCCCAACTCGTCACCCTGGCCGTGGGCCTCGCCGTCGGGATCGCCCTGGGTGCCATCACCGGTGTCCTCATGGTCGTGGAGAACCGCGACCGCGCGCTGGCCCGCCGGTTCGACCTGTTCGAGCGCCTGCTGCCCCCCTCTCCGCAGACGGCCGAGGTGTCCGCCGTCGCCTGGGACTGGTACCGCGCGCTCCAGGAGGAGAAGGGGCGCGCCGACCGGGCCGAGCGGTACGTCACCGCCCTCACGGCGCGCATCGGCGACGACGCGACGGGGACGAACGATCGGGAGGAGTGTGTCGGATGAACACAGCGACCGTGAGGCGCGGCGGACCCTCCGCCGGCGGGCTCGCCTACACCGTCGACGGCCAGGGCGTCGTGCTCCGCGTGCAGGAGGCGTCCCGCCGCGTTGACCGCGCCGCAGCGGGAAGACAGGGCGCAGCCGTCGCCGCAGGCCCTCGTGTCGCCGCTAACCTGGGAGCCCTTACAACGCCTGCTCGCCTGGGGCGCGCGGGAGGGGATGACCGCAGCCGAACTGCTCGATACCTGCCGGACGGCCACGCGTCCCCTGGCGACACGGACATCGCGTGGGCGCGCGAAAGGAGTTGACGCACGATGACAGACGATAGCCGCGACGATAGGCTCCTCACTCCGTTCGATGGGACGCTCGCCGACGGCGGTCCTGATCGATTGGTGTTCGCGCCGACGGCGATGGAGACCGAGGACCCGACGGTGACATACTACACGCGCGAGCCAGACGGCTTCGGCCCGGACGACGTGCGCTGGCAGGCGATCACCGACCCGGCCGAGATCGCCACGATCGAGGGCGCACTGGCACGCGGCATTGACCCGCCCTACGAGGTGTGGGTGGACCAGACGCCGGCCGCGTGCGACCCCGACCGCCTGACCCCCGCCGAGGAGGGACCAACGGTGTACGCCTGGGAGCAGACCGGCCCCGCCGTGGGCGACGGCCAGCTCTACGAGATCACCGATCCGGTGGTGATCGCCGCGTACGAGGAAGCGCACCCCGCGCAAGGGGCCATCGAGATCATCACCCCGGCCGACTTTTACGATGCGGCGTGGGCGACCGACGCGGCGGGTGCGACCGATCCCGGCGCGGCCCTCGACCGGGACCGGGACCTGACGCCGGCCCTCGACCTCTAGGAGCCAGGAGACAGACCATGAGCACACCCACTAGCCCCCCTATCACCGCCCGCCCCTGGGCGCGCGCCGGCCATCTCGCCCGCCGCCTGCCCTCCCGCGCCTGTTCGGGGGGCGTTGCCCTGCTGCGCATCGCGCGTCGCCTGCTCACCCGCGTGTTCTGGGTGCTGCGCGGGTGGTCCGGTCTCATCGCCGGCCTGCTCGCCGTGCTGGCCCTCTGGCTCGGGCCGCTCGCGGGCGCGCGCTGGATCGCCGCCCAGGCCACGACCCTCTCCCGCCACATCATCGCGGCGGTGACACTGTGGTATCAGACGGCCTACGACGCCGTGGCCTGGCCGGCAGCCAATGGGCTGACCGCCCTGCACGCGACGCAGGCGTGGGCGCACCACGGCTACCACGGGCTTGCCCCGACGATCCACAAGACTCCCTGGGCGTTCTGGATGCGCCACGGCGCGGCCTGGCGTTACACGAACCTGCACAGTCGGGCCGGGGCGCCCGTGCGCGCGGCGATGCCCCTGGAACTGGGCGGCATCCTCGCCCTCCTGGCCTTGTTCGGCATCTTCATCCTCATTGGTCGGCGGAAGCGCGCCCTCGACCCCACGCGGGCCAACACCTACGGCGGCGCGCGCTGGCAAACCTGGGACGAGCTGCGGCGGCGGCGGGCCAAGCCTGGCGATATGGTGCTGGGCACGGCGCGGCGCGGGCTCAGACGGATCACGATTGGCGTGCGGTCGGCGCTGCTGCTGGAAGGCGTGGCCATCGACGCGCCGACCGGCCTGGGCAAGTCCAATGCCTTCTTCAAGACACAATTGCTCGCACCCGACCCGGCCGTGGATTACGTCGCCACCGACAACAAGGGCGACGGGTGGAACCAGACGGCTGCGGCCCTCTCCCGCACGCACGATGTCTACCGGCTGGACATGCAGAACCCCGCCGACAGCGTGACGTGGGCGCCGCTCGCCCTGGTACGCACACCGGCGAAGGCCGAGGACTGGGCACGCGCCTGGCTGCACAACTCCAAGCCCGCCGACAGCGCCCCGCCGCAGCCCTACTTCGAGCAGGCCGTCTTGCTGCTCATGGCAGCGGGCGTGATGCACGTCCACGCCGTCGCCGCCGCGGCCGGCCGGTCCTCCGGCACACTGGACGAGCTGCTAACCCTGCTGCTGCAACCGAACGTGGAGGCTATCGAGAAGGCGTTGAAGAACGGGCCGAGCGGCGCGGAGACGGGGCCGGCGGCGCAGTTCCTCGGGCTCATCGCCGAGCACCGCGACCTGCGCTCCTCCATCCCCTCGGGGCTGGCCCCGCGCCTCTCCGCGCTCGCCGACCCCGCCATCAAGGCCGTCGTCGGCGGCCAGGGCACGCTTGACCTCGACCGTTTGGGCCGGACGGGGCGACGGCCGGTGGCGCTCTACATCGTGATCCCCGCCGGCGACGACACGCTGCGGCCCCTCGTCGCGGCGCTCTTCACGACGATGTTCACCATGCTGCTGGACCGCGCGCGCACGCTGCCCAACGGGGAGCTAGAGCGCGAGGTGCGGATGCTCCTGGACGAGTTCGGCACGATGGGGGCGATCCCCAACGCGCCCAAGTGGTTCAACATCTGCCGGCAGCCGCGCATCTCCCGCGTCATCAGCTTCCAGTCGTTCAGCCAGTTGGTCGACGACTACGGGGAGTTGGGGGCCAAGGCCATCATCGACTCGTGCAACGTGCTCGGCTGGCTCGGTGGGACGCGCGGCGACGATGCGAAGTGGGCGAGCGACGCGCTGGGCAACCGCACCGTACTGGCCCACGGCGAGGGCGACTCGGCCGCGCCGGGCGGCTTGTTCGGCCGCCGCCCCGATCGGGGCAGCCAATCGGTGAGCGAGACCGGCGTGCCCCTCCTGTTCCCCGACGACCTGGCGGCCTCGTCGCGGCGGCGCGTCGTCGCCATCGCGCGCGAGGCGCGGCCCATGGACCTGCGCACGCGGCCGGTGTGGTCCGTCCGGGCCATGCGCCGGCTGATGACGCGTCCGGCCCCGCCCGCGTGCCTGGAAGCCCCCGTCCCCTCCACGCCCCCGCCGGCGGCCGTCACGGCCGCACAGACCCCCGTGCGCGAGGAGGCACGGGTAGTTCCTGTAGCTCCCCCATCCCTGGCGCGGGGAGCCGTACCGGCCGCGACGCCCCACGCGCCGGCGCGTGTACTGGCGAAGCCAACCCCCATGACACCCCCCTCAGCGCCCGCGGCCTTGGCGGCGGCGACGGACCCGGTGAGGACGACAGCGACGGACCCGACGAGGCCGGCACGGCTGCCCACGGCCCCCGTGAAGCATGGCACGGCGTACGATTGGACGGGCCTGCCATGACCACACACATGAGGCGCCTGATAACGCCGTGTAGGGAGGGACAGGGCGTGCGTGCGCGTGCCGCCTTTACGCGGGGGGCGTGTGTGGGCTACAATGCCCATCATGAAGGAGTGCGCCATGTAGCACGATGCGCGGCCGTTATGGCCGCAAAAGGTAGAGGCCCACCGGCGGGAACCGGTGAGCCTCTACCTTGCCCAAGACGAACTATCTATATCACTCGGCCCTGGTGTAACCAACGGAAAAAGGAACCACCAGAGCCACCAAGACGGAGGCCGCGGCCCCGACGGAGTTACCAGCTCCGAACCGGGTTGCGGGCCTGCACGGAGGCTTTTTATGCTTCAGAGCACCCCCATGCCCTGTACAGAGGATAACGCGGATGCGCGCCTCTGTCAAAGAGTTGACCCTACCCACGCGTGGACAGGCGCCGGGACGGTCGATACGCGGTCCCTTATCGCGGCCGTGGCCCGCGCCTATAACGATGCCTACCACCTCGAAACGGACGTGACCCCCGCCGCGATCCTGGGGCCGGGCCGCGCGACCGCCGTGGCCCAGGCGCGGCACCTCTGCGCCTACCTGTGTGTCGAGGATTACCACCTCACGAACGCGGCGGCGGCGCGGGCCCTCGGACGCGGCGATCATTCCACATCCGTCAACAGCCGCGCGCGGATCAGCGCGGCCCTGCCCCACGACCCCCGCCTGGCCCGCGTGCTCGACCGCGCCCGCGCGGATCTGGCCGGCACCCGCCGCGCCGACGACGAGGGCCTGCGCGCGCGGCGCGACGCGGACCGCCGGCGCGCCCTGGCCGCGACCTCCGCGCGGGAGTGGGACGAGTACCGCTACTGGCGGCTGCGCGCCTTGCGCGCGGGGGGCGCCTGGTGAGCGCGCGCACGACAGCTACAGCGGCGCGGGGGGAGCGGCCCGCCGTCCCGGCCCCGCGCGACGGATGGGTGCAAGTCGCCAACGCCTTCATCGACGAGCGGCCGCTCGACAACGAGCGCCTGGCGCACGTCATCCTAATGAGCTACGCCTGGGACGAGGAGGCGTGCCACCCCTATCAGGAGGAGTTGGCCGCCCGCCTGGGGGTCTCGGTGCGCACGATCAAGCGGCGGGTCGGCGAGCTGCGCGCGGCGGCGCTGGTCACGGTGGAGCGCGGCGGGGGGCAGGACCACCCCAACGTCTACCATCTCCACGTCCGGCCCGTCCGTGACGACGACGACGTGCGCTTCACCACGGTCCTGCACCGCGCGCTCGACGACGCGACGCTCTCGCAGGGGGCCAGGCGGGCGTACATCGTCCTGTGCCGCCGCGCCGGCGGGAACGGGTGGTGCCCGTGCAGCAACACGGCGTTGGGGGCAGCGATCGGGGTCAAGCCGCGCGTGGTGTACGACTACGTGCGCGAGTTGGCCGACGCCGGCTATCTGCGCCTCACCGAGCGTCCGGGCCGGAGCAACCGCTACACCGTCGAGACGCCTGAGCGGCGCAAGCGGTCGGCGGGACACGGAGCCATCCCGCCGCTGGCCGTCGTACCCACGCCGGAGGCGGCCGCCGCAGACACCCGATGGCGCGCGCTCTACGTCGCGTTGATGCGCATGGAGCCGACGAAGCGCCTGGGGCGACGGGTGCGGACGCTGATCGCCGACGTCGGCGAGGCGGTGGTGCTGGAGGCGATCGGGGGCGCGGCCGAGTTCGCCGAGCGCATCCACGCCCGCGCGCTGACCATCGGCATGATCCGGGTCGAGGTAGGCAAGATCCGGGGCGAGGACGGGTTGCCGGCGCTAGACGCGCGGCCCGCCGTCGAGGTGGTGGAGATCGCGCCGCCGCCGCTGGACATGGAGCCGGCCTGGCGCGACACGCTCGGCGAGTTGCGCGGCGAACTGACACCCGAGAACTACAAACGCTGGTTAGAGCCCACGACGGTCGAGGGCTTCGACGGCGGGCTGCTGCGCGTCGGCGTGCCCGACAGGGTCGACCAGCAGTGGTTAGACAAGCGGCTGCGCGGGCCAATCGAGCGGGCGCTCGCCCGTGTCGCGCCGGGCGTGCGCGTCGCGTTCGAGGTGCGGGAGGAGGCCGCGGCCATGGATGAGGCGCCGCGCACGCCGCCGGCGTCGTCGCCAGCGCGGGCCTCGCCGGCGGCTGGCGAGCGCTTGACCATCGAACGCTGCGCCCACTGCCACTATGCGCCCTGCCGCTGCCCCCGGAAGGAGCGGCGAGCGCGGGAGCGCGCGGCCGGGAGGGTGACGCCATGAACGCGGCACATAAGCCCCTGCGCAGCCCCGCCACGGCGGGAGGAAAGGACGACGTATGCAGAGCCATCGTGTTGACCCCGAAAGGACTCTCCAGACCGACCGGCTGCTCCTCGAGCCGCTGGGGCCGCAGCACGCTGCCGCCCTGTACGCGCCGCTGAGTGATCTGCGGCTCTATCTGTTCATTCCCCAAGACCCGCCGTCCTCGCCGCAGCGCCTCCGGGAACGCTACGTGGCGCTTGCAGCGCGCCGCTCACCTGATGGGCGGGAGGTGTGGCTGAACTGGGTCATGCGGCGGCGTGACACCGGGGGTGACGTGGGGACGGTGGAAGCGACCGTGCTGGCCGACCAGACAGCGTTCCTCGCGTACATGGTCTTCCCGCCCTATCAGGGTCAGGGCTTCGCACGCGAGGGGTGCGCGGGCGTGCTCGCTCACCTGGTCGAGGATTACCATGTGCCGAGCGTGGCCGCAGACATCGACACGCGCAACAACGCGTCGATCCATCTGGTCGAGGCCCTGGGCTTTGAGCGCATCGGCACGACACGCAGCGCGGATTTCTTCAAAGGGACGCCCAGCGACGAGTATCGGTACGAGCTTCGGGCATCAAAAAGGGATCGAGGGGGAAACGACGGACAGGACGGGCAAGAGTGAAGGTGGCAAGAGAAGTGGCAAATCCCCGTGATCATTGATAGTCAACCCTCGCTATTTACGTGCGAGGAGGTAGACCAATGACGACAACGGACACGACGCCCACGATCGGCGTACTCGACGTGGACGGCTTACACCTGCCCGACCTGCCCCTCGTGCCCATCCGGGGCGCGATCCGGCACGTCGGGGACCTCTACGCGGGCGCACGGCGGCACGGCCTGACGCAGTTGTGGGTGACGGCGGCGTGGGCGCGCGCGGCGGGGTTGCCGGAGCCGGCCACGCTTATCAAGGCGGCGAGCGGGACGCCCCGGCACCTGCGCCACCCGTTCGTCGGCGACGCGCTCGACGACCTGCACGCCTTCCCCGAGGGCCTGGCGCCGTGGGTCTCGCTCGACAAGAAGGGCGAGGCCGGGGCGGGGCTCGCCGTGGCGTTCCCCGCCTACGACGAGAACGCGACGTGGGGCGAAGGCACGGACGCCGCCACGCTGCTGGCGGCGCTCGGCGCGTACGCCGCGGCGGTGGGCGCGCCCTACGTGCGCTCGCCGGGCAAGACCGGGACGGACCTGATGGTGGCGCTGGGCCGGCGCGGGGGCCGGCGCGACGCGGTGACGGAGTGGCCGGCGCCGGCGCGGGAAACGACCACGGTGCGCGATACCGTCTGGATGCGCACGCTGGCCCCAGCCGAGCGGGGCCGGACCTACCTCCACTCGTACGACAAGAATGCGGCGTGGCTGGGGGCCTGCGCCAACGTGGAGCTGGGCCTGGGCGACCTGGAGGAGCGCACGGCCGGCAGCGACGCGGGCGTGGGGGGCGGCGTGCCCTTCGACCCGAAGCTGCCGGGCTACTGGTGCGCGCGCGTCGCCGGCGCGGCCGAGGGGTGGTACTGCACGCCGACCATCGTGCGGGCGCTGGAGCGAGGCCAGGCCGTCGCGATCAGCCAGGCCCATGTCTGGACGCGGCACAGTCGCGCCCTGGCGTCGTGGTACGCCCGGCTGCGCGACGCGCGGGCGGCGCTCTACGCGGACACGACGCCGGCGGGGCGGCTGGCCCTCGACGTGTTCAAGCTCACCTACGCGGTCACGATCAGCAGCATGGCGGGGCAGTGGCACCGGCGGGACAGCACGCTCTACCGGCCCGACTGGCGGCACGCCATCCTGGCGCAGGGCGCGGCCAACCTCTCGCGGGCGATCGCGCGCATGGACGCGGCCGGGTGCACGCCCGTCGCCGTCAACATCGACTGCGTGTACATCGTCGCGGACGAGCCCGACCCGGTGGCGGCGTGCCCGCCGACGATCACGCTGGGGACCGGGCTGGGGCACTTCAAGGTCCACGACGCTGGCGTGCCCCTGGCCCCGCTGCTGCCGGCGTTCGGGCTGCGCGACGAGGGGCGCGCGACGCTGGGCGTGGGCATGAAGCGCCTGCTCGCCCTCATCCGCGAGGTCACGGAAGCCGAGGGAGCCGAGGGACCGGAGACACCGGCGCCGGCGGACGGGGAGGGGGACTGAGGTGCCGGCGCTGGCGGACCTGCTGACGGAACGCCTGAGCGCGCTGGTGGCGGCCGAGGTGACGCTGACACCGGCGGCGGTGCGTTCCGTCGTGGAGACTTTGGGCGGGGGCAGCGGCCGGCGCGAGATCGCCGCGGGCAACCGGCTGCTCGCTGAGCAGGTCGGTGTCAATGTCCGCACGGTGCAACGGTGGCAAAAAGAGCCGGGAGCGGGCGAGGCGCGCGACGTGACGCGGACGCGCATGGAGGGCGTGACGGCGGCAGTGCAGGGGATCGCCAACGCGCAGCAGCGGGCGGCCAACGTCCAGCGGCTACGCGACGAGGGCTTGACTGTGGACTACGCGGAGGGGCCGGTGCGCGTGTCCAACGACAAGGTGGCGCGGGTGCGGCGGATCAGCCAGACGGCCGAGGGGGACAAGGTTCACCTGGACGGGGCGGCGATGGGGACGGTGCTCGACGTCTGGGCCGACGGGGGGACGGCCGTGGCGCGGGCGGAGGCGGCCGACCTGTTCGGGAGTGCGGTGCTCGACCAGTACGGAATTGCGGCGAGCGCGG
>JAABVA010004332.1_pt1 | contig 13177 bp, 9 predicted proteins | sample 5560331 | NCBI WGS metagenome assembly JAABVA01 (sample SAMN12812661, study PRJNA571458) | rock metagenome | isolation source: Antarctica rocks | place: Antarctica: Victoria Land, Mt New Zealand sud | collected 2016-01-07
GGTGCAGGACTTCTATCGCTCTGGAGGAGACATTACCCCGCCCGTCTCGGGCAGTCACCTGGGACACGCCGCGAGTTCGGCGTCTCTTGGTGACCTGCTGCTGATGTTCGCGCGTGGCCGGCGCCGCCTGCGGCGGTGACCGTCCCGGCGGCGGTCCTACATGACCGCCGCTCCCCCACCACTGTCCTGACCCGACCGTTGTCGGCGCCGATGACCGCGTTGCTGCGTGACGGCGACACCCACGGCCGATATGCCAGCCGGTCCGAGGCGGTTCTGGCGACTGCGCTCGCCTCGGCTAATGCGGGCTGGACCGAGACCGCCTGGCGGCAGGTCCTGGCCGGCAGCGCCCTGAGTGACTGGGCCGGGCAGCAACACCGCAAGACCGGCACGTCCCGCCATCGCAACCCCCCTGACGCCGAGCACCGCCTGGCCGCTGCCTGGGCCAAGGCCACCCACCGGGTGGCTACCCGGCCGCCGGTCGCGGACGCACCGTCGGTCCGGGCCGAGCTCGCCGCGGTACTCGGGGCGGCGGAGCACAACCCGGCGCTGTGGTGCGGCGCAGCTGGTGTGACGGACCGGGCGGTCCTGGCCGCTCTGGTTGACATCGCCGTGGCGGCCGCGACCGTTACCCCGTCGGCCTCGACCCGGCAGCTGTCTGAGGCGGTGAATATCAGTCCGGCAACTGCCGCGATCGCGCTGCGGCGCCTGGCTGGCCGGGGTTGGCTGCGGCTGGAGTACCCCGCCGCGGGGACGCAGGCCGCGACCTGGCGGCTGCTGCGTCCGGAGCAGGTGCCGAACCCACCGGCGGCGGTGAACGAAGTCCTAGAAGCGCTGCCGCCGCGGACGCTGACCCCCCGCGGCGGCAGCGCCCGAGCCCATGACGCGTTTAGCCACACGGTGCACGGCGGTCTGGGGCGGGTCGCGGCCCGGTTGTTCGATGTGCTGGACGACGGCGCGCACGGCGGGTTGAGCGTGGCTGAGCTGGCCGCGTTGACCGGGCTGCACCCCCGTACGGTGCTGCGGCACCTGGTCGGGTTGCAGGCCGCCGGGCTGGTGACCGCTGGGGACGGGGGGCGCAGGTGGGCGCGGAGCCTGACCGCCGGCGACCCCGACCAGCTGAAGGGCGTGCTGGATGGGGCGGCGCTGTTGCTGGGCTGTGCGGGCAGTACCGGGCGGCGGCGGGAGCGGCACACCGCGCAGCGCCAGGCGTTCGTCACGTTCTGGACGGACTTCGCGGCCCGCCGGGGTTGGGCGGTGCAACGCGGGCTGTACCGACCGGAGCAGCCACAGCTCCCCCTGCCCCAGGCCGCTTGAGCGCCCACCAGCCGCCCCACACGACCACTGCCCCACCACCGTGCCCGCAGCAGGCCCTGCCCGCGCTGCCACCGACGCATCCCGACCACGACCACCGCTGCAGCCTGGTAAGTCTGGTCTGGGCTAAACCGGATCTGGCCAGCCCACCGGCCAGATCCGCGCTGCGAGGCCGGCGGGGGGCGGTACCGCCCCGGTTCTGGCCGCCGACCGGGAGTGGATCATGCCTGATGAGACCAGAGTGGTCACTAGCCTCACGCCGGGTTCAAGACTCCTAGTGTCCGGCCTGGTCCAGCTCCAGTCCACCGAGGAGGATCGCGTCGCTAGGGAGGGTGAGTGGACAGCGTGGCTGTTGTGCAGGGGGGGAACAGTGGCAGGTACGGCAGGAGTTCGATGGCAAGGCCCCGGGGGTTGGGCCGCGGCAGCACAAGCACCGAAGGTGCGCGGGAGTCCACGCTCGATGCCGTGGCCGGCCGGGCGAGGCTGGGGGGATGCGGCTGCCGGTCGGAACTGTCTCGGGCGGGATAAGCGGTGGATCACACCGCAGCGACATCCGGCGGGGCCTTCGGTACGCGGGGACGTCGCGGCGGCGGTGGACTTGGTCTGAGACGGGGGTAGCGGGCACGGTGCACGTGGCGGCAACGGTCAGCATGACGACGTCGGCGCGACCTGACGTGACGGCGTAAACCGCGGTGACCGGCCTTGAGCCGGCTGCGGTGGTCAAGGAGCTGCGTGAGCCGCGTGAGCTGCGTGGCGCGCAGCTCACGCAGCTCCCCCGGGGGGTGCGTGAGATAGACCGGGTGGTGCGGCAGTGGGCCGGCGGCACCCGAACGGTCGGTAGCGGCGGGGAGTTGTCCCGGTCGCCGGTGGCCTAGAAGGCTGCGGTCCTGCTAGCTGCGCGGGACGGCCATTGGTGCACCGGGTCGGCTCCGTCCCGGAAGGTGTGGGCGTGGACAACGTCGCAGTACGGCCATCGACGGGTGTTTCGGCGGTCGGTGGGACGACCCGAATGACCCGGAGGGGCTGTGGTGCATCCGGGTCGTCGGTGGCAGCCGGTCGGCCTGCTACCTGCAGGTCCTGGCCGTCGTCCGGCCCGACCCGGTCCTGTCCCCCGAGCTCGACAGCATCGACGAAACGCCGCAAGACGCCGCCGACCACGCGACGCTCGGACTGGCCGGGTAGTTGCCCGGGCGCGGCTGGAGCCCCGTCGCCTGGGCACCGCCACCCCTTGTGCGGCTGACCTGCCGTCTCCGGCGGAAGTCAGTCCCTGCAGACCCTGCGCCCGGTTCTGGCCTTGGCCCGCAGCCTGGGTCTACCCGACGTGGATGGCGCGGCCAACCGCCTACCTGAGCCCTAGCGGTGACCCAGCACCTCGTCGGCTGGCTGTATGAGCAGACCGGCCCGGACGGCTCCCGCTGGTCGGCGTCCAGTTCGCCTCCCGGCACGGGCGGCGAACTCGCGCTGTGGGCGGTGTTCGAACGCGCCGGACGCGCCCCAAGCTGCGACCAGCTGCACGACCGCACCTACCCAGGTGCTCAACCCGCACGATCCCGAGCTCACTCCAGCCTGCAGCTCCACCGACTCACCTGGACCGGTTGACCAGCACGCGCAGGTCATGCCGGCCCGGTCGCCGGCAACGACACTGGACCTGCTCGACGAGTCGCGGCGGCGCAGGCCGCGTATCTGCCGGAGCATGAACCTGACGGGCCGGGCAGCTACCAGCCTGGGGCGTCGTCCGGACCGGGATCGGTGGACACCGGACCGGGCATGTGGGCTGGCTGATCGATGGGGGTCATCTGCTGGCGGCACCAGGTTTGGAAGGACTCCAAGGTGCTGTGGCCGACCAAGGTCAGGGCGCGGGTGGTGAGTCGGTAGGCGTGGGGTCGTCCGGTGGCGCCCTGGTCGGTGCGTTGGGTCAGTAGGCCGCGGGCGGCGAGCCGGTCCAGGACGCTGGTGCTGTCGGCGCCGCGTCGTTCGTCGATGTCGCGGCGGGTCGCCTCCCCCAAGTGCCCGACGATCACCAAGGTCATCACTGCTTCGGTGGTCAGGGTCGGGACGGCTTCCAGCGGCCGGATGCGTTCCACGGCCTGGGCGGTGTGGGCGAGCACCGTCAGCTTGATGGTGACGCCGTCATCGACCGCGGCGACCCCGACCGCTGTCAGCCGGTCGGCCAGCTGGGCCATCGCGGTGCGTACGGTGGTGGCGTCGACCTGCAGCGCGCGGGCGGCGTCGGCGAGCTCAACGCGTCCGGTGGTGATCAGCAGCGCTGCCACCGTGGTCAGGAACCGTTCCGACGGTGTGGCCGGTGCTGCGGTGGGTAGCAGCGCCAGCGAGCTCGCCAGGTCCAGGCCTAGGGCCCGGCGGAGCTTGTCGTAGGTCGGTAGCGATGGGCTGCGCCGGCCGTTCTCCACCTCGTTCACCACCGTGCGGGACACCCCGCTGGCCTGGGCCAGCCGGGACTGCGACCAACCCAGCTGCTCCCGGCGGGCCCGCACTGACCCCGCCAACTCCCCGGCCGGCCCAAGACCCGGCGCCCTCGCCGACTCCGGAGGCTCGACGGGTGGCAAGTCGTTCACCTGCACAAACTCGGCAGCAGCCCGATCACGAGCACAGACTACCGAGGCCCCCTCGCCAAACTGTCGCGCCAACTGAACAGGGTCGGTCCACCTCCCGTCGAACCCGTCGCGATCCAGAGCTCCGCGGTGATCGCGGCGGGCAGGAACGAGGACGATTGTCAACGGCCAGTAGGAAATGCTGAACCCTCGGACAGGTCGCAGGGGCTGGAGTGCAGTTACCGCGGCGCGCCTAGGTGCACGCGCAGGAGAGCCAGGACAAGGGCTGTGCGGGACGGCGCATGTAGGCGGGTGACCTGAGCGTCAAGCCAATGTAGCTGATGGCCGTTCAGCCGGAGCTGTACCTGGACACCTGGTTCGGGCAGGCGACGAGCCGCCCGGGTCGGCATCCCCGCACTAGCCGGCGGAGCAGCGTCGAACACCGAGGGCAGCTCAGCTAAGTGAGCAGAGGCGGCCTCGACAAGAACGTCGGCGTAGGTCATCTCTCGGGAGCGAGTGGTGCGGCGGAACCGCTCCAGCAGCTCGACCGGCAAGTACACCGCGACATTACGCACCCGCTCCAGGTCCCCGACCGCCACCGACGTCGAGCCGGCTAGCGATACCTGTGCTGGGGCCTCACCGTGCGCTGCCAATAAGGCACTCTCGCCCCCCTCGGGCAGGTCCCTGTCGGCGGTCGGTACGACAGACAGGCCACTACTGGGCGAGGTCCCAGGGTGCGTCCCCACTGCGACCCGGGGCGGTAGCAGTCCCCCGAGCGCGGCCGCCCTATCCGGCGGGGGCGCCGTCGGAGTGGCTGGCCGAAACGAGTCCGCCAGCGAGCGGCGCACCGGGCGAGTGCTCACGCTGACACCGCGGCTGACTCGAGGTCACCAATGCGGCTCATCACCTCGCGGGCCAAGGCCGCGTAGTCCTCGGCGAGCCCTGAGGCGTCTCGGGTCAGCAGGTCATCTTCCGGCCGCCGGCGGGCGCGTAGGGCCGCCAAGCGTCCCCGCCGTGCTGCTGTGGTGGCGGCCTCAAGCTCGTGCACCAACAGGCCTTGTCGCCGTGCGTCGACGGCGGCGGACTCCAAATGCCTGATCTGGGCATGGAAGACGGGCGCGGACCCTCCCAGGAGGTCTGTGACCGCCTCCCGGGCACCTTCGGTGAGGCGCCGCGACCGCGAGCCCACCCCAAACAAGCACACGCCGAGCAGCGTGAGTTGTGGGTTGCGGTGACGAGCGGCAGCACAACGCTCCGCGACCCGTTCCAGGCCATCCAAGCTGGCGTCGTCTGGGCGGGTCGGGATGACTACGTACGACGCAACCGCTAATGCTGCTTCGACCAACAACCGCTCCCCTGGCGGCGTATCAACTAGGACGAGGTCGTACTCCCCCACCACCGGTGCCAGGGCTGTCAGCAGTACATCAGCCAGGTCCTTGCCGCCGCGGCCAGACCGCGCGAAGGCGATGCCGAGCAAGTCGGCAACCGCCGGACCGCCTGCAACGACGTCCAGGCCCGGTCGGACATCCTTCAGGACGGGGACGGGGCGACCGCCAACGAACGCCTGGAGCAGCTGCTCACCATCACCTGGGTCATATCCCAGGTCACGAGCCAGGTTGCCCTGTTGGTCTAGGTCGACAGCGAGGACACGGTGGCCCGCAAGCGCGGCCAGGCCGGCGACGTTTGCGGTCAACGACGTCTTCCCGACACCCCCCTTGCCTTGAGCTACCACCACAACGCGTGCAAGACCCATGACGTACCTCCAAGACCACTCTGGGGCCTATGGCTCACTGCATCGCGTTACGACACGCAGTAATCGACGTGAGTTGGCATGCATAAGCAAGTGCAGTTGCTTTCGCACGTTGGCGTGCCAGTCATCCTGGGAGCGTCTTCGCCGGGCTTCACGCAGTGCGTACCGCGGCCAGCCACACGCAAGGCACTGCAGGAGAGTAAGCAGTCATACAAGCAGTGGCACTGGCTCAACAGCAGGCAAACACACAAGCTATCCCGCTTGCCATAAGCTGAGCCAGAATAAAGGCGGGAAGACGTGCAACGAGGATGGTCATGGCATGGCCGACCCCCGACCGGAAGGTCTGCCAGGCTGGACCGGTTGGCCGCACCGTCGAGCGCTATGCCCTGCTCGCCCCCGCGCGCCGCGGCTGCGCCGGCCGCTGTCAGGGCGAGACGCTGGGCGGTACCGGGCTGGTGACTGCCGCAGGGGGGTCAGGGCGACGCGGAGTTGTGCGGCGGACCCGGGCTCGCCAGCAACAGCTCGGCCGGTTTCAGCTGCCGGCCGGCGACAGATATGCGGCGTCGATCCACGCCTCGACCAGCACCGCTTGGCCGCCGTCATCGACGATGTACACGACACGACCGCGCCACCCCGGCACCGACCGGCCAGGTGGCCCTTCGGCCCACTCCACCACCACGCCAGCGAAGCGCCCAGGGCAGTCCGGCAGCCCGCTGACCCAGCAGTGCCGGGTGATGACCGGCCGGTGCCGACCGGGCTCCGGACCCGGCGGTACCGACCCCGGAGCAGCTGGTGTCGACCCGGCTGCCAGGACCTGGCTGCGCTGGGCTAGCGACGGTCCAGACCGTCGATCCATCCCGCCCGGCACACCCGCAAGCATGACACCGGGAGCCGAACACCCGTTCGACTGCTTGGCGAGACAACCCGCTGCGCCTCCCCGATGACGTCCGCTTCTCCCCGCTCCCGGAGTAGTCGGCCAACCCGGTGGTGTGTCCGGGCTCGGCGCTGCCGACCTCCCGGCGCTTCGACCCGGGACAGGGGCCTGAGTAGCACCGGGGCAGGATCTTTCGCGCTGGCCCGGGCGGGTCACCGCGGTCAGCAGTTGCCGGTCAGGGCGTCCATAGCGGCCTGTGCGGTCGGCGGTGTTGGGCAGGCCGTAGCGGCGGATGGTGTCCAGGCGAGCGTGGCCGGCTGTGGGGTCGGCGACCAGGACGAGTCGTTGCTGGCACGGACGAGCCGGCCAGGCAGATGGGCGCAGGGTAAGCGCCACAGGCCCGGAGCTCGGCGTGCTAGGCCAGCTGGCGGACGGTGAGGTCGATCGGTCGGGTAGACAACCGCTGGCCCGCAGCGGCAGCGGCAGCGCCGAACTGTCGTCGCCCGGCAGGGTGGCGCATCTGGCGAGCCAGGCGTCGCGGGCGTCGGGGTTGACCGGGACGTGGTGGTAGCGGTCGCGGTAAACCGCGCCGGGAAGTAGACGTGTCGGTCCGAGGTCGGTCGGCAGGTTCTGCGACGCTTGCCCGGTGGCGGTGGCGGTGGCGGCGGGGTATGCGCGGGTCAGCACCAGTCAGCAGCAGTTGCTGGGGCAGACCGAGGTGCTGGCCGCGGCCGGGTGCGGCCGGGTGTTCACCGACCAGTTGGCAGGGGTGCGGGAGAACCGGCCGGGGTTGGGGGCGTTGCTGGATGACGCCTGGGCGGGGGACCGGGTGGTGGTGGCGCTGGACCGGTGGGGCCGGTCGTGGTCCGGGGTGATCCGCGCGGTCGAGACGTGGACCGAGGGTGGGGTGTTGCTGCGATCGCTGCGGGAGGGCATCGACTACTCCACTGCTGCCGGCCGGATGCTGGCCGGGATCTTCGCGGCCCTGGCGGCGTATGCGCGGGAGTTGCTGTGTGAGTGGGCGGCGGCGGCCCGGGCCCATGGCCGCAACCTCGGGTGGCCGCCGAAGCTCAGCGCGGCGCACGACCGGCAGGTGGGTGCGTTGCGGGGGCCGGGGGAGTCGGTCTTGGAGTTGGTGCGCAGCTGCGGGGTGTCTCGGGCGACGGTCTACCGGGCGATCAGCGCCCGCGAGCTCGCCGAGGCCGCCGCAGAGGCTGCCGGGCGGGCCACGTCCGGGGCTGGGGGTGGCGGGTGAGCGGCCCGGAGGTGCGGCTGCCGGTGGGGTACACCGAGTTGCTGGAGGACCTGAAGACCGCGGTGGCCGGGGCGCGGTGGCGGGCGCAGCGGGTGGTGAACACCGAGCTGCTCGCGTTGTACTGGCAGCTCGGGGAGGCGATCCTGGGTCGGCAGCAGGCCGAGGGGTGGGGGACCCGGGTGATCGAGCGGCTGTCGACGGACCTGCAGGGCAGCGTTCCCGCAGATGCGCGGGCTGTCGCGGAGCAACTTGTTCTACATGCGTTCGATGGCCGCGGCGTGGCCGCGGGAGGCAATCGTCCAACAGCCTGTTGGACGATTGCCGTGGGGGCATGTGACGGTGTTGTTGGACAAGCTCAGCGAGCCGGGGGAGCGGGAGTTCTACGCGGCGGCGGCGGTGGAGTACGGCTGGTCCCGCAATGTGCTGCTGCACCAGATCATGAACCGGCTGCATACCCGGGCCGGGGCGGCGCCGAGCAACTTCACCGCACAGCTGCCGGCGGCGGATTCGGAGCTGGCGCAGCAGCTGACCCGCGACCCGTACGTGCTGGACTTTTTGGACCTGACCGCACCGGCGGCCGAACGGGACCTGGAGGCCGCGCTGGTCGCCCGGTTGCAGGCGTTCCTACTCGAGCTGGGCCACGGGTTCGCCTTCATCGGCCGGCAGTACCACTTCACCGTCGACGGCGACGACTTCTACCTGGACTTGTTGTTCTTCAACTGGGCGCAGTCCCGCTTCGTGGTGGTCGAGCTCAAGGTCGGCGGGTTCCGGCCGGACTACCTCGGGCAGCTCGGGTTCTACGTCGCGTGGGTCGATGGGAACCTGCGGGACCGGGACCGGCACGCCCCAACGATCGGGATCTTGCTGTGCGCCGGCCGCAACGACAACGTTGTGCGCTACTCCCTGGCCGGCGCCAGCGCCCCGCTGGCGGTCGCGGACTACACCTACGACACGCTCCCGGAACGCGAACGTGAGCTGCTGCCCACCGCCGCGCAGCTGCAGACCGTCGTGGTCGCCGCCAGCACCGCCAGCACCGCCAGCACCGCCAGCACCGCCAGCACCGCCAGCACCGCCAGCACCGCCGGTCCGGCCGACCGGCCGGAGCCTGACGTGCTGCCCGGGGTCCAGCGGTGAGCAGGGCGCGGAAGGTCTCGGGCCAGCTGTCGTTGTTGGTGGAGTGCCTGGACGAACGGGACCGGGCCCTGCTGTCCTTCGCCGGCCGGCACCACCTACAGGGCCGGGTCCAGGCCCGGGCGCAGCAGGAGCTGGCGGTCAACCCGACCCGCTACTTCCAGTTGCTGGCCGCGATGCTGCGCCGCCCGGAGGTGCAGGAGGCCGAACCGGAGCTCGTCGGTCGGCTCCGGGCGCTGCAGGAACAGCGACAACGCACCCGGGCCCAAGCCCGCGCCGCCGAGGTGTGAAGGTATCGGCCCGGGGTTCCTCAGCACGGAGCAGCAACGCCGCTACGGCCGGTACACCGGCGAGCCGGACCAGGCGCAGTTTGCCACACCGAAGACGCGCAGGCTCGGACCCAAACGCCACACTGCGAGCGCCTGCGCCAGATGCTCAAACTCGGTCGGCCCGAGCCGGGTCAGGTCGTCGTCGGCCACGAAGCCAGTGTCGGCCCACGCCGCCGAGCCACAGGCGCGGGGCCTGGGTCGGTGGATGGTTGGCAGCGGCGGGGGGCAAGCTGGTGTGGCGGCTGGACCGGCTGGGCCGGTCGCCGCGGCACCTGATCGACGTGGTGACCGCGCTGGACCCGCGGGCGGGTGGGGTTCGGGTCGCTAGGGGGAAGTGTCCTCCGGGCGGACGGAGCTGTGCCAACAGTCGGTGGTGCGCCGGGTGTAATGCCGGATGGTCGCCTTGGCCCCGTTCGCATGGTTGGGTGTGAGAACGCTGCCCGATCGGGCCCCGTCTACCTGACAGAAAGGGGTTGACGTGCAACGACCTGCACGCTCCCTCGCCGCCGCCGCCGCCGCGATCAGCGGCGCGGCTCTGCTCGCAGCCAGCCTCAGTGCCGCGCCCGCGGGCGCGGCCACCGGCTCCGGACGCAGCACCCTGGCCGGAAGTCAACCCGCCTGGGCGAATGCCAAGACTCTGAAGTCGGCGGCCCCGGCAAGTGACTATGTCAACCTGCGGGTGTACCTGGGCTGGCGCGGCGGCGCCGCCGCGCAGCAGGCCGCCCGTGACGTCTCCACGCCCGGCACTGCGGCCTACCGGCACTTTCTGACCCCGCAGCAGTTCCGGCAGCGGTTCGCGCCGGCGCAGGCCGACGTCACCAGCGTCCAGCAGTTCCTGCGCAACGCCGGGTTCTCGATTGTGGATACCCCGTCGAACAACCACTTCGTCGCCGCCGAGGGCACCGTCGCGCAGGCCCAAGGCGCGTTCGGGGTCACCCTCGGTGAGTACGCCACCAGTGGCTTGACTCTGCGCGCCCCCGAGTCGCCGGTGTCGGTGCCGTCCTCGCTCGCCGGGATCGTCCAAGGCGTGACTGGTCTGGACCAGAGCTCGCAGCTGATGGCCCCGGCGAGTTCGCAGGGCAACGGCCCGAACCAGGTCCACGGTGCCCCTGGCGTCGGGTTCCGGGCCGGCCGGCCCTGCTCGCTGTGGTCCGGCGAGAAGACAGTGGCCACGCCTAACGCCAAGGCTTACGGCACAACCAGCAAGCCCCTCGCGCCGTGTGGGTACACCCCCGCGCAGGTCCGCGGCCTGTACGGCCTGGACAAGGTCGTCGCCGACGGCGCGGGGCAGACGGTCGCGTTCGTCGGCGCGGACGCCAGCCCCACCCTCAAGCAGGATGTGAGTCGGTACAGCGCGCTGCACAACCTGCCCGCCCCGAACATCACCGAGCAGGTCGCCCCGGGTGTGTACCGGCACCCGGACACTCCCAAGCAGACTCCGGGTGACTTCTACGGCGAGGAGACCCTGGACGCGGAAGCGATCCACACCACCGCCCCTGGCGCCCCGTTGCTGTTCGTCGGGTCCTCCAACGCCAACCAGGACTTCGACGCCAGCATCAACCACATTGTGAACAAGCAGCTCGCGCACATCATCTCGATCAGCTACGGTTTCTCCGGCGAGAACGTCCCGCAAGGCTTCATCACCAGCCTGAACAACACGTTCATCCAGGCCGTCGCGACCGGCATCGGCGTGTACGTCTCCAGCGGCGACAACGGCGATGAGGTCAGCAGGTTCGGGACCCCGGCTGTCGACTTCTACGCCGACAGCCCGAACGTCACCGCCGTCGGTGGCACATCGGTGTCGATCAAGCCCAGCAGCAGCGCACTGGCCGGTCCTGGCTACGCCGCCATCGACGCGCCCGCTTCGGCGCTGAACCGGCCCGGTTGGCGACGGGACTTCGAGGTCGGCTGGCAGACCGGGCGGGACGTCATCAACCCGACCAGCACTGACCAGATGAGCTCTGCGCCGTATGTGCTCAACGGAACGCTGCAGGCGGCGCTGCCCGGGACGTTCTTCGGCGGTGGTGGCGGCGGAGTCAGCAAGGTCTTCGCTGAACCCGGCTACCAGGCCTCGGCGATCGGGTCCGCGTACGGCGGCCGGGTCGTACCCGACATCAGCGCGCTCGCGGACCCCAACACCGGGTTCCTCGTCGGCCAGACCCAGACCTTCAGCAACGGCACCTACTACGACGAGTACCGGATCGGCGGAACATCCGTGGCCGCCCCGCTCACCGCCGGGATGGCCGCCGTCGCGAACCAGGTGGCTGGCACACCGCTGGGATTCCTGAACCCGCGGATCTACGCCGCCTACCACTCCGGTACCAAAACGGCGTTCTACGACGTGAACCAGGCGACCCAGTTCGGCACGAGCACAGCTGACCCACTGCCGTCCGTGGTCCGCGTCAACTACAACAACAACGAAGACGCCACCGGGGGCTTGAGCTACAGCCTGCGCACACAGGAAGAACCGAACCAGACGCTGCACAGCACCGCCGGGTACGACACCGCGACTGGCGTCGGAACCCCGAACGGGGCCGGGTTCTTCACAGCCGTCGCCGCCCCCTGACCCGGACGCCATGGTCGCGGGGTGTTCCGTTCAGGACCGAGCACCCCGCGACCGGCTCAACGAAGTTCGGACTGAACTCTGTGAGCGGTCACCGCGGACCTGCTTGCGTTGTCCCAGCGATGCTCCCGACGACCAGCCTGAGCTGCACCGCGCTGAACCCAAAGACACTGCTCTACGGGGTCTGAGTAGCAACGGCGCAGGATCCTGCGCTAAGGACGTCCTGTAGCCCTCCGGTCAGTAGTCGGCGGTGAGGGCGTCCATGGCGGCCTGTCGGTCGGCGTCGCTGGGCAGGCTGTAGCGGCGGGTGGTTTCCAGGCGGGAGTGGCCGGCGAGTTCGGCGACCAGGACGATGTCGTTGCCGGCGCGCACCAGCCGGGTCAGGCAGGTGTGCCGCAGGGTGTGCGCGGAGGCGTCGAGGTCGGCCTGCTGGGCGAGCCGTCGGACGGTGAGGTCGATAGCGCGGGCAGAGAGCCGTTGCCCTTTCAGGGAGAGGAACAGCGCCGGTCCGTCGCTGCCGGGTAGGGCGTTGCGCTTGTCGAGCCAGGCGTGGAGGGTGTCGCGGGCCTCGGCGTTGAGCGGCACCTGTCGGTAGCGGTCGCCCTTGCCGCGGCGCACGGTGACCAGGCCTTTGCGGGCGCTGATCGCGACGTCGTCGCGGTTCAGGGCGGCGAGCTCGCCGATCCGCAGACCGGTGAACAGCAGCATGGTGACGACGGCCCGGTCCCGCACCCCACCGGCGGTGCCGGCCAGGGCGGCGCGTTCGGCGGCCCGCAGCAGCCGGCGGGTCTGCTCCACGGTGAGGGCGCGGGGGGCGGCCTGGGGCAGCTCGTCGCGCCGGATGCGGGCCGGGCCCAGGCCGACCCAGCGGTAGAAGGAGTCCAGGGCGGCCAGGGTGAGGTTGACCGAGGCGGGCTTGGCCTGGCGCTGGGTGATGAGGTGGGTGCGGTAGTCCCGGACGGTGTAGTCCCGGGCGTGGCCGTGGGTGAACGGCTCGCCTTGGCGGCGGCGGGTGACCGGGTCGAGTTCGGCGAGCCAGGCCAGGTAGCCGCCGACCCGGCCGGCGTAGGCGCGGCGGGTCGCCGGCGCCAGCGGCAGGCCGAGAAGGTGCGTCCGGTAACCCTGGAGGCGGTCGGCGAGGGCCTGGTCCAGACCGCTGATGTAGGCGCTGACCGCTGCCGCCCCGACCGCCACCCGACCCGCCTCCTGTTATCGGAAGTGCTTGTGGGTCGTTAGCCTGCCCCAGGAAGCGGGTTATCGGTAGCCCGACCCGCCTTCCGCTGCGGGTAATGGTAGTTATCAGCAATGGGCCCCCGGCCGGTGCTACGCGCCGTCCAGCCTGGGCGGCAGCGGCCTGACCACACCGCTGACGCCGGCCCCAGCAGCGGCACAACCGTCGAGGCGGCCGACGG
>JAABVA010004333.1_pt1 | contig 13177 bp, 16 predicted proteins | sample 5560331 | NCBI WGS metagenome assembly JAABVA01 (sample SAMN12812661, study PRJNA571458) | rock metagenome | isolation source: Antarctica rocks | place: Antarctica: Victoria Land, Mt New Zealand sud | collected 2016-01-07
AGCATTTATCTACTGTTAGAGATCAGCATAGAGCGAGTCATATGAGTGTCATTTAACTAATAGATAAATGCTAAGAAAGAAAAGTATCTACAGAAAAGAACTTGATTCTTATATGTGTGTTTCTCAGCTCTGTGCTAGGCTCGAAAGAATTGACGTCTTACACATATGATGCAGAGTCTCAATGACATCATCTCTAGCTTGAATGCTCACTAGACTCGATTAGAATGAAATCAAGACGAAGAATAGACGAAGACTAGAATCGTAACAGTCGAGCTGAGTTCTCAACTCGTCAAGACTCGATTCGAGTCAGAATTTTGAAATCGAGTATTCAAGTCGAATCACAATGTTTGAATCAAGTATTCAAGTCGAGTTAGAGTGTTGAAATCGAGTATTGACTCGAATTTTCGATTCAACTCGTCAAGACATAAAGCAAAGTACTACTAATATTCATTTAAATGTCTGATAATGCAACAGAGTAATGCAATTGATTGAAGAAAATTCATGCTTATTCATTTACTACTGCTAATCTGAGATCACTATTATCTCATCATTCTTCTTCTTCTTCTTCTCGTACTTCTTCTTGTACTCGTTCTCATACTCATTCTCATTCTCAATCATATCTGCATTGTCATTTCTCTTGCTAAATTTCATCTTCTTGTCATCGTCGTCAATCTCAATGATATCATCAAATTCATCATTTGATGAATCTAGTGAATTAACTATCTTTCGATCAATCGCATTTTTTTCATTCGAAAATGCGCTGATAAATTTGTTGAATTCTTGTATGACATCTGAATCGTTCATCGCCTTCAATTCATTCAATTCTTCATGATGTAAAATGCGTTGCTGAATTAGTTCAATAGTAGATATCATGTATCTTGACATGTTTTTCCCAAGTTCATCTTGTTGTGCAATAGTCTAATGCATATATTAGTTTTGTCTTTCACATCAAACACAGTACATACATTGACAGTAGAAGTAGTATTAAACGTCGTCTTCATGACTATCGCTTCAAGCTTCGCTCGCTTCGCAGTCTTCTTCTTTCTCGTCTTCTTCATCAAATTCGTCTTGAAGCATTGAGCTATTATACAATCAACTTTTGAAACACATATGCATTACTCAAATGCATTATCATGCAGACTCTTTTTCACTCGATCATTCGTGATCGTATTTCGCATATTGTTCTTCATTTTCATCTGCTTCGCTTTGATGACTTTCTGATAGACGCTGATGCTTCTCAATTTGATGAGTTGTTTATAAAGAGTCACTCGATCTGCACTTTGTTTGATATAGAGAGTTTTCTGATTTTCATTTCATTTCATTGCATGATTTCTACTTGCAATTGACTGCAACTTGATTGATAGATTGAACATTCTGCGATTTTGATTAGTCTCAATGATAATGAATATAAATAATGCATTACAATCTTCTTATCTGATAGTGATGTTGAAGTGCTTTTTCTAATGAACTTAGTCACAATAGATGAGTGCAATGAATAGATGTGAGACGTAGAAAAAGTTAGAGTTAGAATAAACATTGAGCGTAGATAAAGTTAGAATTAGAATAAATGTAAGATGAGATGTAGATAAAATTAAAGTTAAAGCTGAATGTTAGAATTTATTCATAATCTTAAAGCTGCGATCAACACATTCATCATATTAGTGCTAATATCAAAACATTCATCATATTGATTCTACTATAAACACAGTCAACAGTCATCATCTCTTGTTTACACATCATTTCTTGTTTACATCGTACTTCACTTTGCTCTCACTTAACTCAATAGTTTCAATTTTTCAAATCGTTGTCAGTTAATATACATCATGACTCATTACAAGCAAACAGATAATGCATTTAGATAATGCATTTCTTGTTACGCATTGCTGACAGACTTGATTTAGAACGAAAGTTTAAAGACGCATTGCATGATGATTTGAAAGTTTCAACTCGTGATGATATGACATCAGATAATTATATCACGAATGAATCAAGAGCAGACTTCAAGATCGTATCTGAAAGCAAGATCAATAGAATTCAGAAGATAATGTAAACAGATAATGCATCAAGCTATCAACAGCTAATTTATCGCGACAGTTAAAGAGAAAATGAAAGTCAGAAATCGTTGCACTTTGAAAGATACGTCGTTATCAGAGAGATGCAAATTTGTTGATATTGAAGATCTCATTCGACAAAGTAGTTTGCGAAATCATGCAGAATGAGATTGATACAAACAAGATGAGTCAGAGAATGAGCGATGCAAACTATAAAATTCAGACTTCAACACTGCTTGCTCTTCAGAAGATCACAGAAGCGTTTCTATGTGAATTTCTTGTCAGTAAGTGCATTACTCATTTGCATTATCATTGATGTTTTACAACACTTACTGATATAATGCTTTACATATGCAGATAGCAATCTTCTTGCTATTCATGTCAAGCGAGTAATTCTTCAGCAGAGAGATTTGATACTCATGAAAACTTTAATGTGCAATCTCGAAATTCAGTTGAGTGCTCAATGAAAATAGCATTCACGATATCTTGATCAGATCAAGTTATCTAGCATAGCAATACACTTTATGAACTGCATTATCTTTTTGCATTATCTCGTAACTGTGTTATCATACTACATACATTGACAATGCAAAAGCGATTTCAAATAAAATGATATTGAACATCTAAACAATAATAGAACGTAAAACATTCTGCAAATCTGCTCTGAAAGAATCAGCAGCTTCATCAATCGCGTTATTTTCATCTTCTTCTCTACAATAAATATTTCATGCTTCGATGATAATCTTCTCAGAATTTAAGTTCATGATACGATTATAATACTTGAGAAGCATTATCTGTTCAACTGATTCTGAAGTCATTTGTGATCAATTTCATCAACAAACTCTTCTTGCAAGACTGAATATTCATTCAATATCTACAGAGAATATTGAACATGAAAGAACATTCTTAGTCATTTGAGTCAATCTTGAATAGTTCGAGACGTTGTCTCTTCAATACTCTCATGTTGAAAACTTCTCAACAATAACGTCAGTGCGAAGATATTGATCATCTTCACTAACAGATACAGAGCGACGTTGAGTTCTTTGAAGAAGAGTTTGTGTAATCATCACAACAGATTATAGCATTGTTAACAAATGATCAATTGCATTATCATATTGCATTATCTGATCAACATCACTAGTCACTTGCGCTCTGACTTCTGCAGTTGTAATTCTCTCTTTATAATGATGATGAAAATAGTTCTTGAACTCTTTTCTGTACTTGTCATAATAAAAATGAGAATCATTCTCATTTGCATTTCAATCTTGATACAAATTCAGCTTTTGAGTAGAATCTAAAATCATAGCGAGATTGTATATCAGTTCATCTTTGCTTTTCGTCTTGAAATAGTACTTTGCAAGCTTGTTAAAAGCTAGTTCGCAAGCTCGAAGAACAAGTGCTTGTGAAGTACATGCATTATCGCGTACTATTGTCTCAATAACATTGAGATGATTGAAAAGAGCATCAAACATTCGAAATTCTGAATATATGTCAACATTGATGATTCTAGATACAATCAGAGTTAGCTCATAGAAAGAATTTAACATGTTGTCAACAAGCAATACTAGTGATCATTCGTTCTTCTTTAATCGAATAGCTTGAATCTTTGCATCTGACAAGAATTTCTTAACTCATGTATTGATCATGTCACGCAGTTGATATGCACGTCAAAGCATCAAATAGATAGAGTTTCAGCGAATGCAAATGTCTTGTATTAATTTTCAAGATCTTGTTGCTTGCAGCTTTAAAAAGCAAAGCTTTCGTTGAGAAAAACTGTTGATAGCAATAGTAATAGCGCGAATCTGTTTCATTGATTAGTAAATGCATTATCTTTTTGCATTATCATCTTGATAAATATCTTCTTGACAACGATGCAAAGATCATTGCTTGTGATTACATTCTCAACTTGATCGTCGTTCAATGACACAACGAGATTGTCATTCAAAGTCTCTGATTCAATAGCTTTGATAAACTCTTGAGTCACTAGATTAATGATATGATTTATACAAGAAATTGAGTTTTGTGCTCTATCTCATGAAATGTCACGTTGATTGAGCGCTCTTTCAAGCTTCTTCTTTAGAGTGTCATTGTTGCTTGCATTATCAGTAACAACATCAAAAAGCTTGTTCTTGATGTCGTATATATTCAAAATCTTGAACAGCTCTTGCATTAAATGACAATCAATATGCTCAACTTCAAGAGATGTAAATTCAATGAGATGTTCACGATATTGAAATGCAGCATTCATTCAATATATCAAGACTCTCAGATAAGCGACTTTTTGAGAACTAGATCATGCATTCAACGCAATAGAAACACGTCATGACTTTTTTAAATCTTGCTTTATCTTTGCATGAATCTCATCATATTTCAAGAAAATCATGTTTGACAATTTAGTGTGATGCATGAAAGTAATCTCTGAACGAAGCATTTGTAGTAACTGTCGAAAATGCTCGTTTTCGATGGTTCAAAAAGACAAATTCAGTGCAACAAAGATTTGACACAATATCTTTTCCCAATTCTGTTGATTGAATTGAGATGATAAGTCGATATGACTTTTCTTCTATAAATATGTTAATTTTGCATTATTTATTTGCATTATCATATTGAACTTACACGACTGAAACCTATCTCAAGCTGTGAAAGAGAGTTGAGTCATTTTCATTTCATGCAAGCATTTGTCTTAAGATGCTTGATCATATTGATTGTACTAGATTCATCAATAGCTGTAGAATGATCTAGAATTTTAAAACAATTCTTGCATGAAATCTTAGAATATTCTTTCAATGTCGAGATCATTTAAATAAACTGATTTCAGATGTTGAATTGTCTATTTACTTCGATCTTCTTAACTCAAAGTGAATTATCTATCTTTCTTTGAATCTTGTTGATGACACTTTCGTCAACAGACATCTGTAGTCATCATTGTTGAAATTGAGCATTGATATCAGAACTTCACTCAACATACTGATTATTCTCTCTTAATATTAGAAGAGAAGTATCGCGATGAATTTTATTTATCGCTTCTTGAAGAGTTTGTTTCTTTTCAACGAAAATCTGATGAATGTTTCGTGAATCTTGACTTGCGAAGTCATTAGAATAAAGACTACTGAAAGTAGATGAATGAACGATCGAGAAATTAAATTCTTTCTCGATCGAAGATCTTGATAATTTGTATGTCTTATCAGAATCAGACATCTTGCAATGTATTTTATTGATAATGCAACAAGATAATGCAAACAACAAGAAGATGATAATGAAGAAATGAGAAATAGTTTTCTTTGTTGCACGTAGATCTTTCAAGTATAATGACGTAATAGATTCAAAAATAGTAAATCTTGATATTTGACATCATTTTCGATTGCTTGATGAATCGAGTCGAGAACTCGAATTCTGACTTGACTCGAGATCGATATCGAGTCGAGTCATGAGATTGATATTGAGTATTCGAGTTGAGTCACGACATTGATATCGAGTACTCAAACGAGTCAGAAAGTAGGTATGAAAACTCAACTTGACGATCAGTCTAACTATAAAGTTCAAAGCTATGCTTTTTCATGCATTATCTGATGTGCTGAGACTTTTCAAAAGTTCATAAAGTCTGTGTTGACTATGCTTCGTTTAAATGCATATGTCACACTTTCTTATGATATTTTCTATCTGCTTTCTCATTTTAGAAAAGTAGTAGATTCTAGATATTCTTTTAATGATTTTATTTGAATTCTGATGTTCATGTATCATTGACTCGTGATAATTGCTTATTATCTCTTGTCTACATCTTGTTGAAACATAGATGAGATCTTGAAATGTTAGTATTTCGTTGATTATCTCAAAGTTTGCATTGTCAGCAATATTCTTTATAATATTCTGTGCAACTGAGTTCTTTGCTAGCTTTAGCTTTATTCGTTTTTCAAGATCTCGATTGTAAATTTATAACGTAGCTGCATTTTGTTTATTGTAAACAATAGAATCATTTTAATTCTGTTGTAATGTTAGAGATCAGCATAGAGCGAGTCATATGAGTGTCATTTAACTAATAGATAAATACTAAGAAAGAAAAGAGTATATACAGAAAAGAACTCAACTTATATGTGTTTGTCTCAGCTCTGTGCTAGACTCGATAGAGTTGATGTCTTACACATAGAAGACAAAGTCTTAATGACATCATGACTAGCTCAAATTTTCGCTAGGCTCGATTAGAATGAAATCAGGCGAAGAATAGACGAAGGCTAGAATCGTAACATTACTCTCTCTCTTTGACTATTCATGTTTGCATGAATGTTATTTTCTAGTGCGCTTTTCTTGTCAATCATCTTTCAAGAGTTCATTCTTCTGATCAGACAGAGAATCATTGATGATCGAACGAAGAAACTCTTTCTATCAATCTTTCTATTGATCTTTCAGATCATCAAAAATGTCTATTGTAGTCAACTCACTATGTAGAAAAAGAGAGATAGAGTGATGATCTTTTGTAGCAGACTTACTATGAGAGAAGAAGAACGATCCTTGAAGCAGACTCACTAGTTGGCACAGAAACTCGAGATAGATCGATTCACTGATAGATAAAGCGATGTGATTGTAGATCATTGCATTGACGAAGAGTGCTCTTGTAGCAGGCTCACTGTCGATTCGTCTCTACTACACGTATGTAGCAAAGCTTGTTTCGTTCATGCCTTTGTAGCAGACTCACTATCGAGTGACTGACTCTGTCAACGAGATCAATCGTTATCTGCTCTTGTAGCAGACTCACTATCGAACGTGTCATTGTAACAGACTCACTAGAAGGAAATTGATTGACTCATTGAAGAGATCAATTCGAATCGCGTCATTGAAGCAGACTCACTAGTTAAACAGAAACTCAAGATAGATTAATTCACAGTCAACTAGCTCATCAAAGAGATCGATCATTGTCTGTCTTTGTAGCAGACTCACTATTGAACGTGTCATTGTAGCAGACTTACTATGAGAAAATCAATTGACTTATTGAAGAGATTGATTCAAATCGCGTCTTTGTAGCAGACTCACTAGTTGACACAAAAACACAAAGTAGATCGATTCACTGATTGATAGAGCGATGTTCTGATCATTGCTTTGACGAAGAGTGTCATTGAAGCAGACTCACTAGCTGCATGTGAACATAGTAGTTCGATTCACTGATGAGTAGAATGATGTGAGTAGATAGATCATCACATTAACGAAGAAGTGTCATTGAAGCAGACTCACTAATGAGAAAATTGACTGACTCATTGAAGAGATTGATTTAAATCGTGCTCTTGAAGCAGACTCACTAATTTGATTAAACGACATAGATTGTTTTGACTCGTCTGATTCACGAGCTTGAATTGATTCTCAAGCAATCAACGAAGATTCTTTATCGTTGATTCTATCAATCGAGTGAAAGTTCTTAACTCATTTAAATATTCAAAGAATCTCTTGCGAATAAAAAGTGATACAAATTCAAAGAATCTCTTGCGAATTTCTGAACAAACGAAGTAGATTGTTTCATATCATCTACACGTCGATAGTAGAATTGATGAGTATTTATCTGATGTTAAGAGTCAGCATAGAGCGAGTCATATGAGTGTCATTTAACTAATAGATAAATACTAAGAAAGAAAAGAGTATGTACAGAAAAAAACTCAACTTATATGTGTTTGTCTCAGCTCTGTGCTAGACTCGATAGGGTTGACGTCTTACACATAGAAGACAGAGTCTCAATGACATCATGACTAGCTCAGATTCTCGCTAGGCTCGATTAGAATGAAATCAGGCGAAGAATAGACGAAGGCTAGAATCATAACATGTAAGATAATCTGATTTATCTGTAATCTATCTGTCATGTGATCTGCTCTTCTACTCAAGACATCAATCTTCAAGTTTTCAGATCTTTTTCAATATTAAATTTGAAAGTTGTATGATAACAATTTCTTTGATCATCTGATCTGTCTTCGATTCAGAACTTTCGTGATCATGAAGTATAATAGATTCTTATGATCTGTATATACTTGAATCTGATGTTTAGATTCTTTCAGATACACTCTTCATTGTTTGAAAAAGTTGACAATAGCTAGTAACTTCTTGTTATGTATCTCATAATTTAATTCAGTGACTGTAAGTTTATGATTGTAGTAAGCAATAAAGTGCAGATGTCTCTTATCATCTGATTGATTGATACACGTCTTAATAGCTTCATCTGACGCGTTTATCTCAAGCGTAATAAATTTTTCTGATTCAAACATGATCAGTATTGATTGAAAGATGAATAATTTCTTCGGCTTCTTGAAAGCTTCTTCTGCTTTCTCAGTTCACATGAATGATATGTTCTTCTTCGTAAAATTCGTAAGTGATGAGATGATTCTGAAGTATCTCTTTATAAAGCATTTATAAAAGTTCGCGAATTCTAAGAAGAATTGAACTTCAATCTTTGACTTTGACGTCAATCAAGTCGTAACAGCTTCTATCTTCTTTAAGTTCATTCTTAAACTTTGAGACGTGATTATGAATTTTAAAAACTGTACACTCTGTACATGAAATTCACTTTTTCCTGACTTAATGCGCAGATCAACTTTCTTTAAAGTCTGTAGAATCTTCTTAACATGTTGCACATGTTCTTTCTTCGTCTTTGAATATACTAGTATATCGTTCAATTATTCTATGATGAATTGATTCAGATAACGTTGTAGCACATTATTCACAAATGTCTGAAACATGACTGAGACATTGATTAAATTGAAAGACATGATCAAATACTTGTAATGTTTTAGTTGAGTGCAAAAGACTGTCTTTCACTCATCTTCTTCTTTAATTCATATTTAATTGAATGCTTTGAATATATTGAATTTCATAAATCACTGTGCTTTCTGAAGTCTGTTCTGCAATTCAAATATGAGCGATAGCGAATAGCTGTTTTTAATCATGATGTTATTCAGTGCTCTGTAATCAACACAAAGTTTTAAGCTTTTATTCAATTTTAAAATAAACAGAATTGAATATTCTGCTAACAATTACGATTCTTTATTGAATTTTTTTCACATGTTCTCTTTCAGATATTGTCACAAAGCATCAAGCTTTTCTGTCAACAATGAATAAATGAACTGTTTCGTAAGTTTCTTGTCATCTATGAGCTTGATCTTATGATCTCATGATTAATGTTTGAGTAGTGTCTCTTGATCACTTTCTTTCTCAAATAGAATCTTATATTTCTGATATTCTTTAGAAATTTCAACGATAGCAAGATTACTTTTAATCTTTCTGCTTCATAACATCTGTGCATCTGAGCTGTTCTTCAGCTCGCTGCGCATATCATTCGCTGTCATTACAAAGATTTTTACATTCTCTGATGACTTCAATATCAAGTGCAATCACGTCGTTTCTGTATGAAGAAAAGTGATTGTTTCATTGACTCAATCTATCATTGAATTGATCATACAAAGTCATGATATTTCTAGAACTATATTGCTGTCTGACTGCTTTATAACATTTAAATGCAACTTCTTTCAATGATGTTTGAGTTTCAAATGAATGAGTTGAGTCTCTTGATCTATTAGTTCGTTATTATACTTTATGAGTGTTCCATTGAAGTTTTGCAGATTGTAAGATTCTTTCTTTTTCTGCAAAGATATTTGTGTTTTTCTAGCAAACTTTGAAAACATATAGTTTCTTGTACAGTCACTGTCAATGAATAAACATGCTGTATGATCATTGATCTTGACTCAGACTCGTAACTGCGTCAAGTTGCTTATGAAGATAAATATGCTTTCAATTTTCAACTCTTGACTAAACTTCTTTGATGATTTATTGATCAAAGAGTCTTCTAGTTTTTTGAACTAAAAGCTCACTCTTCAAGTACTTGTTTTATGTACTGAAATCAATTTGAATTGATCTTTCTTTGTGAATATTTCTTTAAGTCACACAGATCAAATCTTTCTCTGATGACTTTCATCATCTGTTTAAGCTCTTTGAATATATGATTTTCATTAAAGAGTACATATTCTTTTTGCTTGATGAACTTGACTTCTGTGAATAATTTCTTCATGATTATGTCACGATATTGAATGTTCTTATGCAATGTAATCAACTCATCTTGAACTACGTCATAAATAGCTTGATGTATTTCATTCTTGATCTGTTGCATGCGTTGTAAAAAATCTTTCTCTTTTTGTTTAAAGAAAGTGTACAATTCGTTGTACATGCTTATAAAGCTTGCTTGATTTGTAAACTTTTTAAGATCTTTCTTTACTTCGAGATAATCTTCTTCTTCTTTGAGAGCATCTTCTGTCGTGATAGTGAATGCTCATAGAATTTCGCTAAGTCGATTTTCTTTCTCGACTGCTTGATGAATAGCTTCTTTCGTGCTGTTCAATCTATTCAAGTCATGTTCTTTGCTATCAAGAATCTTTGATTTCGCGATCATAATGAACGAACTTTCATCACTTTTCTCATCATGCACTTTCGACTGATGATGAATTGCTGTGTAGAAATAATTCTTTCATGAAAGTTTTGAGTATCATTCAGAATCTTTCTTATTGCTCAGATGAGTATGACAATTGTTTTCATAACATGCTGTTCATGACAACGCTTGATGCTTGTCTTTCTGATCTTCTTTCATTACTGCAAAAGATCTGTCTTATTTATCATAAAATTTTGACTTGTTTTTGTACTTGTTTTGAGTACAATCTCTGAAGAAATGATCTAGCTTTTTGCATATGTAACATGCTTTGCTCTGCTGAACTGTTTTATCACAAGTGTTTATTGATATCTTTTGAGTTGCATTTAACTTCATAGACTGAGAATCATAATAAGATTGCTTCTTCTTTCTCTTGCTTCATTCAACTGAAGCATAAGTGATTTTGTTCTTCTTTTCAAGTTTTCGTTTGTACTGTTGATTATTCAGCATGATTGTCTTGCTAATCATAGCATGCAAAATCGCAAGTTTATTCATATGAATTATCTTGTTCTTTATCACATTTTTCAGTTCTTTATAAAACTGTGCTGTAAGAGTTAAGTCATTTTATTCAATCTTTGTTGTAATTGATTGAAAAGCAGTGATGTACTTGAATGTTGATTCTGATTGCTTAATATCATACAGCTGTCGTTCAATGATTCATTTTGCATCTATGTCTTCATACATTCTTTGTATTGCTTGCTCAAAGTTAAAGAAGTTTTCAAAGACTGTTAATTTCATCTTCTTAATCTTCTGACTTATTCTTCAAGTGATTCTTTATCAATGATTTAAATCATTTGAAGACATCTTTTTTGAAGTACAAGAATGCAAACAATATCTTGTCATAAAATGAACTTAGTTTCTTGTGTGCTTTGACATAAACGTTCACTTGTATAAGAAAAGCATTAAGCTTGTTTTTATCTTCATAGTACAGATTCAATGTTAATATCTTAATCAATGACTTGCTATTCAAGAATGCAATGATGTTTGTTGATGTGATTTATTCTGAGAATGACATAATAATCATGATAAGATGATGCTCTGATATCTTGTGAAAGAATGATGCTCAAAGTGTAATGATTGTTTCTTTAACAACACAAAATATAAACAAAAATCAGTATAGTAACAAACTAATCACTAGACTGAAAATCTGAGAATAACTAAGACAATAAACTGTATTGACTATTACATGAGTTGAGCATGAAGCTTTTATCTAAGAGAACAATCATTGTTATATAAATATAGAAGAATCATGTCAAGTCGTTTCTGCTTTGAATGATCTCTTTGATCATTCTTGAGCAAGATGAGCAAGATGAACATTATGCTCATCATGCTCACTGTGATCACTTTTGATTCAAGCGATCAGAACGATCACTTCAAGACTCTGATTACACAATAATTATTTAATCATTGCTTTATTTAATCATCTGTGAAAGAGTTTTAACATGATGCTCAAGTAAACTCTTAATGAGTGTCTGTGCTGTTTGTTGTAACACATCGTTCTTACTCTGCTCTTCATTGATGATATTTTATACAATGATGTTTCGATTTTCGATTCTTGATCACAAAGACGAAAGACGATTTCTTTGCATTCATGATGCTTATGATTGTAATGTTGAAAACTATGTTCTTTTGCTTGATGATTATCATTCATCGAGCAAAGAAATATGTGATGAAAGAGAGATGTACATGATGAGAAGATAGAGTGTGATTGTATTGAATGATTCTATTCTGCTCTTGACTTATGTCACATAGACATTGAATAGATTGTTGATATGAATGTGCAATCGTAGTCGTTTGATGCTTAGCTCTGATCGATAGTAGAGAATGTGATTTGCTCGAGATCACTACAATTCTGATCGTTCTCATGCGCTCTCAATTTTTCACGTAGATAGATGTATGACTTGTCGTTAAGTAAAGAAGATGAGTTCAAGCTTTCTCAGTATATCAGCGCAGTCGACGAGTCACTACTTCTTCGATCACACGTAATCACGAACTCAAGACTCATTTATTGAAATCGACTATTCTATTTAGTATCTTTTCATCAATTATTGAACAACACTGTCGATGTGAGTGAAGACGTTTCAGTATATCGACGCAGTCGACGAGTTCTCAATTCTTCAATCACTTGTAATCACAATCTCAGACTCGTCATCTGAATCGACTTTTCTACTAGTAGTATCTTTTCATTTCTTACTGACTTCGACATGTCATTAGTCTTCTTCGTAGATCAATTGTGACTGTTAGGAAGAATGTTGTCGCGTAGATGAAAACTCTGCACGACAGCTTTCACGATTACGCAACGTTCTAACATCGTTCAAACTGCGTTGAATTGAGATCTCTTGACTCTTCTGACTTCTATTCGAACATAGAATAGAATCAAAAGGTTCGTAGTTGACATCACGTACAGGTGAATCTCGTTGCCGACCTATCAGCACCTTGATAGAATCTTACTTTTTTTTTTTAAAAAAAAGAAAGAAGCAAGTCAATTAATTTTGATCCGCTTCCTGCGTCTCAAGTGTTTTTTTTTTGGTGTTTGTGTGTCGTTTTGATGGCTTGAATATATATATATATACTGTGTATGTTTTTAGTCTGTATAGACTTTGAGATGTAGATGTGTGTGTGTGATCTTGTTGTGGTGGAGAATTGAATGTGGGGGTGGGTGGTGGAGGGAGATAGGTTG
>JAABVA010004334.1_pt1 | contig 13176 bp, 11 predicted proteins | sample 5560331 | NCBI WGS metagenome assembly JAABVA01 (sample SAMN12812661, study PRJNA571458) | rock metagenome | isolation source: Antarctica rocks | place: Antarctica: Victoria Land, Mt New Zealand sud | collected 2016-01-07
TCGCGGCCCCGGACCTGGCCGCCGAGTGGCACCCCACCCGCAATGGGAGCCTACGGCCCGAGCATGTGACGCCGCGATCATCGCGGCTGGTGTGGTGGCAGTGCGCCGCCGGCCACGAGTGGCAGGGCCAGCCACTTCATCGGCAGCAGGAAACGCGGGGCTGCCCGTACTGCACGGGGCGATGGGCCACCGCCGAGACCAGCCTGGCGGCACTCGTTCCAGCGCTCGCCGCCGAGTGGCACCCCACCCACAACGGGACACTGCGCCCTGAGGACGTCACGCGAGCATCAAGTCGCCGGATCTGGTGGCGCTGCGCGACATGTGGGCACGACTGGGTGGCAGCTATCAACAACCGCACCCACTCCGGTGGTAGCCGATGCCCGGTGTGCGCACGGAAGGCGGACGCGGGGAAACCCCGGCCACGGCGAACAGGGAAGGCGTGAGGTCGCGGCGTCGCCTCGCTGAGCGGTGGCCACGGTGTTCAGCGGTGGCGACCGTCCGAGTCGTCCATGTCGTGGCCATGCGAGCGTTGGATGACCGGGACCGGCGGAAGCGTGTCGAGGGGGGTGAATTCGACCAGGATGAGTTGGGGCACACCGCTGGGGCCAGGCAGGGAGGTACCGCGGCAGTTCACCACGGTCCACCCGCCGTCGGTGCGGCGCAGCCGCACGTTGGCACCCGTGCTGCTGCATGAAGCCGCCACTGGGGGAGCAGGTGGCGGCTCCCTGCGCTTGACGGTGTGCCGTCACACCGTTGTGCCGTTGTTGCGGTTAAGGTGGCGGCGTGATCTTGACTTTGGGAAACCGCAAGGGTGGCGTCGGTAAGTCCACGTCCGCGGTGTATCTCGCGACGGGCCTGGCGCGCCTGGGGCGGACGCTCATCGTAGATGCCGACGCCCAGGGCTCCATTCTCAGCTGGTCGGAAGATGCCGGCGAAACGTTCCCGGCGGGTGTTGTGCAGTGGAGCACCCGCGACCTCGCGAAGCGGGTCAAGGACGTTGCTGGGGACTACGCGCACATCGTCATCGATACTGGTCGGGCGGCGACCGAGGATGACCCGGTGTTGCGGCAAGCACTGCTGGTCGCCGACGAACTGATTGTGCCTTTCGCACCGAGCCTGATGGATGTGCGGGAACTCGGCCGGGTGCTGCAGCTGGTGGAGGAGCTGCAATCCGTGCACGAGGTGCGGCCGCATCTGTTGCTCACGAAGGTGCGGGCGAATACCTCCTCGGCCCGGGACGCCCGGCAGGGTCTCCTCGGCCAGGGGCTGCCGCTGTTGGATGCGCAGATCAGCCTGCGCGAGGCCTATGCGCACGTGTGGGGCAGAACCATCGATGATCTTCGGGAGTACGAACCGGTGCTCCACGAGCTGATGGGCAGCAAGGTCTGATGGCGGCCACCGCGAAGCCCAACCGGTTCGCCGCCGTGGCCGCTCAACGGTCCGGGCCGACACCTACGCCGGGGTCGACGAACGAGGCGAAACGGAAATACACAGTCCTGCTCACTGAACGGCAAGCGGTGGACCTCGACGGCGATATCACCCAGCTGCGGCGCCGCCTCGGGAAGCGCGTCGACAAGAGTGTCGTGATCCGGGAGCTTGTTGCCCTGCTGCATGAGGACCCGGCGCTGTTCGAGCACGTAGTGACGCGGATTGGTTGACGGTGCGACGGGCTGTCGTCATACCGTCAACCGTGGGACTGTGAAGCGGCGGGACTGTTACCGGCGGAGCACACGGTGGTGGCCCTGATCAGGTTAGCCTTTGGTATCCGAATGATGCAAACGAGGGCCGCCGGGTGGGGGACAGATGTCGGGGAGTGTGGATGCGGAAGCTCAAGGCACCGTCAACGGACTGATGTGCACGGACGTACGGCCTGCGCTCCCAGGGCGACGTGAGTGAGTTGGCCCCACCGCGCCCGCAGGAACTGGGGCTGGGGCAGTGGTGGGTGGTTGATGTGCAGATCCCCGGGGAACACGTCGTCCTCATTGGGCCACGCACCGATCGCGGGCGCTCTCTGCGGCGGGTGTTGCGGGGAGCAACGGCCCGGGTGTTGCCCAGGGCGATCAATGAGGTGCTGCGGAGCGGGGCCGTGTATGAGGAAGTGAGCGAGCCCATTCAGCATGTGCGCCATCAGGTGAAGGCGGTGCCCGTGCCCGGCCCGGACGGGACTGTGCACGCGGTGCTGTGCTGCGTGTGCCCGCTCGGGCAGGATTTGCCCGACCCACCGCTGGTGGGGGGCTGGGAGTGGGACATCGCCGCCCGCACGGGGCGCGGCACCGCTGCGCTGTACGACATGTTTGACACACCCCAGGAGATGCGCGGGGGCGCCCACGGCATGGCGCAGTACCTGGGCCGGACCTCGCTGGCGTCGAATCCGCGGGCTCTGCGGTTGTGGGAGCGGGCCGCCGTCGCCGCCGATGAGGATTTGCTGTGCGAGACGGTGGAGCGGGAACGGGAGGGCACAACCCGCCGGTACGCGGTGTGGGGTCGGCCCCGGTTCGGGCAGGGCGCCGAGCCCGCCGCGTTTACCGGGGTCACCATCGACGTCACCGACCAGCCCCTGGAGACGGCGGACAATCCGATCGCCGACCTGTTGGAGGCAGTGCTCGGGGTACTGGACCACGGGGAGCTGGCCCTGGCGGTGGTCGACGTGACCCACCGGCAGATCGTGCGGTGGCTTACCGCGCCCCTGCCCGGGGTGGCGTGGCCACCGGATGCCTACCTGGGCGAGCTGATGCACCCCGAGGACCGGGCCGAACTCGGGAGGGTGTGGGCGGAGGTCGGAGGGTTGTCGGTGGGCGAGGGTGTCCGCACCCGGCTGCGCCTGCCCGGCACCGACGGGGACGGCGACTGGGTTCGGGTGGGCTTCGAGGCCCGCCACTACCGGCATACCGACACCGCACCCCGCCTCCTCCTCGCCGTGCACGTGGACCCCGACTGACCCGGCTCACCGGGGGCGGCGGGCGCGGGCGATGAGCGCGGCCGCCGCGGCCGCCTCGGCGCGGTTGCCCGCCGCCCGCCGTATCGCACCAGTGGCGGCCCGCTGGGCGAGTGCTTGGCGAACCTGCTGGTGGCCTTCCCCGTCCAGGGCTGCCCGTCCGGTCTCGCGGTCCTGGGCCGCGGCGGCCAGGTGCGCGGGGACCGCAGCCCTGGACCGCGTGGCCTGGGCGGCCTCGTAGGCGGCGTGCGCGTCGCGCATGACGGTGGGGCGCTCGTTGAGGTCGGCCCGGTACAGTAGGGCGAGCAGGTATTTCACCGGGTTGCGGGGCTGGTCATAGATCACCAGACCCTGCCCGGTCAGGTCGTCCAGGTGCTGGAGGACGTCGCGGGCGGTCCACCCCGCCTCGGCCCACCGCGTGAGGGCCGCGGCGTAGGCGTGCGGTGAATACCGTCGTACCCACCCGGGACACTCCCGATGGGCCCGCAGCGCCTTGCTCAGCCCCAAACCGGCCTCACCAGGGCCCGTCGGACCCATTCGCGCCATTTTCCTTGTCGGTGCGCGGCGCGGAGCGCCGTCCGCTGGTCCCGTAGGGGTGGTTGCACCGGAAGGAACCACAGATCTAGGTGAGGTAGAAGCTTTAAAAGAGTTCCCTGTAGGTGGGCCTCCAGTTCGCTGGGTCATACCTCTGACCTGGGTGGGGTTATCCACAGGCGGGTCGTCGGGACGGCGACGGCGGGGGTGCAGCGCCCACACCGACGTCCACCCCCGGCTGGTGTCGCCCACGAGCCAGGCCTGGATGCGCTCGTCGAAGGATTTGTGCCGCCCGCGGAGTACCTCGGTACCCAACCCGAGGACCGCGAGGTAGCGGCGGCTGCGTTCCACCACGGTGGTGCTGACCCCGGCCCGCTCGGCGATGGTGGCCACCGACAAGCGGGCACCCCGCCCGGTGGTGGGCTCGGCCACCCCGGGCGCGGACATCACCTGGCACACGGCGAGGAACCGGTGCAGGCTCAGCTCGTCCCCGTTGCGCCGCACCTGTGTGTAGTGGGTGGTGAACACCGATGCGGCGTGCACCAACCAGCCTCCGCGGCCGTTCCACGCGGGTATCCCGGCGTAGGCACCCTCAGCCGGGTCCAGGTGCACCGTGCATGTCAACCAGCACGGTGCCGCACCCGCGGCCACCGCGGCTTCCCGCCGCCGTGCCTGGCGATCCCGGGCAGGCGCCGGCGTGCCGCATTGATGGCCCGGGCCGCGGTCAGGATGCACTCGCGGAGGCGTCCGCAACCGCATCGAACGGCGGCGCTCCTGCTGCTCAGCGACACGCGAACGAGAACACTGGTCCAGGTCTGGACCGGATTCAGGGTAAGAGGTACCCTGAGACAAGGCGTCCAAGCCAAGTCCCTTCGGGGCAGAGCACCAAGCCAACGAGCTGCAAACTCGTCGGCCCTAGTCGAAAAGTCCGAACCCTCCCTTGCCGGGGAGGGTTTTCGGCGTTCTAGGGACTACCTGGTGCGAATGTGCAGTTATCGGCCGCGGCCTTCTCGGCCGCTCACATCACGCTGTCTCGGGTAGCACCACCTCCTCCGCATCGGGCCGGGGGATGAGGGGGAGCCCGGCGCGCATGGCCTGCTCCACGACCCACCACAGGTGGACTCCGCGAGCGCCAGCCTCCTGCCGGGCCACGTCCAGCAGCTGGGGGTCGATGTCAGCGAAGAGGGCGGCCCTCGGTCGGCCGCGCAGCCGTTTCGGACTCATAGGTGTACTAAACACCAGGGGGCGGTCTGAGTGGGGGACGCCACGCCACGGAAGCGCCGAACAACTAGATTCTGAATGTAAATTCAGCGCGACTTGAGGCGGGCGATTCGTGCGTCTCGGGTACGGGTCCAGACGGTTGCTAGCCATGCCGGCTCGACGTTGAGGGCCCGACCGAGGACCTCAAGTTGCTCGTCGTCGGCCTGTCGGTGTCCGCTTTCGATGGCGGTGAGAACCGCCATCGTGATACTGGTGGCTGCCGCCAGCCCGTGCTGAGTCAGTCCGGCCTGAGCTCGCAGGTCTGCCATGCGTAGGTCGGATTCTTTCACCGTCACCAGGTCCGCCACTCGTACGCCGAGAGCCTCGGCAACCGCGCCCAGCGTTCGGGGCGTCGGCGTTGCTCGGCCCCTTTCCCAGGCGTTGATGGTGGCGCCACTCACGCCCGAGAGGGTGTACAGCTCAGCAAGCGTGAGCTGCTTTTGGGCGCGGACCCGACGGAGGGCGGCGGGACTGAAGCCCCGCATAGTCGCTCGCCCCACTGGTGCTCCATTTGTTAGGTCGCTGCCGCCGCCACTGCCGCCGGTCCGGTGCAGTTTGCCCACTTTTCGACCGCCCGTGATGCCTCCATATTTAGATTCAGTACGTTGAAACTAGACGTGGCCAGGTTGGCCGCCTACCGTAAGGGCCTGCCTGCACGGGGTACCGGCGGCGTATCGCGGAGGAGGTGCAGCCGCGTTGGTGATGAGACTCTTGACTGCGCGCGCGCCGGGGTCCTACGGTGCGTGTGCGCCCAGTCACAGCTCATGGTGGTTGGGTACCGGGTCCCCTGTAGACGGCGGGGTCTCCGGCCGCGGTAAGAAAAGGTCGCCCTTGTCTTTTGGGGTGCTTCGACGTGGCCGGACGGAGTTCGCATATGTCTTCTGAGTGGACCTTGGATCGGTCTGTTGCGCGCCGGAATCGAGGGCGGTCTGCGGCCGTGGGTGTCCTTGTGGTGTCCACGGCCGCGCCCGCGATGAGGTGCCTGCCAGGACCTCAGTCTGGATGTGGTCCCGCGTCCCCGTCAGCCGGAAACGCGGGCGGGTCGCTGGGTGACGTGGCTGGTGAGGGGATGGAGGGCAGTCGTGACGAGCGATAACACGAACCGGGTGGCGCGTCGGGGGCCGTCGTGGGCTCCGCCTGCGGCGGCGCAGTCACCGGCGCCCTCGGTGGCGGGCGATGCGGCACCGGGCGTGGCGCCCCGCGCGGAGCAACGGGTGCCGCTGCGGGTCGCCGACGGCGCCCGCCGACAGGAGCCGCCGCCCCCGCCACCTGGGGCTGAGGCGGAACCGCCCCCTCTCCCGGAGGAGGGGGTCGCGTCGTGGGGGCCGTCGCCCGCGACCGTCCCGGAGGCAGCACCTCCACCGCCGCCCGCCGCCGCACCGCCGGAACTGGCGGTGGGACCGCGGCACAGCGGGGAGATTGACCGGGACATGCTGCTGCGGCCGGCACGGCGGCGGCCGCAGTCGGGGTGGCGGCGGGTCGTCTACGGGCTGACGGGTGGCTTGGTGAACCCGGGGGAGTCCGCCGAAGACATTCGCCGCCGTCAGCTGGTGGAGCGGGTGAACCAGCCGATTCGCGGCGTCTACCGGATCGCGATGGTCAGCCTGAAGGGCGGGGTCGGCAAGACCACGGCCACCGTGGGTGTGGGGTCGACGTTCGCCTCACTGCGCGGCGATCACGTGGTCGCTGTCGACGCGAACCCGGACCGGGGCACGCTGGGTGGGCGCATTCCCACCCAAACCACCGCGACGGTGCGGGACCTGCTGAACGACGCCGAGAACATTCACCGCTACAGCGACGTCCGCGCGTTCACGAGCCAAGGGCCATCGCGGCTGGAAGTCCTTGCCTCCGAACGCGACCCCCACAAAGCGGAGGCCTTCAGTCGCGACGACTACCGCACGGCCTTGGGCGTTCTGGAGAGCTTCTTCAGCTTGATCGTCACCGATTGTGGGACCGGCCTGGTGCATGGCGCCATGCAGGGTGTGCTGGACACCGCCGATGCCCTGGTGCTGGTGTCTTCGCCCGCTTTGGACGCCGCGATGGCCGCTGACGCAACCCTGAACTGGCTTACCGCACAGGGTTACGGCGAGCTGGTGGCCCGCACCGTGGTGGTGATCTCCTCGGCGAGCCGGGGGCCGCAGACCGTGAACATCGGCCAGCTCGTGGAGCACTTCGCGGCGAAAACCCGTGCGGTGCACACCATCCCTTTCGACCAGCATTTGGCTGAGGGTTCCGAAGTTGACCTGGACCGGCTCAGTGCGGCGACGCGGGAGGCGTTCGTGGAGCTGGCGGCGCTGCTCGCCGACGACTTCCCGGCCGCCGCGGGCCGACACCACGACCCGCATCTCCTGCGGGGCTGACGACGGCCGCCGCGCCGAAAGGGCGCGGCGGCACGGGTGCTCGCCCGGTCACTCCCCGCCCCCGGGGGCCGGGCGATCACCCACCCGAAACAACCACGACGGACAGGTGGCAGGACATGAGGATGCACCGCAACCGAGCCGGGGCGCAGTGCGCTGTCCCCGGCGGGGGGCGGTGAGCGGCGGTGGCCGAAGCGGAATCAGGTCGGTCGTCGGTGGCGGTGGTGACCGCGCTCGTCGTCGCCCCGGTGTTCATCATCATCCTGCTTGTGGTCGTGTTGGCCGGGGGCGGTCAGCCGCCCCCGTGCCCCCCACCGGGAGCCGCCGCGGGCTCCGGGCCGGGCGGCTCCTCGCCCGGTGTGGGGGCGTTGAGCGTCGGGGGCATCCCGGCGAACTACGTGCCCCTGATCCAGCAAGCGGGCACGGTGTGCCCGGAGTTCCCCGCCCCGGTCATCGCCGCCCAGCTCCAACAGGAATCCGGGTTCTCCGACCCGACCTCCTCGACGGGGGCGCAGGGACCCTCGCAAATGGAGCCTGCGGCGTGGGCCACGTGGGGCAACGGGGGCAACGTGCACAACCCGGCCGACGCGCTCCCCGCCCAGGCCCGGTTCGACTGCGCCCTGGCCGGGCAGGTGAAGCAGGCCCAAGCCGCGGGGAAGATCCACTCCGCCGCGAGCGTGACCGAGATGGCCCTGGGTGGCTACAACGCGGGGTTCGGCGCCGTCCTGGCCTCGGAGGGCATTCCGGGCAACTCCCAGACCCAAGCCTACGTGCCCCGGATCATGCACCTGGCGCGGACCACGTTCTCCACCGCGGGCACCGTGGCCGCGCCGGCCCCCGCACCCGGTGGGCCGGCCGCACCCGCCCCGGCCGCGCCGGGTCCGGGGCCGGGTGTGTCGGCGTCGGGGGGCTGCGGGGGCGGCCCGGCCCAGGTGCGGGTGCTGGCGTTGACCTACCCGTCCTCGACCGGGGCGCCGCAGCCCGCCGACGTGTACCTGCCCCCGGGCGGTGGTGCCGGGACGCAGCCACTGCGCCCGATACTGCTGCTAATTCACGGCGGGGGCTGGTTTTTCTCCGACCGCCACGAGCTGGACGCGGAGTCCAGGGATGCCGCGATGCACGGCGATATAGCCGTGAATATCGGCTATTCGATGGCGGTGCCGCGGTGGCCGACCGAACCCAACGATGTGCGGGCGGCGATCACCTGGGCGCGCTCGCAGGCCGCCCAGTGGGGCGGTGACCCGGCGAAGATGGCCACCTGGGGCGACTCGGCGGGGGCGAACCTCGCGGTGGAGGTCGCCGCCACCGGGGACCATTCCGGGCTGCAGGCCGCGGTCGGGTGGTCGGGTCCCTACGATCTGGGTGCTTTGCCGGGTGACGCCGCCGCGATCGTCTCCACCAACTACCAGAAGGCGGCGAGCGTCGCGGACCCGGCGATCTATTTGGGGTGCCTGGCGATCATCTGCCCCTCCACGTACACCGCGGCGTCCCCGGCCCTGTCGGCGACCCCGGGCACCCCGCCGATGTATCTGGCGAACTCGGCCAACGAGCTGGTGCCGATGGCCCAGCAGGACCACATGGTCGCCACCCTGGCCCGGTTGGGGGTGGCCCACCAGGCGGTGGTGGTGCCCGGCACCGGGCACGCCACCGCTTACGCCGCCGCGCAGACCGCCCCGACCCTGGCCTGGTTGGACAGAACCCTGGGGTTCACCCCGCCCCCGCCGCCGACAGTCGGCGGCGGCGTCGGTGGCGCGGTGGGTGGCCCGACGCAGCAGATGGTGGTCAACGCCGCGAAGTCGCAACTCGGCGCGACATACGTGTGGGGTGGTGGCGGGACCAACGGGCCGACCGGAGGCGGTTTCGACTGCTCCGGACTGACCCAGTACGCCTTCGCGAAGGCGGGTGTGCCGCTGCCGCGGACCGCGCAAACCCAGTACGCGGCCACCGCAGCCAAGGCCTTGCCCGGTGGCTTCGACCCGGCGTCCTACCAGGCCGGGGACCTGTTGTTCTACGGCACCGCCAGCAACATTCACCACGTGGCCATCGCCCTCGGCAACGGCCAGCTCATCCAGGCCAGCACCTTCGGGGAACCGCTGAACATCAAACCGATCTATCACTCCGACTTTTTCGCGGCCACCCGGCCGCTCGGTACGACAGGAGCACCTCAATGACCACCGTGATCCGTGCCGGCGGACCCGTATTGCTGGATCGTGGGCTGCCGTACGCCACCTTCAGTGACGTGTTCACGGTGCTACACGTTGTGGTGTGGGTCGTGTTCGTGTGCTCGTTCCTGGCGTTCCTGGTGTCCGGCTTTTACCTCGCGTTCGCCTCGTATCGCGGTGTGCGCGAGGGCTGCTTCGGCGAGCGGACGTGGGCCCCGACAACTGCTCCGCTGGGGTTCGTCGGCGTGGCCGTGACGGGCGCCTCGCTCGCCGCGTGGGCGGCCGGTGCGGACGTTGGCCTCCTCACCTTGGTCCTCGCGGCGGGTCTCGTGGTCGCGGTGGGGTGGTACCTCGCGCGGCGGGAGCGCCGAACGTGGACGGACTACTCCGCCGCGCAGTCCCGTGATGCGGAAGGGCAGCTGTGATGCGGGTCGGGAGCGCATGCCGGTGGGGTGTGGGCGCCGCGGTGATGGTGACCGTGTGCGCAGGGTGCGGTGGCCCCGCCGCCGCACCCGCACCGACGCCCCCGACGTCGGTGCCCGCCCCTGTCTCGCCGAGCGCCGGGCCGCTCCTCACTGGGCCGAGTTCGGCCGCGCCGCGCTCGACGTCCGGGCCGGTGCCCTCGAACCCGCCGATCCCGGCGGGCACACCGGGCCAACCCCGTGGCCGCACGGGCGGGGCGGTGGATGGGCAGTCACCGGATGCCGTGGCGGCGGCGTTCGCGGGAACCACCTTCACCTACGACACCGCACTGGACCGGTCCCCCGACGACGCGCAGCTCCGCTCCGCCGTCTACGCCACCCCGAGCTTCGCCGCGGAGCTGAAACAACCGTTGCAGCAAGGTGGCGGGCAGGAGTGGAGCACCCTGACCGCCCACCACGGCTACACCACCGTGGCGCTGACCGTAAACCCACGACGACGGCCGGCCACCGGATCAGCTGCGGGCCGCGGCCCGCTCCTACACCGTGGCCACCACCGGGCACGGGGACAACGGCTGGAGTGCGCCCCTGGACTCCCAGACGATGTATGTGTTCCTGACCCGCACCGGCACCACCGGTCCGTGGCAGGTGTCCCGGGTGTCGTTCCAGTGATGGCGGCACGGAGTACGGCGGCGCGCCACGGCGGCGGGGCGCCGGGTTTCGTGGCCCCGGACGGGCAGCTGTGGGAGGTACCGGCCTTCCCCTGCCCGCAGGTCGTGCTGGGTGCGGACTACGCGGAGATCGACGGGGACCGGGTACCACTCGGTGACGACGAGGCGGACCCGCGGGCCGCGGCCACCGCCGTGTTGGTGGCCCAGGCCCGCCAGCTGCGCCGCGGCGAACACGGGGCGATCCGCGCGCAGGTCCGCTCCGCCGACTCCCAGGAGGTGTGGCAGGCCATCGTCACCGGCAACGGTGAACTGTTCGACGCCACCCCCGCCCCGGGCACGACCAGGTCGGGATGGCGGCGGTGGCGCCTGCTGGTGGTGGGCATCGCCGCGGTGCTGGTGTTGGCGGTGGCCACCGTGGTGGTGGTGGCCTCCAACCGGACGCCCCCACCGGTACTGGCCGCCCCGCCGCCACCGCCGGTGTCGGGGACCCCGACGCCGTATCCGTCGCTGCCCCCACCCGGCTACGCCAGCCAAGCCGACTGGTCGGCCCCGATCACCCCGGGCAGCGTTCCCCTCATCGCCGCCGACGGGGCGATCATTACCGTCACCGGCACGCCCAGTTCCCCGGTGCTGGTGGTCCTCGACCCCGCCACCGGGGCCCCGGTGTGGTCGACCGCCCTGCCCCGTAACACGGCCAGCACCAGCTCGGGCACCGGGCTGCACCTGTCGGAGATCGACGGTCACCCGGTGGTGACCGCGGCCACCAGTGACGGACTGGACTGGTGGACCGTGGACGGGGAGCACACCGCGGGGTCGGTGCCCATCCCGGCCGGGGCGACGGTGTCCTTCGCGGGTGCGTCCCCGTTGGTGACCGAACCCGGCCAGCGCGCCGCCACCATCACCGGCGGCGCCCTGGTGGATCGGGCGGTGCCCGCCGGGTCCGTGGCGCTGGGGGCCACCAGGTCGACGATCGTCGCCGCGAACTCCGTGGGGCAGGTGTGGCGCTTGGGGGCTGCCACCGCGGAAGCCCCACCGGCGCCGGTGACCGTGCCCACCCCGGGCGGGGCGGGTCCGTTGGCCTCGATCGCCGGGTACGCCGGGCTGGGCACCACCACCCCGGTGGCGCACCCGGAAATCCTGGTGGCCTCCTGGTACACCGCCGACCCGGGCACGCAGCTCGTCGGCCTGATCGACGCCACCACCGACACCGCGATCGGTGCACCGCTGAGCGTGCCCGCCACCGCCATCGCCTCGGGACACTGGCAACCGTCGCCGCGCAACCAGCTCGCCACCCTGGGCACCGTCCTCGTCGACACCCGCGACGGGGTCCTGCACGCCCTGTCCAGCGGGTGGGCCACCACGTCGGTGACCGACACCGCCGCCTACGGCACCCGCAACTCGAACCGGTACGCGGTGACCCCAGCCGGGCAGGAGTCCCCCACCGGGTCGGGGGTGAGCCCGATCGGGGTGGCCGGGACGCGGGCGGTCGTCAGCGCCGGCGTCGCCGGGACGGACACCGTGTACGGGCTGCCCGCGGCCTCGGGCCCGGTCCTGCCGACACCCTCGGTGCCGGTGTCGGCCCCGGCAGGCCAACCCTCACCGAACCCGGTGCCCAGCCCGGCACCCACCCCCACCACCACATCACTACCCGCACCGGTGGCACCACCACCGGCACCTGCCCCCGCGCTGCCGGCCGCGGCGGCACCGGCGCCCCAACCGGGTCCGGTGCCGCGATGAGCGGGTGGCGCCGCCCGAGGGGCGGCACCGCGCCCGGACTTACCCCCAGTTCTGAGAGGACTCTCGTGTCGAACCCGTTGTTGCCTACCGCACCGCCGCCGCCCCCACCGCCGGAGCAGGTGGAAACCTCCCCGGTCCTCGGTGGTGAGCTTGCGGCCCGGTTCGGGCCGCAGGAGCCGTTGACGAACGTGGCCGCCCCGACCGGTGGTGGTCTGCCCACCGAGCAGGTCACCGCGGACCCGCTGCTGTGGGTCGTCGGGGTGCACGGCGGTTCCGGGGCCTCCACTGTGGCCGCCCTGTGCGGGCCGGACGCCCTGGAGCTGCCGCAACGCCTGCCGATGACCGCGGCCGGGGCACCCCCGCCGCGGGTGCTGCTGGTCGCCCGCACCCACGCCACCGGCCTGCACTACGCCGGGTGGATGGCCGCGCACTGGGCAACCGGGGAAACCGGGGTGCACCTGCTGGGCCTGGTCGTCCTCGACGACGCCCCGCGGCTGCCGCCGGTGCTGGTCACCGAGATCAAGCGGGTCGCGGGGATGGTGCCCGCCCTGTGGCACCTGCCCTGGGTGGAGGCGTGGCGCACCAGCCTCGACCTCGACCTCACGACCGTGCCGCGGCGGACCCGCAAGTCCATCACCCAGATCCGGCGGGCCGCGGAAACCACCCGCGACCACCATCCCGGCGCCGGCCCGGACACCCACCGCCGCCCGCCTGACCGGGACCCGGCTGGGCACGACGAGGCGTCGGCCGCGCCACCACAGCCCCCGCTCCTGGAGAACGGGTTTTCCGAGATGTCCGCTGAGTTTCCCCGGGGCCGCATCGCGGCCTCCTAACAGAAAGGCACACCCACAATGAACGCTGCAACACAAGAACTGGTCCTCGCCGCCGGCGGTTCCGGCATCAACATCAACTCCACCCAGCCTCCCGGCACCCAAGGCATCCTCACCGTCGTCAACTACGTGGCGTGGGGGGCCTTCGCCGCCTGCCTCGTCGGGTTCGTCATCGCCGCCGCCACCATGGCCTGGAAGCACCACCGCGGCGAGGAAGCCGCCTCCATGAAGGGCCTGGGCATGTCGCTGCTGGGCACCGTCCTCATCGGCG
>JAABVA010004335.1_pt1 | contig 13176 bp, 11 predicted proteins | sample 5560331 | NCBI WGS metagenome assembly JAABVA01 (sample SAMN12812661, study PRJNA571458) | rock metagenome | isolation source: Antarctica rocks | place: Antarctica: Victoria Land, Mt New Zealand sud | collected 2016-01-07
GGTCGCACCCTACTATAGCAAATCATTCGCCCGTTCTATAAGCAAATCATTCCTCAGTGTTTTACAATATTACGCCGTTACAATCGGCACAATCGGTAGCACGACATACGAGGGATGCTCCGCGTCGTGCAGGATGGTTTGTTGGGCGACGACGAGTTCGCTGTCGGCACCGAGGTCGTGGCCGGTATTGGGATTACGGTCCCAGCGCGGGAAGTTGCTACTGGTGACATCCAGGCGAATACGATGCCCCTGCTTGAACACATTGCTGGTCGCCCACAGGTTAATTTCGTATTCATATGGCTTCCCAGGCTCGATTAGCGATGGCTTCTCGTCTTGCGCGAAGTTGCGATAACGTGCGCGAAGAATGCCATCGGTCAGGTTCTGAGCATAGCCATCGGGATATACATCCACGAGCCGCGCCACAAAGTCCGTGTCCGTAGCACTGGACGTTGCCCAGAGATGCACCGTGATGGGACCAGTCACCTCGACATCCTGCGTAAGTTCGGGCGTGCTATACACAAGTACATCCGCGCGGCTCTCCGTCTCACGTTGGTCATAGGGACCGCCAGGGAACTCAGGTGTCATCAGCAGCGCACCACCGCGTGTAATCACTGGCTTAGCAGGATCATAGGCATAGATGTCGGCATTGCTAGCAGTTGGCGTCTCCGTACTTAATACGCCATCACCGGACAGCGAATTAGCATGACCATCGCTGTGCAGATAGTAGCGTGTCTCCACAGCACGCGCGAGCGGCCATTCCTGCTCATCACGCCACACATTCGCACCCATGACGAACAGCTTGATAGGTGCCTCGTTCAATATACCTGTATCGATGCCCTTGAGGAACTGATCGAACCAGCGCACCTGCAAGCTCATAAAGTCGATTTTCAGGTCAATCAAGGCGGCACTTGCGCCAAAGCCAAAGTTCAACTCACCAATCGGGTTATTTGTGCCACCATGTGTCCACGGACCGATAAGCAACTTGCTCTGACGTGCCTCCGGTGTGCTACCATGTTCGCGCATAATCTTAAAATTCTCGATAGTATCCTTCAAGAAGATATCATACCAGCCACCCGCGTTCAGGGTAGGCACGGTTACATTCTCATGTTTGCCGAGAATGGTAAGTGGCTCCGCATGCTCGCGATCCATCACATACTCGATACTTTCAAAAAAGGCTTTACCAACATTGTTGCGTTTAATAGGAGCGAACTCTTTCAAAGGCAGAGACCAGTAGCCTTCAGAAGCCAATGCGTCGATATCTTTGACGAGACCATATATGGCATAGCCAATGTGACGTGGGTCTGGATCGCCACGAAAACGGCGAAATAGCTCATCGAGACCCATTGTGAGTTGCCAGCTTGCTGAGGTGCCTAATTCCAGCGCACCGCCTCGAAACAAGATGCCATTGAGGGGATCATTCCATGTGATGAACGGCACCATAGCTTTGAGGGCGGCAGGTTGTAGCACCGCTGATGCCCATTGCGTGAAACCATAGTACGAGGCACCATACATCCCGACGCTACCATTGCTATAAGGCAATTTCGCCGCCCACTCAATCGTATCAACGCCATCGAGAGCCTCGTTACGCATGGGGTCCCATTCACCCTCCGAAGCTGCACGTCCACGTGTATCCTGCACAATGACCACATAGCCACGCCGCGCAACCTGTGCAGGGTCCAGCACGGCGGTACCACCGGGGAGGTCTTTGCCATACGGAAGACGTGTAAGCAGGACAGGCCATTGACCTTCGCCCTGTGGGCGATAGATGTTGGCACGCAACGTCACGCCATCTCTCATCTTCGCGGGAACGTCAAAATCTACAGTAATCTGTTGACCCATTTGCATGACCATAGAAAAAGTATCTCCTCTTTATGTAGACGAAATAGTGTTTGTGATGACCGAAAGACACCATGAATTTATGATACAACGTGCTATGGGCAAGGTGCTAGCGAAACTTGACATGACTTTACTCCATTCGCTATACTCGCCGCATAAAGCATATACTTTCATTTAAAATAATCAATCAGGCATAGGTAGAGTGGACGATATGACAGCAGAAAATACAACAGGTGCGTATATTGTGGTACAGGCAGGAGCCGTCGGTAAACGCATTGAGATATGGAAAGAAGCTACAACGATTGGACGTAGCCGCGATTGCGATATTTTCCTGGCCGATATTGCAGTTCATCGCAAGCAAGCAAGCATCGTATGGACAATTGCTGGCTACGTGTTGCGCGATGATAACGGGAGCAACGATAGTTTTGTTAATGGACGCCCTATACAAGAAGTATTGTTGAATAACGGTGATGAACTTCTGTTTGGCAATAGCAAGATCACGTTTCATGCAAGCGAGGGGACAAGGCCGTTCCAATTGCCAGTCTCGCGTGGGCGCGAAAGCCATATAGGACAAGCTCCCGATGTACAACCACCAATCATGGCACGTCTTGAACTAGTAAGCGGACGCTCGGCGGCACGCAGTATCGAACTTTTCGCAAGCATGACAATCGGGCGCAGTCGTGATTGTGATATTTTCTTAGAAGACCTGGCTGTGAGTCGCCTGCACGCGACCATCAACGAACTACCCGATGGAGAGTTTGAACTTGTAGATAATAAATCGGCAACAGGGACGCATGTCAATGGACGCGCAATAAAGCGTACTGTGCTGCACGGCGGCGATATGGTGCAGATCGGGGCGAACGCGTTCAAATTTCTCATGTCACCTACACCATAAAGGAACGTTCTTCTGATGTGATAAGATAAGACAAACTATCTTCGTTATCCATAGGGAGTGTTTGTATGTCAAAGACAATGTTCGACAAAATCTGGGACGCCCATGTCGTGCGCGACGTGCCAGGAGAGTCCTCTATTCTCTATATTGACCGTCACCTTGTGCATGAGGTCACGTCACCACAGGCGTTCGCTGGCCTACGTCAAGCGCATCTCCCTGTCCGCCGTCCCGATGCCACTATCGCAGTTCTCGACCACAACGTACCAACCGTGAGCGGACGTAAGATGCTTAACGTGGTAGATAGTGCCAGCGAACTCTGCATCACCACGATGGAGCAGAACGCCGTCGATTTTGACCTTACGCTCTTTGACATGGCCGATGCACGTCAGGGAATCGTGCATATTATCGGACCGGAGCAAGGCATTACACTTCCTGGCATGACGCTTGTCTGTGGCGATTCGCATACTTCAACGCACGGGGCGTTAGGCGTCTTCGCTATCGGTATCGGCACCAGCGAGGTCGAACATGTCCTGGCGACACAATGCCTCTTGCAGCAGAAGCCCAAAACTATGAACATTCGCGTCGAAGGCAAACTCGCTCCAGGCGTGACTGCAAAAGACTTAGCACTCGGCATCATCGGCAAACTCGGCACAGGCGTTGGCACAGGCCATGTAATCGAGTTCAGCGGCTCGACCATTCGTAGCCTCTCGATGGATGGTCGCATGACGCTGTGCAATATGGCGATTGAGGCGGGTGCGCGTGCTGGCATGATCGCGCCCGATGATGTCACCTTCGCCTATATCAAGGGCCGCCGCTATGCACCACAGGGCGAACTCTTCGAGCAGGCCGTGTCCGCGTGGCGACAACTTGCTAGCGACTTCGATGCGACCTTCGATAGCGTATATGAAATTTCCGCGAATGATCTCGGCCCACAGGTAACGTGGGGCATCAACCCCGGTATGGTCGCGGATGTCACCGCCTCTGTGCCCGATCCATCCGCTGAACAGGACACTCTCAAACGGCAGGGTTACGAACGAGCATTACAGTATATGGGGCTACAGGCTGGACAGAAAATCACGGATATCAAACTCGATACCGTCTTCATTGGCTCATGCACGAACTCGCGCCTGGAGGACCTGCGTATGGCGGCTCAATACGTCAAAGGCAAACACATCGCGCCATCCGTGCGTGCGATGGTTGTTCCTGGCTCGATGCAAATACGCCGTATAGCTGAGGAAGAGGGCCTCGCCGATATCTTCCGCGCGGCTGGCTTCGATTGGCGCGAGGCAGGTTGTAGCATGTGCATCGCGATGAACGGCGACCGCCTCAGTGAAGGCGAACGCTGCGCCTCGACGAGTAACCGCAACTTTGAAGGCCGTCAGGGACGTGGTGGACGCACTCACCTTGTCAGTCCCGCAATGGCCGCCGCCGCCGCCATCGCCGGACATTTCGTCGATATTCGCGACCTGTAATCATATAGAGGATAATTTCATGGAACCATTTACCATTTTTACTGGCCTCGTGATGCCACTGGACCGCACCAACGTCAACACCGACGAGATTACACCCGCTCGTTACCTCAAGACCATCAAGCGCACAGGCTTTGCCGAGGCACTTTTCGCCAACTGGCGCTATACAGCCGATGGCACTCTGAACCCTGATTTTGTGCTGAACCAACCACGCTATAAAGATGCAAGCATTCTCGTCGCGGGCGATAACTTCGGCTGTGGCTCCTCTCGCGAACATGCACCGTGGGCTATTCGCGAGTATGGTTTTCGCTGCCTCATCGCCCCCAGCTTCGCCGATATCTTCTACAACAACAGTTTTAATAGCGGCATCCTACCACTGACCCTCGACGAGGCAACCGTGCAAGAACTCGTCGCCGAGACCGAGGCGCAAGAGGACTATAGCTTGAACGTGGATCTCGCCACGCAAACAGTGACAACACCGAGCAAACGCGTGCTGCATTTCGACATCGACACCTTCCGTAAAGAAGCACTGCTCAAAGGTCTCGACAACATCGGCTGGACCCTCTCGCACAGCGACGAAATCGCCGCCTACGAGCAGCGCAGAAAGCAAGAAGCACCCTGGTTATTCAATATTTCTGCATAATCCATTGGCGCGGATGCATGCATCCGCGCCAATGGATTATGCAGAAATAAGAAAAATAGACACACAAGGAGCCTGTCGTGACAATCCAACAAGTTGATCAGAGCATGGACGCCTATCAAATTCTTGATGTAGAGGGAAACCTTGTACGCGCCATGCCCGACCTCAGCAGCGACCGCATGCTAGAGTTGTATCGTTTTATGCATCGTGGACGGGCATTCTCCAACAAAATTGTCGCACTGCAACGGCAGGGACGTGCAACGACATTTGCATCTTTGATAGGACAGGAGGCGGCATCAGTCGGGCTAGCCGCTCCCTTACAAGCACAGGACTGGTTGACGACCTCGTACCGCGAAATCGCCTCCCTCATGGTCAAGGGTATCCCCTTATCAACGCTTGTCTACGCGTTCAGGGGCTACACACCAACCTATCCTAAAGAAGCGCATTGTTTGCCGATTCAGATTGTGATTGCGACTCAGATGTTGCACGCGGTTGGGCTTGGTATGGCGGCGAAGATCGCTGGCGACGACTCCGTTGCGGTTGGCGTCTGCGGCGATGGCGCAACCTCTGAAGGCGATTTCAACGAGGCACTGAACTTCGCGGGTGTCTTCCAGGCACCCGTCGTCCTCTTCGTACAAAACAATGGTTGGGCTATCAGCGTCCCCCGTTCCAAACAAACGGCGGCCCCTACACTGGCAGCACGAGGAGCCGGTTTTGGCGTCCCTGGTGTTCTCGTCGATGGTAACGATCTCCTTGCCGTATACGATGTCATGCAGCAAGCAGTCGAACGTGCGCGTTCCGGTCACGGGCCAACGCTCATCGAGGCCATCACCTACCGCATTGGAGCGCATACGACCGCCGACGATCCCACACGTTATCGAGTGACTACCGAAATCGAGGAATGGCGGCTCAAAGACCCCATTGCCCGTTTCCAACGCTTTCTAAGCAAACAGGAGCTGCTCTCAGAAGAACAAAACCAGCAGCTTGTCAACGAGGTCGAAGCCGAGATCAACCAAGCCGTTACTGACGCAGAATCCTTACCTACACCCGCACCCGACAGCTTCTTCGACTACATGTGCGAGAGTTTGCCACCACGCCTGCAAGCGCAGCGCGAAGACTTGCGACGGCATTTGTAGCAAGTTTGGTATGTTGTGTAAGTTCCCAACGAGCGACCATATCCATGACGAGATGTAGATGAACAGGATGTGGTAATGGGTGAACGGGCGACCACAAGGGTCGCACCCTACCATACTCTGTTGATGTGGAGCGATCGTCGTCTATAGTAGGGTGCGACCCTTGTGGTCGCCCGTTCGTCTAAGAAGAGAATACAAACATGCAAATGACCATGATTGAGGCACTTAATAACGCCCTCACCTTAGAATTGGAGCGCGATTCGCGCGTAGTGATGCTGGGACAGGATATCGGTGCCAATGGTGGCGTGTTTCGCGTCACCGAAAAGCTGCAACAAAAGTTTGGTGAGCAACGCGTCTTCGATACACCCCTCTCAGAGTCGGCGATTATCGGTAGCTCAGTGGGTATGGCAGTTTATGGTCTGCGTCCAATCGCGGAGATACAATTCGCAGGTTTCCTCTTTGTATGTATGAACCAGTTAGTATCACAGGCTGCCCGGATGCGCTTTCGCAGTGCAGGCGTCCTGACGTGTCCATTGGTGGTACGCGCTCCCTACGGCGGAGGTGTACGCACACCAGAACTACATTCGGACAGCCTTGAAGGAGTCTTTATGCAAACGGCTGGTCTCAAGGTGGTCATTCCTTCAAACCCCTACGATGCAAAGGGACTCTTGGGCTCGGCGGTCGCCGACCCCGACCCTGTGCTTTTCCTGGAAAACATCAAACTCTATCGCTCATTTCGCCAGGAGACGCCAGAGGAGCATTATACGCTACCACTCGGCAAGGCCAACGTTGTGCAAGAGGGAACCGATGTCAGCATCTTCGCCTATGGTGCAATGGTGCCAGTCTCCCTTGAGGCCGCAAAACAGGCTCAACAGACAACAGGTACAAGCGTCGAAGTCATCGACTTGCGAACCGTCTGGCCCCTCGACGAAGCAACTATTATCACCTCCGTCGAGAAAACGGGACGTGCCATCATCGTCCACGAAGCGGGACGTGCAGGTGGCGTCGGTGCCGAGGTCGTCTCCATCATCAACGACTCCTGCCTCTACTCGCTACTCAAACCCGTCGGGCGCGTCACAGGCTACGACACTCCCTACCCCGTCCCTGGACTAGAGGACTATTACGTGCCCACACCTACAAAAGTGTTGAGTGCTATCGAGGCGGTGATGGAATCGTAGGGAACATCCTTATGCTCTTTAACTTTTTCATCTGGGAACGGGCGACCACAAGGGTCGCACCCTACTATACAACACATGTTGTATAGTAGGGTGCGACCCTTGTGGTCGCCCGTTCAGTTCTTTCCATTGCCACAGTATTTTCTAAAGGAGGCCACACATTGGACACAGGACAGGTTATCATTGTCGATTACAACCCACAATGGCCTCAAATGTACGAGGACGAGCGGGCGCGTATTCAGAATGCTATTGGCCCATATCTTGTAGATATACAACACATCGGCAGCACCTCTATTCCTGGCCTGGGTGCGAAACCCGTCATTGACATTCTACCCGTTATTCGCGATATTTCTTTAGTATCGCAGTGTATCGAGCCGCTTGCCGCACTAGATTATGCATATTTCGGCGAGAATGGCATACCGGGGCGGCACTATTTTCGTAAACCTTCCGATATCACATCACAACCACACAAATTTCATCTTCATATGCTAGAGAAGGGGCACGACGAGTGGGCCATGATGCTGCTCTTCCGCGAATATCTACGGCTGCATCCAGAATCGGCGCAACACTATGATACACTGAAACGAGAGCTAGCGGCGCAATATGACTCTGACCGTGTGGGATACACCGATGCTAAAGAAGCTTTTGTGAAATCAATTATTCGCGCCGCCATCATAGAGGCGTTCAGCGAGAAAAAACCATCGAAGGAATGATAAGATGCAAGAGTTCAAACTGCCAGACCTCGGCGAAGGGATGCAGGAGGCCGAGATACGACGCTGGCTCGTCAAGTCCGGTGAGACAGTCAAGCTCGACCAACCGATGGTAGAGGTCGAAACCGACAAAGCCGTCGTCGAGATACCTTCACCCGTCGCCGCAACCGTTGCCACTATTCGTGCGCCAGAAGGCACTGTAGCAAAGCTTGGCGAAGTGCTTGTCACCTTCAAGGCAGCAACACAAGATAACAATACGAACGATAGCGTTACATCCACAGCCACAGGGAAGCCCGTTAGCGTCGAGCCAGCATTCCCCCAGACTGAGTCAATGACTACGAACACACAAGCTGTCACCGCAAAACGTCGCGTTCAGGCTGCACCAGCAGTACGCAAACGCGCCTTCGAGCTAGAGATTGACCTTGAGCAAATAACGCCCTCGCAACCTCATGGTCGTATTACGCTAGAAGATGTAGAAAAGTATGCAGCAAACACCAACAATGGTGCAGATACGATAAAGAGCAGCACACCACAGCCTGCTACTTCTGCCGAACATACAACGACAATGCACAGCCTGACGCAGGTTGAGCCACAGGAAGTATTGCTCGAAGCGACAGAGGATACTCAGGGAACTGATACTCTTGTACATGCACATTCTGCCACAGAAGAGCGCAAACCTCTCGTTGGTCTACGACGCCGTATTGCCGAACGTATGGAGCGTTCATGGCGTACCATTCCACATGCAACCTCGTTCGACGAAATCGACGCGACCGAACTGGTCACATTGCGTTCTATGCTAAAGCTAATCGCAGAGCAACGCGGCATACGGCTTACCTATATGCCGCTACTCGTCAAGTTATTATTGCCAGCCCTCAAAGCATTTCCTATTTTCAATGCGAACTTCGACGAAGAAACACGCGAAATCGTCTACAAGCACGTCTACCATATCGGTATCGCCACTGATTCACCGGAAGGTCTGCTCGTTCCCGTTCTCCGTGACGCAGACAAGTTAACCGTCATGCAGATTGCGAACCAGTTAGAACATCTCATCACAGGCGCACAAAAACGCTCGCTCAGCATGCAAGAGGTCGCAGGTAGCACCTTCACGTTGAACAACATCGGCAGCTTCGGCGGCAATACAGGCACCCCCATCATCAACGCGCCAGAGGTGGCAATCCTCGCCGTTGGACGTGTTCAAGAGAAGGCCATAGTCCGTAATGGAAACGTGATAGTACATAGCATGATGCCGCTTGCCATGTCTTTCGACCACCGTGTTATCGACGGAGCAATGGCTGGCCGTTTCCTGAGCCGTTTCAAAGAACTGGTCGAGCAGCCTCAACAATTGATGCTGGATATGCTGTAAAAATAGGATACAAAATGAGCAAAACAATTAACATTTGGTCGGGCGAGGCCGCATCATATGATACATATCGCCCACAAGCACCATCTATTATCATGGATATTTTGACGCAGTTGGCCCATACACAACGCCCTCAACTAGTTATAGACTTGGGCTGTGGTACAGGTCTCTCGACGCGCATGTGGACCGAACGGGTTGAACATATTGTTGGCATCGAGCCGAATGCCGATATGCGCCAGCAAGCAGAGGTTAGCACGGCAAAACTTTCTTCTGCAAAAAATATCACATATCAAGACGGCCTTTCTACACAAACTCATTTACCGTCGAATAGTGCAGATATCGTCACCTGCTCTCAGGCACTGCACTGGATGGAGCCAGAGCCTACATTCGCCGAGATCGCCCGCATCCTACGTCCTGGCGGTATATTCGCGGCTTATGATTATGATTGGCCGCCTACAATGCATTGGGAAGCCGAGCAGAGCGAAAATATCGTTGCGACACGTTTTCGCGCTTTGAGAAGCGGACGAGGGCTTGACCACGACGTAAAGTCATGGTCAAAAGAGAAGCACCTTGAGCGTATGCGCGACAGTAATCTTTTTCGTTACACAAAAGAGATTACGCTGCATAACGTAGAGTACGGCAACGCGGACCGCTTTATAGGATTGGTTCTTAGTTGGGGGTCCGTTCGCTATCTCAAACAAGGCGTGACGGAGCAGGAACTTGGTATCGACCAACTCAAGGAGGTGGCGCATAGAGTTATAGGCGAAGAGCCTATCCCCTGGTATTTGAGCTATCGCGTGCGAATTGGCGTGAAGTGACTTGTTGTTCGTGTGGGCAAGGGACGGGCGACCACAAGTAGGGGACGGGCGACCACAAGTAGGGGACGGGCGACCACAAGGGTCGCACCCTACTATATGACGTTTCTACGCGCGGAGCGCGTGCGGTATAGTAGGGTGCGACCCTTGTGGTCGCCCGTTGGCTCCTGCCCCACCGTTGGCCCCTCCCCATCACTGTTGGCTCCAATCCACCAACGTTCTCTTTATTTGAATTGTATTGACCCTTGTGGTCGCCCGTCCACCAAAAATATTACAAGAAAGGCAAACACTCATGGTTGTTGGAGACGTTACAACGGCGGTTGATGTCCTCGTATTAGGTGCAGGCCCCGGTGGTTATGCCGCTGCCATTCGTGCCGCGCAGCTAGGAAGGCATGTCACCATCGTTGAGCCTGGGCCTATTGGCGGCACATGTCTCAATTGCGGCTGTATTCCCCTGAAAGCTCTGCTCTCGGCAACTGAACGCTATCAGCAGATGCGCTCTGACGATCTCGCAACAATGGGTATTCATGGCGAGGCTGTTTCCTTCGATTGGGCTACGATGCAGACATGGAAACAGAGTATTGTAGAGCGACTCTCCAATGGTGTACGCCGCCTACTCGCTGGCAACCATATCGACATAGTGACAGGCATCGGCTGGTTCATCAACGCGCAAGAGATACGGGTCGAGGGTGAATATGGCACACACCGTTTCAAGTTTGAAGATTGTATTATCGCCACTGGTGCTGAAACGTTACCCTATAATGGCAAAAACACATCAACACCTGAACAGATACTGCAACTCCCTCAATTACCCCAACGTCTCAGTATCGTTGGCGATGACTATATCGCTTTAGAACTCGCAACACTTTTCGCACGCCTCAGCGTCAACGTCAAGCTCTATTCTCCGGCTGAACACATCCTTGCAGGTGTCGATCTCGCTGCCCTGCGTCTGGTACAGGCTGGTCTACGCAAACTAGGTATAGAGCAAATTGCGATGAAGCATACTGCTGTGGCTAGCGACGATATGCCTATCGTCACCACTCAAAAAGTAGTGCCGAACACAAACGGTCTACATCTGGACGATATCGGCATGAAATTGACAGAAAATCGTGGCATCGCTGTCAATACAATGCAGCAAAGTAATGTGCCACACATCTATGCCGTTGGAGATTGCACAGGGGGACGAGCATTAGCAAGCATTGCAATTAAACAAGGCAAGGTAGTAGCAGAGGTGCTAGCAGGTCAACGTGTGCAATTCGCGCCCCTTGTTACACCGCTTGTGGTACATACAACGCCCGAACTTGCAACGGTTGGCCTAACAGCAGAAGAGGCAACACAAGCTGGTTACAATGTCACCACTGGACGCTTCCCACTTGCCGCAAACGGACGCGCTTTGACATTAGGAGCCGACAACGGTGTAGCAATGGTTGTCGCGGACAAAGAAAGCGGCGTATTGCTAGGGGCAACCCTCGTGGGACCGCGTGCAGGCGATTTGATTGGTCAAGCCACACTCGCCATCGAAATGGGCGCAACCCTGACCGACCTCACCGAAATTCTCTACGTCCACCCCGGATTGGGCGAAACCATACTGGAAAGCAGTGAAGACGCGCTCGGACAAGCCATACACATCCTGACGAAACATTGAGGTGTAAATGGATAACCTCAATGCTTGTCTTTCTCGTTTACAGCACTAAGGTAGCGATGTATCTCTTCCACATTTTGTGCAAGGCCAACTTTCAGTGCTAGTGTGTTGAGAGTTTCAACGTCGTTAATTTTCTCGGCCTGTTTAGTCGCAAAAGGAACGAGGTCATTAGAACGAGCTTGTACAAAGGTTATGAGCATCTGACGCAAGCGTTGTAATTCTTTCTGCTTTTCTTGATCACGCCCTTCTTGCATAATGTACTGATATATTTCTGTATCACGAATAATATCTTGTAACATTCTAAACCTCCTGAATAGCCATTCCTTGTCTTCCTGTACATCAAGTGCGAGCGACGATAATGTAAACGTGATTGCAAGTAGGTTTTTCTGCAATAATTTATCTTCTACTTGCAGTAGTTTTGTAACTACCTCTTCGACGACCTCACGCTTGCCACCCTCTCTAGTTAATGGCAAAAGAGGTAGTAGACCAAGTGGACCAGTCTTCAACAATTCTTCAGTTGAAAGTTCCCACAATTTGACATTGAAAAAATTGAAACGATGAATCTCTTGACCATTTGGTAATACCCGTATAAGAGGTGGTTCTGAGATACTACCGTCCTTTTTCAAATAAATTACAAAAGAGATAACTGTACATGAGAACTTATTGCTTGCAAATACATTATACTCCCAAACACGCTCCGCCATATCTGTATCACGGCGTCGCTGAAATTCAATGTGAAGCAAAACTCGTTTTCCATCGAGGATAACTTCGTACAGAACGTCGATATCTATTGCTCTGTTGAGGTGTCCTGACATTTCGCGCGTAACCTGTGCATCTCCTAGAAGCCACGTCGCAAAAGCCTGTGGATCACTACCTACCAGTCGCTTCATATTGCTATCCCAGACGCCTGCCATATCAATATGTCCCCGCTTTCCTATTCTGCTCTAGTATACCATTGCGGAAATCTATTGTCGAACTAAATTTTTTACTCTTAATCTAATCAAGACTCCCCTCGCCTTTCATACCCGCCTAAAGTCTCCCCTATAACACGCCTACAGACGCATCTCAAAAATGGCGTTTCCGTTTATCCTTAGCACATAAGGTTACTACAAACCGATACATGAATACAAAGAAAGAGGGAATAATACATGAACACTCTATTGACACTTCCAACTTCACAGGAAAACACTGCTACTGCAAAAAACGTTGTGATGGATGTGCGCAACATTACAAAAACGTTGCCACTCGGCAAAGAGCGCATCAATATTCTCAAGGGCATCAGCTTTCAGATTATGAGCGGCGAATTTGTCTCTATCGTTGGTCCATCCGGTTCTGGCAAAAGCACGCTGCTCGGTATTATCGCTGGCCTAGATAATCCGACGACGGGACAGGTGCTTATCGACGGTGTTGATATTACGCGTATGAGCGAGAGCAAGCTGGCGGTAGTTCGCAATAGTAAAATCGGTATGGTCTTTCAAGCATTTAACTTGATTCCGACGTTGAC
>JAABVA010004336.1_pt1 | contig 13172 bp, 9 predicted proteins | sample 5560331 | NCBI WGS metagenome assembly JAABVA01 (sample SAMN12812661, study PRJNA571458) | rock metagenome | isolation source: Antarctica rocks | place: Antarctica: Victoria Land, Mt New Zealand sud | collected 2016-01-07
GGCCCACTCTCTCTGGCCAGCCTCATCGCCCCACACCCCATGGTTCACCGGCACCTCGCCAACGCGCCGCGAAGGCGCAAACCTCACATCCGATATCCCGTCCGGGACCTATTTTAGCGCCTATGCGCCCACGCCCCCATTCATGCCGGTGTGCGCCGGATTGCGCCATGGTGCGGCTGTTGGAGCGGGCGCAGCGCGACCATGGCGCCCGCCCGGCCGGGCGCCACCGGGTGGACGCGGCCGGGCGCATGGCGGACCTGGTGCGCGCGGGCCTCGGCGTGGCCCTCTCGACGGAGCTGGCCGCCCTCCCCGACGGCCTGCGCATGCGGCCCATGGCGGGGCAGGCCGCGCATGACGTTCTCCTCGTCGCGGTCGCCGGCCGCCCGTTCTCGCGGGCTGCGGACGCATTCACCAAGCTGGCCCGCGCGCGGGAATGGCAGCACGCCGCCTGATGGGCGCCGTCATTGGCCGTTGGTGACCAGCCGGGTGCCGCGACGGAGCGTCAAGTAGGCCCATAGCCACTCGACCAGCACCGTGGCGCGGTTGCGTCCGCCAACCGGGACGGCGACGTGCGCGCGCTCCCACAGCCACCAGGCCAGGGCGCCGCGCACCCGGACGAAGCCGAAATCCGCGACTGCCGACCGATGGTCGCCAGGCTGCCCGGATGGTGGTAGCGGAACGCAGCCGGCGGCGGATCGCCGTGCCGTCCTCGATCGTCTTCAGGCCCGGCGCGAAGGGTGCCCAGTCGTCGCGGCCGAAGTAGCTGTGCTGGGCGCCGGTGGCGAGCACCAGATGGTCGTAGCTGCGCACGTCGACGAGGCTCGGATTTAAAAACCCGAAATGGATTACCGGCATCGAAGTCACCAACACCTATCCCGGCGGATACTGGGAGAACCTGGGCTTCAACTGGCACAGCGGCTTGTAGCAGCCCGCATCCTCAGCGTGTTGCGCTGGCGGCAATTGGCTTGATGAACGCGCAAGGCTGAAAACCTACGGATAGGTAGAAATACGTTTGTCAAAGAAACCTGGCTCGTTGAAGGCCGGGAAGGGGAGCATCGTGCCATATTCTATGAACGCGAGGAGGAAAACCTCGCGCCTGAGGACTTCCAACGGATCGGCGCGATACGGCGCGACCTCGTAGGATCACGGCAGGCACGCAATCCAAGCGCCGCAGGTCGGTTTAGGCGGTCAGCCCTCCGGCGATCAGGTCCTTGATCCGGCTCGCCAAGGTCTCTATCGCGAATGGCTTGGTCAGCACGTGCATGCCGGCCGCCAAACGGCCGTCGCCGATCACGGCATGGTCCGCATAGCCTGTGATGAACAAAACTCGCAGGCCCGGCCGCAGCAACTGCCCGGCATCGGCGACCTGCCGGCCGTTCATGACGCCGGGCAAGCCCACGTCGGTGATCAGCAGGTCGATGCGCGCGTCCGACTGCAGCACCCGCAACCCAGCCGCACCATCCGCGACCTCGATTGCGACATAGCCCAGGTCTCCCAGCACCTCGGTCACCAGCATTCGCACGACCGGCTCGTCGTCCACGATCAGCACGGTCTCGCCACGTCCGGCACGAGGCGCTGCAGGCGTCTTGGCCGGCACGTCGGCAGCCTCCGCCTCTCCCATGTGCCGGGGCAGATAGAGGCGCACCGTCGTGCCTCGGCCAAGCTGGGAACATATGTGCACCTGGCCCCCGGACTGCCGCGCAAAGCCGTAGATCATGGACAGGCCAAGGCCGGTGCCCTGGCCGAGCGGCTTTGTGGTGAAGAACGGATCGAACGCACGCGCGATCACCTCGGGGGCCATGCCTGTGCCGGTGTCGCTGACGCCAAGCGAGACATACTGGCCCGGCGGCAGCGCGCGCTCGTGCGCCGCCTCGTCGTCAAGCCAGTGATTGCCGGTCTCGATCGTCAGCCGCCCTCCGTCGGGCATGGCGTCGCGCGCGTTGATGCACAGGTTCAGCAACGCGCTCTCGAGCTGGTTCGGGTCGACCAGCGTGGTCCAGAGCCCGGCGGCAGCGGCCACCTCGACCGCGACCGCCGGACCAACGGTGCGGCGCACCAGCTCCTCCATGCCTTGGACCAGGTCGTTGACGTCGACCGCCTTGGGATCGAGCGTCTGCTGGCGCGAGAAGGCGAGCAAACGATGCGTCAACGCCGCCGCGCGTCTCGATGCGCCCTGGGCGGCGGTGATGTAGCGCTCACAGTCCTCGACCCGCCCCTGCGCCATGCGGGTCTGCAGCAGCTCCAGGCTGCCGGTGATGCCGGTGAGCAGGTTGTTGAAATCATGCGCCAGGCCGCCGGTAAGCTGCCCCACCGCCTCCATCTTCTGCGACTGGCGGAGCGCCTCCTCGGCCTGCCGCCGCTCGGTGGTGTCGGCCGCCTCGGGCACGATGGCGATGATGGCGCCATGCCGGTCGCGGATCGGGCGTATCGAGAAGTCATATGAACGCGGGCCCGCGGGCACGTGTATCGTCACTTCCTCGCGGAAATTCTCGCCGTTCGCCGCAGCCAACACGGCGGCGCGCACCTTCTCCGGCATCCCTGGCGTGGCCGTGAACCAGGGCGTGTCCCAAAAGGGCTCTCCGACCACGTCCGGCAGCTGTGAGCCGATGACCGCAAGCGACGTCGCATTCGCATCGAGCAGCGTGCCGTCGAGCGCCAGCAGCCCCTGCATCTGATAGCTGGTTTCGAATATGGCTCGAAGCCGTGCCTGCGAGCGCTCCAGCGCGACGGCTGCCGCCTTCTCGCTGGTGACGTGCCGGCCGGTCGCGTAGATCAGCTCGCCTTCCGGCGCCGATACCCACGAGATCCAGCGATAGCTGCCGTCCTTGTGCCGGTATCGGTTGTCACGGGCCGGCAGCTCGTTGCGCGCGGCTTGGGCCAGCAAAGCCTTGGTGGCCAGGTGACGCTCCGGATGCACGAATTCGAAGACGCTGCGCCCCACCATCTCGTCCGGCGCCCAGCCGAGTATCTTCGTGACGATCGGGCTAACTGCGTGAACCATGCCCTGGGCGTCGATCACGGCCAGCAGATCCTGCGAGTTCTGCCATAGCCGGTCGCGCTCACGCGTACGCTCCTCGACGCGCTGCTCAAGCTTTTCGTTGAGCTCCTGCAGCGCAGCCTCGACGCGCCTGCGTTCCGTGACATCGTGGCCCTCGATGAAGATGCCGGTGACATGGCCCGCCTCGTCGCGCATCGGCTCATAGACGAAGTCGAGAAACCGCTCGTCGGCATCCAATCCAGGCGTGTTCTGCAGATGGATCACTTGCTGATGCCCGACGAACCGTTCGCCGGTTTCATAAACCTGGTCGAGCAGCTCGAAGTAGCCCTGGCCTTCGATCTCGGGCAGTGCCTCGCGCACTGTCCTGTCGATAAGGGCCCGCCTGCCAAGCAGCCGCGCATAGGCCTCGTTCACGAACTCGAAACGGTGCTCGGGCCCGCGCAGGACGGCGATGAAGCCCGGCGCCTGCTCGAAAACCCGACGCTGCCGGACCATCTCCGCCGCAAGCTGTTGTTTGGCCAAGACGTTTCCGGTGGTTTCGGCGCAGATGACCAGCACGCCGCCAACCCCGTCCGGCGCCGTCCCGTCGTCGATCGGCCCGTAGCTATAGGTCCAATACACGTCGTCGATCACGCCATTGCGCGTGATCGATACCAGCTGGTCCTCGTGCCAGGTCGCGCCATGGCCGGCCATCACGTAGTCGAACTGCGGGCCGATGATGCTCCAGATCTCGATCCACACCTCGCGGGCGGGGCGTCCGAGCGAGCCTGGATGGTGCTCATGCCCGATGGTCAGGCGATAGGCGTCGTTATACAGGCAGGCACCGGCTGCGCCCCAAAAGATGTACATAGGATGACCGGTGTTCAGCAGCAATCGCACGGCCGTACGGAGCGGCTGCGGCCAGGTCGTCGGCGGCCCGAGCGGCGACGCCGACCAGTCATGCGCGCGCATGAGGGCGCCCATCTCGCCGCCATCAGCGAGGAATGCGAGTGTGGCCTGCCGCCTCGTCATAGAGCGACGCTCCAGGCTAGGTAACGCGTTGGCGCCTGCCCGGAAGGGTGTAGCGATGCCGTCCACCCAGCGCCAAAATGGGCGGCTGGGCTTGATCGGCCGCTGATGCAGCGGGGCGCGTGTAGTTCCTGCCGCGCTATCGCCCGACGTCCGCCGCCTGCCCGGCTTCCATCATCCGACTGGTGCGCCCACGCTCCTCGATGGCAAATCCCTCATAGCCTTTGGCGACGACGTCGTCGCAGATGTCCCGGTACCGCGCCATGCCTCCCGCATAGGGCATGAACACCCGCGGCTTTCCAGGCACGTTCGCCCCAAGATACCAGGAGCTCGCCGCCTGCATCATCAGCGTGCCGCTAGCGACCTGGTTCACGTGCTCGACCCACTTGTCCACCGCATCGGCCCTGGGCTCGATGCGTTCGAGGCCGCGCTCCCGCATATGGGCGATACAGTCCGTGATCCAGTCGACATGCTGCTCGATCGCCACCGGCATGTTGCACAGCACGGACGGGCTGCCGGGGCCCGTGATGGTGAACAGGTTGGGAAAGCCTGCGACCTGCAGGCCCAGATAGGTGCGCGGCCCCGCGTCCCAAACCTCCCTCAGCGACTGGCCGTCGCGGCCATGGATGCCGATCCGCAGCAGCGGGCCGGTCATGGCGTCGAAGCGGGTGGCGAAGACGATGATATCGAGGTCATAGGCGGCGTCGCGCGTCTGGATGCCCTGCGGCGTGACCCGCTCGATCGGCGAAGCGCGCACATCGACCAGGGTGACGTTGTCGCGGTTGAAGGTCTCGAAGTATTCGGTGTCGATCGGCGGGCGCTTCGTCGCGTAGGGATGGTCGAAGGCCGTCAGGATGTCGGCGACGGCCGGGTCCTTGATGACCTGGCGTATCTTGGAACGGATGAACTCGACCGCGGTGTCGTTGGCCGCCCTGTTGACGAGCAGGTCCTGGAACGTGGCCCGGAACTGCAGGCCGCCCTGCGCCCATGCCGCTTCATACAACGCCTGGCGCTCCTCCGCCTCGACGTCCAGGGCCAAGCGCTCGGACACGGTGTAGTCGTGGCCGTTGGTGGTGGCTCGCATCTTGCGCCGGATCTCGCCGTAGTTTGCCTTGACCTCACGCTTGAACTCCTCCGTCAGCGGGCCGTTGCGGGCGGGCACGCTGAAGTTCGGCGTACGCTGGAACACAGTGAGGTGCGCGGCCGTGGCGGCGATGACCGGAGTGGCCTGGATGCCCGTCGACCCCGTGCCGACCAGCCCGACCCGCTTACCGGTGAAATCGACCCCGTCCTGCGGCCATTGCCCCGTGTGATACCAGCGCCCGGCGAAGCTATCGAGCCCGGGGGTGTTCGGGACGTTCGCCGAGGACAGGCAGCCGACCGCGGTGATCAGGAACTTCGCCGTCAGGTGCTCGCCGGCCTCCGTCGTCACGTGCCAGCGGTTTGCCGCCTCGTCATAATGCGCCTCGCTGACGCGCGTGCCGAACCGGATGTCGCGCTTCAGGTCGAACCGGTCTGCGACATGGTTGAGGTAGCGCATGATCTCCGGCTGCTCCGGATAGCGCTCCGACCAGTTCCAATCCTGCTGCAGCTCGTCGGAAAAGGAGTAGGAGTAGCAATAGCTCTCGGAGTCGCACCGCGCACCAGGGTAGCGGTTCCAATACCAGGTGCCACCGACCCCATCGCCGGCCTCGAGCACCTGCACCGACAAGCCGAGCCGTTCGCGCAGGCTGTAGAGCTGATACAGGCCGGAGAACCCGGCGCCGACGATCAGCGCGTCCCACTCGCCGCTCCGCCCAGGGCCGCTTGGCAAGCGTTCTGGTATCAGGTCAGGCATGGCTCTCAGTATCCCTTGCTGCTTGTTTTTTTAGGTTTGGATGGTGCCCATAACGGGCACTGACACGTGCAAACCTAGCGTTTGGAACCTGGCGTGGCAAGAATTCGGCGATGCACTGGCGCCTCACGCGTCCTGCTTTTTCTTCCCGGACAAGGCTTCAGCGGAGCTTGCCTGCCGCTGCCAGGCATCGCGCTGCCGCATGAAGGGCATCGCCAGAGTAGGGCGTAGCCCGATTTCGGCGGGATCGCGGTAGCCGGGCACGCCGACCTCAATCTGATCCAGCGCCACATCTCTGCGAAACGTCCGATGCAGGTGGTCCCATAGGCTCAGCCCGCTGGACCAGTTCGAGTCCGTCTCGCTCCGCACCGTCGAGTGGTGGATGCCGTGCATTCCCGGTGTGGTCAGCACGCGCGCCAACCGGCGGTCCCAGCCCGGCGGCAGCTTCAGGTTGGAATGGTGGAACAGCACCGACGCGAAGAAGAACGCCTGCCAAAGCCGCAGCGCCCGCGGCGACGCGCCGACCAGCGCGACCTGTGCGGCTCGCCATGGCACCGAGACCAGCATGTCGGCCGCATGGAACCGCAACGCAGTCGACGCATCCATGTCGAGATCGACATGATGCACGAGGTGCAGGCGCCAGAGTGCGGGAACTTTATGCGTCAGGACATGCCAAAGATAGATCGTGTAGTCCATCGCCAGGAACGCCAGCGCGTCCCGCATCCAGGCCGGCCCCGGCAGACGCTGGGCCAGCCCCTGGCGGCGGATGGCCGCCCGTTGCGCGAGCGGCCGGACGATCGGGCTTTCCACTATGGAGACCACCGCCATGCTGAGCGCACCGAGAGTCAGGTTGCGGACCGTGCGCGCCGGCTCCGCTTGTGTACGCCGGCGCTGCGGCGACCACCGCTCCGCGACCAGGACCGTGGTGGCCACGCCAATAGTCAGCGCGGGAAGCAGCCAATTCAGTGGACGCGATCTCATGCCGGAGCACATGCGGGGGCCGGTCGATCCCTGCAAGGCTTGGTGTTTTCCCTCCCGAACTACCCGGCGCGAGTCCGCTGAATGACCCCTGCCGCCGCCGCTGTTGCAATCGTGATCCCCATGCTCAACGAGGCGGCGGTGCTGCCGCGGCTGCTGCGCTCGCTGGCCGCGCTCGACCCCGCACCGGCCGAGATCCTGGTGGTGGACGGCGGCAGCAGCGACGTCTCCGTTGCGGTCGCGCGGGCCGCCGGGCTGCGGGTCATCTGCTGTCCCACCCGGGGGCGGGCAGCCCAGGTCAACCGCGGCGTAGCCGAGGTCGCCTCGCCGCTCGTCTGCATCCTGCACGCGGACACCCTGCTGCCCGACGACGCGGTCGCAGTGATGCGCCGCGTGCTCGACGATCCCCGGACCGCGCTGGCCGGCTTCACCGCGCTGCTCAGCGGGCCGGAGACGGTTCGCTGGGGCACCAGCTTCCATAACTGGATCAAAACCTGGTATGCGCCGCTGCTGTTCCGCCCGCATCTTTTCTTGCGCGGCGGGCGCCTGCTGTTTGGCGACCATGCGATGTTCTTCCGCCGCCGCGACTTCTTGGCGGTCGGCGGCTGCGACCCGGCCCTGCCGGTCATGGAGGACGCCGACCTGTGCATCCGGTTCGTCCCGCTCGGCCGCATCCGACTGGTCAACCGCGTGGTGATCACCAGCGACCGCCGGGTCGCGGCCTGGGGCGGGCTGAAGGCGAACTGGATCTATTTCAATGTCGGCCTGCGCTGGGGCCTGGGGCGCCGCAAGCGGTTGGATCGGGACTACCCCGATGTGCGTTAGTGGCGAATGGAGATACGGATGACGTGGACGCACGATCTAATCGTCATCGGGGCTGGCGCGGCTGGGCTCACCGCGGCGGGCGGCGCTGCAAGGCTTGGCCTGCGCGTGGCGCTGATCGAGCGGGACCGGATGGGCGGCGAGTGCCTGAACACCGGCTGCGTGCCGTCCAAGGCGCTGATTGCGGCAGCACGACGGGCGCATCTGCTGCGCAGCGGCTGCGCCATGGGCGTGACCGCGGGAGAGGCAGCCATCAACTTTGCGGGCGTGCGTAGCCATGTCCGGGCGGCCATCGCAGCCATCGCGCCGCACGACTCCGCGGAGCGTTTCCAAGCCTGGGGTGTCGAAGTCATCCACGGACAGGCCCGCTTCACCGGTGGCCGAAGCGTCGAGGTGGACGGTCGGCATCTCGCAGCGCCGCGCATCGTCGTGGCGACCGGGTCGCGGCCCGCCGTGCCCGACGTCGAAGGGCTGCAAGGGGTGCCCTATCTCACGAACGAGACGCTGTTCGAACTTGGGGAGCTGCCGCGCCATCTGATCATCCTCGGGGCCGGAGCTGTCGGGCTCGAGATGGCGCAGGCCTTCCACCGCCTGGGTTCGGCCGTCACGGTGCTCGACGCCGGCCAGGCTCTGCCCCGCGATGACCCCGACGCCGCAGCGGCGGTGCTGCACCAGCTCGTGGCGGAGGGCGTAACGATCCGGGGCGGGACATGCGCGCTGCGGGTCGCGACAGCGCCAGGAGGCATTCACGTCGAGCTCACGACAGGGGAGGCCGTTACAGGAAGCCACCTCCTCGTGGCAGTTGGCCGCACGGCATCGCTGGACAGGCTGGGATTGACGGCGGCCGGCATCGAGGCGACGAAGGCCGGCATCGTCGTGGACCACCGCCGGCGGACCAGCAACCCGCACATCATGGCGATCGGCGATTGCCGGGAGGGACCGCGCCTAACCCATGCAGCGGGATACGAGGGCACTCTGGCCGTGATGAACATCGCCCTCGGCCTGCCCGTCCCGGCCGACTACGCCGCCCTGCCGTCGGTGACCTATACCGACCCCGAGCTGGCGCAGCTCGGCCTGACCGAGGCCGCGGCACGGGAGCGGCATAGTCAAGTCCAGGTGCAGCGCGTGGACTTTGCCGACAACGACCGTGCGGTCACCGAGGGCGTGACCGCCGGCTTCATGAAGATGGTGCGGGTGCGGGGCAAGCTGGTTGGCGTGACCGTCGTCGGCGCCGGTGCCGGCGAGCTCCTGCTGCCCTGGAGCCTTGCCCTGCGCGGCAAGGCGTCGCCCTGGTCGATCTCGGGCGCGATCGTGGCCTATCCTACTCGCTCCGAAAGCTCGAAGGCGCTGGGCTTCGCAGCCTATGAAGCGCTGATCTTCGGCCGCCTCGCATGCGGCTGGGCGCGAACGCTGGCAGCCCTGCGCAGGCAAAGCAGGCCGGGCGCCGCGGCCTTTGCAGCCACGCCCGCCTCCGCCGTTGCGGACTGATGGGATCTACGAGCGGGCGGCCGGTTCGGCTATGGGTGTTCCGGCGCACAAGGACCGGCGCTGTTGCCTAGACTCGCTGCGCCCGTCACCATAGATGCGACATGACCCGCGACAGGTTTCTCCGCCATGCTTCTCGGCTACGCTCGCGCCAGCACTGACGACCAGGAGCCTACGCTTAAACGCAGCCGGCCCGAACTGGCCCGGATGTCCGACCAGTTCCGGGAGCACGACGCCGTGGCAGCTACCCGCCCGAACCGCTCATCGGCGCAACACGCGTGACTCGCTGGATATGGCCGAGCCGACGGAGAACACGAACCCTCCTACGGATCCGGCGGCGCTTTCCGGTGCCGCTCGCGCCGAACTGGGCCGTAGATTTCGCTTTCAGCCACTCCCCAGGGGAAGCGCCATGACCCCGCTCACCCCGCTCCTGCTGTTGCTCGCGCTCGCCCAGCTGGTTCGGCGCAGCGGGGCCACGAGGCGGAGGTGGCGGAGTGGCCGGGGAAACCGCATCCATCGCGGTCGCCTAGTCAGGAAAATGCACGAGATGGGCGCCGCCTTCGACCGCCTTTCGGTGGCGCTCGCTACACGAGAGGCCGAGCGTGACAAGGCCGAACGTGCCCGGCGGGCTGGTGCCGCGCGGCTCGCCCGCCTACTCGCCCTCACCCCGGCCGGCGTCGCCGGATTGGACGCCGCGGGCCGTTTCGCCTACGCCAACGCCGCAGCCGAGCGGATACTTGGCGCCGAGCCTGGCGGGCTGGTGGGCCGGCTTTACAGCGATCCTGGTTGGCAATCTGCCGCCTATGACGGCACGCCGATCCCACTCGACCGCCTGCCTGGCGCTTGGGCGCTGCGGGGTCAGGCGGTCATCGACTATAAGCAAGCCGTCACGGCTCTGGACGGGCAGCGCGTGACCCTGCTTGTGGACGTCGTGCCCGTGCGCAACGGAAACGGGCGCATCGAGGGCGCGCTCGCGGCCTTCCAGGATGTCACCGCCCGGCACGCGGCGGCGCAGGCCCTAAGCGAAAGCGAGCTGCGCTTCCGCAGCTTTGTCGAGAACTCGACGGACGTGCTGTGGATCATAGACGCCGAGGCGATGCGGCTCGAATATCTCAGCCCCTCCTATGAACGGGTCTGGGGCGCGCCGCGCGAGCAGATCATGCAGAACCTCGCCGGTTGGTCGGCAACCGTCCATCCCGATGACCGTGCGCGGTGCAGTAAGAGCCTGCCCCGCGTGCTCGCGGGCGAGACGCACAGCATCGAGTACCGCATCGTCCGCCCCGATGGCGCAGTACGCTGGATTCGAGACACCGGTTTCCCAATCCTCGAGATGGACGGGCGCATCCGGCGCGTCGGCGGCATCGCCCAGGATGTGACGGAGCAGAAGCTTGCCGAGGATCGTCTCGCCGCCAGCGAGGCGAGGTTCCGCCACATGGCCGACAGCGCGCCGGCGCTGATCTGGATGGGCGATGCGGGCGGCCAGGCCATCTTCGCCAACAGGCACTTCGACCACATGTTCGGCCGTCCTGCGGCGGAGATGCTGGGCGAGGGCTGGATGGAGGTCGTGCTGGCCGAGGACCTCGGGCCCTTTCGCGCCGTCATGGCGGGCGCGGTCGAAAGCCGCCAGCCGTTCCGCACCGAGGTGCGGGTGCGCGACAACAACAGTGAGATACGCTGGATGCGCTGCGACGGCGTGCCGCGCACCGACGACGCCGGCGCCTTCCTCGGCTACACCGGATGCGCCGTGGACATTACGGAGGCGCGGCTCGCCACCGACACGCTGGAGGCCCGCGTGGCGGAACGCACGGCGGCGCTGACCCAAGCGGTGCACGCCCTGCATACCGAGGCGTTGGAGCGCGAGCAGGCGGAGGCGGCGCTGCGGCAAAGCCAGAAGATGGAGGCGGTGGGCCAGCTCACGGGCGGCATCGCGCACGACTTCAACAACATGCTCCAGGCGATCGGCGGCAGCTTGGAGCTGATTCGCCGGCGTATCGGGCAGGGACGGACGGACGAGGCTGCGTCGTTCGTCGACACGGCACGGCAGACGGTGGAGCGCGCGGCGGCGCTGACGAACCGCCTGCTCGCCTTTGCGCGCCGACAGGCGCTGCAGCCGCGCGACGTGGAGCCGGATAAGCTGATCGAAGGCATGGCGGAGCTGATCCGCCGCACGACAGGGCCGGGGATCATGGTCGAGCTGCGCATGGGCGACGGCATCTGGACGGTATCCTGCGACCCGAACCAGCTCGAGAATGTCCTGCTCAACCTCGCCATCAACGCACGCGACGCCATGCCCGAGGGCGGCAGGCTGACAATCGGCACAGCGGACGTGCAGTTGCGGGAAGCGGACGTCGCCGGCCAGGACGGGGCAAGCCCCGGCGATTACGTGGAGATCTCGGTCGCCGACACCGGCACCGGCATGGACGAGGTGACCCGGGCGCACGCCTTCGAGCCGTTCTTCACCACGAAGCCGATCGGCCAGGGAACCGGACTGGGCCTATCCCAGCTCTATGGCTTCGTGCGGCAGTCGGACGGCGCCGTGCGCCTCGACAGCGTACTAGGCCAGGGCACCACCGTGCGGCTCTATCTTCCCCGGCATGAGCCTGCGCAGGTGCAACCGGAGGATCCAGCGCCCGAGGGCAAGCCGGAGCCGGCTGGTGCGGGCGAGACCGTGCTACTGGTCGAGGACGAGGAGGGCGTGCGCGCTGTGGCAGCCGAGCATCTGCGCGAGTTCGGCTACACGGTGCTCGAGGCCCCGGACGGACCCGAGGCGCTGGGACTGCTGCATTCGGACGTGCGCGTGGACGTGCTGGTGACCGATGTAGGCCTGCCAGGCGGCCTGAACGGGCGGCAGGTCGCCGACGCCGCGCGGGGGCGCAGGCCAAGCCTGCCCGTGCTGTTCATCACGGGTTTTGCCGGCGATGCTCTCGAAGGCCAGCTTGCACCCGGCATGGAGATCATCGGCAAGCCATTCGCGCTAAGCGCCCTCGCTGCCAAGGTGCAGGCCATTCTGGAAGCGGCGCCGGTCGTCTAATGCTTGTAGGACGGATCGAGCGCGTCGAGTTGGCGCAGCATCGCGGGCCACTCGAGCATGCCATAGCGGCGGGTAACGTTCGGGCTCCATTGGCCGCGGGCGCGGGCCACCACCTCGGCCGACGGGATGACCAGCGGCGTGTTGCAGGCCATGGCCATCAACTGGGCTTTGCAGGCCAGCTCGAGCCGATAGATGCTGTTGAACGCTTCCGGGACCGAAGCGCCGACCGCGAGCAGGCCGTGGTTGCGCAGGATCATGACCTCTGCATCGCCGAGGTCACGCACTAGGCTTTCGCGTTCCGCCAGGTCGACCGCGAGGCCCTCGAAGGCGTGGTAGGCGATATGCGACCATCGGGTGGCGGTCTGCGTGATCGGCAGCAGGCCGCATTCCAAAGCCGAGACGGCCATGCCGGCCGGGGTATGGGTGTGCACGACGCAGCCGACGTCGTGGCGCGCGGCGTGGATCGCGCTGTGGATGACGAAGCCCGCGCGGTTGATGCCGTAAGCGGTGCTGCCCTCACCGACAATCTTGCCGTCCAGATCCACCTTCAGCAGGCTGGAGGCATTGATCTCGCTGTAGAGCAGGCCATACGGATTGATCAGGAAGCGGCCGGACTCGCCGGGCACGCAGCAGGAGATGTGGTTCGCGATCATGTCCGTCATGCCGTATGCCGCAACGAGCCTGTAGGCGGCGGCCAGCGACACGCGCGCGTCCCACTCCGCCTCGCTGACGCTCTCCCGCACGGAGGCAGCCACTTTGGCTTGGGCCTGTGACATCGGATGCTCCTTTCCCTCGGCGCCGGTTGGCCCGGCACTGCCATGATACCTTACTCTTATCCGTCGCGTTAAGGAGGCGAGACGTTCGACTGGGCGGACACTCACGCCGTGGGTGTTCGGTCACGCTTGATGGGGCCGAAGCCGCCGATGCGGGCCACATCCTTCGACTTGTTCGGGAAATGGCGATACTGGTTCGGCAGCATGTCGAACGGGTCGTTCTGGCTCAGCACACGAAGGCCG
>JAABVA010004338.1_pt1 | contig 13170 bp, 16 predicted proteins | sample 5560331 | NCBI WGS metagenome assembly JAABVA01 (sample SAMN12812661, study PRJNA571458) | rock metagenome | isolation source: Antarctica rocks | place: Antarctica: Victoria Land, Mt New Zealand sud | collected 2016-01-07
TCACTGGGCTACTGCGCTGGGAGAAGAGTCGTCTTTCTCAACACCTGGGCCGGATGCAGACCCGTGGCCTGGTGTTGCGCGAGCGGTGCAGCGACGACCGGCGGGGAGCAGTCGTCGCCATCACCGCCCGCGGCACAGAGCTCATCGAAGCCGCGGCACCCCAGCATCTGGCCGACGTCCGCTCCGCGTTCATCGATCAGGTCACCGCAGCAGAGTTGGCGACCCTGACCGCCATCGCCGACAAGGTGCGCGCGCGACTGGACAAGTTGGAACCAAGCACGTGAACCCTCAGAGTTGCGGCGGCGGCCACCCGAGAGGCTTGGTCCCGCAATACGGGCGCCGCTTACACACCCCGAGTGGGCTCGAACCATCGTGCAGTGGCCGCGCGACTCCTCGAACGTCAGCCTGGTGCTGCTTCGATCGTGTCGAGTAGCTCCGAGAGTCGGCGTCGTTGGACGGCGTCGAGGTGACGCAGCGGGGTCACGGTGGTGACCTCGACCTCGAGGGGGCGAGGAGCGCTTGTCCTCGCTCGGCGAGGACGAGCACCCGGGCGCGGCCGCCGGCGGGGTGCGAGCGGCGGTGCACCAGCCCGTCCTGCTCCAGCTTTGTACTGACGAGTGAGGCGTTGGAGGGGTCGCAGCCGAGCGTGTGGGCGGGGTCACGGACGGTCGGCGGGGGCGCGTCGGGGTCTAACGCCCAGAGCGCAGCCCCAGCGGATTCGGAGAGTCCAAGTCGGTCCAGCGCTTCGGAGAGGCGCCAATCGACCGAGCGGAACACCTGGTACCAGGTGCGACACCGCAACGCACCGGCCCAGTCTGGGGCGTTGCGTCCCGTACAGCATCATCTGCTACCAAAGCGACGTGCGGCGCCGCCCCGTAGTATTTCAGGCGGGCGGCGTCTCGGCGGTGAGGATGATCTTGCCTTTGGCGTGGCCGGCGGCGAGGTACTGCAGAGCTTCGGGGGCAGCGTCCAGGGTGAGTGTGCGGTCGAGCAGAATCCGCAGGTCGGCGTCAAGCATGTCCACGACGGTATGGAGTCGTTGCGGGTTGGAGGCGTGGAAGAGGAACTCGGCGCGGAGCCCGCGTGCGGCGGCGCGGTCGGTGTCGGGGGGTATCGGGACTGCAATGAGCAACCCCCCGGCGCGGAGGACCTGCAGCGAGCGTTGTTCTACGGCGCCCCCGACGGTGTCGATGACGACGTCGACGTCGACGTCGTGGAGCTGGGACTCGAACGGGCCGGCGGTGTGGTCGATGACCTCATCGGCTCCGAGGTCCTGTGCGAGGCGCAGACCGGTTCCTGAGGCGGTGGCGATGACGTGCGCGCCGACCGTGTGCGCCATCTGGACAGCGAAGCTGCCGACTCCGCCGGCACCGGCGTGGATGAGGACCTTCTGGCCGGCGTGCAGGTCGGCGATCTCACTGACTGCCTGCCAGGCGGTCGCGGCGGCGGTGGCGGCCCCGGAGGCCAGGAACAGAGGTGTCGAGGTGGGCGCGGGGACCAGCTGATCAGCCGGGACCACCGCGAGCTCGGCGTATCCGCCGCCGGCCGAGGGATCCAGCCGCGCCACGATCTGATCGCCCACCGCCCACCGCTCGACCCGGTCTCCGACTGCGGTGATGGTTCCGGAGACGTCGGTGCCGAGTGTGTAGGGAAACGTGACGGGGAAGAAGTCGTGCATGTATCCCGCGGTGATTTTCAGGTCGAGGGGGTTGGTGGCGGCCCCGGCGACGCGCACGAGTACCTCACCCTGCCTGGGGGTGGGCACCTCGACGTCCCGCAGGGTGGGGGTGTCGCCGTAGTGGCTGATCTGGAGGGCTTTCACTGGTTGTCCTGTCCGATGAGGGGGGCGTGACCGATCTGGTTGAAGAATCCGAACCAGTCTTCGAGGTGCCAGGTGCGGGCCAGGCGGCCGTCCTGCACGACGTGGAACTCGTGGATCGCGATGCTGACCGTCCGTTCGGTGCGGGGGATCCCGAACATGTCGCCGGTGTGGGTGCCGCGCATCTCGGCGCGGACACCGATGTTGCCGTTACCGTCCGCACCCCGTCCGTCGATGACGTCGTGGACGACGATGTGGAAGTCGGTGAAGGCCTGCCCGATTCCGTGAATCATGGGTTTGATGCCGTCGGGGCCGGCCCGTTGCCCGGGTGCCAGGGGGATGTCCTCCCAGTCGGGGGTGACGACCTCGTCGAACAGATCGGTGTCCCCAGAGAACGCCCGGTAGAAGGTGTCGACAAGTTGGTGCAGTGGGTCTGGCATGGGGGTCTCCGTGGTGTGTGGTGTCACTGATGGTGGGGTCGTGCAGCTCAGGGCCGGTCGGGGACCTCGAGCAGGTGGTCGATGCCGAGGGCGGTGAAGAAGGTCCGCTGACGCTGGGCGCGGACCGCGTCGATGTCGTCGGCTCCCTTGCGTTGGGCATCGACGAAAACGCGTCGTGGGCGCGAGCCGCGGGGCTGGCCCAGGACCTCGACCAGGACGTCGCCGACCGATCCGACGTCGGCGGTGTGGCCTTGGTGGGCGACGTCGATCGCCTCGAGCCGTTGTGGAATCTCGGGCTCTACCTCTGCTGCGAGGTCGCCGTACTGGGCGGTGACCGCAAGTTCTGCCGGGCCGGTGGTGTGCGCGAAGTGCTCAGTGCCATGGGTGAACGCCCCGGGCACCACGATGACGGTGTCGATGCCGAACGGGGCGACCTCGAAGCCGATCGACTCGGCGAAGGCCTCTCCGGCGGACTTGCTGGCGATGTAGGTGGCCATGAACGGCTCCACGATGTGCGTCGTCGTGCTACTGACGTAGACAAGAGTCCCCGCGCCCTGGCGGCGCATCACAGGGAGCACCGCGCGGGCCGTGCGCAGCCAGGAGACCGCGTTCGTGTCCAGGATCGTCAGGAACTGCTCGGGGGTGAAGGCCTCGGCGACCCCGGACATCAACATGCCCGCGTTGTTGACGACGACGTCGAGACGCCCCCGCTCGAACAGCACCTGGTCAACCGCAGCACGGCACCCGGCACCGGACAGGACATCGAGCTCCAGCGGCAGCAGCGCGACGCCGTGCGTGAGCGCGAATCGTCGCGCGGTCGCGGCGCGGTCAGCCGCACGGGACGCGACACCACGCATCCCGGCGTAGACGACGTGACCGGCCAGGGCCAACCGCTCCGCGATTACCTGGCCCAACCCCGAACCTGCCCCGGTGACCACGACGATCAGCGCGGTGCCGCGAGGCCCCGACTCAGTCATGCCACACCACCGTTGACGCGGATGACCTGGCCACTGATCCAACCGGCCTCAGGGGAGACGAGCAGGGCCACGGCGTCCGCGACGTCGACCGGCTGACCGATCCTGCCCGCCGGGGCCAGGCCCGCGAGCCGTCGCACGTCGCTCGCGCTCTTCCCCGCGAGGAACAGCTGCGTCTCGACCGGCCCGGGGGCGACCGCGTTCACCGTGACACGGCGGGCCCCCAACTCCTTGGCCAGCACGCTGGTGAAACCCTCGACCGCACCCTTGGTCGCGTTTTAGACGCCGTAGCCCGGTGCGTTCAACGCCAAGGTCGTGCTGGACAGAGTCACGATGCGCCCGCCGTCGCGGACCCGCCGTGCGCCCTCGCGCAGCGCGTTGAACGTGCCTCGGATGTTGACCTCGACCTGCTCGGTGAAGTCGTTGTCCGTCGCCTCGGCGATCAGCGCCGGTCTCAGGATCCCGGCCGAGGTGACCACGATGTCGACACCACCGAACTCTGACTCCGCCCGTTCGAACAGGGCACCCACCTCGGCGGCGTCGGCCACGTCGGCGCGGACCGCCACCGCGCTACCCCCGGCCAGCCGCACACTGGCGACGATTTCGTCGGCCGCCTGCGGCGAGGCCCCGTAGCCGACCACGACTGCTACGCCGTCGCGTGCCAGCCTGACGGCGACGGCACGCCCGATCCCGCGCGACCCGCCCGTGACAACAGCCACCATCGACCCGGTCATAGACCCGCCTCCTTTCCTGGCGTCCCTGCCGGCCGCCAGGATCGACCGTGCCAGGACGCGCGCAGAAGAACGAGGCGACATCGGTACTGGTGACAGCAACACCTGCCTCCGCGGAGGTTTCACGCGACGGACCACTCCCGGACCACGAGCACCGGGCGCGCAGTCCCGGCGTCGCCTGCATGCCGTCGTGGTGGCAGCGTCACCTGGTTCGACCGTGCATGCAGGCCCCACAATGGCCACATGGACCTGGTCGGGATGGGTGGCTTCCTGAAGTCGCGGCGGGATCGGCTCCACCCCCGTGACCTGGGATTGCACGACGGACCACGACGTCGCGTACCAGGGCTTCGGCGGGATGAGGTAGCGACGTTGGCCGGCGCCTCCGTCGACTACTACTCCCAGCTCGAGCAGGGCCGCGGAGCTCAGCCATCCGAACAGATGCTCGCCGCTCTCGCCCGCGCCCTGCACCTGACCTTGGACGAACGCAACCACCTCTATCACCTCGCCGGACGAGCATTGCCGGCCGCGGGCAGCCCCAACGCCCACATTCACCCCGGGATGCTGGACCTGCTGGACCGGCTCACCACGACCCCGGCGCAGATCATCAGTGACCTCAGCGTCACCCTCGTCCAGAACCCCCTGGCCGCCGCACTACTCGGCTGGCCCAAGCACACCTCAGGACTGCAAGCCAGCTTCCTCTACCAATGGTTCACCGACCCCGATGCCCGCGACCTCTACCACCCCGACGAACACCAGCATCAGTCCCGCGTCTTCGTGGCCGACCTGCGAGCCGTCACCGCACGACGAAGCAAGGACCAGCTCGTCACCGAGCTCACCACCCGCCTGCGGAACGAGAGCCGGGAGTTCGCGGACATCTGGGCTCGGCAGGAAGTCGCCGTCCGACGCTCGGATCGTAAAAGACTCATCCACCCCACCCTGGGCGAGCTCGAACTCAACTGCCTCAACCTGCTCAGCGAGGACGGCACGCAGCGCCTGCTCTGGTTCACGCCCGTCCCGGGAAGCCCAGCCGTAGAGAACCTGGAACTTCTTAGTGTCGTCGGCAGCCTCCGAGTAGGTCATCCCGAACCTGATATCGGACCCGGACATACCACTGCGCTGTGACGGCGCGCCTTCTCCTGCTGGCTGCGTGCGGCCCGGCGCTGCGTCGAGTACCGGCGACCCGCGTCTTAGATGACCACCGCGACCCTGGCGTCGACCAGTGCTACCGCGATCTCACGCGCCGGGAGTCCCGCTCGTCTTTCATGTGCCCTCGCCGCTGCCCGGCAACCCAAACCCCGGATCTGTGCAGCCGTCCCAGGTTCATGCCGCCTTTGGATTGTTGGTCGTGGCCAGGAGGGTTTCGGTCGCCGTCCAGAGTCGCCGGGCGATGTCGGGGTCGCGGCCGGCGGGGGCGGCCCTGCCGGGGCGGAATGGCCCTTCAGGCCGGCGGGGCCGCGGGGGCCTGATGTAGGAGCTGCCGGGCACGTCCTGGTGGCGGCGTAGAGGATGGACAACGCACCGGTGGCCGGGTCGTTGAACAGGAACCTCAGGGCGTGGGTGACCCTACCGGAGGTGGCGTGCCGGGCAAGGTTCGTCGAGGCAATCCCGGGGTGGGCCACGACCGCACGGACCGGGCTGCCTGCGGCGTCCAGGCGGCGCTGCAGCTCCAGGGAGAACAGGACCCCGGCGAGCTTGGAGTCCTCGTAGGCGGTAGAGGCCTTGTATGGCCGGTCGGTGTAGTTCAGGTCGTCGAGGTGGACCGTGCCCATCCGGTGAAGCTGCGAGGCCACCGTCACCACCCGACCGGTGATATGGCCGAGTAGCAACCCCGTCAGCACGAACGGGCCCAGGTAGTTGGTCGCAAGCTGGGACTCGAACCCGTCGGCGGTGCGACGCAGTGGCACCTCCATGATCCCGGCGTTGTTGACCAGCACGTACACCGGCTCGTCCCACGCCGCAGCAAAGCGGCGCACCGAACCCAGGTCGGAGACGTCGAGCTCCCGCACCTCCGTCCGGCCACTCATCCCCGCAGCCGCCTCACGGCCCTTGGCCACGTTCCGCACCGCCAACACCACACGGGCGCCGGCGGCGTCGAGCTCGCGGGCCACGATCAGGCCCAGGCCGCTGCTGGCGCCGGTGACGATCACCGTGCGGGAGCTCTGCTCATCCAGATCGGCCAGGGTCCAACGGTTCATCAACGGAGCTCCTTGATCGGGTGGGCAGGTGGCACCCAGTGAAGACCGGGCGGGTGACCGGAACAAGGACCCGCTCAGCCACTGACCGGCAGGTCCTGGCTACCCCCGGTGCGCGAACTAGGCTTGGCTCATCTGCAGGACGAGCGGCCGGGGGTGTCTGGTGGATCTGGTCGGGCTCGGCGCCTTCCTCCGGAATCGTCGCGCGGCCCTGCTTGCTCCTTCTGCGGCCAGCAGGATTCAGAGACTCAGCCACGTCCCGTCGTGGCCGGGAACGGCAATGTTGCCATCTGTCCTCACCGGGCAACGGCGTAGAGGCGGTCCAGCGCGTCTCGTGTTCATCCACCAGTCGATAGTCGCTGAACGCGCCGTTCGGTGCCAGCGGTCGTCCGGTAGCGGATCCTTGGCTGGGTCGTGCGCAGAACACACACCACCGGCGCGAACCGAGGGAGGACCCGCCGGTCAGCCGACGGCTTCGTCGCGCTGTTCGTCGATCATCCCGGACGTTGCCCGCGGAGCAGGCTTCGGACGTCGTGGTTCACGCACCCCGGCCGAGCCCGGGCCTCGCTCGATCCACACCGTGACCGGAGACCGCATTGGCACCACCGCGCCTACGTCGGGTCGTTGGTCGACGACGATGCCGTCGGGCCATCCCCACGCCGCCAAGGGCGGACCGTCCGGATCCGGTCCGACCGCGACCAGCCCAATTCGGTGCAGCATTGCGCGGGCATCGTCCCAGGGCAGGCCGACCACGTTCGGCACGACGACCTCACCCCTGCCTGCTGCCACCGGTCCTGCGGATGTGCGGGCGCTGACCGGTCTGCTTCCAGTTCTCGGTGCTGTGGCCGGCGCCCAGCCGTAGCCCGCAGATCCACCCTGAACCGCGCGAGGACGAGCTCGGAACGCGCGGCGGGTACCCGCGCCCTGCACCAGCATCGTCACGCGCGTCGAGATCGGGTTGAGCACACGGCGTACCGCGCGCTGTATCGGGCCCATGGCTGAGTCATCGTCCCACGACCGAGGAGCCGCGACGATTGCTGTTTGCCGCCGGCTGACAGCACGCGTCAGGCGTGGCTGTGGGTCCGCGGAGCCGACCGGGGCTCGGTACGGTCGCCTTGATCGTCCGCGCCGCCTCGTCTACACGCGTGCCATTGATTTAGCGCTTGCTTATCGGTGCGGCCCGGGGAGGCTGGTGGGCAACCGTCCGAGCGTCACCGGATAGCGATCGCCTACTGGTGACGCAGAACCGACCGGCCAGCACGTGCGGAAGCAGGCAGTCGAAGACGAGCTCTCACGGCGCCACCCGCGGGCTTGACGTCTGTGGACGCTCCGCGCGCGCGGTAAGCGCGGACCCCGAGGTGGGGGTTGGTTAGAGACCGGTAACCAGGTGTAGCAGCAACATTTGTTGACAACGCCCGGGTGTCAACCTATGCTGACGGGGTGTCGGACGTCGGTGACTTGGTCCACGGCAGCACCGGCAGCGACCCCGCGGCGGGCTTGGCTGCGGTGGCCGCGCTGCGACGGCTCGTCGAGCAGCTCGAGGACCTGCAGGTGCAGCATGCCCGCCAGCAGGACTGGTCGTGGGCGGCGATCGCCGCCGCCCTCGGGGTCTCTCGGCAGGCCGTGCACCGCAAACACACCACGCCACCCCACACACCCAGGAGGCCGTGAATGTTCGAGCTATTCACCCCCGCTGCCCGTGCCGTTGTCGTCTCCGCCCAGGAGCACGCCCGACTGTTGGGCCACCACGAGATCGGCGACGGTCACCTGCTCCTCGGGGTCCTCACCCAGACCGACGGCCTTGGCGCGACAATCCTGCACACATCCGGTGTCGCGCTGGACGCCGCGACGACGGTGCTCGCCGGCCTGGGCAGCAACGCCGTCGACACCGCCGCCCTCGCCTCGATCGGCATCGATCTCCGCGAGGTCCGCCACCGGGCCGAGGCCACCTTCGGCCGCGGTGCGCTGGACGGGCCCCGCCGCCAACACCCCGGACTGTTCCGCCACCGCAAGGTCCCCGCCGCAGTCGTGCCCTTCACCGCGGCCGCCCAGCAGGCCCTGCGACAGTCCGAACACGAGGCCGGCGCCCTGGGAGACCACCACATCGCCACCGAGCACCTCCTGCTCGGCCTCCTCACAGACCCGCAGTCCACCGCCGCGACCATCCTCGGCCAGCTCGGCGCGACCCTCGACCACACCGGGACACGGGACCGCATCCTCACCGCACGCAACCCGACCACCTGACACCCAGCACCACCACAGCCGTCGCCGCCGGAATCGACAACCACGGCGATCGAGGCGCTCGCCCTGAGGTAGGCGCTCATCTTGGGCGAAGCCGGGTAGCCGGGGTGAACATCAGCAGGAGGGCTGTATTTAGGTAAGGAGCAGGCCCTCCGGTCCCAAGCCCACCCCGACGTCGGGTCCCCAAGGTCGCCTGCCACTGACGCAAACGCCGTCTCAATAGCCGAACGGCCAGCGGCACCCCCGGTGGTCAGGTCTGGCCGATCCGATCTTGTGTCACAGGGGATCGCTATCCGGGAGTTACGCGGCAGTAAGCGTCTTCGAGGCGCTTCACTTTGCGTGGACCTCATGCCGGCCTCGCCTCAGCCGCACCAGCGGCACGTTGGTAGCGGGCCCGGCCGAGAAACACCTCGGCCTCGGCCTCGACCGCCGTCTGGATGATCAACCGGGGGCCGAGGCGGGTGATGTCCTCGATCACCTCGCCCCGCTCACGTAAACCGTCGAACAGGGGATCGATCTCGCTGCGGATACGGTCGGTGGCACATACTCGTGCAGGCACGGGCGTGGATCCTTCCATCGCTGAGTTGGTAGCTCGTGAAGGAACCGACGTCCGTTGTCAGTTACACCCGGGTTAGGACGCGACCCCGGCCGTCCGCCGGGCGGTCTTGGCGTGAAGAAGGAGGGTCAGCAGTCGCTGCCGCCCCAGGCTCACCCGGCGCAGACGCGGGCTGAACGCTGACCGGGGCAGTTGCCCGGAGGGTCAGTGGGTCTAGCGTGAATGTTAAAGCCGTAGCGAGCTGGCTACCAGTCAAACCAAGTCAAGGAGAGCCGTTATGGACGTCAACGGAAAGGTCGTTCTCATCACCGGGGCGTCGGAAGGGATCGGCGCGGCGACGGCCAGGCTACTGGCAGCCCGAGGCGCCAAGATAGCCCTCGCCGCCCGCTCCATCGACAAGCTGAACGAGGTCGCCGGTGAACTCGGCGACAGCTTCGCTGTCCGGGTCGATATGACGCAGCATGCGTCGATCACCGCGATGGTCGACGCCGTGATGGAGAACTACGGCCGCATCGACGTCCTCGTGAACAACGCCGGCCGGGCGCTGCGAGCCCGGGTTGCAGACGTCAACGTCGCGGACTTTCAGAGCATCGTGGACCTCAACGTCTACGGCCCACTGCTGGCCATGCAGGCCGTCATCCCGCAGATGCGCAAGCAGGGCGGCGGGAGCATCGTCAATGTCAGCTCTAACGTCTCTAAGATGGCAATCCCGACGATCGGCGCCTACGCCGCCACCAAGTATGCGCTCAACGGCCTGACACTGACCGCACGCGGCGAACTCGCCGACGACGGCATCATCGTCACCGTTATGCACCCCGGACAGACGGCGACTAACTTTGGCAAGAACGCGACGGTTGACGCGGGCATGGCGTCCGCGCCGCCGCCATCGGGCGGTTCCAACACCTCACCCGACACGCCAGAGGACGTCGCCGAACGAATCCTTGAGGCGATCGTAAACGGCCCGGCAGAGCAGTACATGAACCCGGACATGGAGCAGCAATTCTCGATGCTCGGCGCCTAACATCCGACGTGGCACTACCTGCACAGCTACCAGTTCTGGCCAACTGCACGGTGCGATCCCCGTACGGAACGGGGAGTCTTTCAGTTTTGGGCAGTGGGCCGGATCGTCATGTCGCCGATCTCGACGTCGTCGGGTTGCTCGATAGCGAAAGCGATGGCCCGAGCGACGGCGGTGGGGCTGATCCCCAGCTCAGCCATCCGGGCCTGCATCAGTTCACGACTTTCGGGGTCCTCGACAAAGTCGACGAGTTCAGTGCGCACGAAGCCTGGGGAGATCGACGTGGTGCGCAGGACGCCGTCGGTGGACTCCTGGCGCAGTGCTTCCAGGATGGTGCGGACCGCATTCTTGGTGCCTGCGTAGACGGCTTGCGTCGGGGCGATTTTCAGACCAGAGGTCGAGATGGTCGTCACGAAATGCCCGCGCCCTTGCTGTCGGAAGATCGGTAGGGCGGCGGCGATTCCGTTCAGAACGCCGCGCAGGTTGATGTCGATCATTGCGTCCCAGGAGTCGATGTCGAGGTCGGCGACCGGTCCGGTCCGGGCGATCCCGGAATTGCTGACCAGGACGTCAAGGCGTCCGAACCGCTCGACCGCCGTCTTAACCAGTCGCTGTAGGTCAGCGCGCTAGGTGACATCGGTGACCACGGCCTCCGCTCGCCCTCCCTCGGCGCGGATGCGCTCGGCTAGTGCCGTCAGGCGGTCGGTACGCCGGGCGCCGAGCACGACCGCTGCGCCGCGTCCAGCCAGTTCCAGCGCGGTTGCCTGCCCGATTCCGCTGCTCGCGCCGGTGATGGCACGACCTTGCCGTTGATTCCGCTCACGTGCTGACTCCGCTCTAAACTGACATTTGTCCGGTTGCGTCCGCAGCTTAACGGACGAGTGTCCGTCTGACTCATCGACCCAGAAGGAAATCCATGCCACCACGCGCTCTCCGCTCGGATGCGGCGGGCAACCGGGCGCGAATCATCGCCTGTGCTCGCGCAGCGCTGGTCGAGTCGGGCGGGGCGGTCGACAACTTTCGACTGCAGGCGGTCGCCAAAGCCGCGCAGGTAGGGCAGGGCACGCTCTACCGTCATTTCCCCACCCGGGAACATCTGTTGGCCGAGGTGTACCGGCAGGAGATGAGCGAGTTGGTCGAGGCGGTACCGGCGTTGCTGGGCCACCACGCACCGCTGCAGGCTCTGGACCGGTGGCTAGACCGTCTGGTGGAATACGCGCGAGTCAAACGTGGCGTCGTGGCGGCGATCGAGGCGTCAGCCTGGCAGAACCTCTACGCCGACAACGCGGGCCGGCTGCATCAGGCGCTTCAGACACTGCTCGAGCTAGGTAGAGCCGCCGGCGAGGTGCGGGAGGGCGTCGACGCGACCGACGTCATCCTGCTGCTCGGCGCCCTGTCACGGGTGCCTACAAATCAGTGGGACGCCCGAGCGCGCACTCTGGTCACCATCATCCTGGACGGCTTGCGTCGGCATCAAGACACGACCCGATAGAGGAACCACCCACCGCACATACCCAAATCCCCGTCGTCTCCGTCACTGACCTGGACCTGCGCATTCGCAGTGGACCCGCCCGGTGAAGATTCTCGCTCAGGTGCGTCTTACGGGACAGCGCGACCGTCGGGTGGGGTACACCCCAACCCGGCGTCAGGCAGCCGGCGCAGACCGCGTCAGACTGGGGTTACCTCCGCCTTTGCTTGACGCCACGTGGCCGACGTCTAAGACTTCATCCGGACAGGACACCGGAAGGGGAGCCGGTGAGTGGGCAGCGCGTCGGCTGTCAACGGGTTAGTTCCCGTGTGCAGCACCCGCAACGCCAACTCGATGGCATCGTGCTCGTTCAGACGTGCCCCGACCGGCTGTTGGGTACAGACGTCGACCGGCCGCAGCTGACTGAGGTGCTGCGCTTCGTGCGGGCCGGGGACATGGTCACCGTTTATTCGCGTGCTGGCGGTCGTAGGCGTCCACTGGCCTGGTCCCGGTCAGGCACACCACAGCGTCGACGCCGGCGTCGACGGTGGTGGCCGGGGTCTGTCCGTGGGTGTCGGAGAAGCAGGCCGGCACGGCGCATTCGGCGGTGCTGCGTCGTGAGTCCCGGCGATAGTCGTGGCGCGGGCTTCGGCGTTGAGGGCGTGTCCCGCCGATCACGTCGTCTCTTGGTGAGCCGTTCCCGTGTCGATGGGCTTCACCGCACGGGCTGCGGAGGTGTAGGACCGCGAGCCGGTGTGGGCACCGGTGGTCTGGGTCCCCGTGGTGCCCCCGGGTGGGTTGGTGCGTTAGGAATGCGTCAATTTGTCGGCTACTCGCGTCAAGGTTCCATTAAGAGTGCGGGGAACCCGGCGCGTCGCGTGTTTACTTCCCGTCGTACCCGTCCGCGGAGCCCTATCCCGGCGGGGTACGACTGGGGTCGCGAGCCCGCGGCCCTGAATACTTTATCGGTTCTCACTGTGGTGCAGCCCTCCCTCGATCGAGAGCAGCAAAGGAAACGTGGAATGTCTGTGCTGGTGTTCGTCCTATTGACCGTGGCGATCTTCGCCGTGATCGGCCTTATCCAGAAGGTGGTGGAGCGGCTGTGAGCGTTGACAACATCGTCGGCTTGGTGCTCGTGATCGGGCTCGTGGTGTTTCTGATCACTGCCCTCCTTTTCCCGGAGAGGTTCTAGTGAATGCGACGACTGCGGGGATCCTGTTCACGGCCTCCCTCGTGCTTGCTCTGGTCGTGGTGCACCGGCCGCTGGGTGATTACATGTTCCGGGTCTACACGAGCACGAGGCACACGCGGGCCGAGCGTGCTCTCTACCGGGTGATCGGTGCTGAGCCGGAGACCGAGCAGACGTGGGGTGGCTACGCCCGTAGTGTGCTCGCTTTCTCGCTGGTCAGCGTCCTGTTTTTGTTCGGGTTTCAGTTGCTGCAGAAGAATCTGTTGCTGCATTTGGTGAACGCCACGACCCCGATGACGGCGGATCTCTCCTGGAACACCGCGATCAGTTTCACGACCAACACCAACTGGCAGGCCTATTCCGGCGAGTCCACGATGGGTTATTTGGTGCAGATGGCTGGGCTGGGTGTGCAGAACCTCGGGCTCTGGCACACATTTCGTGGTGCTGATGTTGCGCGTGTTGCCAGTGGGATTGGCGTCATCTGGGTGATCATGGTCGGCATGTGACTCCAAATGCGCCCGGGTCCTGTTGCCGCATCTGGC
>JAABVA010004339.1_pt1 | contig 13170 bp, 10 predicted proteins | sample 5560331 | NCBI WGS metagenome assembly JAABVA01 (sample SAMN12812661, study PRJNA571458) | rock metagenome | isolation source: Antarctica rocks | place: Antarctica: Victoria Land, Mt New Zealand sud | collected 2016-01-07
GGCGGTGTGCATCGACGTATCGGCCATCCACGCCGGTGACCGTGCTCTGCAGGCAGCGGCGCTGCTGGCCTGCTGGAGTGAAGGGTTCGGCGCGGTCGAGGCGGCGAACGCCCTCGCCGACGCCGGCACCGGCCCGCAGCGCCGGTTCCTGATCGTGCTCGACGAGCTGTGGCGGGTACTGCGCGCCGGGGTGATCACCGCGGAGGCCGCCGGCGGCCGGCTGGACCCGCCGATGCTGGTCCTTTTGGACGAGGCGGCCAACATCTGCCGGATCGCTGACCTGCCGCAGCTGTACTCCCACCTCGGCTCGCGGGGGATCATCCCGCTGACGATCCTGCAGTCCTACGCCCAAGGCGCCGGGGTGTGGGGCGAGAACGGCATGAAGGCGCTGTGGTCAGCCGCGACAGTCAAGGTGATCGGCGCCGGCATCGACGACGCCGCCTTCGCCGAGGACCTGTCCCGCCTGGTCGGGGATCACGACGTCGTCGTAGAGGCCAGCAGCGTCACTGCCGGCCGCAGCACCCGATCCAGGTCGCTGCGCTCCCAGCGGGTGCTGCCGGCATCGGTGATCCGGGCGCTGCCCAAGGGCCGGGCGCTGGTCTGGGCGACCGGTGCCAAGGTCGCGATGGTCACCACGCTGCCCTGGTACGCCGGGCCCCGCGCCGGCGACATCGACGCCGCCCGCCGGGCCGCAGAAGCGGACGTGACCCGTGCCGCCGCCCGCCACGCCACCAACACAACCACCACCACCACCACTGACACTCACGCCGGCATCGGCGAGCAGCCCGCGGGCAGGGCGGCCTGATGACCGACCCCATCTACGAGGGCACCGGCGAGGCCGACGACCAGGGCGCCCGGCCGGCCGGCGGCCAAGGCGTCCCGGCTCAGGGCGTTACGGGTCTTGGCGCTAAACGGGACGCTAGATCGACCAGCCCCGACCCGGTCCCTGGCCATGTGAAAGTCCCCGTTGCACGCCGGGGAAAGTTCCCATTGGTGGTGCCTTTGAGTAGTCCCCGGCTCGGTTCCGTTGGTCGTTCTGGGTGTGGGCCCTGAGCGGTGACGGTGGCAGGTATCGAAGCCGTCACCGCACCGCCCAAGGGACACCCATGTCGTCAGCGAGGAAGCAGTTGGACGTGATCAACGCCTACCGAGGGTGGGTAGCTATCGAGGGGCCGCGGAGATCTGCGGCGTCACGCACGAGACCGTGAAGCGGATCGTCGAGAAGCCGCCGGCTAAGCGGGTCGAGCGGGCCAAAAGCTACGAGAGGTTCCGCGCTCTGGTCGCCTAGGAGCTCCGCCAGACCAGGAGGAAGATCAGTGCGAAGCGGTTGCTGCCGGTGGCGCGGGCGGCCGGTTGCTGCGTGTCCGAGCGCAACTTCCGGCGGCTCGTGGCGCAGGAGCGGTCGAGGTTCCGTGAGGGGCTGGCGATTGCCGCGGTCCGCCGCCCGGCGGTCTGGGCACCGGGTTAGCACGTTGTCCTCGACTGGGGCGTTCAGGACGGGCTGCACGTGTTCTGCGCCGTGCTGGCCTGGAGCAGGGTGTGGATCGTCAGGTTGGCTCGCGACGAGAGGGCCGCGACGACGCTGGCGCTGCTGGCCGAGTGCTTCGAGACCCTTGGTGGCGTTCCGAGGGTCGTGCTCGCTGACCGGATGGGCTGCTTGAAGGGGGGCGTCGTCGCCATCGTCGTCATCCCGTCACCTGACTACGTCAGGTTCGCCAGCCACTACCGGTTCCGGCCGGACTTCTGCGAGGCGCACGACCCGGACAGCAAGGGCATCGTCGAGTATTGGGTGAAGTACTCCAAGAGCGACTTGATGGTCCCGCTGCTTCGTCAGGTGAGCAGCCACGCCGCTGGGTTCCACCACGAGCAGGCCGGTGACCTGGACCAGCTCAACGTGGCCGCTGCGCACTGGTGCGCGGAGGTCAACGGTCAGGTCCACTCGCAGGTCTGCGCGGTCCCTGCCGAGCGGCTCGCCCAGACCGAACAGGAGCTGCTCGGGCCGTTGCCGTCGTTGCGGCCCGCGGTCGGTCGTCGGGAGCTCCGCCAGGTCGACAAGCTCTCGACCGTCCCGTTCGCCTCAGCCTCGCCACTCGGTCCCGAACCGGATGCTCGGCCAAGCCGAGTGTCAAGGCGGTGCGCACCGAGTGCGCGAGAGTTACGTTCTCGTCCCCAGTAACCGTTGCGCATTTCCATAGGTCAGCGCCTTCAGGACGTGATCTTTAAGATCACCGGCACGCCATTCGTCTAGCGCTGCCGCCATTGGGTAGACCGGCCAGTCGGTGCCAAACAGCACTTGCTCCGACAACACGCTATTCATGAAGCGGTGCATGACCTCCCAGCCCGTATTCGGCTGCAGGACGTATTTGGGAGCGAGGCCGCCGAATTCTGCGTACACGTGCGGGTGTTTACGCATTACAGCTACCATGTCCACGGTCCACGGCCAGCCAGCGTGGCAGGCAATGATCGTCACGTCCGGAAAGTCGCACGCCACTTGGTCGATCTGCAGAGGGTGGTCGTTGCGGATCGGCTGATGAGTCGTGTAGTTGATACCCGTGTGGACTGCCACGGGCAGCCCGAGTTCGGCGGCGCGAGCGTAGACCGGGTACATTCGTCGGTCGTCGATAGGCATGCCTACGAATGAGGGCTGGCAACCTAGCCCTGACAGACCTAGGGTCTTGATCTGGTTCAGTTGCGACAGGGCACGCCGTATGCTGAACCGCTCCATGCTGATGGTGCCGAAGCCGGAGAACCTCTCGGGATCCTCTGTAACCATTTTCGCGACGGCCTCATTGAGCGCGTCCGCAGGATCGCCCGTCTCATATTCGGCGTGAATGACCGCATGCGTGACGCCCGCAGCTGCCATGTCGACATCCAAGTCTGCGCGTGTTCGCTCCGTCTTAGATGCGAGGTCAAGCACTCTGTCGTACTGCACGCGGTACTCGGGTGGGAGGGTCAGTGCCGGTCGCAGATCTTGAGGCAGACGCACGCGAAAGTCGGTGATGCCCAAGGGGTTCTCCTCGTTCTGCGGGGACTCAACCATTGAGCGCCCATGCCTCACGGTCCCACTGGGGGATTAGATGTTTGATCTCGTCCTTCTTGACACGCATTGAGGGAGTACGCGGGAAGTCTGCCTCTCGGTAGGTCAGGTACCGAGGCACCTTGTGCTTGGACAGCCTGGTCGCGCAGAACTCGAGCAGTGCAGCCGGCGGCGTGCTGGCCGGGGAGTGGCCCTCCACTAAGACCACTACCGCATGCACCTCTTCACCTCGCAGCTCGTCGGCGGCGGGGATAACAGCCACCTCAAGGATGCTCGGATGACTTCTGAGGACCTGTTCGACCTCGGCCGCCGCGATGTTCTCTCCGCCCCGTCGGACAATGTCCTTCTTCCGGCCTAGGAAAAACAAGAACCCGGCATCGTCAGAGCGAGCGAGATCCCCCGTGTAGAGCCAACCGTCCCGCAGGGTTTCGGCAGTCGCGTCTGCCCGGTCGAGGTAGCCAGTCATCATGCCGGGCGCACGGATCAGCATCTCGCCTGGGCTGCCGCTGTCGACATCATTGCCGTCCTCGTCCACGAGCCGTACGTCCACCTCTGGGCAAGGGCGCCCGATCGAACCACTGCCGATCATCGTCTCTGCGTACTCAAGGGGCATGGCCACCGACAGCCCGGTCTCGGTGAGTCCGTACCCCTCGACCCATGGCACGCCCCATCGGTCGACGAGTTGACGGTGAAGGTCAGCGGGGATGCCTACGTGCAAGGCGAACCGCAGACGGTGTTGCCGGTCCTTCTCGCTCGGTGGCGCCTTCAGCAGAAGGCTGGCTGTCGAGGCGATGCCGAACAGCACCGTCACGTCATGCTCGCGCACGACCTCGAAGAAGCGGCCGACACTGAATCGTCGCATCACCACCAGCGGCGTGCGGGCGACCAGTGAAAGCAGCGTCTGCCACGGGGGATCGTTGTAGAAGAACTGCAGGCAGCAGATGAGCCGGTCCGTGGCCCGAAGACCGTAGAGGCGCTGGAAAAGGTCGGCGAAACGCAGCCAGTAGACGTGGTTGACCATGCACCCCTTGGGAACTCCGGTGGTGCCAGACGTGTAGTACACGTTGACCACGTCCTCCGCGTGTGTACGCGCGGACAGAGCGTCGAGTGAGAGAGGACTTCCCTGGTAGGCGGCCAGGCCGTCGGGCTCCGCGCCGGTGACAACGAGCACGTCCTCGAGCTCCGGGCAACTCTCGCGTAACCGGGACACAAGACTTGCATGCTCTACGTCTGTTATGACGAGTCGGGCACTGGAGTCGCGGATGACATGCCCCGCGTCGTGTTCCTGTGCTGATGGGTTCATTGACACCACGGTCAGGCCGCAGCCTGCCGCGGCGAACCAAGCGACCATCCACTCTGCTCTGTTGCCCAGCATCACCCCAATGCGCTGACCGGGTGAAAGTCGGCCGTGGAGGTACCCCGCGAAGGATTCGACGCGGTCTCGGAGTGCCCCCCGCGTCACGACCAGGCCGTCTTCGAAGACGAAGGCCGCTGCAGCGGGGTCCTCTGCACATGCCTCGCGGAGCACCTCGATGATGGTGCCCGCATGGACTCCGGACCGGGCGCTGGCGCCCGTCGTCACTCGTACCATTCCTCGGGCGCCCTGCGCACCGTGCTGGCGAAGTCCAGATCATGGGTGAAGATCAGTTCGGCATTGTGGCGTCGCTGCATCTCCTCGATGCGCTCCCAGCTCTCGACAAGAGCGTCAGGGTTCCACAGCAGCCCGGGCAGGCACCGCGCCTGCATCTTGCTGCGGTCGTAGGCGGCGTCGCCGACGAGGATGTAGGCCCGCTTCTTGCCCCGCACGAGCATGGACTGGTGTCCCGGAGTGTGCCCCGGCGTAGGAAAGATGATGACGCTGCCGTCGTTGAAAACGTCATAGTCCATTCCGACCTCCTTCCACTTCATTGGGTGGTTGAAGTCGGCTGGTACGAACACGTCTCGCTGATAGACCGGCGGCCAGTGCGCAAAGGCCAACTCGCCGCGCCCCACGTACACGGTGGCATCCGGGAAGAACTGGAGGCCGCCGGCGTGGTCGTAGTGCAGGTGTGACTGCACGATGTGGGCGACTTGAGCCGGATCGACGCCCACCGTTCCTAGCTTGCTGACGATGTCATCGCCCTGCTGCATCGTTATCTCGAAAAGGTCTGCTGCAGCGCCGAGTCTGCTGCGGGGGTCGGTGATCAGATCCGGGTGGGCGCCCGTGTCGAACAAGACGTTCTGCTCGGGATGCTGTACCAGGTAGCAGAAGTAGGGGGGTTGGATGGTGTCGCCGCAGTGCGCGTCGAAGGGGTCGAGTAGCGACCGCAGCGTCTTTTCACTGCCGCAGTGCAGGGCGAACATCTTCATAGCTATACCGTCTCCCCGTTGGGCTGCGCGGTGCCGCCGTAGGTCGGTGACCGTCGCTCGGCGAACGCGCGGAGCCCTTCACGCTGATCATCCGATTTGTCGATTCGGTCGTAATACGATTTGTAGAGGCGGAGGTAGTTTTCCATTGGCATCTCCAGCCCCCGTTGAACGAGTTCTTTGGTCATCCGAACTGCTGTAGGGCCGTTACGGATGACGGTATTCGCTAAGCCGTAGGCGGCCGGCAACAGGTCGGCCGGCGAGACGACGCGGCTAACTAATCCGACGCGAAGAGCGGTTGCGGCATCGATGAAGTCGCCCGTTAGCAACATGTCCATCGCCTGCGACAGGCCTACGACCTGCGGGAGCCGGTATGCGCCGTAACCGTGCAACAGGTCCCACTTCACCTCGGGTGCCCCGAACGTCGCGTTCTCCGACGCGATGCGGATGTCGCAGGCCAGGGCGAGCTCGAGGCCACCCGCGAGCGCGTACCCGTTCACTGCGGCGATCATCGGCTTTGTGGTCGTCGCACCGAAGTCCCATCGGTCGGCTCGCCATGGAGCCCAGTCCGTCGAGCCGTCGTCTGTGCCGTGCATCGACTTCAGGTCTGCGCCTGCCGAGAACGCCCGTCCTCCGGAACCGGTAATGACACCGACCCGCACTGAAGGGTCCGACTCGATCTTCTCAAACGCACTGCTGATTTCCCTGTACGTCCCCCAGTCCATTGCATTCAGCTTGTCAGGGCGGTCCAGCGTTATCGTCGCTATTCCGCCGCGGACCTCGTACTCGACACTCACGTGCCCCGCCTCCCCGTCAAACATTCCGGTGCGAGGGTCCGACGCCGGGCTGCGTCGACGCAGCCTCGGTCGGTCGGCTGGTGGCCCCGGGCGGCGCGGGCTCATCACCCGGCATCGACTCGTCGACGCCGGCCGCCGCGAACAGGCGGCCAGCGCGACGCACCCGCTCCGGATCGAGCTTTTCCAGACGGTAGGCAGCCACAACGGACACGAGGATGATGGCGACGGTGGCCGGGATGAACCACCGCAGCGGCGCGGACGGTAGCGGGTGCACGTTGCCATAGAGCACGAGCCCGATGCCGGCCAAGCTGACAATAGGAATGACCGCGTGACGTATAGGTGAGAAGGCGTGCCCAAGCTGGCGTTGCTTGAAGCGAACGATGCCGACGCACAGGGCGATGTAGGCACCGATGAACAGCAGCGTCGCAAAGTAGGCCGACCAGCTGGCGTAGACCTCCGGGTGGTAGCGGGTTCCGAACAGCAACGAAGCGCCGATTCCGAGGAGCCCGACGGTTATTGCGGCAGTTTGCGGCGCTCGGCGGCGGTTCAGCCTAGCCAGCGCGGGCGGCAGCATCCTGTCCCGTCCCATGGCGTAGAGCATGCGGGTGACAGCGTTGACGGTGACGATGTTTAGGGCGATGAAGCTGGTGACGACGGCGACGTCGATCGCCCCGGACAGGAAGGAATTGCCGTAGCGACGTGCCAGCGTGTTGAACGCGCTGGGATCGTTAATCAAGTTGTTGACGCCATCGGACGAGACACCGAAGCCGATGACTTCAGCGTAGGTCACTACCACGAAGAAGGCGCCGAGTAGCAGAGTTGTGACCATGACGGCCCGCGGGATCGTTTTCTTTGGCTCACTCGCCTCCTCTCCTAGGGTGGTAGCTGACTCGAAGCCTACGAATGCGAAGATCGTGTACACGCAAGCTATGAGAAGGCCGGACGCGAAACCCTTCGGAGCGCGGGCGGGGTTCAGAACCTGGAGGCTTTGACCGTGGGCGCCGCCCTTCGCGATCACAAGGATCGCGAAGACCGAGAAGACGATCACTTCAAAGGCGAGGCCGATCAACCCGGCCTGCAGCGAGTACTGCACACCCAGTACCGCCAAGGTGACACTGAAGATGATCAGTGCGATGGCGAAGACCTGCCACGGGATGTTGATGCCGAAGTCAGTAGAGACCAACCCGTGGACGTAGTAACCGAAGAAGGAGAGTTGGAAGGGAAAAAGGAGCGCGTAGGCGCCAAACAGGAGGACTCCGGTTACGAAGCCTGTCTTGGCGCCGAAGGATTGCGTCAGGTAGGTGTAGAAGCTTCCCGCGGACGGCAGCCGCTTCGCGTAGTCGCTGATGACTTTGGCGATCAGTACGCAGATGATTGTGCCGATGAGGAACGCCAAGACTGAGGCAGCGCCAGCCAAGGAAGCGATGAAGGCGTTCCCGACAACGACGCCTACTGACGGGCCAACCAGCGCCGCCGACTGTGCGACTGCGCCAGGCAACTTGATGGTGCCTCGTGCCAGCCCTTTCGTTGACCCGTCGCCGACTCTCGTCGCTCCCGTGGCATCCGCATCAGATGGCGTCATGGAGGCTGCTGACCTTTCGATCGATCGATTGACACCCGGAACGTAAGGGTGTGCACTCAGTACGTCAAGAGGCAGGATCTGGCCCGTGAGGCGTCACAGCGATAGGCTGACCTCCCGATCGATCGAGAACCGACGAAGCGCGCACGAGGTAGATGTGGACCAGAGCGGGCAAACGACAGCCCCCGCAGTTGACGTGGCTCCGACCCAGCAGCGCATCACGGACGCAGCGCTCACTCTGTTCGCTGACAGGGGTTTCGCGGCCACTGGGATACGTGACTTGGCAGATGCAGCCGCCGTGTCGACAGCTGCGCTCTACCACTACATGGGCACCAAGGAAGACTTGCTGGTGCACATCATGACCGAGGGGCTGCGGCGCTTCGCCGCGGCTTCTCGCTTGGCCGTCGCACAAGTGACTGGACCCCCACGACACGTGGTTGCGCTCACCCGGGTGCACGTCGCGACGGAGGTGCTTCAGCGACGCATGTCGCTCGTTCTGGACCAAGAGCTTCGTTCGCTGTCCCCGTCCTCCGCAAAGGCAGTTCTCGAGCTGCGTGACGACTACGAGTCTCTTTGGGTGCACGCTATTTCCCTCGGCGTGGAGACGGGCTCCTTTCAGATTGCTGACCCAGCGCTCGGGCGGCTGGCCGTGCTGGAGATGTGCAACGGGGTGGCCCACTGGTTCAAGCCGGACGGACGACTGACCCTGGGTGAGGTTTGCGACCGGTTCAGCGACATGGCCCTGGCAGTGCTCTCCACGCGTCATCCCGAGGGGACGCGCCCCCTCAAGCTGTCCGACCTGGCAATGCCTGGTCCAGCGCACGAAATAGAGTTTGTCGCAGCTGCCTTTGCCTCTTTCTGCACCTTCGACCTGCAGCCACTGCCTGCTCCCGTCAGGCTAAACCATCGCCGTAGCACTCCCCCACCCGGGATAACGAGTTAGTGGATTGCAGATGAGCATGGATGTCGATTCTGTCGGAGATGTTGCTAGGGAGGCGAGACAAATGGCTCAGGTCCTTAAGAGCCCAGCTCCAGCCACGGACACCCAGTCCTCAGGCGAGGAAGTCGTCGAGCGAGTCGCCGCGATCGTCGCTGAGATCCGGCGACGAGGCGACGAAGCCGTTCGTGAGTACTCGCAAAAGTTCGACTCCTGGTCCCCACCGTCGTTTCGACTGGCCGAGGACGAGATTCAGAAGATCATTGCCTCCTTACCGTCCACCACTGTCGATGACATCCGATTCGCGCAGAAGCAGGTGCGCCGGTTCGCGCAGGCCCAGCTTGACTCCATCGGCGAGTTCGAGATCGAGACGCTGCCGGGCGTCATCCTCGGTCAGAAGCTGATCCCTATCGCCGCGTCCGGGGCCTACGTTCCGGGTGGTCGCTACCCTCTCCTGGCGTCAGCGCACATGACGATCGTTACTGCAAAGGTTGCCGGGGTCGAACGCGTCGCGGCTTGCACCCCGCCAATAGCGGGTGAAACTCCCGCCGCGAGCATTGCCGCCATGTCCCTCGCCGGCGCCGATGAGATCTACCTGCTTGGAGGGGTGCAGGCGATCGCGGCCCTCGCTCTCGGTACCGAGACGATCGACCCGGTCTACCTGCTGACCGGACCAGGTAATGCCTACGTGGCGGAAGCCAAGCGCCAGTTGTTCGGTGAGGTAGGGATCGATCTTTTCGCTGGACCAACCGAAACGTTGATCGTCGCAGACGAAACCGCCGACCCCTTCGTTGTTGCCGTCGACCTGCTCAGTCAGGCTGAGCACGGGCCCGATTCCCCGGCGGTGCTGATCACCACGTCTGAGTTGGTCGCACGGGAGGCCATCGACCACATCGACCGCCTGCTTCCCGGGATGCCGACTCGGGAGAACGCTGGGCCGGCCTGGCGTGACCACGGCGAGGTCCATCTAGTGAATGATCTCGAGGAGGCCTACGCGCTTGCCAACGACTTCGCCTCAGAACACGTCCAGGTAATGACCGCCGAACCCCGCGACGCCCTTAAGTCCATGCAGAACTTCGGGGCTTTATTCCTGGGAGAGGGCACCACTGTTTCCTACGGGGACAAGGTGATAGGTACTAACCACGTGCTGCCCACGCGACACGCCGCCCGGTACACCGGAGGCTTGTGGGCAGGAATGTTCGTCAAGACCGTCACTTACCAGGAAGTGACCAACACCGACTCGAGCGCGCTGCTCGGTGAAGTCTGTGGTCGCGCCTCCCGCGCCGAGCGATTTGAAGGTCACGCCCGGTCCGGCGACATCCGGGCGGCAAAGTACAGCGGCAAGCCCCTGCCGTGGGCCCCGGAGCACTTGGAGCGCTGGAACGCAGACCGAGCTGGCGCAGCCGCTCGATAATCAGTGGCCGCCCACGACAATCACAGGGCCGACGTGGTGAGCGACTCGACCGCCGCCGACCCCACATCGCACTCGCCGAGCGGCGCTGGTGAGCTACCCATGGAGGACTTCACCATTGGGGGCAGAACCCGCATCGAGCACGATTCGCTCGGGAACCGCACAGTGCCCGCTGACGCCTACTACGGGGTGCACACAACACGCGCGCTGACCAATTTCGCAATCAGCGGGACGCGAATCGGAGATTTGCCCGAACTGGTAACCGCGCTCGCCTGCGTCAAGCAGGCCTGCGCCGAGACCAACCGAGAGCTCGGGTTGCTGCCAAACGACAAAGCCAGCGCGATCATCGGCGCTTGCCTTGACATTCGGCAAGGGCGACTACATGACCAGTTCGTGGTGGATCCCATTCAAGGCGGAGCCGGAACCTCGACCAACATGAACGCCAACGAGGTCATCGCCAACCGCGGCCTCGAGCTGATGGGCAGAGAGCGCGGGGACTATGTTGCCCTGCACCCGCTTGACCATGTCAACGCCTCGCAGAGCACTAATGACGTTTACCCCACGGCCCTGAAGATCGCCCTATACATTGCCATAGGACGCCTACTGGGCAGCATGAACGAGTTGCAAGAGGCCTTCGAGGACAAGGCCACCGGCTTTGCCCGCGTCTTGAAGATCGGACGCACCCAACTTCAGGACGCGGTTCCCATGACCTTGGGTCAGGAGTTTGAGGCCTACGCCGTCACCCTAGGCGAGGATCAAGAACGGCTCGGCGAAGCCGCCAAACTGCTATGCGAGATCAACATGGGTGCCACCGCAATCGGAACCGGGATCAATACCGATCCGCGATACGCGCAACTGGTCTGCAACCACCTCTCCCGGATCACCGGCATAGATCTGGTGACCGCACCCCACCTTGTGGAAGCCACCTCCGACACCGGCGTATTCGTCCAGCTATCCGGGGTTCTGAAGCGCATTGCGGTGAAGCTGTCCAAGATCTGCAACGACCTGCGGCTGCTTTCCTCTGGCCCTACTGCCGGGCTGGGAGAGATCAACCTGCCGGCGGTGCAGGCGGGCTCGAGCATCATGCCGGGTAAGGTCAACCCGGTCATCCCTGAATTAGTGAACCAGATCGCCTTCCGGGTTGTCGGAAATGATGTCACCGTCACTTTTGCTGCAGAGGGCGGCCAGCTGCAGCTGAATGCCTTCGAGCCAATCATCTTGGCTTGCCTCATGGAGAGCCTGAGATTTCTCCGTGAGGGATGCTCCACTTTGAACACACGCTGCGTCCAAGGCATTACTGCGAATGCCGACCACCTCAGGCGAGTTGTTGAAGGGTCGGTCGGTCTGATCACTGCGCTAACTCCGTACATCGGCTACGAGAACGCATCCGCCGTCGCCGCAGATGCACTCGCCACGCACCGATCGATTGCCGAACTGGTCCTAGAGCGCAACCTACTGACGCCCAAGGAGTTGAAAAGCCTTCTTTTCCCTGAGAACCTCGTTCGACCTATAGCGACGTCTCCGCACGGGGCAGATCCCCCCGGTCACCGCGGTCGAGCTAGAAGAGTTCGTCCTCGAGGCTGCACGCCACGGCGCACCGCATTTCGTGAGATTCCGAGCCGTCTTGGTCCGCGTGCCGTTGCGCGAGTTGGCCCGGTTGCGGCCGGACGGGTCGTGCTTGTCGGAGCCCAGGTGCTCGCTGATCTCCGCCTCCAGGGCGGTCTCGAGCACAGTCTTGGTCAACCCGGTCAGCAACCCCGCCCGGGCCAACGAGTTTTCCTCGCGGACGCCGACGACCGCGCCCACCTCCAACGAGCCGCACGACGTCAGCTTGCTGATGAAGGCGAGCCCGTCACCAGACTGTCCGTCGCTCGACGCGCCGTCCGGTTCATCGAGCACGAAGAGCTTGGCGTGTACCCAAGTGGTGAACTACCGCCTCAAGCGACCCCAACCGGTGCCCTAACTGTAACGCCAAGGCCTTTCGCTTGCGGCGAAAAACAACCGGTCGGCGTTGAGCCCTTCAACCTCGTCACGAGCACTGGCGGTCATGCGAGCGCTGACGATGCGCGCATGTTCAAACTTGAGGTCGAACAGGGGGGCTGAGGACGCCCACAAGACCCGCTTGGGACTGAACTCGTCCACAAGACTCTCGACGAAGTCCTGCCGGTATACACCATTAGTCATCACGAACAAGTTGCGGCACCGTCGCAGGGCTATCCAGGCCTCGGTCATCCCAAGCCCGGAGATATTCGTCTGTCCGCCCGAGGTCATGATGATAGGCAAAGGACGGCCAGCGGGCCGCCAACTCGGCCACCTGCAGGGGCTCCGACTGTGCGTAGTGGCCGGTTGAGATGACAACGGGTGCGCTGTGCTCGGCGGCTATGGCGAGTAGGTCCATGGCCTGCGCCACGGGGAAGACCTCCTCTGCTGGATGCAGGAACAGGCCTCGGCAGCCGAGGACAGTCAGGCAACGCTCCGCCTCGGCAAGCGCGGCCCGTCCCTCCCACGGATCGACCCGGCCAAGGCGCGCCACGCGGTCGCCGTAGTTGTCGGCTGCTCCTGCCAGCTTCTCGTTGGCGGGCTCCAGCCGGTAGCCGTGAGGTCGTGCTGGAGCCGCAACAAGCGCTGGGACATCGAATGCCGCCAGATAGCCTAGTGCCTCGGCAAGCTCCAGGCTCGCTCCGAAGCGGTTCTCACCGACGAGGACCAGCGAGTCAATTCTCATGCCTCAGTGCTTCGGTTGAGAAGCCGGAGCGCGTTTCCGCCGAGGATCGCCCTTTGAACTCCGCCTTCGAGTTCGAGCTGGCAGATCTTCTGTATCTCGAGGGCAGGGTTACAGCCGGGTCCATCGCTACCAAAAATTATGCGCTCGCCCCCCAGCCGTCTCACGGCCTCGGCAATCTTCGTGGGGTAGGGCATAGCCGAAGTTTCCAGGTAAAGGGGCTCTACGACGTAGAACGTGGTTTGCGTCCTCGGATCCGTGTTGTGGATGGATCCTGCCAGGTGACGCCGCAGTGCAGTAGGAGTCGCAGCCGGTAGTTGGCGAAGTTGCGGAACCCGAAC
>JAABVA010004340.1_pt1 | contig 13167 bp, 17 predicted proteins | sample 5560331 | NCBI WGS metagenome assembly JAABVA01 (sample SAMN12812661, study PRJNA571458) | rock metagenome | isolation source: Antarctica rocks | place: Antarctica: Victoria Land, Mt New Zealand sud | collected 2016-01-07
CGCGGTGCGCCTGTCCTCGGCCGTGCAACTCAGCGCCGCAGTGGGCTCAGCGGCGCTTGCCGTAGCGGTCGACCAGCATCGGCACCGGCACCGGCACCGGCTCGGGCTGCCTGCTCGGCTCCGCTTCCGTCACCGGCTCCGACGCGGTCACCGGCTCGGACGTGGTCGCTGGTTCGGGCCTTGAATCGGTGCCGCCCCGGCGCTCGCGCAGCTCCGCCCACACGAAGTACCCCAAACCCAGTGGCGCCATGATGCCGAAGGCGATCCACTGCAGGCCGTAGGAAAGGTACGGGCCGGAGTCGAGCTGCGGCAGGGGCAAGGCCTCCAGCACCCCGGGTTGATTCTCGGCGAGCTGCAGATATCCGGGGGTGATGCTCAGCCCGGTCGTGGCGCCCACAGCCGCGGAATTCACCGCGTAGACCTGCTGCACGCCGTCGGCGTCGAAGCTGGCCCGTTCCTGCGCCTGCTCGTCCACCCGCACCCGGGCCTCGAGCCGGACCTCACCGGAGGGTGCAGCCGCCACCGGCGGCGGTTCGGTTCCCTGCACCGGCCGGACGAAGCCGCGGTCGACGAGCAACACGCTGCCCTGCAGGGGACCGTCGGCGACCCGCAGTGGGGTCAGCACCTCGTACGCCGGCTCGCCGAGGACCGAGCGCAGCCGGGCGAGTACCTGCTGCTGCGGCAGGTAGCTGCCGGTAACGGTGACCCGGCGCCACTCCTGCTGGGTGGCGGGCTCCTGGCCGGCGGTGAGTACCTGCGCGAAAGGCAGCGGCTCGGCCTGGAACGACTCACTGATCAGTGCGTTGCGCTGCTCGGTGTCGGAGTTCTTCCCCAACTGCCAGGGCGCCAGGAGGGTGAAGCAAAAGTACGCGAAACCGGCGACCACCACGGCAAGTGCCAGCCAACCCGGCCGCAGCAGGAACGCCAGTCTTCGCACATCTCCACGGTAGGCCACCAAACTCAGCCGCCCGAACCCAGCAGCGGGATCACGGCCCGCAGGCACCGTAGGGTCGGACCCGTGGACCTTTCCGCCCTTCGTCATCACGGAGATGTCGACGCCGCGCCGGGTCTGCTCGACTTCGCCGTCAACGTCCGCGGTGTGGGCCCCCCGGAGTGGCTGCGCGCGCGGCTGGCGCGTCGGCTCGCCGAGCTGGGTCGCTATCCCAGCGCGGGGGAGGACCTGGCCACCAGGGAACAGGTGGCCGCCCGGCACGGCCGCGGCCCCGACGAAGTGCTACTGCTGGCCGGGGCGGCCGAAGGGTTCGCGCTGTTGGCCCGACTCAGCCCGTCCTTGGCCGCCGTCGTGCACCCCTCCTTCACGGAGCCGGAGCTGGCGCTGCGTGAGGCGGGCGTGCCGGTGCACCGCGTCCTGCTCCCCGAGCCATGGGGGCTGACCCAGGCCGTGGTCCCGGAGCAGGCGGACCTGCTAGTACTCGGTAATCCCACCAACCCCACCTCGGTACTCCATGCCCACGATGAGGTGCTGGCGCTACGCCGGCCGGGCCGTGTGCTCGTCGTGGACGAGGCCTTCGCCGATGCCGTACCCGGAGAGCCGGAATCGGTGGCCGGACACGCGTTGCCCGACGTGCTGGTGCTGCGCAGCCTCACCAAGACCTGGGCCCTGGCGGGGTTGCGCGCCGGCTACCTGCTGGGCCCACCACAGCTGTTGGCCCGGCTGAGGCACGGCCGGGCGCACTGGCCGCTGGGCACTCTGCAGCTCGAGGCGATCCGGGCGTGCTGCGAACCGGAGGCGGTGCAGTGGGCGCACGAGCAGGCGGAGCAGATCGTCGCGGAGCGGGCACTGATGGCCGAACTGCTCGCCGAATGGCTGGTCGGGCCGGCCGCGGGCCCGTTTCTGCTGCTGCGGGTGCCCGACGGCGACACGGTACGAGAGCGACTCCGCGACCGGGGTATCGCGGTGCGCCGTTGCGACACCTTTCCCGGGCTGAGCGCGGATCATCTCCGGGTGGCGGTGCGGGGCGGAGCCCACGCGCGGAGACTGGCGCAGACGATGAGGGAGGTCACGACATGACGGTGCGGCTGCGCGAGGTCATCCGGGTGATGGAGGCGGCTTACCCGCCCGAGCTGGCGCAGGACTGGGACGCCGTCGGGCTGGTGTGCGGGGATCCTGCCGACGCGGTGGACAAGGCGCTGTTCGCCGTCGATGCCACCGAGGAGGTCGTCGCGGAGGCACTGGCCTGGGGCGCCCAGGCGTTGGTCGTGCACCATCCGCTGCTCTTGCGAGGCGTCAGTGCGGTGGGTGCCGACACCCCCAAGGGTGCCCTTCTGCACCGCCTGATCCGTGCCGGGTGCGCGCTGTTCACCGCGCACACCAACGCCGACGCCGCGAACCCGGGGGTTTCGGATGCGCTCGCCGCGGCGCTCGGCCTGCGGGTGCTGGCTCCGCTGTCCGCCGAGCCTGAATTGGCGATGGACAAGGTGATCACCATGGTGCCCAGGGGCGCCGACGCCGAGCGGGTGAAGGAGGCGCTGTTCGCTGCCGGCGCTGGACAACTGGGTGCCTACACCCACACCGCGTTCAGTGTGCACGGGACGGGGCAGTTCTTTCCCTCCGCGGAGGCGAACCCCGCGGTCGGCGAGGCCGGGGAGCTGGTGGAGGTATCCGAAGACCGCATCGAGGTGATCGCCCCCCGCCGCCGTCGCGCGGGAGTCGTTGCCGCGCTGCGGGCGGCGCACCCCTACGAGGAGCCCGCCTACGACGTGTTCGAGCTGGCTGAACGGCCGTCTCCCCGGGGCCTGGGACGCCTCGGCGAACTCGAGCAGCCGGAGACCTTGCGCGCGTTCACCGCGCGGGTGGCCCAGGCGTTGCCGCCGACCGCGTGGGGCGTGCGCAGCGCGGGGGAGCCCGAGCGACTCCTGCGTAAGGTCGCGGTCTGCGGCGGCGCGGGTGACTCGCTGCTGGACGCCGTGCACCGGCTCGGCGCTGATGCCTACGTCACCGCGGACCTGCGCCACCACCCCGCCGACGAGCACCTGCGAGCCGGCGGCCCGGCCCTGGTGGACGTGGCCCACTGGGCGAGCGAGCAGCCGTGGTGCGCGCAGGCGCAGGGCGTCGTCGACGCGGCCTTCGGCGCTAAGGTGCAGACTCGCGTATCGCGGCTGCGAACCGACCCGTGGACCCTGGGCCGCGGCGCCGAGCACGATACCCACCACCCACCTTTGGAGTCCACCGAGTGAACGTCGACCCCGCTGTGCAGCGCAAGCTGCTGGACCTGGCCGCGATCGACGCCGAACAAGCCCGCATCACCCACCGGCGGCAGACGCTGCCCGAGGCGCAGGAGATCGAACGACTGGAGGCCGAGCGACAGGACCGCAAGGACGCGGCCGTGGAGATTGTGCTGGACGACCTCGACCGCGACATCCGCAAGCTCGAACGCGAGGTGGAGGGCGTCCGCAACCGGGAGGATCGAGACCGCAAGCTGCTCAACGGGGGCACCGTCAACCCCAAGCAGATGACCGAGCTACAGCACGAACTGGAGACGCTCACCCGCCGGCAGTCGATCCTGGAGGACGAGCTGTTGGAGGTGATGGAGCAGCGGGAGGCCTCCGCGGCCGACCACGACCACGCCGGCTCGCAGCTGAGCAAGGTCGAGGATGAGTTGATCGACGCCCGGCGACGCCATCACGACGCCGTCGCCGATCTCGATGCGGCGGAGCAGCGTTGCGCGGCCGACCGTGCGGCCATGCTTGGGGAGTTCCCCGCCGAGCTGCTCAGCGTTTACGAACGCCAGCGCAGTGCACGAGGTGCCGGGGCCGCCCTGCTGCAGGCCCGCCGGTGCGGTGCCTGCCGCATGGAGCTGGACCGGCACGTGATGGCGCAGTACGCCGCCGCACCGCCCGAGCTGGTGCTGCGGTGCACGGAGTGTGGCGCGATCCTGGTGCGCACCAAGGAGTCCGGTCTGTGAGCTATCCCCGGGTGCTGGTGGAGGCCGACGGCGGTTCGCGCGGCAACCCAGGGCCCGCCGGGTACGGGGCGGTGGTGCTGGCCGCCGACGGCTCCCGCACAGTGTTGGCCGAGCGCAAGGAGAGCCTGGGACGCACCACCAACAACGTCGCCGAGTACCGGGCGCTGATCGCCGGCTTGAGTGCGGCGTCCGAGCTGGGTGCCGGCGAGGTCGACGTGCGGATGGACTCCAAGTTGGTGGTGGAGCAGATGTCGGGGCGCTGGAAGATCAAGCACCCGGACATGATTCCGCTGGCCCGCACGGCACGAGAATTGGCGGATGGCTTCTCCCGGGTGAGCTACACGTGGATCCCGCGGGAGCAGAACTCTCACGCCGACCAACTGGCCAACGAAGCCATGGACGCCGCGGCAGCGGCAAGTCCTGTTCGGGTGGCCGCGCAGCCCGCCGCGGCCTCCGCAGCGCCCGCGTCCACTCCGGCGCCGGGGTGGACCGGCGCCACGGGCACGCCGACGACGCTGCTGTTGCTTCGTCATGGACAGACGGCGCTATCGGTGGAGCGCCGGTACTCCGGCCGCGGCAACCCCGAGTTGACCGAGCTGGGTCGTCGGCAGGCGTTCGCGGCCGCCGCGCACCTCGGGACGATGGCCGACGTCGCCGCCGTGGTGAGTTCCCCTCTGGGTCGGGCGTACCAGACCGCGCAGGCAGCGGCCGAGGTGCTGAAGCTGCCCGTCACGGTGCACGAAGGCCTGACCGAGACCGACTTCGGCGAGTGGGAGGGACTGACGTTCCGGGAAGCGGCGACCCGCGACCCGCTGCTGCACCGCGGGTGGCTGGCCGACACCGCGGTGGCGCCACCCGGCGGGGAGAGCTTTGACGCCGTGCACCAGCGGGTGGCCCGGGGCCGCGACGAACTAATCCAGACATACGGTGCGGCAACGGTATTGGTGGTTAGTCACGTGACGCCGATCAAGACGCTGCTGCGGATGGCGCTGGACTGCGGCCCGGCGCTGCTCTTCCGCGTGCACCTGGACCTGGCTTCGCTGAGCATCGCGGAGTTCTACCCCGACGGGGGATCCTCCGTGCGCCTGGTGAACATGCCGACGAGCTAGACCGCGTCTTTCGTAAGAACCTGTCGCGGCGTGCGCTACACAAGCTGACGAAAGTCCGGAACCTGGTGCGGCGGTGCGGCGTCGAAGGTGCCGTGGACCATCGGGAGAAGTGGATTCGGCACGTCCTGCGGCGACAGGACGGCGTGATCACCTCGGAACAGGCTGTCGAGTTGGGCTGACGCGGTCGGCCATCCATACCCGGGTACGCACCGGCCGGTGGGAGCGGCTGGGACCGCGGGTGTATCTCAGTCTCGACCGCGAATACACCGATCGTGTACGGCTGCGTGCCGCGGTCTATTCCGCAGGGGCTGGCGCGGCCGCCCACGGTGCCAGCGCGGCCTGGTGGCACAGCCTCACCGACACGTTGCCTGCGGTCGTCGACGTGACGGTCCCGCGTGGCCGTGGTCCGCAGCAGCAAGCCGGTGTCCGCCTGCGGCGGCGAAATCTGGCTCCGCAGGACCGGGTGCATTTTCGTGAGTTGTGGGTTACGGGGCTGCCGCTGACCGTGCTGGAAGCGGCCGCGGTGATGCGCGATGGCGTGAACCTGCTGGATCGTGCGCTGCAGCGCCGGGTGCGCCTGGCGACGTTGCCTTTCCCACGCAGCGGCTCGCCTTGGAGGTGGACGGCTGGGCTTTACACGTCGACGCGCCTCGCTTCCAGGCCGACCGGGTGCGGCAGAACGTCCTCGTCAACGGCGGTTGGCGGGTGCTGCGCTTCACGTGGGACCAGCTCACCAACCGGCCTGACGCCGTCATCGCCGACGTCCGGAAGGCGCTTTCGTAAGAATCTGTCGCTCCCTGCGATACGGATCCTGACGAATGTTTTCCTGCCGGAAGTCCTCAGCCGGGTCAGCGCAACTGCAGGCTCAGCCACAGCCCGAGCACCGCGGCAGGCAGCGTCAGCGGCACCGAGGCCAGCCCCAGGGTGGTGAACGTGCGCAAGGACGGGGACGCTCCCTGTGACCGCAGCACGCGCCGCCACAGCAGCGTGGCCAGCGAGCCGATGTAGGTGAGGTTTGGTCCGATGTTCACTCCCAGTAGTACCGCCAGAATCAAGCCGGGGTGTGCGCCGGGGCCCAAGGCGGCGAGCAGCACCAGCGTCGCCGGAAGGTTGTTCACCAGGTTGGCCAACACGGCCGCGACCGTGGCGGCCGCCAACAGCCCCCAGAGGCTCGGCTGGTGCGGAAGGATTCCGGTCAGGAACTGGCCGATGCCGCCCGAGGTCACCCCGGCCACCACGACGGCACAGAACACGGGCGACGCCTCCGCCACAATCCGTCGCGCTGTGGTGCGCTGGCCGAGCACCGCAGGCACGGCAAGCACGACGGCGCCCAAAGCGGCCACCCACCCCGGCGCTATGCCCACAAATTCCGACAAGGCGAAGCCCAGCAGCGTGCAGCCGAGCACCGCCAACGAAAACCGCGGCGTGGATCGACCGCGTCAGGACGGTCGAACGTGACAGCGGGGCGATCGAGATCGGCGGCGAAGAACAGCCGGAACACCAACAGCTCCACCAGGACAGCGAGCAGCCAGGGCAGCGCCATCAGAGCGGTGAAGCCGAGGAAGGTCAGACCGGACGCCGAGAAGGCCAGCAGGTTCGTCAGGTTGGATACCGGCAGCAGCGTCGATGCCGAGTTGGCGAGATGCGCGCTGGCGTACACGTGCGGGCCGGGACGGACCCGCACGGCGACCGCCGTCGCAAAGATCGCTGGAGTGAGCAGCACGACCGTAGCGTCCAGGCTGAGCACTGCGGTGGTGACCGAGGCGCCGGCGAAGACCAGCACGAGCAACCGCCGCGGATGACCCCGCGAGCCGCGTCCGAGCAGAGATGCCAGCCAGTTGAACACGCCGTGCACGTCGGCGAGGTGCGCCAACACCAGGATCGCGGCGAGAAACCCGACCGTAGGACTGAGCTCGCGCAGCTGCCGGAGTGCCTGGTCCGGCGTGAGCACGCCCAACGCGACCACGAGGCCCGCGGCCGGGACGGCGACGACGGCTTCCGGCCAACCGCGGGGAGCCGCGATCGCGAACGCCAGCACAGCGGCCAGCAGCAGCGGTGCGACCACCGGTCACTTCACCAGAAGGTAGATGCCGACGGCGATGCCGAGCACCACGACGGACCAGCGCAGCCACTGGTCGTTGAGCCGCTGCGCGACCTTGGCACCGAGGAAACCGCCGAGCAGGGTGGCCGGGCCCAGCGCGGCCACCACCGCCCAGTGCACGGGAGCGCCGAGCGAGAACACCACGATGGTCACCGATGCCGCCACCAGGGACAGGATCATTTTGGTGGCGTTCAGCCTGCGCAGGGTGTCGTTGGCCGTGACGGCGAGCAGCGCCATCAGGGATGACGCCCAAAGCCCCGCTAAAGTAGCCGACGTACATCGCGGAGAAGAAGATGGCGATGAGCATCGCGGTCGTGCGGTCGGGGTGGCCCGGCTGCGGATCGCCCGTCCAGCGCTTGATCTGCGGCTGCAGCGCCATCAGCGCGCTGGCCAGCAACACCAGGATGGGGACGACGGCATCGAACACCGACGAGGGCAGCACCAGCAGCAACAGCGCGCCGCATAATGCACCGACCCCGGCCGTGGGCAACACGAGCCACAGCCGCCTGCTCTGGCCGTGCAGGTCCGACCGCTGTCCTACGGTGCCACCGAGGTAGCTGGGCCACTGGGCGATGGAGTTGGTGACGTTGGCGTCCAGTGGAGGCAGCCCCGCGGCGAGCAGGGCGGGAAAGACGATCAGCGAACCGCCACCGGCCACGGCGTTGACGGCGCCGGAGACGAGACCGACGAGCCCGAGCAGCAGGAACTCGGTAACCGGCACGGGGAGCGACTCTAGCGCTCAGGGCTCGGCTCGTGGCCGAGGTGTCCGGCTCGGCGCAACAGGGTGGCCGACAGCAGCACAGCCAGCCCGGCGAGCAGGAATACTGCCAGCCAACCGCGCTCGGCGGCGACCACGCCCGCCAGCATCGGCGTCAGCGCCGCCGCGAGGTAGTTGGCGGAGTTCTGCAGCCCCATCGCCGCCGCGGCCTGGCCGGCCGGCGCGATCTCCCCGGCCAAGGTGAAGGCCAGGCCGTTCCAACACGTGGCAAGGACGGTCGCCACGACCAGCGTCGGGACCAGGACGAGAAAACTTCCTGCGGTGCCGAGGTGGTCGACGACGGCAACAGCGCCGAAGCAACCAGCCGTTGCCCAGCCGATGGTGCGCAAGGGCCGGACCCGGCTGCCGACGCGGTCCGACCACGCACCGACAGCCAGGCGGCCCGCGGCCGAGCTCAGCTGCGCGATGCCGAGTACCGCGGCGGCCGCGGTGACGGCCATGCCCTTGGCTTCGTGCAGGTACTCCACCAACAGCGTCCCCAGGGTGAACTGGGGCACCACAAGCAGACCGCTGGCCAGCGACAGGCGCCACAGTCCCCGGTGGGTGAGCACCGACCTCGTCTGGCCCCGCCCGGCAGCCCGCGGGCGTCCGCCGGGCGGCTCGCGGATCGCCACCGCCACCAGCAACGCGCTGAGTAGGCACGCCGACGCCAGGGCCCAGTACACCGCGGCCAGGCCATGGGCGGTTCCGAGACCAGGAAGCACCCCGGCCGCGACGGCGGCACCGAGGGGAGTGGAGGACTGGCGAACGCCCATGGCGACGCCTCGTCCGCGGCGCGGAAACCAGGTCAGCGCCGCACGCCCGCTCGCGGCATTGACGCTGGCCCCGAAGGCGCCGGCGAGCAGAAGAACCGTGGCCACGGCGAGGGCCGAGTGGACCATGGGCAACGCACTCAATGCTACCCCGGCGCCAAGCAGGCCGGTCACCATCACCGGGCGCTCGCCGACACGGTCGGTGAGCACACCCCACGGCAGCAGGGTGAGCAAAATGCCCGCGGAGATCCCACCGAGCAGGATGCCCACACCGGAGACGCTCAGACCGTAGGTGCTGCGCAACAGCGGCGTGACCGAAGCCAAGCCGAGGAAGATCGCTGCGGGGGAGCCCTGGGCGAGGGTGCCCGCTCCGAGGACCACCCAGCGGTAGCTGTTCGGAGCGGCGACCTCGGGCGCTACGGCGGCGGTGGGCACAAACCCACTCTGCACGAGCGTCTCGCAAAATGAGAAATCCGTCTCAAGATATGGAATGGAAGAAGAGGCCGACACGTGCCTTTGTGCGTGGTCCCGGGTAAGGCGCAAGACCACCGGGGCATAGACTGAACCTCGGACGAGTTGGCCGGGCGGCCGCGGCAATCGGAACCGTCAGGAACCGCAAGGTGTCCTGTCAGGCCTGTTGCCGAGGAAAGTCCGGACTCCACAGAGCAGGGTGGTTGTTAACGGCAACCCGGGGTGACCCGCGGGAAAGTGCCACAGAAAACAAACCGCCGGCGCTCGCGCCGGTAAGGGTGAAACGGTGCGGTAAGAGCGCACCAGCGCCTCGGGTGACCGAGGCGGCTCGGTAAACCCCACCCGGAGCAAGGTCGAAGGCCGCATCGGTTCACCGGTGCGGCTGCGCAGGTGCCAGAGGGCTGCTCGCCCGAGCCTGCGGGTGGACCGCGTGAGGGCATCGGTGACGATGCACCCAGATGGATGGTCGCCGTCCGGCGTCGCGCCTTTCGGGGCGCCTGCCGGGCACAGGATCCGGCTTACAGGCCAGCTCGTCCACCACGCCGCCGGGCGTGCGCAAGCCGCGCGCCGGCTACGTCGATGCGGTGGGCGCCGAGTGCCATCCGGGGTCGCGGCCGGTCAAGCCGAGCAGCCGGTGCAGCAGCGGCGCAGTGTCCGGCAATCGCACCGGCGGTCCGAACAGGCCGGGGCTGCCCTGCGGGTACTGGGCAGCCGTCGCCTCGGCGAACCCGTAGGCGGCGTGCAGCAGGTCCGGTTCGCAGCTGAAGTCTTGGCCGCTGGCGACGGCGATGTCCCAGCCGTGCACGACGACCTCGTCCAGTGCGACGATCCCGGCGACGTCAGCCGGCATGTCGAGCCCACCGGCCTGGGTCATCCCCTGCCACGCCGCTTCCTCGCGCCAGGCGTCGGCGAGCTTGGTCAGCCGCCGGGGGATCCGGGTACGCCAATCGGGTCCGAGGCGGGCGGCATCAGCGGAGGGCCCTTGGCTGCCCCCGTCCGGCGGCGTCTTCGTTGCGGCGGCGGTGAACGCCAACAACAGCCCGTCGACGTGATCGAGCAGATCACCGAGAGTGGCCTCGGGGCACGGAGTGGGTGCCGTCAGCTGCTCGTCGCGCACGGTGTCGACGAGGCGGGCGAGTACGGCGGTGGCTGGTTCCAGGTTGAGCATGTCCACTCCTCGGGTCGGTAGCCGTCACAGCTCAGACCTCCGTCGCGGCGGAAAGTCATCGCGGACGAACGTTCGCCCGCTCAGCTCTTCTGGTCTGCCCGTTCCTGGCGTACCCGACGGTGGGTGCGCATCAGCCGGATGGCGGTCACCAGAACCACCCCGCCGACCAGGTTGCCCAGTGCCGACCAGCCCAGCGCCCCCAGCCAGTCCAGGTAGCCGAAGTGCGACCCGGAGTGCAGGCCGGCGAACATGAACAACGAGTCGAGCACCGAGTGGAACAGCTGCCCGCCGGCCAGCAGCGAGCCGAAGAGGAAAGCCGGTATCAACTGCACCAGAAGCTCTTCGCTGGCGTGCTGCATCCGGGTCATCAAGGTCATCACCGTGCCGGCCAGCACGGCCAGCACGAAGGAGTGCAGGTTGAAGCCCAGCTCGAAGTAGTGGTCAGACACTTCCACGGCGGTCTTCTTCAGATCCGGGCGTCCGGTGACGATCAACCACGAGATCGCCTAGCCACCCACCAGGTTCATCGCCAGGGTCACCGACCACAAGCGCACCAGCTGCCAGATGCTGCGATGGCCGGAGGCGACCGTGACCACCGGAACCAGGAAGTTCTCCGTGAACAACTCGCTGCGGGCCAGCAGCAAGGCCACGAAGACGACGGAGAAGGCGATGCCGGCGAGCAAGGGATTGTGGGTGTAGTGCTGCACGACGAAGTAGGCTAACACGCCCGTGCCCACGTCGATCCCGCCGAGCAACCCCGTGCCGAGCAGCGGAAGCAGTGGCCGGGAGAGCCGTTCGTCGCCCTCGTCGACGAGGCGGTCGAAGGCCTCCGCCACGGGCGGTTCGTTGGCGGTCTGCTCGTCCCTGGGTGCTGTCACCGCGCAACCGTAGGCGCGTGCACACCAGTCGGCTCAACGACGACCGCGGTGCGCTGCGCGTGGTGCGGTCCCAAGCCGCAAGTGCCATGCTGGCGGCATGAGGGACGACGACCAGTGGTACTACTGCCTTTCCGACCATTCGGTGCGCCGCGGCAAGGAGGCGCCCGCCCTGGATCGGATGGGGCCCTACCGGGACAAGGCCGCCGCCGAGCGTGCATTGCAGACGGCGAAAGAGCGTAACGACGCCGCCGACGCCGCCGACCGCGAGTGGAACACCTGACCGACGCATGCTCGACGATCTGGGCGCTGAAGTCGTCCTGCCCTCGCCGCCGCGGCGGGTGGTCAGCCTCGTGCCCTCCATCACCGAGACGGTCGCCGATACCGGACTGCTCGTCGGTGCCACGGACTACTGCGTGCACCCGGCTGGCTTGGATGTGCGCAGGGTTGGCGGATCCAAGTACCCCTCGCTCGACGCGGTGCAGGCCTGTGCGCCCGACTTGGTGCTCGCCAATGCCGAGGAGAACCGGGAATCCGATGTGCTGGCGCTGCGCGGCGCAGGACTGACCGTGTGGACCACGGCAGCGGCGGGATCGGTGCCCGAGGCCTGCGCTGCCCTGCGCCGGATGTTCACCGCCGCACTCAGCTTGCCGGTACCGCGGTGGCTGGCCGATGCGGAACGGCTGTGGGCCGAGGTGCCGCCGACCAGGGAGCTGGCGGTGGTTCCGGTCTGGCGCAAGCCCTGGGTAGTCCTCGGCCAGGATACTTTCGCCGGCGACGTCTTGCTGCGCCTGGGCATCGGCAACGTCTTCGCCACGCACCCCGAGCGCTATCCACGCCCGCCGGTCACCGAATTGCAGGGGGCCGACTTGGTGGTGCTGCCCGACGAGCCCTACACGTTCACCGCCACCGACGGCCCGCAGTACTTCGCCCCGACACCGTGCGCCCTGGTGTCGGGCAGGCACCTGACCTGGTGGGGGCCATCATTGCTGGAGGCACGCAGCCTGCTCACCGCCGCGCTCGCCACGCGGGTTCAGGCACCCGTGACGGAAAGGTGATCCAACGATGGCTGTGTTGAGCGCTGCCCTGGTCGACGCCGCGGACGCGGGCCAGCCCGCCGCCCTGCGTCCGGTGATGACGATGTTCATCGCCGTCCTGGTGACCTTCCTGTGCACGCGCCTCGTCACCAGACACATTCGCTCGCAAGCCCAACCGGGCGGACCCTTCAACGACATCACGGTCGGAGGGGTGCACATCCATCACCAGGTGTTCGGCATCCTGCTCATGTTCGGCACCGGACTGGCATTGATCGCCGTGACACCGGAGGGTGTGGCCCTGCACGTCGTTGCCGCGCTGTTCGGCGTCGGGACCAGCCTCACCTTCGACGAATTCGCCTTGTGGCTGCACCTCGACGATGTGTACTGGAGCGCCGAGGGACGTCAATCGGTGGACGCGATGTTCTGCGTCCTGTCGATCACCGGGCTGTTGGTCGGCGGCGTCGACTTTGTGACCGGGGACGTCGGGTCGGGAAGCTGGTGGAGCTCGATCGTCGTGCTGCTCATCGGACTGGCTTTGTCGATCATCTGTGTGCTCAAGGGCAAGGTGGTCACCGGAGTGATCGGTCTGTTCCTGCAGCCGGTGGCGCTCATCGGCGCCATCCGACTCGCGAAGCCGCCGTCCTGGTGGGGCCGGAGAAGGTACCCCACCAGGACGCGGCGTCTTGCTCGCGCGCAGCGCCGGTTCGGCGCCGCCTACCAGGCACGGTGGAATCGTGCCAGGGACTTCGTCGGCGGCGCCCCTGACCGCTTAGCTCAGTGGTCAGGCAGCCGCCCGCAGCTGGAACTTTTTCTCCGAGGCCGTCTCCGGCGCGTCGTCGGCCGTGGCCTTCAGGAAGCGGTTGGGCAACGACAGCTTCCAGATGGTGCGCAGCGTCTGCGAGTACTGGTGCGCCAGTGGCGTTCGCGGTGATGGTGGAGACGAGGTTCGG
>JAABVA010004341.1_pt1 | contig 13165 bp, 19 predicted proteins | sample 5560331 | NCBI WGS metagenome assembly JAABVA01 (sample SAMN12812661, study PRJNA571458) | rock metagenome | isolation source: Antarctica rocks | place: Antarctica: Victoria Land, Mt New Zealand sud | collected 2016-01-07
ATAGTTTAAACTCATAATCTTAAGCTTATGCAGATAAGGCAGTCAATACATATTTAACATCATTATGTTAACTTGAGCTCATAACCTGTTAAAAGATGGCACTACACTAATAGCATAGCTATTGTGAGTTATATATCTAACAAAATGAAAGACAGACAAGACAGAACTTAATGTTTTTTTAATAAATAAATAATAGTTAATAAATTTATTCATTTATTCATTTTAAGATTAGCTGTAACATTAATTAAGTCATAATCTTTACTTATTATAATTCTTATCATTGATGTATCTCTTCTACAAGTCATAATATAAAAATTACTTAATAGCTTCACTTAACTAGATGTATGTCTGAATAAATAAATAAAGATAATGATCAAAATACAAAGTTATATTATTGAAGTAAAGAATTACATCATTATTTTAAAAGAAAAACTAAGCATTATTGAGAATTATGCAGTGAGAATTCAGAACATTCTTGCAGAGATGATTAATATATTAGACTTCATTATTAAATATTTAAGAAAGAATGACAGAACAGCAAATGTAGATGTGATTGAAACAGTAAAAGATGAATAAATAATGCTAAATGTAAAGAATGAAAGAATCTTGATGAAGTGTAAGAACAAGAATGAACAGATAAAGTAATGTTAGAGATCAATGTCTTTTTTGCAATCAGCAACTTGTTATAATGCTGATGTCTTTCTTTCTCTCACTACACTAATTTGTCATTATGGCCTTTCATCTTTCTTTTCATTTAGGCATTTGTTCTTGCTTTATTTGTCATTATGGGAAATTGCTTCTGCCTGCCTGCCCTTATGATGTAATAGTCAGACGACTATATAGCTGAGGCTTCTCACCCACTTAGCAAGACAGCTTTTTACCTCTTGACTTTACCTGACGGTAACAGCCTTACCGCCATCCTGCTTCACCTATTTTGTTGAATTGAATGAGGCACACGGGCCAAATGACGCTGCAGCACTAGATAACAACAAGGCTGAAATTGAATGCGTCTGGTGTTCCTCAACCTCTGAAAGTGCGTTGGTACGATTTCAACCCCTTGCATGAGGCGCGGGCATAACAATCATTCAATCCAACTGCTACTATTGTCGGCAGTTTGCAAAAGACCTCTACTATCCAAGGTACGTCGGAAGTTTTCTTGAGCCGGGCAACTGCCGCATTGAGGTATCCATACTGAAGGGTGAACTGCATGTTCGTTAAAGAGAGAAGGCTCAGCCGTGAACCGCAAATGGTCTTATCCCGCGAAGGGTGATAAGTCAACGGGCGTCCCGGTGCGGTTGCAAATAGGGAGAGTCGATGCGGGGCCCCTCGCCAAGGATCGACCGAGAAATCCGATTTAACCTGCGCGACGATGTGGACGACTTCACGCTGACCTCGAAAGGAACCGTCGGAAGATGTTAGAAACGGAGCCGGCAAACGGACTACAAACGCCCGGGCTGCACAACTCGGAATATTTGAGGTGACCGAACCTGGACCCGAAGATAAAGATGTCGATCATCACACAAGGCGAGCTAGCGGTGCATCAGCCACCAACTTTGGAGTGTGTTGGATGCAGAACGGCCCCTCGGTGCTCTCTGCTCTCGGTGCCTTTTCACTGGAGCCACGCCGTACCGAAGTCAAGAAATGGTACCACTGACGCTCACGATATATCTGGCAGAGAAGTGATGGGGAGGAGCCATATTTCACACTACTATTCTCCACCCATGCTGTCTGCACCGAACGCGCCCCAACCACCCATAACTCTATCATCAACCTCTGGCCTGGCTCAGGCAGCTACGCGCCTCAAGGACCGGTATGACTCGGGCCTCGAAGCTTGCGCTCCACACAATGCAGGCAAGAGTGAGTGGCAAACCAGCGATGGTTGTCTCCTCCCTTATCGAGTGCCTTTCAGGACGCCGCGGTGAGGGAAAGGCGCAGCTGGCCGTTGGTATGGCGCGAGAGCGAAGCCATCGTACACGCATGATTTCAACATCAACCCATCATGGTGTGCAAAATAGCAAGCAAGGACGACCCAGAGACCCATAGTCACGGGGAGCCTAACATGTCAGTCAACCCAAGATCAGATCACTCCTGGACTGCCGGTACACATCACCTCGGAAAGTGACGATGCACCGCATTGTGCCATTTCATTATAGCATCACACGTACGTATCAGATTGCCCGTCAGTTTTACTACGGCGTCAACTTGATGACCTACAGCGGTGATATCAAGTCGACATCTCCCATGCTGGAGGCTCAGCCGCAACCACGGATCCTGGGGCTAGCCTCACTTCAAATCCAGGCGCGCACAAGTCCGGCGATCACTGCGCCACCATGGCACCGTCATGGTATTCTCAGCCGTTCGCGAAGAAACCCAAGCGAGTCGTCATCGACCCGGGGAGGCGATTGGGACGACCGAAGACACTGGAGGACATAACAGGTATCGGGCAAATCACCCAAATGTGGGTCTCACCTCCACTGGGGAGTTTAACACGTGGTGCCAGAGCCTGTAGGGCTTCGATGATTCCTATCTGAAGGCATGCAAGAGATTGCCTGTGATCAAGTCAAACTGTGCCTGACCACACCCAGGCGTCCCCTTGAGTTTAGAAGCTGCGAGCGGAGCGCAGGCAGATAACAACCCGACCAAGCTAGAACTTTATTCGATGCTGCAACCCGGCGCTGTGCCGGTTCATGTGCCTGGCATTGTCTATGTCTCCACCATGCTAGAGATAAGTGGGTTACTTTGAACAAGCCCGGCGGGGGCACACCCTTTGACAAATGGGGCTGATCCAGAGACTTTCAGCCTTGCCGGAAACCTGTCTTAGACCTCCCTTGTGGTCTTTTGCCGCGCCACCCGCCAAGTGCTGGACCATTTCATGCTGTCCTCCGTCCGCAAGACCTTGGTCTCCGCTGCCGCGACTCTGTTGAAGTTGAAGGCGTCCTTTGGTCGGCTCTACCACGGAGCTCATTAACCTCTTTTCAGTCCAGTCGAACACGTTGTCGTACTCGAATCCCTTAGATCTGAACAAGCGGCGGAAGAGCTTGCGAAGATATCCGTAGTCGGGCTTGTGTTCAAAACCTACTGATTGGGTGTAATCGATGTACGTCGCGAAATGATCAGTGAGGAGGCCTTCACAGAACTCTTCACCCGATCGGGCCATCTTCTTCACCTTGACCAGCTCAGTCTTCTCCTTATCTGTGGCAGTCTTCAGACCCTGCCATAACAGCAAGCTACGAGCAAAACATAGGACCATATACCCGAGAGACTCCAAGTCATCTCCCCAAGATTGCTCTTTTCTAATACTTGCATAGCGTCTAGTGCCTCCCAAGGGAAGATTTCCTAGACCTTTGTACCACTCAGCATCGGCGAACTCCTTAGCAAGACCGAAATCGACAATATATAGCACGTTTTCCTTGCCTGCCGACACCCATTAGAAAATTGTCTGGCTTGATGTCGCGATGGAGAAAAACCCTTGGAGTGGATGTATTGAAGTCGGGAAATAGCCTGGTGAGCAGTCAGAAGGATAGATTTGAGCGAAAACTTCCGCCCGCAGTAGTTGAAGAGATCTTCGAGTGACGGACCGAGCAGGTCGTGGACTAGTGCATAGAAGTTGAGCTCCTATCTTAAGTAATGATATTCGGTCAGAAATCCGCTGAGCCAAGGTTGGGCGTTATGCTGCACGAGCAGAGAGCACGGTGGAATGGAAGGCCAGATATTGTGATTCAAGGCTGTGCACAGGCGAAGCGAGACGAAAATAACCTTGAAATCAGTATAAGGCTACTACTAAGGCGAGAATTGCGGAATGTTTTGATAAAAGCGCGCCTTGTATGTGAGGCTGACACGATCGTATTGAGGAAGAATTGTGCCTTACCCTTAGTCCTGCCATCGGGATAGGTAGTAGGACAATTATACCTCTGAAACCACTAGTGTATTTCCTTTCGCGGATGCTTTCGAATACAATAAGGACGATGGTTTGTTCCGAGAGTATGTGATCTTGCTTGACGGTCTCGAGACAGTTTGGATATCTCCTGCTGAGTCCTCCCATCTTCTCCTAGCTCGTAGAATGTGAGAGAGGGTGTGTTTCGTGTTTGGGATCGAGTGACACTTTATGCGTTAGCTAGAACGTGAAATAGCCTGGAGTTGCTCTTACTGTTTGAAACCTTTTCGACTAGCGCATGCGTTCTGCCGTGATCTGGTCTGAAGAATCGGAGGTGGATGAGAAGGTGGGGATGAAGGTGGGGATGAAGGTCGAGGCTGGTGGGGCGGGCTGTTGTGCGGCGGTTGGGTTGCGGACTGAGGCTGGCTATGCTTGATCTGGTACTGTTTCCAGGTCTCGTAATCCTCGAAACCGAATTCTCTGAGATTGAACCGTCCTCGCAGGCGGATCAGTGAGCACTCCTTCTTCCATGCCTTTATCGAAAGATCAAGGCCCCTACGTTGGCGGTCTGGCGAATGGGGGGGGGATAACGGTGTATCTTCACCAAATGAGTCATCGGACGTCTCCCATTCAAATTCAACATGGAGCTCTAAGTAACGATCTTCTTCTTTCTTCTGCTCTCGGTCTGCTTGCCGCCCTTCACGCCGTCGATCAGCCTCTTCTTGGGTAATTAAACCCTGCCGGACAGAAGTCATGTTGATTAGTCGTGAGCGTTCATCGTAGAAGTCAAGGTCGGCATCGGTCAGTCGTGCACGATATGCGAATGGATCGGAGAACATTGCCGGAGTATACGGAGCATCACGCAGCCACGTATTCGCCATTGCTTTGAGAGTAGGAATGATGGGTAAGATAGTCTCTCTTGTTCAGCGTTTGACGGCGCCGAGGAAAATACAGCACTACGGTAGGCTTGGCACTACATACATCACATGATGTTATTGGAACTGCCCCTCAGTCTTCTTATCCTTTGTACCTTAAGACTCTTCGCGACCACAACAACAGGGCCATCAATCATGGCGACCGAGTATTCAGGCGACTTTGCTCGAGTTCTGCCAGTTAATCAACTGGCGAAGCGATTGTTCTCGAGATGTTACATGTATGCTCAGGATGCGGATCCTTTTCATCTGAATTTCATGGTCCCTTTGCCTCATGGGCAGCCTGTCGCCAATGATGAACCATTTGAAAGCTCGACCGATTACGACTCCCACTATAGCGATGATGTCGATATCGATGAGACCCTACAATGGGGGTCTTTTATACTCTCATTTGAGGAAAGCCGCTGGCCCGAGTTTCCCCATCTGGGTTGGAGATTTGGCCACGGGAGTGCAAAATTTCCAACCGCGGCGTGGATATACTCCTAGCAAAGCCGAGAGACATCGCTAGTAAATCGCTCGCAAGCTACCACTTCAGATTGAGGATCAGCGAGCATTCAGGGCTTCTCATGCTCTCTCCAGGCGCGACGAAACGACCGCCTCTAGAAACCAACATCGGGGGCAATTGGGAATCTCTTGAGCCAGAGCAAGAAACATTAGTATACCAAAGCTCCACAATACTTCGAGTTGGTCGTTGCCAGTTCGAACTTCAGTATACAATCGGCGAGACTTATCGAGAGGCCTTTCTCGCCCAGAGAAATACCTTTATTAGCAGGAAACTTAATCCTTCAAGCAATATCTACGAATATTCTACCTATGTTCCAGGCGAGAATATCACAGTACGTGGAAGATACCTACAATTGGCCACACGTGGGCACGGGACCTTTGGATGGATATCTCAAGGCTTTGATACTCGCACTGGCCAATTGATAGCGATCAAAGAGCTTCGTATCGAGAAAAAGAAAGACTGGCGAGTAATAAGAGATGAGATAGAGATGGGGAGACGCTTTCAGGTAAGGCCATTGTCAAATTAGAGAGGCACATATTAAGATAATGACAGGCAGAAAAGGGTCTTCTGTCCCTTCACGACTTCTTTTGCGAACATGGGAAGATTGATGCCTGTAGCATTCCTGAGAAGTATTACTTCAGCCTTCCTTACGCAATCTCAGATCTCTCAACGGGTTTCTGGGCCAATAACAACAAAACCCACGCTGAAAATCTCCCTTTGCTTGAAGAGCCATTGCGGGGGCTGAGCGCATTGCACGAGATGAGGGTTATGCATAGGGATATCAGGCCCCAGAATATGCTTCTGCTTTCAGAAAACCCGCCGCGAGCTGCAATCTGCGACTATGGTAAGGCTATTGAGGCAGAGGTATCGAGAGACACCCGCATAGGTCCGATACACACTTTGGCCCCAGAGGTATGGACAGCGGCAGAGAGTGGCTATACGCGGAGCATCGATGTATGGGCCTTCAATTACACGCGGATATTCTTGGCTATCGCCCCGGCGCCCCATATCCACGCATTTCGCTTGATCGTCATAGAGAAATTCTCGACAAGCTTCGAACACACGCTGAACGGGTACCTGAAGATGAAGGCGTAGTTGACTTGGCGATACGCATGTTGGCCTGGAATCCAAGCCAACGATTGACAGCTGCGGAGGCTCTCGAACACAGATGTTGGGCTCCTATCAGGACTCCGTAATCTGGACCTAGAATTGGTCAATGAATATATGGTCAAGCAGGAAACTCCGAAACCATGGTGTGTTCTCCACAGTAAGGCACAGTAAATTCGAAGACAGCTGGAGGTCATTCTTGATATTCATACGATGACGCATGATTTACGCTAAGCTCACAATAACCACTTCTTTCGGCTTTTTTAGATGCGTCAGGACGTTCCGAACTGCCGTGACCAACCTCTTTCGCAAGTCTTTATCCGGCTGGCCTCAAAGTAGGAGGAGCCGATTCAACATTCGTTTTACCTTCTCTAAGAGCAAGGATGCATCATACTACGGTCGAAGCCGTCTAACGATGTTGTTGAATGCGAACATTGATCGTCGAAGCAGTATTGAACCCAAGGATACGATGAGTGCTGAACCGTATGCGCCAGCCTCCAAGAGCGTGGGCGACACCTTGAACGCCAACATTTGCATTATACTTTATACTGGGAAATTAGCTACGTCTTACAAGCTCCACTTTGCTGACTAGCAGTGCGTCGGAGGCAGAGGTCACCTGCCGTTGGCAATGGCGCATAAGGACGAGGCCGGAACTCGCTCCCATGCACCTGACCGATACGCCAGCCTAGCTACGCTTTCGGGTTGTCCGTACAGTACTGTAGAACGGCGTCAATACGGGCCTTGGTGGCTGGCCGAGTCATGGCGGAATCTCATTTTCAGCTTTGCCACCGACGTAGACGCCAACGCGCGCGGCAAATGCCATCGAGGCGGCCGATCTCGACCGCGGCTTCTTGCGAACGTGGTGCCAGGAGGAACTCGCCACCTCTCGTCAGAACCACCCCAAAAGCAAGACGTCTACGAGAGGAGCCGTGCACTACGTGTACAGACCATGTGCCAAGCATGCTGGCAGACGTGATGCAAGACATGGCGCGCTCAGCTCGGCGGTCCAGGCTGAAGCCATTGGGCGCCTGCCGCCACTCACGCTGCAGTACATTACAATGTCTGTTAGAAATCGACCTGAAGTGTCCCAGAAGCTCTTCCTACTCTGCAGGGCTATGTGATCCGTGTAGGCTTAAGGATTATGCATCGAGAAGTCCTTCTCGGACGTACCACAGGATCTCTAGTCCCTGATCAGTCATTATTGCTCATGGCCTGGTCCGACAAAATGATAATCATCTTTCAGGCACAGTGGTCTTGAGCTTTATAATCTTCTGGCGGTGCCGAGAGCGAAATAGCAATCATGGCTCCATCAAGCGATGACGTGTACGCCTCGAAAAGGCCCTAACGAACACAATTCAACGACTAGTGGCCCAAATCTGTACACCAGCACCTTGATTGAGCTCGTTGCACAATAGCCAAGCGAGGATACGCAGGCAGTCGCAACCCTCAGCTCAGCCACAATTGGGGGTACAGTCTGGTGCTGACATTGTCTGTCAAATGTAATCTCAATTGCTCAGAAGATTTTCACACTGCAATCATAGCTGGTCTGTATCTTAGCTCTGTTATCTTCCAAGGCATACCCTTCTGAAAAACAAGAATGAGCTATCTCATTACTCTGTCCATTTTTTTGATGAGCTGCTTAATCAAGATAGCTACCTCCCAGGGCTTGCTGGCTGATGAGTGCTCCATGTCATGCATTCACATCCACCACTGTTCACTCCATGTTACTCCGCTCTAGGAATCGGTCTGGCAAGGTCGCTGGGAAGGTTGGATCCTGCGTGGTACGCCGGTATGCCAACCAGCCTTTGTACTTCCCTTCACAGCCGCCTTCAGCCCACGCGCCCAGTGGAGCAGGTGTTGTGAACACCGCTGTTGCATGTGGCATCATTGTGGTCTTCAGCTCTTGCATGTGCTCCGGCTCTAGATTTCAAATGCCGTTGTACAGCGTGTTGGTTGTCACTGCAGGGCGAGGCGTAGTGTAAAGGATTAATTCATTGACTAAACCTTCCGCGAGGAAGAGAACTTGAAGCTATCACGAATGTTGAGACTATGAAGCTCGCAGCGCCTGACTCATCAGCCACGTGTTGTTGGTCACGTGCTCTCAGGTAACCCCTGTGACATTATATCCCCCTTTCCTAGCCTGAGCTCCGCGAGGGCGAGGCTTCGGCGGATAGAGTCTACAGAAGGCGTCGGAGGCCTCTGTGGCATTTGTGAGGAAGAAGGCAGGTTCCCATGTAGGAGCGTCTAGCCACACACCGTACCGACCTACCCACCGACTACGGGACCGTTCGATATCTCCAAGAGGAGCCGTTTTCTGTTAATAATGAGCAGCAATTTCAAGGTCATGAAGTTTTCATAGCTAGTTAGAAACCCAGCCTCGCTGTGCCCTAGCGGCGACATGTAAGGTATAGGGGGCTCCAGTCACCGTTCCTACAGTACCTATCTACCTAGATAAGTGATCCATATCGACTGTTCTACTGCATCATCTCCCCCAACTCCTCTGACAAGTCTCATCCATCTCTCCTCTCTGCTTTCTCTTGAGGTCTCACACTATCGCCCGGAATTGAACAATGGCATCATCTACCACTCCCCGAAAGGTCCGTGTCGCCGTCACTCAGGCCGAGCCTGCCTGGCTGGATCTCGCTGCGTCGGTGAAGAAGACGTGCGGGTTGATCGATGAGGCGGCCTCCAATGGGGCCGAACTGGTCGCGTTCCCCGAGTGTTTTATACCGGGCTACCCGACCTACATATGGTGCGTTCCTGCTTTCCTCATCTGGTTGTGGAAAACCCGAGGAGGGATGGTAATTGCCACCAAAAAGGCGTTCAAAGTGGAGTCCCAAATCCAGTTGGAGTTTCCATCATTGACGGTTCCAATTGAATGATAGGTCGCGCCCCGTCGATTTCGAACTCACGAACCGCTACATCATGAACTCGCTCCGGCGCGACTCTCCCGAAATGGACACCATCCGCTCGTGCGCGGCGCGCAACAAGATCACCGTGTCCCTCGGCTTCTCTGAGAATGACAACAACTCGCTGTATATCGCGGCGTGCACCATCAGTCCGGACGGCGCCATTCAGATGATGCGGCGGAAGATGAAGCCGACGCACATGGAGCGGACCATTTTCGGGGACGCCTCCGGGTCGAGTCTCGCCAACGTCGTCGACACGCCCGTCGGGCGCATCGGAACCTTGTCCTGCTGGGAACACGTCCAGCCGCTGCTGAAGTATCACACCCTGCACCAGCATGAGGAGATTCACGTCGCGGCGTGGCCACCCATATTCCCGCACCAAGACGGGCCGGGCCTCTGGTCCATGTCGAGGGAGGGTAGGTCGACTCTCGCTCCCCGCTCTGAGCCATTTATTGTGCACCTGCTAAATGACCGGTGGCGTTCCCAGGGTGTCGAGCCCTCTCCCAAGTGTTCGCCGTCGAATCCCAGACTTTCGTCCTGCACTCCACAAGCGTGCAATCGCAAAAAGCAATCGATCTTTTAGGTACAGCTGGAAACCCGCTGTTCGGTACCCCCGGAGGCGGAAGCAGTGCCATCTTCGGGCCCGACGGCCGCAAGCTCTCCAAAGACATGGACCAGACGAAAGAAGGCATCATCTACGCCGAGCTGGACTTTAACGCCATCCTCACCAACAAAGGTTTCGTTGATTGCGTCGGACATTACAGTCGGCCCGATCTGCTATGGTTGGGCGTCGACGGCCAGGAGAAGAAACATTTGGTTGTTGGCGCGGAGAGGCAGAAGTAGGTGTAAGGGAAGAGGAGAGGATGGACCCTGAGTGACTCTTAGGGACTGCGGTCATCTAATTTTGGGTATTGCACTCCCTTGGGTTCACCCTGGTCTAGAAGAGGATGCTCATGGTATTGTACAAGTTTTTCCGGTAATCAGCTGGACGCCGACTTCTTACTCCGCAAGGATTGTATATAATAATCAATCAATATATATATATATAGACCTGGGGAAGAGTCGAGTGAGCTGCCTCTGCATAGTTCTGACGTTTATAGCAAGCATTCTTCTTGCTCCCAAGGCTCGGTGACTGAATAGGCTGCCGATATCTTGTAGTCTTGTACTATGAAGCTGTTTTCTAGTGACTCGGCGAATTATGGGTTGGAAGCATGGTGTTTCCACACATAACAACTGATCCCTACCAGATATATGTACTCATGCAGCCAACGAGTCAGAGTACTTATATTGATCAACGTAGCTCTGAGTTGAAGGTACTCCAGTGATTGGACGCTTAATTTATATCAGGCTAGGTACGGAGTATGGTGAGCTTATTTGATTGTGCCGTGTAACACCTGTATATCACTTATGGTCCGCCCGATCACTAAAAGGAAAGCTACATAGAATAGCCAAGACTTCAAGCACAGTATGAGGGAGTTTATATATGTACATATATGTTGTGAACACCTATCGTGAGCCAACAAACCGACACAAATGTACAATAGTCGCGATCCGAACATTCAAGAATACAACAAGCCGGCTTTTCCAAAGATGCCACTTCGATGAGAGGAGGTCACAAACTTGTGGCCACCATCGCCGGTGCCAGGACTGTGAGGACCACTTGGCCTTGTTCATCCGAGCCCAGGTGGCGTTGGCCAATCAGAATAGGTCAACTGTTCACCTGCCCACCTGAACCGAGTACTGCGGCTGTCTCGGCGAGTTTCCGCTCCTCAAGTTACTGGGCAACACATTGTGCGACTGCATGGCGCCCTCGGAATTCGAGACTTGGTACGTTTCTGCGTCTGGATGACCAAGCTGGGCGTGGGCAAGCTGACATCCGACTCGACGATGTGCTCCGTGCTGTCCGACGCCGTCACCGAGGACGCTTCCTTGCCAAGGTACGCCTTGCCTTTGCCGTGACGGCGGTAACCGCCGTCTGAATACTCATTACCGTCAGTCAGCTCGACCGGTGTTGATTGATAGATTTGATTTGATCCAGCGGTGTCGCTTCTTCTCTTATACCAAAGCTTTCTGAGTTGTGGGCCGATGATCATAGAATTGGTCACACAAAAGGCAATGAAGGTCTCGCGACATGACCAGATTGCAGGTAGTGTGGGGTCGACAGCCTTGCGGAGATATTAGCGGAGTGCTCATCGGTGTGCGTTGTGCGATCTGGGTTAGGTGTACCGTGAAGTAAAACACCACTCGAAGGGTTGCGGCAACCATGACAAAGACTCCGGCCGAGAACATGAGACAAACGACGATTTTGCGCGTCAGGGTAATCCTTGCTCGAATGATGATCTGTACATGATTAGTTTTGGGAAGCTGGGGCAGGCTGATCGAGTCCATCTCACCGGTATAGGCACAAGCATCAGAAGGATGTCCGAAGAAATATTGAGCACCAAGCCAAGAATAAAGGGCGTTCCATCCTCCCAGGTGCATTGCTCTGTAGATGGGGGCTTAACTTGGAAAGTTGCAGAATGAAAATGGATCAAACTGGTCGATCTTACTGCCTGGATTCGGATTCACTTGCCAGTAGGCGTGAAATGGTCGACAGTTGAACAACAGAAACAGGCTGATTGCGGCCCACGTCGCCAATACATAGCCCATTGCAATCTTGACGAATCGTTGCTGAGACAGACCTTCGGTGATGCGAAGGAAGAAGAAGCCCACACACAATTTCAATATCCACACCGTTCCAGCGTAGCACAACCAGCCAGTTATAAAACACTTGGACCCAAGTACTCTCGCCGCCAATGCTTTGCCGCTGACGTTTTGCCGCTGCATATCCGTCATGCCGGCATTGGTCCCTTTGGTGACGAGGATGATGACATAGGCCATGGGTATCTCGATGGTGTAAAGGGCCTGTCAGAGTGTGAGCGTTCAATTGCAGACGCATCGAGGAGCCATTCTCGGAGGCTTCTCATCTTCCGGGCATTGAACTGACCCAGGCCAAGGCAACCAGATAATCGTCCGGCTTCAAGCCCCGGAATCCCAATGCGCGCAACTGGAGACACAGGCGGGTCAGGACGATGGCTGAACCGATGGAGTATTCGGTCCATAACTCTATCAGAAAAGAACCCGAAGCCATGTTGGGTGAACAGAAGTCAGGGCGAGGTGAGGATGCTCGTTGAGTCTGCTAGGAACTGCGACTGAACTGGTAGTCGGGGTTATGGTCAAGAAAGGGCAAGCTATTTCTTCAATATATTCTCATTGACTTCGGTCAGACTTCCCGGTCGTTGTGATCCTTGGCCTGCTAAAATCGCCCTGACACCGTTCTCGCCATGACAGGCATGGATGGGCATGGAAATGAGCAGGCCTAGTCTCCTAGCCCTGCTCCTCTGCTACAGTACCTCATGGGATATAAGGTAACCGTTAATGGTGTGCAACAGGCGAGGGCCCAACTTTAGTGCCGATGACCTCTTCAAACCTCCCCTTTCCGAAACAACGATGTGGGCGAGTGAGAACAGTAATTCGTACTATGAGTACCGTAATGAGAAGCGTGAAGTTACCCAACTCCACCTCGGAAGCCAACCTCGGTAGCTTTTTGCCATCAAGCTCGCTCGGGCCTGGTCTTGAGGAGTTAGCCTCATTATGAATGATATTAGAGCTAACCTAGAATCAAGCCGTTGAGGATGCTAACGTCAACTTACCCAGGTAGGTGGGAACTTATACCTGAGCGTGCACCTAAAGAGAAAAGAGAAAGAACTTACCTAAGGTAACTAAGTGGTAAAAGGGAATAAGATCTCGGGTAATGGAAAACTTTTCAGGAGGTTGGCACTATGCCTAATCAAGGTAA
>JAABVA010004345.1_pt1 | contig 13159 bp, 18 predicted proteins | sample 5560331 | NCBI WGS metagenome assembly JAABVA01 (sample SAMN12812661, study PRJNA571458) | rock metagenome | isolation source: Antarctica rocks | place: Antarctica: Victoria Land, Mt New Zealand sud | collected 2016-01-07
CAACAACGGTGAAGCTAACCCTTATAGGACGCCCCGGCACGGTGGTCGAGCGCGGCGACGTCGTGCTCGTGGCGCTGCGCAGCGAGAAAGCGCCGTCGTTCCCGAAGGGCGTGCCCGCGCCGGAATCACCCCAGACTGACTACATGGTGCTCATCGGTATGAAACAGTGGCGCAAGGTAGCCGAGGCCCTGGCCGCGGACCCGGCCGATAAGGTCATCATCGAGGGCTACCCGACCGTGCGCCCCGATTTCGTGGGCATCACGGTCCACGCGACGAGCGCGACGACGACGGGCATTCAGGCTGCGAAGAGAGCAGCGCCCGCAGGGGCCACCGGGTAGAACGGCAGCCAGCGCGCTTACAGGGCGCGTAGGGCAACCAGACGCCCCGATAGCACGGGATGCCCTACCTGCGCGCGATTGTCGGCGTTCGCTCGCGCGCGTCGGCGTGTCAGGCGGTGTGGTATGCTGTGCCCACACAGCCCATCGTGACTCATGGCCGTGGAGGCGTGACCGATGGAAACGGTAGCCCCGACGCTCGGGATGGTTGCCCTGATCCTGGGAGCGTGGATCGTGCTCTCTCTACCGCTCGGCTTTGTTGTCGGCCACTTGATGCGCAGGGGGCCATCATAAGGACTGGCCATGGACACGGCGCTGCTGCCCCAACTGACCGTGTACGGCGCCCTGATGGTCGCCGCAGCGATCCTCGGCTTTTGGCCCGAACTTGTGCGGTTCAGACAGTCTGTGCATGACCATACGGCGTTGGATAAGGTCCGGCATGCCGTGCCGCATAGGCACCGCCCCTCCGGTGGGAAGTCGTAGCATCGCGCAGGCCCGTTGGCAGCCAGGAGTTGCCCTATGGCGATTATGTGCGGCGACCTCGACCGGCGCGGTATTGGCGTTGGGGCCGTCTACACACTCGCCGCGGGGGTGTGACGCGCCCAACCACACGGACAATGGGCCAAGCCGAAAGGCGGGGATGATGTCCCTGGCAACCGCGATCAAGCAGGTGATAGAGGTGCGCGGGTTCACATCAGGCGAGGTGACCCGACGGCTGGGGAAGGGGCGCGACTACACGACGTTCTTCCGCCTGCTCAACGGGCGAACGACGGACCCGCGCCTGATTACGCTGGTGCGACTGTGTGTGGCATTGGAGACCAACCCCTCGGAGTTGCTGGAACTGGCGGGGGTGTGGTCCCCGAACACGCCGGGACAGACGACGCCCGACGACCTGCGCCTGCGCGTGGCGTTCGCGCAGGTGCGCGCGTTGCCCATAGCCATGCAGCAGCGGGCAGTCCCCTTGGTCGAGGCGCTGGCAACAGGATGGCTGACGGACGAGGACGACGAGGAGGAGGGTCTGGACGCGGACGCAGGCCCCGCGGAGAGACCCGCTGCCGCCGGCGAGGCGTAGGCGCGGGAGCGGTGTCGCCTCGACGAGGCTCTTCCCCGGCCCCGTCAAGGGGGCATTGATAGACAGCGATGGGCGGTAGGGTGTAGCGTAAGGGCAGCACCACGGGGGCGCGATGGCATAGACGGCTCTCGTAGACGAAAGGTAGGCTCGCCATGGCAGAAGATCCCACCCCTCCACAGACAGGCGCCGGATCGAGCACGGTCGATGACGTGCTGAATCGGCGCATCGGCATCGAGGAGCAGCCGGCCGGCGGCCGCGTCGATGAGGCGCAGCGTGAAGCACAAGCGGGGCCGGGCGACGACGACACGCAGGCAGGGCGGCACGAGAGTGCCACGAACGGTCGCCCCTCGGAGGAATAGGGCAATCACGGGGCGGTGAGGTCGAAAGGGACACCCGCGCCGTGTGCGGGTGTGACCGTCAGCGCGATGGAGTGCCCTCCAGGTTTACGCCTCTTCGCCCACGAGGCGGCGCGCGTCATCGTTCGCATTCTCAGTCCCGATGTCGTTATTGACGGCGCCGAGGAGGCTGCCCTCATCGACGGTTTCGTCGTCCCCGGCCTCATCGTGCGTCTCGGTCTTCGTGGTGTTCTCGGTCTGGGTCTCAGTCTTCATCTTGGTCGGGTCGAAAGCGTCATCGGTCATGGTGTGCGGCCCTTCTACCTCTCATCCAGTCGTGCATGGGCACGGTGAGGTGGTGAGAGTGTAGCATAATCAGTGCGGGGGAGGATAAAGGCGTGCAGTGCCGGGGCCGATACAGCAGATAGGGGACGGCGGTAGCGTAAAGGTCCTCCACCGGGCTATACCACCCAGGCCGGCTGAGGGGGGCTATCCTGGCTACTTATTGTATCCGTGCGACAAATTGCGCAATTTGTCGCACGGATACAATAAGTAGCCAGGACAAGATCAGCAGGCCGTCGCGCCGGCGCGTGACGGCGGTGGCTAGCCACAGGCGACGGCCCACGTCGCGCGCGAGCGCCGCCCACACCGCGCCCCCGCGCACGCGCCCCCGGATCTCGTCGGCCTGCACCGGCCGCACCCCCACCCCGCCCACCAGCTGGTCGTGCAGCAGGGCGGCGTGCGCCCCCGTTTTGTGCAGCCAGGCCCGCACCGTGCGCTCGTCCAGCCCGAACGCAGCCACGATCGCGGGGATGGGGCAGCCGTGCAGCAGCAGCGTGAGCACGAGCGTCATGGTCGCCTCCGAGTGATGCAGCCGATAGAGCGGCGTGTGCGTCGTCGCCGCGCACGTGCGCCGACAGGTGCGGCAGCGGTAGCGCGCCTCGGCGCGGGCGTGGATGCGCACGTTGCCCGCGCCGACCCTCCCCTTGTCGGGGCAGGCCAGATGGGGGCATGATAGGGAGGACGGCTCCATGTGACAGCTCCTGACGCCCGTGGGAGCCAGCCACGAGCCTCCTTAGCCTGCCACATGTGACCCGTCACCGCCACCACCGCCCATTCCACGGTTCACGGTAGCTGTACCGAGAGCACAGACACGCGTAGGAACACACCGTTTCGGCTCTCTCACAGGCCGTCGGCTCGGCCATCGATACACCCCACATATGTACCGGAAGTCATGGCTGGGTATGCGCCGCGGCCAACTTTACGCATGAACTCATCCCGCCTGAGCGTGGTTTCGGGTGGCATAGAGTCTCCATCGTATGTGGCTGCCATTGCTGAACCTCCTCATCTGTGATACTCAAAGCGGTATTGGGCGTCGCTCATCAGATAAAATCACAATTGAGCGCGCTTGTCAAGCAATCGTGATCATTCGTGACGAACAGAATGCAGCAACTGGAGTATGCAGAGGTATTACCACTTTCCTGGACCTCTAAATGAAAGGGAACTATGGGTGGGGATCAGGTGAACCGTGATTGTGCTATATACTCTCTACCCTGCTCGTCGCGTTTGTACGCCCGCGTCCGAATCGTTCGAGTCGAAACGGCGCTAGGAGCGCGGTGTCCGGCTTACCGTCGATGAGCCCGAAGACGGCTTCGCCCGTCGCTGGGCCGAGCGTGACACCCAGCATGGCATGCCCCGTCGCGACGACCACATTAGCCAGCCCTGGAGCGTATCCTATCATGGGTAGGCCGTCTGGCGTCATGGGACGTAGCCCCGCCCACTCTTCCTCGATCGTATCCATTCGCCAGTCCCGCAGGTAGCGCGCGGGCGTCGCCTTGAGCGCGACAAGACGCTGAGGCATCACGCGCGCGTCGAGTCCGCGCAGATCTATCATGCCCAGAACGCGTAACGCACTGTTGTACGGAGCGAGGCCTACGTGAGCCTCGGCGAAGTATATGGGCCTCTGTGGAGATCCTGCCGGCGCAGTCATCGTCACGCTGTAGCCCTTCCCTGCTTCCAGTGGTATATGGATCCCGAGTAGCGCGCCCAGTTGGCCGCTCCATACACCTGCGGCCAGGACGACGTGGGACGCCGTCATTCGTCCCTTGGTTGTGCGTATCGCGCTCACACGACCGTCGCGGCAATCGAAGCCGCGCACCGTCGCACCGCTGCATACAGGCACGCCAGGGCGGCAAGACGCCGTTCCAAACCTGAGATCAAGGTCTCAGGGCGGACATGACGTTCACCAGGGGCCAACACACCGGCCACGACCTCAGGTCTGACATTGGGCAGCTCGACCGATAACTCGGCGGACTTCAGGCGACGGGGTGCAGCGAAGCCGTAGCTGGTCATTGCATGTAGGTCATCAGTCAAGCCCCGCGCCGCTGCTTCGGTGCGACAGAGGAACAGGAGGCCCTGGTGGTGCATCTCGAAACCTACCCCATCGGCGGCCATAGCGTCGTAGAGGGTCATCGTTTTCGCGTTCAGGCGCGCGATAGCGTCGAGGCCGCGCTGGTAGGAGCACGGAGTGCAGTGCCGCCAGAAGTCCCACAGCCAGCGAACAAAACGTGGATCAGCGCGGGGTGTAATGGAGAGCGGACTGTCAGGCCGCAACAGCCACCGCCAGGCATCTCCACGCACACCCGGCGCCGGCACGGGTCCCGAGAACGAGGGGCAGATATAACCGCCATTACCGTGCGAGGCGCCGTTCCCAGGAGTGGCGCGGTCGATCACGATCACGTCCATCCCACGCTTGCGTAGGGTATAGGCACAACACAATCCGACAACGCCCGCACCAATCACGATGACCGAGGCCATAGCTCTGTCCTCCCGCGCCGAAAGTATCGTCATGATGAAAGGGCAATCCGCGCTTAGCCAGGTAGTGTCAGACCGTTTCCACCGCGATGCCACTTGCGCTCAGACTATCCAGCTCAGCCACTGAAGTTCCCGCGTCCGTGATGATGCGACTGGCTACCTCAATCCCCGCGACGCGCATAGTGGCCACTTTACCGAACTTGGTGTGGTCGCACAGGACAATGACGTCGTTGGCGGCCGTGATGAGTGCGCGCCCACTCTGTACCTCGGACAGGTCCGGGGCAGAAAGCCCATAGTCTACATGTATCGCAGGCGTCCCCATAAACAGTTTGTCCGCACGCAAGTTCTTCAAGGCATCCTCCGTGAGAGCTCCCGACATAGAGAGCTGGTCATGGCGCAACACACCACCAAGGATGACAACTGTGATGGCTCGGTAGGTAGCCAGGACCGTCGCTACGTTGAGCGCGTTGGTCATTACGGTCAAGCCCTTGCGGTCGGCCAGATGCGGGACCATCGCGGCTGTCGTCGTGCCCGCGCTGATGATGATGACGTCGCCGTCCGTAACATGGCGGGCGGCGGCCTCGCCGATGCGCTGCTTCTCGTCGAGCTGCAGCGACGCGCGGCTTGGCACAGGGGGCTCGGAGAAGCCATGGTCATGACGCACACGCTTCGACACGGCGCCACCATGAGCCCGCTCGATCAGGCCACGTTGGCTCAGGTATCCCAGGTCGCGCCGCGCCGTTGCCGTACTCACGTCGAAATGCCGGCTTAGTTCATCGACCGTGGCCTGACCGTTGCGCTCGATAAAATCGACCACACGCTGTCGTCGTTCCACATCCAGCATACGTACCCGCCATCACAATAGTCAGTAAGCACGCAGGGCCGAGCGCATTTTTGCATGAACAGACATGATTGTCAAGCGCGCCCTACTCGATGACGCACATCTACCGCCTTGACAGAGTCGCCTAATTATGCTTGTATATGATCAACAATGATTGATTGTGTCGATCCTGACGCTTACATTGGAGGTGGACGCCTAGTGTATCGAGGTCATCAACCCCGTGTCGCTCCCGTTCTCTTGCGCGGGACTACATCATAGAAAGGAGACTTCCATGAAGGAACCTACAGACACCATCGCCACCGCCACCACGGCGGCCTTCTCCCGCCGGGACGTTCTCAAGAAGAGTAGCGTTGCTGCCGCCGGACTCGCTGCCGTCGGCGCCCTGGGTCCACTCGTCGACCCACCCCGTGTCCTTGCCGACACGACGGTCACCCTGAAGTACTGGTCGATGTGGAATCTCAAGGAACCACAGCAGATCGTGTTGCAGCAAGCGATCACTCAGTTCGAAAAGGCCTACCCGCACATCAAGGTCAACGTGCTGTGGGGTGGGCGCGATATCCTGACCAAGGTCCACACGGCGATCGCCAATGGCAGTGGGCCGGACCTGGTCGACAAGGATGCCGAGGAAATCGTCGGCGCCCTCGTCTATACCGGACAAGCTGCCCCATTGGATGATCTGATTTCGACCAAAATTCCGGGCGAGGACAAGACGATCGGCCAGGCGGTCCCGGCGTCCTATCTCAACCTTCTCGCATGGCAAGGGAAACGGTATTTAATCCCCTACGAGGTGCTCTCATCTGGGGTTTGGTACAACCAGACTCAATTCAACGCGCTCGGGGTCCGGCCTGTGAGCACGTGGTCCCAATTGTTCGCGCTGAACAACGCGATCAAGCACAAGGGTCAGGGCGTGGCGCCGTTCGCTAACGACGGCAACATTGGGATCTACAATGCCTACTGGTTCTATTGGTTGGCGGAACGGTATGCTGGTCCGGGCGCGTTCAGGCAGGCGGCGGGCGACCGGTCGGGCAAGGCCTGGGATCACCCCGCGTTCCTCAAGGCGGCCCAGGACAATGCAGCCTTCGTCGCGTCGGGGGCGCTGATGAAGGGATACCAGGGGAGCAAGTATCCCTCGGCGCAGATCTATTGGGCTCAGGGACACGCCGCGATGTACCTGTGTGGGACGTGGTTGCCGAGCGAAACGCTGGCCTACTCCGCCCGTGGGGTCAAGTATCGGATGTTCGACTTCCCGAGTGTCCCTGGGGGACATAACTCCGTGGAGTTGTACCTTATCGGTTGGGTCGTGCCCAAGAGCGCGGCAAATATCGATGCCGCGAAGAAGTTTATCGTCTTCGCCATGAACAAGAACCGCTTGCGCGGTATCGTCGACGTCGCGAAGAACTTGACGCCGCGTCCGGACCTACCCGCGCCGCCGGTGCTGGCGGATGCCAAGCGCCTCCTGGAGAGCGGGCGGCCCGTCCACCGCATCTATGACGGCATCCAGGCCACCTATCCAGGCTGGTGGGAAGAGGTGTTCATGCCGCTCGATGACTCGTTCTTCTTCGGCAAGATGACCGGGCAGCAATTCATCGCGCAGCTCAAGTCGCAAAGCATCTCCTACTGGCAGCGGAATCCGTGATTACCTCAGTGAGCAGGCGCGCCGGCGCGGCCCGGCGCGTCAGTGCGCCGGGCCGCGCCGCGTCGATGACGGGGGGACAGCGGCGCCTTGTCGCCGTGTTCCTCCTGCCGGCATTCCTCTACTACGGCGTTTTCTTCCTTGGTCCCGCGCTCGCGACGGTGTGGATCAGCTTGACGACCTGGTCCGGCCTTGGAAGCGATATGGTTTTCGTCGGTCTGTCCAACTACCGCGGGATGTTCCAGGATCCCATGTTCTGGCTCTCGTTCGGCAACACGTTGCAGATCCTGCTCGTTGTTGGCGTATCCGTGTTCGCGGTAAGCTTCTTTTTCATGGCCGTCCTACGCGAGATGAAAGGGCGCCAGTTTATCCGCGCGGTAATCTTCTTCCCCAGTGTGGTAGCCCCGGTAGCCCTGGCGATCGCCTGGGGCTTCGTGTTCGATCCACAGGCCGGTCTTATCAACGCCGTGCTCAGGATCGTCGGCCTGGGGAGCATTCAGCCGGTGTGGCTCGGACCCGACCTGATTCTGAAGAGTGTCATGGCCGGCCTGATTTGGATTAACGTCGGCTTCTTCGCCACGATCCTGCTCAGCGCCGTCGACCGGATACCGGCCCCCTATTATGAAGCGAGCGCGATCGAAGGGGCGTCTGAGTTACAAAAGTTTATCTACGTCACGCTGCCGATGACGTGGGATGTGCTTTCCATCGCGGCCGTGCTCTGGGTCATCTCGGCCATCAAGGTGTTCGAGTTTATCTACGCGTTCGGCGCGACCTCCGGCGCGCCGCCGACCAGCCTATGGACAAGCGCCATTTTCATGTACATGGTCACACTGGGCAATCGCAGCCCTATCTACAAGCTAGGCTATGGCAGCGCCATCGCCGTGTCCATGGTCGTGCTCACAGCGGTCCTTGTCCTCCTGATACGACGGGTGTTGCGGCGCGAGGCCATCGAGTTCTGAGCGTGGTCAGGGGTGGCCATGGCCAGCGATAAGTGCGGAAGGGGGTGTGCGCAATGGAGATAGCAACGCGTCGAGTGAATCGGTCCATCATATGGGTGTGGACGGCGGGGACAATCCTCCTATTCGTCTGGCTAATCCTGAGTTCGTTGAAGAGTAACGCGGTGATCTTTACGCGGCTGTGGTCGCTGCCGGATGGGGTGCATCTAGAGAACTACCAGACCGCGTGGTCGGTCCTGAACCTTGGGCAGGCGACGCTCAACTCCGCCCTGGTCGTTGGGCTGTCTACCGCGGTGATCGTCGCCCTGTCCGCGCCGGCGGCGTACGCGTTGAGCAGGGTGCCATTCCGAGGGGCGGCCTTGGTGACCATGTTATTCATCATCGGCATTGGCGTCCCTGTCCAGGTGCTGCTGATCCCGCTTGTGACCCTGCTCGCACGGTTTCACCTCGCCAATAGCCTCTTTGGGCTCGGTCTGATCTACGTGAGCATCTCCCTGCCGTTCACCGTCTATCTGTTAACCGGTTACTTTAAGTCTTTACCATTTGAGCTTGAGGAGGCTGCGGCGATCGATGGGGCTGGACCGTTCACGACGGCGCTGCGCGTCATGATGCCCCTCGCGCAGCCCGGCCTCGTCACGGCGGCCATCCTCAACGCCGTCCTGCTCTGGAACGAGTATCTGCTTGCACTGACGATCCTGAGCGACAACAGCCAGTACACGCTGGCATTGGCCATCCTCAATATGTACGGCAGCATGAAGTACAGCGCCAACTGGGCCGGCTTGTTCGCGGGCCTCGTCATCGTGGTGATCCCCATGATCGTGCTCTACACGTGGTTGTCGGGCCGTATCATCGAGGGACTGACGCTCGGCAGCAGCAAGTAGATAACAGTAGATACGTAGTAGTTCATCTTTGCAATAATTTGGGAGGTTGACCATTTTCGACTCGCCAGGCGCGTCCTGGCGGCGCTAGCGCCACTATAGCGGCTAGTCGAACCTGTTTTGACCTCGAGAGTGGCTCAAAACGGCTTGTAGACCCTCTCTCTGCTATTGCAAAGATGAACTAGTACGTAACAATGAGCCCAAGGAGCGTCGAGAGTGAGAGATACCTCTAAGTCCTATGCCGACATCTTTGACCAGGCGTCCACCTTGCCGGATACGATCGACCTACTTGCATGCACGGAGGTTCCGCTCGTCGCCACGCAGCCGGGGCGGTCTTTCGTGTTCACGGGGTGTGGGTCGTCGTACTATGTCGCCCAATGCGGGGCGTACCTGCTTCGCGCATTGAGCGGCGTGACGGCGTCGGCAGCGCCGGCCTCAGAGGTGTGGTTGTTGCCCGAGTTGTGGCTGGACGAGAACAGCGTCCTCGTGGCCATCTCGCGTACGGGGACGACGACCGAGGTGCTGCGGGCGCTGGAGCGGGCGCGGGAGCGGGGCATCCCCGCGATCACCATCAGCCTTGCCGCGGACGTGCCGATGCATGAGTTAAGCGACGTTACTGTGACGCTGACGCATGTACGGGAGGCGGGTCGGGTCATGCTGCAGTCCTTTGCCAATATGCTGGTCGCCGTGCAATGGTTAGCGGCTCATGTCGCGCAGGCGGCCGGTTCCACGCGAGCCGCTGCCTACCTGCAGGGCGTACACGGTGTGGCCAAAGCCGTGGCCGATCTGCTCCCCATGTTCGATCGCGAGGCGCGAGCAATCGTCGCGCAGGGGGTCGGCGAGTATGTATTCCTCGGCAGCGGACCCTTTGCGGGGGTGTGCGCGGAATCCGTGCTCAAGGTGCAAGAGATGTCGCAAGTTCGGGCAGAGAGCTATGCCGGGCTCGAGTATCGGCATGGACCCATCGCGACCTTGACCGATCGCTCGGTCGTCGCCTGCGTATCGTGCGCGCGGACTATCGCCTTCGACACGCTCCTGGCCGGGGATGTGCAGTTCCTCGGCGGGACAGCGCTCATCGTCGGTCCGGAGGAGTGCCTCCACACGGCACCCGCGGGCGTCCGCACGATTGGCCTCCCTAGCGGGTTGCCGGATTGGCTTTACGGCAACGTTGCCTTGCCCTTCTTTCAATTGCTTGCCTACCATCAGACCATCAAACAGGGCGCGAACCCCGATTCCGTCCGCCTTCTCGACCGGACGATCGATCCGCACATCAACCCCCATGACCTGAACCTCCAGCTCACGAGTCCGGCATCCATATGAGCGAGGATATCGTCGTCGCGCTCGACGTGGGCGGAACAGCGATGAAAGGCGGCCTCTGCACACGCGATGGCCGGGTCACGCATCTGGAGCGTCGGAGCACGCAGGGGTTCGGGGATCGCGCCGATCTTGTCACGACGATCGTTGCGTTCGCGGCGGATCTCGTCGACACGGGGCGGGCCAGCTACGGGTCGGTGGTGGCCGTCGGTCTCACCGTGGCGGGCGTGGTGGATGTGGCCCGTGGAGTCGCGGTGTCGTCGATGATGTTGGGGTGGCGCGAGGTGCCATTCGTCACCTTGCTGTCTGAGCGCACCGGCCTCCCGATCGGCTTCGGGCACGACGTGCAGACCGCGGCCTACGCTGAGGGAATCCGTGGCGCGGCGCGCGGGTGCCAACATTACCTGTACCTGTCGCTCGGGGCAGGGGTCGGATCAGCAATGGTGTTTGGCGGCGAGACGTACCTCGGCGCCACGGGTCTCGGGGGGGAACTGGCGCATTTTGTCGTGGAACCTGACGGGCCTCCGTGTCGGTGTGGCAAGTTCGGCTGCCTGGAGATGGTGGCCTCCGCCGAGGCGGTGGGCCGGCGCTATCGGGCCCTGCAACCGCGAGATGGAGAGTTTTCCGCGCGGGATGTGGTAGCCCGCGCGCGGGCCGGTGAGCCAGCGGCGCGCGGGGTATGGAACAGAGCGGTTGCCGCGCTGGGCCGCGCCGTCGCCACCTATGTCGAGATCCTTGAGCCCGAGAGGGTCGTGGTGGGCGGCGGCATGTCGGAGGCCGGCGTTGACCTGTTCGATCCGCTCAACGCGCTCGTCGCCTCCGGCGTGAGCCACACGGTCGTGGCGCCGGTGCTCCCGGCCGGGCTGGGGTCTCTAGCCGGCGTCCATGGCGCGGCGCTACGCGCCTGGGAGCGCGCGGGAGACGGCTAGTCAAGAGAGATGTGGAAGGAGAAATGCTTTGGCTCACCCGCGGTATGATGGGCCCGTCATCGATGTGCACACGCACGTAGACGGCCCTCGTGTCGATCTAGTAGACACGATCATGGACACCAATGGCATCGCGCGGATTGTCAATCTGTGGGATCTGGCCTGGCCCCCGCCTAGCTTCGACGCGTGGCGCGCGGAGCTATCTAGGGCTGGCACGGGGAAGATGGCGCTGTATCACACACCAAACCTGTCGCGCATCGCCGAGCCGAACTTTGCCCCGTTCATTGTCGACGATATCCAGCGCGCGGCCGCTCACGGGGCCGCGGGGATCAAGATATGGAAGAACCTGGGCCTGCGCGTCGTGGATGAGACCGAGCGGTTGGTCCCGGTCGACGATCCGCGTCTGGCCCCGCTGTGGGAAACCGCCGGCGCGACGAACCTACCCATCTCGATCCATATCGCCGATCCGGTCGCCTTTTTCAAGCCGTTCGACGAGCATAATGAGCGCTACGCCGAACTGATCGCCCACCCGGATTGGTGGTTTGGAGGGGCCGGATTGCCGTCGTTCGAGGAACTCATGGCGCAGTTCGAGCGCGTCGTGGCAGCTCATCCAAGAACAACTTTCATTGGCGTGCACATGGGGTGCTACGCCGAGGATCTCGGCTTCGTCGGCCGCATGCTCGACGCTTACCCCAACTACTACGTCGATACGAGCGCGCGCATCTCGGAATTCGGGCGCCACGGCGCGCGGGTGGTGCACGACTTTTTCCTGCGATATGCCCGTCGCATCCTGTTCGGCTCCGACCTGGTGCGCGTCTCCGCGGAATGGCTCCCAGACGACGAGACCTATGAGCCGACGCTCGAGACCTTTTACGACCGTCACTGGCGCTACTTTGAAACCGATGAGCACGGTCTCCCCCATCCGTTCCCGGTGCAAGGAGATTGGACGGTGGATGGTATCGATCTGCCCTGGGAGGTGCTCGAACAGATCTACTACACCAATGCGCAGCGTGTCATTCCCGCGCTGGCCGTGTAATGGCGCGCGTCTTTGATGCGATCGTGGTGGGTGTCGGCGGCATGGGGAGCGCGGCGGTCTACCATCTGGCGCGCCGGGGGCAGAGCGTCCTCGGGATCGAGCGCTTCGACATCCCGCACGACAGGGGCTCGTCACACAGAGTGACCCGTATCATTCAGTTGGCCTACCTCGAAGATCCCGGCTATGTTCCGCTGTTGCGGCGGTCCTACGCGTTGTGGCGCGCGCTGGAACGCGACGCTGACGAGCAATTGCTCCACATCACCGGCTCGCTCGACGTCGGAGCGGACGGCAGTCAGTGCTTCGAGGGCTCGCGCCTAGCGTGCGAACTCCATGATCTGCCACATGAGGTGCTGGACGCCGCGGATGTTAATCGTCGCTTCCCCGGCTACCATCTGCCACCGTCCCTCCGAGGGGTCCTGCAACCCGACGGAGGCTTTCTCCTTTCCGAGCGGTGCATCGTGGCGCACGTCGTCGCCGCGCACAGCTTGGGTGCGGAGATCCACGCGCGCGAACGCGTGCTCACCTGGGAGCCCTGCGGTGACGGCGTACGTGTCACAACGGATCACGGCTGTGCTGGCCGTTTAGTTCATCCGTGCGACGATATTTATCTATCCGTCGCACGGATGAACTAAACGGCCAGCACAGGTGGTGGAACGGGACGGCAAAAGGCCCCTCGTGGCCCGATTCGGGGGCATCCCACTGCGACGACAGAAAGAGGCCGTGCTCGTAGATCGCGACCCGCCCCATGTCTACGTCAGGCGCAACGAGTTGATCAAGCGCCTCCTCGCGGGGGCGTGCGAACTCTGCGGCTCGACGGTCGACTGCGAAGTCCACCACGTCCGCAAACTCGCCGACCTGAAGACGAAAGGACGGGCCGAGAAGCCGTCCTGGAGGATGCGTCAGAACTCAGAATCACGGTGGTCGGGAGCCCAGTCGATCGGGTATCCTAGTCCTTTATAGCAATGCGCTGAGGAGGGGACGATGGGCTGCCCGTACTGCCAAGGGGACGCGACACAGGA
>JAABVA010004347.1_pt1 | contig 13153 bp, 16 predicted proteins | sample 5560331 | NCBI WGS metagenome assembly JAABVA01 (sample SAMN12812661, study PRJNA571458) | rock metagenome | isolation source: Antarctica rocks | place: Antarctica: Victoria Land, Mt New Zealand sud | collected 2016-01-07
ACTATGCGTGGCGCAAAGGAAAGTTAGGCATGAAGCTTCGTACTGGCTTGCTTGTGGGTGCTGCGTTTGCGGCGGGGATCGCAGCCGGCCCTGCGTCGGGATACTTCGACGAGTTGTTCGGCGTCGATTGGCCCATCGCGCACGCCCGCGCGCAGGACAGCAACCGCGCCGAGACCTATCGCCTGTTGACGCTGTTCGGGGACGTGTTCGAGCGCATCCGCGCCGAGTATGTCGAACCCGTCAACGACCGCGAGCTGATCGAGAACGCGATCAACGGCATGCTGACCGGCCTCGACCCGCACAGCAGCTATATGAACGCCAAGTCGTTCCGTGACATGCAGGTGCAGACCCGTGGCGAGTTCGGCGGCCTGGGGCTGGAGGTTACGTCGGAGAACGGCATCATCCGCGTGGTGAGCCCGATCGACGACACGCCCGCCGCCCGCGCCGGCGTCAAGGCCGGGGACCTCATCACCATGCTGGACGGCCAGACGGTGCAGGGCCTTACGTTGAACGAGGCCGTCGACAAGATGCGCGGACCCGCCGGCAGCCAAATCCACCTGACCATCAAGCGGGACGGGGTGAACACCCCGATCGAGCTGGCGATGCAGCGGGAGGTCATCCACATCCAGGTCGTCCGCTCGCACCTTGAGGGCGATATCGGCTACGTCCGCCTCACCAGCTTCAACGAGCAGACCGATCCTGGCCTGCGCAAGGCGGTCCAGGACCTGAAGCAAAAGGCCGGCGGCAGCCTCCGTGGCGTCGTGCTTGACCTGCGCAACAACCCTGGCGGCCTGCTGGACCAGGCGGTATCGGTCTCTGACGACTTCCTGGAGCAGGGCGAGATCGTCTCAACCCGGTCGCGCCACCCCGAGGAGAGCCAGCGCTGGAATGCCAAGGTTGGCGACATCACCGGGGACCTTCCCCTTGTCGTGCTGATCAACGGCGGCTCGGCGTCGGCGTCCGAGATCGTGGCCGGCGCGTTGCAGGACCATGGCCGGGCCGTGGTGGTGGGCACCCGCAGCTTCGGCAAGGGCTCGGTGCAGACCGTCATGCCGTTGCAGGGCAACGGGGCCATGCGGCTGACCACGGCGCGCTACTACACGCCGTCCGGCCGCAGCATCCAGGGCCTTGGCATCACGCCGGATGTCGAGGTCGCGGCCTCCCGCACCGAAACGCCGCATTTCGGGCCGGAGCGCGAGGCCGACCTCAACAAGGCGCTACGCAACCAGGGCGGCGCGCCGCAGCCGGCGACCCCACCGGCCCGCACCGACTTGCCGGGCGTGGTGAAGGACATACCGAAGCTGCCGCCGGAGGGCTTCCCCGCGTTCGATGCTGCCAAGCCTGACACGGACTTCCAACTTCAGCAGGGGCTGGTGGTAGTGCGCGCTATGGCCGTTCAACGTCGTGCCGCCCGCTGAATGCCTAAACCATAGCTAACGCCGAGGCCCTGTTGGCGCCTCGGCCGGCCTCTTGGCGGTGGCTCAGGCGCTTTTGGCTGGGATTGCTGTCACTGCTCGCCGTCGGGGGCACGACCCTCTATATCCTGGGTCCGATGCCTCATGCCGCAGCGTTGCGGGTGTCAGTGCCGGCCGCGCTACCCGCGGCGGCTGCGATCCCGCAGGTCTGGAGCGGCCATATCAAGGAGCCGGATTCGACGCTGCTCGAAGCGTCGGCTGCTTTTCCACTCACGTTCCTGCCACGGATCGCCGCAGACGGGCGGTTGCCCCGCCTCGCCTATCGCCGCCCGACGCCCCCAGCCGGAACACGGCCGCGCATCGCGCTGGTCGTGGCGGGATTCGGGCTCTCTGCCGCCGACAGCCGGGCTGCGATCGACGCCCTCCCCGGTGCAGTCACGCTCGCCTTCTCGGCCTACACGCCGGACTCCGAGGCTTTGGCGGAGTCTGCGCGGGCACGGGGCCACGAGCTGCTGGCGTCGCTGCCCATGGAGTCCGACGGCTACCCGTGGAACGACGCCGGGCCACGCTCGCTGCTGACCGGAGCGCCAACGGCCACGAACCGTGAGAACTTTGAATGGGCCATGGGCCGCCTACAGGGCTATGTTGGCCTGACCGGCGCGTCCGATGGCCTGCGCGGCGAACAGTTCGCCGCGCAGGCCAGCAGCTTCGGCTTGGTGCTCGACGAGCTGGCCCGGCGCGGGCTGCTCTACGTCGATCCGCGCCCGGATGCGAAGCACCCCCGCATCGCAGGCCGCTCCGTGGACCTCGTGGTCGACGATCCGGCCACCCGAGCCGAGATTGAGGCCAAGCTGCTGACGCTCGAACGCACGGCGCGGGAGCATGGGTCCGCGCTGGGCCTCGCCGGACCGCTGCGGCCGGTGACGATCGAGCGTATCGTCGCCTGGGCGCAGGACGTCGAGGCGCGCGGCTTCGAACTCGTTCCCGTGAGCGCACTGGTCGCAAAGGCAAAATAGATGGTGGACCTGCCCTATCGTCCGAACGTCGGCGCGGTGCTGTTCAACCCGTTGGGCGAAATCTTCGTTGCCCGGCGCGCGGACCTGCCGGATGCCGAGGGTGCGCCCGGCGGCTGGCAACTGCCCCAGGGCGGGATCGACCCTGACGAGGACCCACGGACGGCCGTGCTGCGCGAACTGGAGGAGGAAATCGGCACTGGAAGCGCCACCATCATCGGCGAGCATCCAGACTGGCTGACCTACGATCTGCCGCCGGACCTGCTCGGCAAGGCGCTCGGCGGACGCTACCGCGGGCAGCGGCAGCGCTGGTTCGCGCTGCGGTTCAACGGGCGGGACAGCGACGTGCGCCTCGACCGCGACCCCCATCCGGAGTTCGACGCCTGGCGCTGGGCGCAGCTTGCCGACCTGCCCGGCATGGCTGTCGGCTTCAAGCGGCCGATCTACGACGTGCTGGCGCACTCATTCCGGCGGTTCGCGGTCCCCGGCTGAACCCTCAAGCCTCGCGCCGTCAAGTGCTGCGTCCTGCATCCTGCCAGTCCGTGCCTCTGCCTCGCGCTCAGCCTTCGTGCGGCCATGACGCGCCCGCGCCGCCGTAGCATCCTGGCTGGCAACGTCGCGGGCACGCTGTCTTTTTACCCGCCGCAGGTTGACGATCTCGGCCATACCGGCAAGGTGGCACGAACTGCGGACGAGAACGAGATGGCGCACAGAGCCGAGACGATTTTTCCCCACGTGGTCGCCATGACCCTGCCATGCTGACCCTGTTGGCATTGGTCGTGGTTGTGCTGCTGCTCAGCGTCGGGCATCTCTCGACACTTGATCTCGACTTCTCGGCTTTCCCTGGCGGGACTGCCGGCGTGCTGGTGCTGGTGGTGGTCGTCCTGTTGCTGACCCGGCGTATCTAGCCGAGCACCCTTCCAGCAACCGCGTCCAAACGGGCCATCAGCGCCGGGTCACGCTGGTCCGGGGCCGTGACAATGGCGTATTGCAGCGCACGGTCGCAGCCGGCCGGGCATGGGCCACGCGGCTTGCCCAGCATGGGCACGACGGCACGCACCAGCCTGCGGGCCGCCTCGGCGTTCGCCTGCATGACCTGGATCACAGCGTCGACGGTCACGGCGTCGTGTCCATCGTGCCAGCAGTCGAAATCCGTCACCATGGCCACTGTCGCGTAGCAAAGCTCGGCCTCCCGCGCCAGCTTGGCCTCCGGCATGTTGGTCATGCCGATCACGCTGCATCCCCAGCTTCGGTAGAGTTCGCTCTCCGCACGGGTGGAGAACTGCGGCCCCTCCATGACCAGGTAGGTGCCGCCGCGCGTCACAGGCAATCCTATGGCATGGGCGGCGGTCTCGGCTGCGTCGCCGATGCGCGGGCACACCGGATCGGCGACTGAGACATGCGCCACGCAGCCGTCGCCGAAGAAGCTCTTTTCCCGCGCGAAGCTCCGGTCGATAAACTGATCGACGATGACGAAGTGCCCCGGCGGCAACTCCTCCTTCAAGCTGCCCACCGCAGAAAGCGACAGCACGTCCGTGACCCCTGCCCGCTTTAATGCATCGATGTTCGCACGGTAGTTGAGGTGCGTGGGGGAGAGCCTGTGCCCGCGTCCATGCCGCGGCAGGAACACGCAGCGGACCCCGTCGAGTTCGCCGAACAGCAGCTCGTCCGAAGCCTCGCCCCATGGCGTGTCGACCCGGCGCCATTCCTTGTGCTCCAGCCCCGCGATGTCATACAGGCCCGAGCCGCCGATGATGCCGATCACCGGCCTGATTTCGTCCGTCATGCATGGCCTCCAAACAGCAACGCCGCGCGGGGCTACCGCGCGGCGCTCAAAACGTCCAGGCTGTCTGTATCCTAATGAACGTCCTTCCAGACCTTCTTTTTCACCGCGTATGTCAAACCGGTCATCAACGTCAGGAACAACACGACCTTCACGCCCATCCGGTTGCGGTTCTCCAACTCAGGGTTGGATGTCCAGGTCAGGAACTGCACGACATCGCGGGACATCTGCTCGACGCTCGCCGGAGTGCCGTCCGCATAGGTCACGGCGCCGTCATGCAACGGTGCCGGCATGGCAAGCTGGTTGCCGGGGAAATACAGGTTGTAGTACTGCCCCTCCCCAACCTTCACGCCCGCTGGCGCGTCGCGGTAGCCATTCAGCAATGCATACGCGTAGTCGGAGCCGTGCTCGCGCGCCTTGATGATCAACGACTGGTCAGGCGGCAAAGCACCACCGTTGGCCGCCCGCGCCGCCTTGTCGTTGGCGAACGGCGACCGGAAATGGTCCGACGGCAACGCTGGCCGCTCGACGGACTGGCCGGAGTCGTCGGTTCCGCCCGGTATTGTCGCGCTGGCCGCGATCGCCTTCACCTGCTCCTCGTTGAAGCCGAGCGCCGTCAAGTTGCGGTAGTACATCTCCTTCATGGAGTGGCAGTTGGAGCAGACCTCTTTGTAGACCTGGAAGCCGCGCTGCGCCGAGGCACGGTCGAAGGTACCGAACGGCCCATCGAAGCTCCACGACTGCTTCGGCGCCGAAACCGCCTCGTGCCCCTGGGCGAATGCCGCTGGGGCCAGCGCCGGGGCCGCCAACAGGACCCCGGCAAGAACGAAGGCTGCGCGCATCACGACTTCTCCATCGGCTTCGCCGTGGCGCCCTGCGGCAACGGGCCACCGCCGCTGCCAGATGGCGGACGCCGAACTACCGGACGCGAGATGCTCTCCGGCAACGGCAACGGCTTCTCCAGCTTGCCCAGGATCGGCAGCAGCACCAGGAAGTGCAGGAACCAATACGCCGTGGCGACGCGGCCGAGCACGACGTAGATGCCCTCGGGCGGCTTGCCGCCGACGTAGCCCAGCACCAGGAAGCTTGCGACCATCACCAGGATGAGCTGCTTGTAGATCGGCCGGAACCGCGAGCTGCGCACCGGCGAGGTGTCGAGCCAGGGCAGCACGAACAGCACCGCAATCGAGCTGAACATCAGGATGACGCCGCCCAACTTGTTCGGCACCGAGCGCAGGATAGCGTAGTATGGCAGGAAGTACCACTCCGGCACGATGTGCGCCGGCGTCACCAGCGGGTTGGCCGGGATGTAGTTGTCCGGATGGTTCAGCAGGTTGGGCGCGAAGAACACGAGCCCGGCGAACACCAAAAGATAGACGCAGATGCCGATGCTGTCCTTGGCCGTGTAGTATGGATGGAACGGCAGGGTGTCTTGCGGAGTCTTGACGTCGATACCCAGCGGGTTGTTCGACCCGGTGATGTGCAGCGCCACGATGTGCAGGAACACGACGCCGGTGATCATGAACGGCATCAGGTAGTGCAGGCTGAAGAACCGGTTCAGCGTCGGGTTGTCCACGCTGAAGCCGCCCCACAGCCAGGTCACGATGCTCTCGCCGACGAGGGGGATGGCGGAGAACAGGTTGGTAATGACGGTGGCGCCCCAATAGGACATCTGGCCCCAGGGCAGCACGTAGCCCATGAACGCCGTCGCCATCATCAGCAGCAGGATGACCACGCCGAGCATGAACAGCAGCTCGCGCGGCGCCTTGTATGACCCGTAGTACAGCGCGCGGAAGATATGGATGTAGACGACGATGAAGAACATCGACGCGCCGTTGGCGTGGATATAGCGCAGCAGCCAGCCATAGTTCACGTCGCGCATGATGCGCTCGACGCTGTCGAAGGCGAGGCTGGTGTGCGCGGTGTAGTTCATCGCCAGGAAAATGCCGGTGGCGATCATGATGGCCAGCGAGATCATCGCCAGCGCGCCGAAGTTCCAGAAGTAGTTGAAGTTCTTCGGCGTCGGGAAGGAGCCGTACTCCTTCTGCATCATCGTGAAGATGGGCATTCGGGTGTCGATCCAGTTTACGACTGGATTCTCGAACTCGGACTTGTGTAGGCCGGCCATATGCGTGTTCTCCTCAGCCGATCTTGATCTTGGTGTCGCCGTTGAAGGCGTAGGGTGGCAGGTTCAGGTTCGACGGCGCCGGACCATGGCGGACGCGGCCGGACGTGTCGTACTGGCTGCCGTGGCACGGGCAGAACCATCCACCGTAGTCGCCGCGGGGATCGGTGATCTTGTTGCCCAGCGGCACGCAGCCAAGGTGGGTGCAGATGCCAATCAGGATCAGCCACTTCTCCTTGCCGGGCTTCACGCGGTCGGCGTCGGACTGTGGGTCGATCAACTGGTTGAGCGGCACGTCCTCCGCCTCCTTGATCTCGGCGGCGGTGCGGTTGCGCACAAAGATCGGCTTGCCGCGCCAAACGACCGTAACGGCCTGGCCCTCCTGCACGGGCGCCAGGTCGACCTCGATGCTGGACAGCGCCAGGATATCCTTGGCCGGGTTCATGCTGTCGACGAACGGCCAGACGATCGCGCCCACGCCGATCACGACAGCGCTCCCGGTCAGCAGCTTCAGGAAGTCGCGTTTAGTGGGGTCGGCGGCGCCGACGGTGGTGATGGCGCTTCGAACGGTCGCGCTGGCTGTGTCGCCCATGGAATCCCTCTGTCTCAATGCGCCGCAGGGGACGCAAGGCTGCGCCTGTGCGGTGCCTATGCCGTCATAGAGGTGCGAACTCCCCCCTGCAACACGCGACCGGACAGGCCTATTCTATGATCAGCAAATTGGAAGGCCTGGATATGCCGCAAGGGCAAACCCGCAACTTAGAATCCAACATGGAGCCTTCCGGACGCCCGGCGCACGAGGCGTTGAAGCCCACGGCCCGAGCCTGGTTCGAGGCGCTGCGCGACCAAATGGCCGCCGCGTTCGAGGCGATCGAGGACGCGCAGGACGGGCCGCTCTCGGACCAACCGCCCGGCCGGTTCGCCCAGCAGCCCTGGTCCCGCCCCACGGTGGACGGCGAACCCGGCGGCGGCGGCGTCATCAGCGTCATGCGCGGCCGGGTGTTCGAGAAGGTCGGCGTCAACGTATCGACCGTCTGGGGCGAGTTCAGCCCCGAGTTCCGCCGCCAAATCCCCGGCGCCGAGGAGGACCCCCGCTTCTGGGCCTCCGGCATCAGCGTCGTCGCCCATCCGCAGAACCCGAGGGTGCCGGCCGCCCACATGAACACGCGCATGCTGGTCACGACGCGCGGCTGGTTCGGCGGCGGCGGCGACCTGACGCCCATGCGGCCCGACGCGCCCGAGGCGGTGGCCGACGCCGCCGCGTTCCATGCGGGCTTCCGGTCCGCCTGCGACGCGCACGACCCGGCATACTACCCCAAGTTCAAGGCTTGGTGCGACGAGTACTTCTTCCTGCCGCACCGGAACGAGCCGCGCGGCGCCGGCGGCATCTTCTACGACCACCTGTTCACCGGCAATGCGGATGCGGATTTCGCCTTCACCCAGGATGTGGGCCGGGCGTTCCTGGCGTCCTATGGCGCCATCGTCCGCCGCCGCATGCGCGAGCCCTGGACGACAGAGGAGCGGGACCACCAGTTGCTGCGCCGTGGCCGCTACGTCGAGTTCAACCTGCTGCACGACCGCGGCACGCTGTTCGGCCTCAAGACCGGCGGCAACGTCGAGGCGATCCTGATGAGCCTGCCGCCTGAGGTGCGGTGGTCGTAAACCTAGGCTTGCAGAACTGACGCTTGCAGGCAGCGGGGAGGGTGTGCCTACATCGCACTTATTTCACTGGAGAGTACGATGCTGAAAGAGAGTGCGATGCCAAAGTTCCTGCGCCTTGCCGCCGCGGTGCTCGGCCTGTTCGCCGTGCCTGCATTCGCCCAGACTCCCAGCCCGGCAACGCCGTCCACGCCTCTCGCTCCCCGTGGCGCACCCGTTGCCCCCACTGCGCCGGTCGTGCCGCGTGCGCCGCCGGTGGCCCCGCCCACGGCAGCGACGCCCCGCCCCGCGCCGGCTCCCGCACCCGCCGCGGCTGCCACGGCTCCGGCTGCGTCGGGCAAGCGGGTGAACATCAACACCGCCGCCGAACCAGAGCTTGACACCCTGCCCGGCATCGGACCGGTCCGCGGCGCCGCCATCGTCGCCGGCCGCCCCTATGCCGACCTCAGCGACCTCGTGACCAAGAAGATCCTGACCCAAGCCGTGTTCGACGGCGTCAAGAACCGGATCGCGCTGGCCAACATCAACACCTCGACCGCCGGCGAGATGGAGAAGACCCTGAAGGGCATCGGCGATGTCCGTTCAAAGGCGATCATATCCGGTCGTCCCTACGCCACGCCGCAGGACCTGGTCACAAAGGGCGTGCTGACCCAGGGCGTCTACAATGGAATGAAGGATTTGGTCACCTACTAGGGCCTCCGCAACCAAGGTTTGCCCGCTCCCGCAAGGGAAGCGGGGTTCCCCATTGCCCAATCCGGAACCCTACTTCTCGGCAAACACCAACTTGGCTGCCAGTGCGGCGAAAGCCGCCGCGAAGCCGCGGCGCAACCACGTCATCACGCGCGGCCGTGTCACCACACGGTCGCGCATGACGGCGGCGAATACGCCATAAAGGGCGAACACGAGGAATGTCACCAGCATGAACACGCCGGAAAGCTCGATCATGCGCAGGAGCGGGCGCGCTTCACGCGAGCTGACGAACTGAGGCAGGAACGCAACGAAGAAGATCGAAAGCTTCGGGTTGAGGATGTTGATGAGAATTCCGTCGACGATGACGCGGGCTGCGGAGCGCCGGCCTTCGACGCGGTCGACCCGCAACGCGCCTTTTTCCCGTAGCGAGCTCCAGGCCATGAACAGCAGGTAGGCCACCCCGGCGTATTTCACCGCGTTGAACGCGAGCGCGCTGGCATGCAGGACCGCGGCAAGCCCGAGCATGGCAGCGGCGATATGCGGCAGGATACCGAGCGTGCAACCAAAGGCGGCAACGACGCTCGCCCTCGCGCCATGGGACAACCCGGCGGCCAAGGTGTAGATCACGCCCGTCCCCGGCGACGCCACGACGATCAAAGTGGTGAGCAGGAAACCTTCGGTCATGCAGCCCTCCCTTCTCCTGGCCGCCACGCCCATGGCTGGGGCGCAGCCGCCGACGGCCGGCCGCCGGTCAACGCGGCGGGTCGGCACTCCTGCCCAGCAGCTTCTCGGTCAACGCGACCACCTGGGCGACCTTGAACGGCTTGCGCATGAACCGGGCATAGCCAAAGCAGCGTTCGGCCACGGCCGCCTCTGGCATCGAGCTCATCAGTATGACGGGGATGCGGCGCAGGCCAGGGTCGTCCGCCATGGCGCCCAGCATCGCCGCCCCGTTCATGATCGGCATCATGAAGTCAAGGAAGACGAGGTCGGCCGGCTCCTCGGCCAGCCGCTCCAGCCCGTGCCGTCCGTTGACGGCGGTCAGCACGCGGTGCCCCTCGTCAGCGAGGATGGCCTCGAACAGCTCTGCGATCCCGAACTCGTCGTCCACCACGAGCACCGTCGCCACGGCTAGCTCCCAGGCTCGGACGGCTGTCCCAAGGGCGCCAGTCCGGGTGATGCCAGTCCGGATGATGCCAGTCCGGGCGATGCCAATCCGGGCGGTGACAAGCTGGGCAGCGCCAAGCCCTCCGGCAGCCGCGCGAACCCGGCCATGATCGCCTCGGCGCTGTCGTTCGACGGCTCGATCGCCAGGCCGTGCCCCGTCAGCGCGAACTCGTGCAGCAGCGGGTTGAAGCTGCCGTCACTGACCTTCAGGATGGAAATGAGCCGATAGAGCCGGGACCGCAGCTCGATGTAGCGCAGCAGCACCAGGTTCTCGGCCAGGCTGGACAGGTCGCCGAGCGGCGTCCGGATATGCGGCCCCATGATGTCGGGCACCTCCAGCGTGTAGACCGTCGTGACGCCCAGCACCCGCAGCTCGTTCATCAGCGTGGTCAGGTAGTGGCCCATGCGCCCCGGCTCGTTCGCGGCGTTCTGGAGGGCGCCCAGGCCGTCGATGAACAGCCGCCGCACCCCCCGGCGACGCACCGCATCCAGCAGTTGGCCACCATAGGCGTCCAGCAACCCATCGGTCGGCGGCAGCCACAGCACCTCGACGGCGCCGCTGTCGAGCAGCGGCTCCAGTGGCCGGCAGACCTCGCGGGCCTTGGCCATGATGCGCGGCGGCGTTTCATAGAAGCCGAACAGCAGCCCCGGCTCGCCCGCGCTGCAACGGGACAGGAAATGCAGCCCGAGCGTGGTCTTGCCGACGCCGGACGGCCCCATGACCATCGTTGTCGATGCGGCGGGCAGGCCGCCGTCCAGCAGGTCGACGCCGCTGGGAACCTTCTCGTTGCCGCTGTGGTCCGGGAGCGAGGGCTTGGCCAACAGCGCCTCGATCCTGGGATAGACGACCAGCCCATCGCCGGTGATGTCGAAGGCGTGCTTGCCGCGCAGAAAGCCGCCGCCGCGAAACTTGACGACCTGCAGCGCGCGTTCGGCGGACCAGCCGAACAGCTCGTCGCTCAGTTCCAGGATGCCGTCCACCATCGTGTGCTCGGGCGCGAAGTTTTCGCCGCCCTTGGCGCTGTTGAGCAGGAACATCGTGCAGTCGGTCGCGATGGCGGCGCCCTGCAGCTCATGGACGAACTCGTTCAGCGCCTGGTCGCCGGGCGCCGTCCGCTGCGCGGTCGCGAAGCCGTCGAGGACCAGGATGGACACGTTCCGGGCGATGATCTCGCGGCGTACCATGGCCAGCAGGCCCGGCAGGCCCTCCTGCCGCAAGACGTTGAAGCCGCTGATGTAGCTGATCTGGTCGGGAATCCGCGACACGTCGAAGAACGCCATCGCGCTCAAGTGCTGCATCATGCGGGCGTGGTACTCCGCAAGCAGCGTGACATAGAGCGCGACGCTGCCGTCCGCGACGTGGTTGAAGCAGATCTGGTTGCCGAGCGTCGTCTTGCCGGTGCCGGGCGTGCCCTGGATGATATACTACAGCCCGCCTTTCATGAAGCCGCCGCCGAGGATGGTGTCTATGCCGGCGACGCCGCTTGGCATCCGCTCGAGCCCTAGGTTGCTGATGTCTGTCATTTGTGCCCCTTCTTCAGGCTGAGCGGCAGGGTTACGGTGAACAGCGCGCCGCCGCCGGGCGCATCGCTGATCGTGACCGTGCCCTGCATCGCCGCCACGAACCGGCCGACCACCCACAGCCCGATCCCGAAGCCGCTGTGCCGCTCGCCTTGGCTGACCACGTGCTCGAACGACTCCAGCGCCAGCGCCCGGTCGCTCGGCGGGATGCCGGCGCCGTGGTCGCGGACCGCGATCCGCACATGCCCGCCGATGACCCTGGCCGTCACCTCGACCGGCGTGCGGTTGCCGTATCGCAGGGCGTTGGAGATCAGGTTGTCGATGATTTGGTCCGTGGCCATGCGGTCCAGGTCGACCGGCAGGGCTTCGGGGACGGTGAGCGTGATGGGGACGCCGGCGTGCTGGGCGGCGGGCGCGAACTCGCCGGCGACCTCGCGCAGGAGCGCCGCGAGGTCAAATGCCTCCAGGTCGGGGCGGAACCCGCCGTGGCTGAGCCGCGAGACGCCGAGCAGGACCGTGGCCCGCTTCAGGTAGCGGTGGACGCTGTGCTGGATGCGCTCCAGCCGCTGCTCGATTTGCGGCGGGGAGCAACGGCCCGCCCTGACCGCGTCCAGCAGCAGGTCGACCTGGCCCAGGATCGGCGTCATCGGGTTGCGCAGCTCGTGCGCGGCGATCGCCATGAAGGCGTCCCGCGCGGCGACCGCCTCGGCCAGCTCGGCGATGCGGCGATGCAGGCCGTCGTGCGTGGCGGCCCCTGCTGCGGGTGGCGGCGCCTCTGGTGGGCTCATGCGGCGGGGGACTGCCATAAAAGGGGTTGCGCGTCCAATAGTGGGTGGGACGGCGGCAGGAGGCCGCGCGCACCGCAAGCGCAGGGTGGCGCCGCCAGACAAAAGCCAACGCCCGTTGGCGACAACATCGAAACGGGCCGGACCGCCCCGCCACATTTCAAGACCGCATTGTCCAAGTGCCCCAGAAACGCAGGAATATTTTTCGAATAAGCAACCTTAGGCCGGCCAGCCTCCATTAGCACGCTGAATTTTGGACGCGCCGCCCACTGCGGACAAAAAATGAATAGTCCAATATCCGAGATAAACAAAGGGTTGCAGGCCGGTCTGATCTTTGCGATGTTCACGTACACGTGTTGTTTATGCTCGCCCGGCTTTTGCGCTGCCGCCTCAGCCGACTCGAGGAACTCAGCCGTTTCCAAGTGCCTCGGCCGGCGTCGCGACATAGACCAAGGCTGCCATGCGGCACTATACGAGGAATGTTTCTTGGGCAACATCAAAAATCAAGAGCGGCTGGAGCTGCTCCAACGCCAGGCCATCCTCGCCCAGTTCGGCGAACTCGCGCTGCAATCGGACAGCCTCGACGACATCTTGACCGAGGCTTGCCACCTCGTCGGCCAGGCCTTGGGCACCCACCTCGCCAAGGTGATGGAGCTGCAGCCGGATGGCGAGACCCTGCTGGTGCGCGCCGGCGTCGGCTGGAAACCCGGCGTCGTGGGCCAGGTGACGATCAAGGCGACAGAGGATTCCTCCGAAGGCTACGCGCTGCGGACGGGAGAGCCGATGACCTCGGCGGACATCGACACTGAAACCCGGTTCAAGTACTCGCCGTTCCTGACCGACAACGGCGTCAAGGCGGTCGCCAACGTCATCATCGGCAGCGAGGACCGGCCGCCCTTCGGCGTCCTGCAGATCGACAGCCGCGAGCCCCGGCAGTTCACCGAAGACGAGACGGCGTTCCTGCGCGGCTACGCCAACCTGATTGCCGGCGCGGT
>JAABVA010004350.1_pt1 | contig 13143 bp, 22 predicted proteins | sample 5560331 | NCBI WGS metagenome assembly JAABVA01 (sample SAMN12812661, study PRJNA571458) | rock metagenome | isolation source: Antarctica rocks | place: Antarctica: Victoria Land, Mt New Zealand sud | collected 2016-01-07
AAGGTAAGCAGGAACCGTGGCAAGTACAAGCAACACATGTTCTTCGCGACACATGCTGACTGGCATACGAGGTAGACAAACTCCCAAAACCAGCGCACAAGTCTCTTGCGCCTGTGGCTTGCATGCGCCAGCGTGTCTCCTAACGACAAAAATGAAGTAATGATGAAGCATAACCAAGCATGATCAGACCACTGACTCAGCACGCAAGCGTAAGGCTGCTGTTCACGGGCTATACACCAAGAAGCAGCCGGCTCACTGCAGAAACATGTCCAGGATGCCGCGCGCATCCTCTGACAGCAGCTTGCAGCTAAAGCCTACAGCCTCCAGGCGCCTGTGCATGCCCCGCTCAAGACGCTCAGCAGGGCTTCCTTCACATCGAGCAGGGATCCTGTCCCAGCTTTTGTAACAACAACGCGGCCATGGGCACGCTTTGCAGAATAACAACAGGGCCGCGCACCTTAGGTTTAGGGCCCTCCGAACGCTGCCCGGTACCGAGCTGGGAAGCTCGGCAGCCCTCGCGCCATCGCATTTTAAAGTGACGTAAGAATCCTGTGCTCGCGGCTGCTCGACGCCCCGTTGGCCCAGCAGCAATCTTATTAAGTCGAGAGGCGTGGCGCGGCGCAGCCCTACTTGAGCGTACAATACCGAGTCTGCTCGCGGTCTGATGAAGGGCGTACAAGCGTGCGCAGCAGTGCTGGTTGCCGGCTTGCTGCTGCTTGCGTCTCCAGCGTGCGGTCCGCCCCGGTCGTGCAGCCTGGCCTACCGTGTTACTACTGTGAAGCCTGTCACTGCTGTGGGGCGCAACATAGTTGCGGCGCCGCCACTTAGTAGTACATGCACATCTTCCATCTCAGCGCGCGCCGAGTCGCGAGGTGCTGGGGCAGTCAGCACGCTTTGCTTAGCACTGTGGCGCGCTCTCCCACTCGCGGCGCGTGCCTCCGCGCAAGCGCTGCCCTCCCGAAGCTCTGTTGCATTTTACAGCATGGCTTACTGCAGCGGCCGAGCAGGACACGGCTGCCCCGGGGTTGCCGGCGGCCTGCGCTTTGCGGCCGCGCAAACCCAAGGCAGGAAGCAGGCGTTAGACTGCTAGAAGACTAGGCCGGCGTAGGGGTGTTCCGTTTCCGTTGGGGAGCTCAACGCTTGCGCGGACGCCATCCTGACTTTATGTGGCCATTTGTGTGCCCGTGGTTCCAAGTCGCAACCTGTGCGGAGGGGCAGAGTAGGTGAGACCAGCTGAGGGGAAAAATGGGGGAGGCAGCGCAAGCGTTGAAACAGGTACCAGCGACCTGCGGCTGAGATGTTCACAAGCACGTTGAGCCTGTCGGGTCACGTGATGTGAGGCTGTGGCTCTTGTGCTCCACGGCTTGTACGCGCACGTGCGTGCCACTGCGCTGCGGCGCGCCAGCTACTGCAGCCGCGCCCAAGCTGCGTTAAGCGAGTCCAGCGCGTGCAGTACTAGGTAGCTAACAGTGTCCCTGCTGACTGCCGTGGCAGGCCACTATGACAGCAGGCGGCGTCGCGTCATACAGTGCCCTCAAGCTCCTGCACGTGCAATCGGGGCCGCGCCCAGGGCGCGCCTGCTGGCGTGTGGGGTGTGCGGGGTCTGAGCCCTCGTCGCGCCGCGCGGCAGGCCAGCGCGCGCTGCTGCAGGCGCGCGCGCCGTCCGCCGGCGCCCCGGGCGCGCCGGCGCGGTCGCCGGGCGCGGACGCCGGCGCGCAGTCGGCCAGCATCACAAATGCGCTGGACGCGCGCGCGGGCGCGGTGATCGCTGGGCCGAAACTGTTCCTGACGGGCGTCAGCCGGTACGCGCCCTGAGCGCCGGCGGGGCTGCCTGCTGCAGGCCCCGGTGGCGGCCGCGGTAGGCGCGGCCTTGCAGCCTCGCGCCTGCTTGCGTGTGAGGGCAGGCGCTCGTGCAAGCGGGCCGATCGCAGGCCTGGTGTAAGTGGAAGGGAAAGGAGAGGACTAAGTGGCGCGCGTCGTTTTGCGCACCCAGGCGTGTGTGTTCACTACGCTCAAATAATAGATGGCTGGGCGCGTTGCAGGAGCGTTTCCTGGGTCATGGTGGACGCCGGGTCGGACGCGGGCGGCCGCGCGACGGGTCACGTGCCCACCGCCAAATTCTTCGCCAGCGAGTTCAACAAGAACGGCAAGTGGCTGGACAGCCCCGAGGCGGTGCGCCTGCGCGCCAACCCTGGCTAGGGCAGGGCGCCCTCGGGGGTTCCGTCAGGGCCTGGCCGGTGCCGGCAGCGCTGCTCAGCCCCTGATGCGCACGTGCCCACAGCGCCCCGTCCGTTTGGTGGCATGCCAGGGACGCGCACTCCGTGCCTTGGCGGGGCCGGCCGGCAGAGCCGCCCGCCGAGCGGGAGCTGCCGCTGCGGCAGGCGGCGCGCGCCGTGGGCCAGGCGAGCGGCGGCGGCGCGGGGTCGGGACAGGATTGTGACGTCCGAGGCTGCGTGCGCGCAGGTGGTGAAGGGAATGGACAAGGCGACCGGGAATGAGACCTCGCTGGTCGTCATTCTGAACGACCCGGTGTACAACGCGACTGCGGAGACGCTGACTTTCAACATCACCGCCGAGGTCGCCGGGTCCAAGCCGAAGGTGGCCGGCGGCGCCGCGGCGGGCGCGCTGGCGGGGGCGGGCACGCCCGGGCTGCGGGCGCCCTCCACGGGGCTGCTGCTGACGGTGCGGCGCGTTTCTGATTTCTGATCCCTAACCCTATCCCTCTCTTTAGAGGAGTGGCTGCATTGGTGTCGGGGCTGGCCGCCTGAACGGCCCGGGTGAGCTTGCGCACCGCCAGAGCGCTGTCCGCGCAGGCAGCGGGGCTTTTGCAGCATCGTTTCACACAGCGCTTTGCACACTGCCTTCCCGCACTGCTCGCCCTCGCCGCTCGGAGCAGCATGCGGCGCTGAGGGCGGCGGTGCGCCCGCGGCGCAGGACGTCACGCTGTTCATCGACGACATCGGCCCGCCCGCCGCCCACGGCACCAAGGCGTCCTACGCGCCGATCGGCTCCAGCGCGGCCGCGGGCGCGCTGGTGCCCATGACGCAGGCGCCCGTCAGCAACTCCGCGCCCGCCTTCAATGGCGGCAACAACGGCCTCATCTACTCCGGCTCATCCTTCTATGGGTGCGGCCGCCGGCCGAGCAGACGCGCGCATGCCAGCGCCTGTGCCAACGCTTGCTGCGCACCCTTGACACCCTGGGAGGTCCACACCTGCGGTTACAAGAACCGCATTCATCTGCACAAAGACTGCTTTTGACAGAAGCGTGTTGTGGCGCATTGCGTTGTGCACCAGGGCGCCTGGACCTGCGTAAGCGCTGACTGGTGCGCGCTCGGTGGCGCTCAGGTACCCGTTCTACCCGTTCTTTGGCTGACAACAGATGAGCGCCAAGAAGTTCATGTGACGGCCGTCACCCATATCTGAAGTATCTGAAGCCTCACAAACTGTCCGCTATACATAGGACAGTGGCTTTCATACTGTTGCTGTGCTATCACGCAAGCGCTTGTGATCCTGGCCCCAGTGCCTTATGGGTATGTGGTGAAAGTGGCGGGAAGCGCTTTCGTAATAGCGGTGCTCTTCTAGAGGAAACGAATGAGAACTTGCTTGGACATGCAGCAGTGTTTTGTGACTTGCTTGGACATGTGCCAGTGCTCCATGAGTATTGCTGGTGACATCGGCTCATCTTTCTGAGGAAATTAACCGGGAAGTTGGCATGTTTTGAGCAGGCGTGTGCTGCATTGCTATAATCCAGCTAAATGCTCAAGTGGCATGTTGAAGTCCGAAGTTAGCGAACAAGTACAAATGTTTTTTGTTGAGCGCCACTCTGGCATGTGGGTCATCGTGTGTGTAATCATCCACTCTCCACCCTGCGTAAACGTTCATTCAAACCCGTCCACTCATATGCCTGAACCCTCTGTATTAACATACCTTGAGAGCGCCATGGACAGTTCAAGTTGAACCGTTCAACCATGTACCTTGCAAGCCAAGTCTGGCGGCCCACTGTGTTACACCAGCGTTGTGCGCAGAAAAACATGTATATCAGAGCGGGGAGATGACCCTGAGCACGTCCCAGCTGAGGCGGGAGTCCTGCGCCCTCCCTATATGGGCACAGGCGCCTACAGCAGGCACACAGCAAGCTACTGCAACGTCGGGGTCGTGCAGGCTATGATACCATGCTGAGTGGCCCTACAAGCAAGCAGGAGTTGCAGCAAGCCACAAGCAAGCGCATGGCCCCACGCAGGTCGTGTACATGCTGGGTGGCATTGCAAACAAGCAGGAATTGTAGCAAGCCACAAGCAAGCGTATGGCCCCATGCAGGCCATGTGCATACTGAGTGCCGGTACACGTAAGCCGAAACCATAGCTAGCTACAAGCAACACATGTTTCATGCAGGCCCTGTGCCTGGTGAGTGACATACCAGGTGGACAACTTTTCAAACAAGAACAAGCGCACGCGTCTGTTGTGCCTGTGGTGTGCGTGCGACAGCGTGTTTCCTATCCTACCACCGTGAGCTCAGAGAGACAGCACATCCAAGCACAATCACAATCACTGACTCAGCCCGCAGGATGCAGGCTACTATACACTAGCTATACACCAAAAGCAGCCGGCTCACTGCAGAAACATGTCCAGGATGCCGCGCGCATCCTCGGACAACAGCTTGCAGGTGAAGCCCACGGCCTCCAGCGCCTGTGCGTGCCCCGCTCGAGACGCTCAGCAGGGATGTCCTTCTCCTCAAGCAAGGATCCTATCCTGGCATCTGCCACGGCAATGCGGCCATGGGCATACTGTGTCACATTGCAGGATAAGGACGTGGCCCACACAATGCAGCCGGCTGGGGTTTGCCAAACTTGCTACTGCAGACATGTCACTGTAACCATGTGATCGCTCTGACCTGGCACAGATTTATATACCCGCACTATATTGGTAGCCTGTAATCACCATGGCAGAGTGGCATGATCTTCTGCAGGACAGGTCATAATGGTAGATTTACAAAGCATATACGTTCAGACTGTGCACCAGTGCCAGCGTGCAAAGCGGCTGCCATGCGTAGGGTTGTGACTGCGTGCACGCTGTAGCAGCGCAGCTTGAGCTAGTAACGCCGGTCACGCGTGGTCACACCGTGGCGCCGGGCGCAGTATAGAGCGGAGGCTGTGTGCAGTGCCGCACCTGCGTGATATCCCTGAGCTGCGCCTCTGTTCCTGGTGGCACCTGCAGGCCCAGCAGCACCGGGGACAGCCGCGCCCCTGCACGGCGAGCGGCAGAGGCTCTGTCAGGACAGGGCTACTAATAATACAGGTCATACAGGTCAAGTGGTCCTGTAGCGCAGTTCCATGCGCTACATTACTGCCTGCTGTTTACCATCATATGGTGCAGGAGACATGCACGGTGAGAGCGCTGTCACTCTACTGCCACCAGACTCTGTCAGCACAATGCAAGCCAGCACTATGCAAGCGGCAGAAGGGCGTCTCACCTGTTTTCCGGTAGTGGAACAGCGTCACCTGCGCATGTGCCGCAGCAGGACTCAGCAGTGCAGCTGAATGCTTGTGCAGGCACACATGCAGACCTTGGGAAGCGCCTTGTTGTCGATGCGCAGGTGAGCCAGCCAATGGCACTGGTTGATGGCTGGCTGGCCTGCACAAAGTAATCGCAGGCGAGCTTTGCGCAACACAATCCCCCCATCAGTGAGGGGCGCGCGTTGAAGACGGGGCTTAGCGCGTCCAGCAGCTGCGAGATCGCGCGCAGCCGCTCCGGCGCCTGCACCTCGAATAGCCGCTCGTCCGCCAGCGCTTGGGACCCGCGCGCGCGGCCGCCCACCAGGTGCCGCACATGCACCTGCGCAGTTAGGGTTTAGGTCTACTCAGGAGGCACGTCCTTGCATCTGCACTGGCAACCTGCACCGCAGACCTAAGGCTAACAGTAACATCCTGTTGAGCAGCGCGGGCCTCTCACGTGCGGGCGCCCGCCGCGCGCGTCGCGAGCACCGACAGGCACACGCCAGACGCATCAAGAGCGCAGGCTGGCGACGTTGTCCACTGCATGCGCTCTGTGGTGAGCTGCGGATGAGTTGTAATCGCAAAGCCTGGGTCCGTGCTGACTGACATGTGCAGACCATGCGTGTGCCGCCTGGCCGGACGGCCGGGGCGCGTGCCTGGACGGCCGGGATGGCGGAGATGTCGCGCGTTGGGAAGCCGGCGGCCTGCAGGCGCGGCAGCAGCGCCTGCAGCTCCGCGCCCTGCCGCACGCCCACGCTCCACAGCACGTGGCAGGGGCGGCCCTCGATGTACCTGCGCGCGCCGCCGCCCCCGCCACGTCCAGCGCGTGTGCGCATGCTTGCCAGACGCCCAGCACCCCGAGCCCGAGGCTGACCGAACGTCTGCAGCCCACACTTTCTTTATATGCAAGCAGGCGAGCGGATGCACTGGTGTAGTCATGGTGGAGGCGGGCAGGCCCCTGCGGGAGGCACCTGTGGCGCAGCTCGGTGATGTCGAGCTGCGTGCCGCCCACGGCCGTCTCCGCAAAGCGCTGCAGCGTGCCGGGCTCCCCGCTCAGCGTCGACGCCAGCATCGCCTCGCGCTGCACCGCGCGCGGGCGTGAGCGCGACTCGTGCTTAGGGTTAGGTTTGGGGTAGTCCAGCTTGTGCAGCCCACACGCGTGACCTGCACTCTACCAGCCGCCCCTGTGCTGCGGCACCCCGCTCCGGGTGCCGGGCGCCCGGGCGGCCCACGCAGCACACGAGCTGCGCTGGCGCTCGCCACAGGTCTCATAACAGCCGCCCAGCGCGCCAGGTGTTGGTGCCTTGCAGCAGAGACCCTGGGTAGGGCGCTGCTGCGACACGCCCGGGGCGCACGTGTGCGCCTATGTCGGCCAGCTCGGCCACCAGCCGCAGGCGGTCGAAGTTCATGTTGCTGCCGCTGCATATGGCGACGTGCGTCAGGCCCTGCGCGGGCACGCGCGCTCCTCCGTGAGCCCCGCGCGCCGAGGCCTGCCTTCTGGTCTGGCCGCAGGGCGCCCCGCCGCTTCTGCCTTGCATGGTCCAGGATATGCGCACTGTGCAGGCACTCATCCGTGACCTGCATGGCAGACTCTGGCTGCATGCAGATGTGGCAACGGCGCCCATTGGGCTTGCGCTGAACAGGCAGCCGCCCCCGGTCAGCTGGCTTCGTGCGCGCCTTGATGTGCGGGCGCGCGCGCAGGTACGCCTTGGCGCCCGCGACGGCCACGGCGCCCGCGGGCTCCAGGATGGTGCGCGTCTCGGAGAACACGTCCTTGATGGCCGCGCTGATGGCCGCGTTGTCCACCTGGCCCGGCGCGCGCAGCCGTAAGTGCCCGCATGAGATGTTCTATGGTAGCACTGCTTGCTGCTGCACCGTGCGCCGGGCGGGGCGTCCTGTTGGGCACGGGCTGGCGGCCGGGCCAGCGCTGCCCGCAAGGATTGCACTCACCAAGGGTCAAGCATACGTCTTAAATGAGCGTTGGGAGTGGGTGCCCGGCAGCGCGCGCAAGCTGAGCGCCGGCAGCGCAGGCAGGTCAAGCGAGACAGCACTGCCGGCCACTTCCACATGAAAGTTGGCGTTGCAAGCGTGGGCGTGCACCACCTGCAAGGACGTGCAGACCTGCACTGCCGCCCCCTGGGTGACGTGCTCCAGATGGTAAGCATTGCGGCAAGCAGACACATGGGCGACCTCGACAAGCAAGCCGCTGCGCACCAGGAGGATGCCGTCCAGCAGCTCGCGGCACAGCCGGAAGCACTCGGCGCCTGCGCGGGCGCGGCGCGGCCATGTTAGCCAGCACGCGGACAAGCGCTCCGCTCGGCAGGGGACGCGGGCGACAGGCGTAAGCGCGCATGCATGCAGGCGAGGCTGTTGCCTGCGCGCTTGATGGCCACGCCGTCCGCAAACACGTCGATCTGCTCCAGCGCCACCCGCTCGCCGCGCTTCAGCGAGATCGCCATCTTGTTGGCCCCTGCCCGCCGGCTGCGCTTGAGTGCCGTCATGGGGGCGGCTCGTGTGCACAGAATGCCATGGGGGGGCGCTCTCAAGCACAGAACAGCGCTCATATGCACACAGCAGACCAGCGTCTTAGAGTCTGTGCCTCAGGTCCGCACGGCGCCCTCAGGACAATGTGGGGGCCAGTGATGCCATGCCAGTAACCAGGGTCTCTGGCCATGAACATAGCGTGGGCTATTAAAATTTGTAAAATTGGTAAAACGAAGCGATGGCGGCGCCCACCAGTGGGCTCCACGCCGATAACAAGGATACTGGGATCGACCGCCTTTACGAGCGCGGCGATGCCGGCCGCCATGCCGCCGCCGCCGATGGGCACAAAGATTGCATGCAGCTGCGCCCGTTGCTCTGCCGGGCAGTGGCGCAAGATCTCCAGGCCCATGGTGCCCTGCAGACGCATTCCCTGCTTGCTCGTCATCAAAGCCTTGTTTGCATGTCCTTAATAGCTGAAATATCTGAAGACCTGCCCATTATGTTGTTCCTCCCTGTACAACGTACCATAAGCGGTGCAGAGGGGGTGCGAAGCAAGGAACTGATGCACATTGACAGAGGCGGCCACATAGACGACCTGCCTCTGCTTCAAATGCTACTACAGCCGCATGCCTTGACACTACATCCACAGGCAGGCGGCGCGGACGCGGCCTTGGTGTACCCCAGGGCTCACCTGCCCAGCGATCAGGAGCGGGTGGTCAAACGCGCTGATGAACACCTGCCAGCACAGAGGCAGCCTCAGGCCTCGGGCACAAATCCATGTCCATGGTTGTGCACGCTTCTCTGCACCACCACGCGATCCGGGAAGCAAGCACATCTAGGCGCTGCTGGCCGCAAGCGGCCGCGGCTGAGCGGCAGCGGAGCAGCGCTTCAACAGCAACCGGCCCCTCTGTAGTAACAATGGTCTGCGGTGGGGTAGGGTACGAGGCCTATCCTCCCCGGCGCGCGCACCTTGCCCTCGGCGGCCGCGCGCATCTGCGCATGCACCTGCGCCTCCGCGTACGTCGCGCCGACCAGCTCGATCTCGGCGCCCAGCCGCCGCACGGCGTCCACCTTGAGCGGCGTGGTGGTAGGAGGCATGCAGACGTGGCCTTGCACCCCTGCGCTGCACGGCTGGAGCCCATCACGGCCGCCCGTGGTGCGCGTGCGAGCGGCGGGGCGGCTCGTGACGCAGGTGATGCATCATGTCAAGGAGGGCACCCTGCAGCGCCCTGCGCCTGCATCTCCCTGGCGCATCGGGCCTGAGCATGGGGCTGAGTGGTGCATGAACGGGGTGCCTACAAGACACTGTGAGCGCAGCAGCCCGACTCTGTGCGCACGCCGAGGAAGCAGGGCACCGCATGTCCCGCCGCCCGCACGCCCAGGCCCTGCCGCGCGCGGCCCCAGCCCACCGGCTCGTGCGCCAGGGCGCCCGCACCAGGTGGCGCGCGGCCATGGCGACGCCCTGCGCGTGGTTGCCGGCGGAGGCGCAGATGACGCCGCCGGCGCGCGCCTCCGGCGTCAGGCTGGCCAGGAAGTTGAACGCGCCGCGCACCTTGAACGAGAAGACCTGCGGGCGCCCTGCCAGAGGGTCAGGGTGGGAGACACTACGACGCACTGGACCGCATGCCGTGTGATGCGCGGCAGCGCCTGGCAAATGACACGCGCTCACGTCGGGAAACCTAACATGCTTTGCATGAGCTGGCCCGGGCCATCCCCAGCAAGTGGCGGTAACAGGGCGCATCTGCGGAGTGATCGCGTGCACCGAGGGCAGCACCTGTAGCCATTACCAGCGCCCAGGTGGGTACATGGGCACAGTGCAACCGCAGCACCGCCTGCGAGGTCACACGGGGGCAGGCGCTGCATGCCAGCGGGTGAGACTGGGGGTGCAGGGCCGACGCGCCGCCTGCAGGTCCTCCCGCTTCAGCAGCAGCGTGTTGCCGAGCTCCTCGCTGAGCTTCTTGGCCTCCTCCAGCGGCGTCTCGATCTGCGGCCGGCGTGCAGCCGTCTGGCCCGTTTTGCAGCCTCATCAGACAGGCATCAGCCTGTCTGACTCAGACGAGCACAGGACTAGCAGGCCTTCACTTTCCCAATGTAGCAGTGATAGCGGGGAGGCTCCCGCTTTCATCCATAAACAAGAGCACTGTGGGTGAGCAGCATACCAGGCACGCGGCAGCGGCTTGGCGAGCCTCCATGTCGCGTACGTGTCTGGACGATGCACAGGTCTGGACATATGTGACTACGCACAGCCTTGCATGCAGTGTTTGCATGCGACCCCTGGCATAGCCTGAGGGCAACAAACACCTGTGACACCATGGCAGCACCATCTCGCTTCGAGGGGCTGCTGGGCGCGCACCGCGATGTCATAGACCCGAGCGTTCAAGATGTGCCGCAGGTAGCCTCCAGGCTCCAGGCGCCAGGCCATGTCCTCGCACCCGGCAGGCCCCTGCGCGCGCGGCGCGCGGACCCCTCGCTGTGCTGCCGCAGCGCTGCTGCCGGGAGTGCGCCCCTATGTGTTGAGAGGCTGGCAGAGAATACGTTAATACCTGGCACCCCAGCTGCATGCAGCAGGAGCAGCAGGGCAGGTTTGCGGCGACGGCCGCAGACCTGGCAGGCCGGCCGCGTGCAGCCAAAGCAGCGGAAGACGTCGTGCTCGCCGGCGCCGCCGCGGCGCTCGATGTGCGAGAGCTCCCCGGGCGGCAGCCAGTAGTCCTCGGCGTGCGCGCTCGGCACGGGCGCCTCGTCCTCGCGCGGCGACTTGAGCGCGACCGACACCCCGGGCAGGTCCACGTGGAGAGCCGCGCAGGCCCCTGTGCGGCGCGCGCCGCCAGGCGGCACGGCCGCGCCCCGCCAAGGCGCCGGAAGCGCTCCCGCGCGATCGCACGCCGCTGGTGCACGCCGCGCTCGGCCGTGCTCGCGGCCGCGCTGTGATAACAGCTGAGGCGGCACGGCCTGCTGTGCGCGGTGCGTCCTGTGCAAGGGCAGGCGCAGAAGCGTCTGAGCGCGGGCTAGGTCGCGCGGCGGGCAGCGCTGCCGCGGCCCCCACGAACTCCCTGGGTGCATGACCGCTTTCTCTGCAGCCTTGCTGCACAGGAGGCCGCTCGTGGCCCAAGGAGCGTCGCGCTGCTACCCGGTTTGCATGCTGCCCTGCACTGGTCAAGCGTCAATCGCAGCGCGAATCAGCTGCTGGGCGACTTCAGGCCTTGGCGGGTGCGAAGCATTCACCTTTACAAGAGTACCTGCCGTCTCGACGCAAGATGCAAGAAAACCTACTCGTAGTAAGCATTTTCGTATAGAGGGTTTCGGGAGCTCGGCCACTCAGCTTGCTGAGAGCGTCCTTACCCCAGAAGTACAGTGTCTGAGCTGCGTTTCTAGAGTAGAAATAATCGTTGCTGGTAGGCCCGACACCTCGTGCCTGGTCATAGTCTTCAGCGGGTGGTGTCCGGCGGCGTGGGGCGGAAGGTAGCAAGGAGGCCAAGCACTCGAGGCTTGGAGAAGGGGGAGCGTGTTGTACCTGGTGCGAGCACGCTCCTAGCGCGCCGGGCTCGACCCCCCTTGTCAAGGGATGAGTTGTTGGAGCTGGTGGCGGTCGCGGACTCGCGCCAGCTTGCCGCTGTGCCAGGCGCCTCCGTACTGCTTGCTGTGATGGAACTGAACGGACGCTGGCAGGCGAGAGGGAGCACAACCAGCAGGCGGGCGGAGGCACCACCTGGCACCTGCCTGACACCAACCACCATCGCTGCTGGAATGTGGGCGCTCTCCTTCTAGGCCAGCACGCTGCGTGTGCCGCCTGCGCGTGACGCCACTGGCCTGCGCGCAGACAGGCCGCGGGCCGCTCAGGGCGCAGGCGCAATGATGCGGGCCGCGGGAGCGCGCCTGGGACTGCTGGCGGCGCTGCTGGCGCTGGCATCGCTGGCCGCGCGCGCGCAGCGCACCACCACCCACGCGCCGGACGTGGATGGCCCGGGCGGCTGGCGCCGCGGCCGAGCGACTTTCTTCGGCGGCAATGAGCGCTTCCTGGCCAACTTCCCGGACCGCGGGCCGCCGCCGGAGTACGGCTTTGGCAACATCCGCTACGGTAGCTGCGGCTTCTACCAGCAGGCGCGCGCCTGCCCGCCGCTCCGGCCTCCCCCGCCCGCCGGAGTACGGCTTTGGTACCACCCGCTATGGCAGCTGCGGCTTTTACCAGCAGGCGCGCGGCCATCCGCGGTCCTGCCCCCCCCGCCCCGCCAGCGCTTGCGCGACAGCACCTGCCGCCCAGGCTTCCCCGGCTTTCGGCGCGGGTCCGGTCCCAGCGCAGCCGTGGCTGCCGCGCCTGCATGCCAGACGCGATGCTGGCCGTGCGGCTACGGCCTGCACCAGCAGGCGCGCGCTAGGTGGCTGCGTCCAGGGCAGCTGGCACAAAGCAAGATGTGGAGCGGGGGTCCGTGAGGCGGGGTCCGTGAGGCGCGGCTGCGTGCCAGTTGCAAGCTCATGCCGCGCTGGCGCGGGCTGCAAACCTGAGCAGCTGCTGCGGCTGCGCCGGCGACGCAGAGGCAGGGGCGTTTCCGCCTGTAACAGGAGAGCCAGCGGTCACGGGGCGGCGGCAGCTGCCTTGCAGGCCGTGCCCGCCAGCACCCCAACGCACCTGGCGCCGCGCCTGGCATGGCCATGTGCAGCCCGCGCTGACAGCAGGTGCCGCGGGGAAGGGGCGCACGCCCGCGCCACACTGCGGCCGGGTGCATGGACCACTGCCACAGCCGTTCGCACAGCAGGCTACGTAGGCGTCTGCATCCAACAGCCGGCGATTGCAGCGCGCCGCATGGGGCCCACCTGGGGGCCGAGGGCGGACCGTGACAATGCCTCCGAGCAGAGCAGCGGCTGAGCGCGTCGCACGCGGCAAAGCTCATGTGTTGTCTTACTTTTTGGCGCTGGCCGAACGCCTGCGCTGAGCGCCGCGGCGCGCGCGGCGCGCGCAGAACGGGCGCCAGAACGTGCACGCACAGCAAAGCTCGTCTGCTGCCTTGTTTCACAGGGCCGGCGGAGGGCCCGCGCTGAGTGCCGCGGCGCGTGTGGCGCGCGCAGAACGGGCGCCAGAATGTGACATACGGCGACCAGGTGTACCCCATCAACGCGATGGCCGCGCTCGCCAACAACGACCCGGACTACCCCGGCAGCTGCGGGCGCTGCT
>JAABVA010004351.1_pt1 | contig 13143 bp, 13 predicted proteins | sample 5560331 | NCBI WGS metagenome assembly JAABVA01 (sample SAMN12812661, study PRJNA571458) | rock metagenome | isolation source: Antarctica rocks | place: Antarctica: Victoria Land, Mt New Zealand sud | collected 2016-01-07
TCATGGGGTATAAGAACCTCTGAATGATCTCTTTCTTTCCTTTCTTCTTCGTGCAACGTCTTGTATCTAAAATCTAGTTATTAGAATTCCATCCTGGTTCCATCCAGCCCTCAGTCCGTGACAGAATGTCATTTAACTAGAAGATAAATGCTAAGAAAGAAAGATAGCTACGAGAAAGAAGCTGACTACATATGTGTGTTTCTCAGCCGACGCTAGGCTCAATAGAAACTAGTCAAGGTGACGGAGCGAGAATAGATCTGATAAGACTAGAAGACTGAGCCTGACAAGACTAGAATCGTGACAATCTTGATCATGAATTTCTTTTCTTTGATGTCATTCATGACTCGATGCTCATTGTTCAAATGAATCAGATAATCACGAATTTCATTCAGAGATTCTGACTGAATCAATTGATTACTTCAAGCTGCATGAAAATGATAGACTATCTTGTCTCGTAAATCAACGATCAATTGCTTTTCGTGATACTTTAGATAAAAGAACAGATGTTGAAACATTGAATAGAAATCACTGAATTTGCTCTTTTCTTGAGAGAGATTAGCATACTTTCTTCGAAAGTTTGTCTCTTTGTCAGAATCATCGTATAACTGAGCAAGTTCATCTAGTAGATCATCAATCATTGAATAAGAGTTCAATGAATCTCACTGATGTTTGACTAAAGTGACTTTGACTGTGTCTTCACTGATTCAAGAATGAATGTAGATTAATATAATTCTGTCATTGTTGAAATGATCAACGTTGATTTTTAGCTTATTACGAATCTTTTCTTGTCAATCATCTCAGATAGATTCATTTTCATCAGTAAACAAAGATGAATTTGAAAGCTTCTGAGATCACTTGCTGAATGTGAAAAGAATAGAGATCAATGAAGTGACATTTCTAGTCACTTGCAGATAATGTTGTGCTTCAGTCAATTTGTTCTGAAGTGTTTGATTCAATTGATTCAATTGTTTCTTTGCTCGATCAATTTTCTCAAAGCGAGTCTTTCATATTTGTTCACTTGATATCTTGTCAAATAACTCACAAGCTTTCACATCAAGATCTCGTTGAGTTCAAAGATTGTTTAAATTTTTTAGAAACACTTTTGAGTTTTGTTTGACTCAATGTTGTAACTGCTCTACATTTTTTATATTTCAGAAAGTAGAAGCTTTCAGAAATTCATCAAGAATCTGAGAATGAGACACAAAGTAACAACATTTTTGTACAAAGTCGATTCTAAGATATTTTGATACACAAGATGATAACTCAGAATAAATGACTGAATTTGTAGTGACAGAAGAATAAAGACTTGAATAACTCTCAGAGAGATTTTTCACAGATGATCGAGTCATAGCAAAGAATTAATGATTGAGCGAAGAGCGATGCTTGACGATATGTAGTGAGATCATAGTTCAAGTTGTTTAGTCTTCAAAGAAGAGTGTTGCTGATTTGAGAGAGATTTTTTTGATGATTCTCAAGTAATCAAGATCTTAATTTCTTGATTCTATTAATCGATTTGAACGAGCGCGTACTGAATGAGCTGTAGATTCTCTAGCAATGCAAGATCTTAATTTCTTGATTCTATTAATTTCTTGATGTTGTTCTGTCTTTCAATGTCATCAATCATCAGATACACAAATTTCTTTATATTCATCTCGTTGTCAGTCGAGTGAATTTGAATGAGTAATGAAATCAGTATCATGTGATTAACGAATTCTTAAAGTAATGTTGAAATCATGTCTAGAAACTAATCAGAGTGCGTGCGTGACTAGAATGTTTAATTTATAAAGATAGTTATAACTAAGACTTTAAAAATACAGAAGAAAGAAGATACAAAAAGTAAGAAGAACACGTTCTATATAGTAGTTATTCAGATCGACGCTAGTCTCAAAGAGAACATGTTGAAACACAAGAAAGATGTTGATTCAAAAGATGTTTATAACACAAAGAAATGTGTTTGTCATAGACATCTGTTAACTATTCATAACACAAAGAAGTGTGTTTGTCTAGAAGACAATAGAAGCTGATTAGAAGATGCTAAAGAAGAAAAAACATGCTGAGTCATATCTGAGTCAAACCTGAGTCAAATCTAGATCAGATTTCAACTAAATCTTGATTAGTTCTAATCAATTCTGACGCATTTGTAACAAGATCTTGACATTCTTTTTCTTGACTAAAGTTTAATAAGTAACGACTTCGATCATGACAATATTGATGAGCTCTTTCTTCTTCAATGACTGAATGAGTTCATGTTGATTGAAGTCAACTTAAGTGCTTTGCTTTCATATGAAAGCTGATTCAATGAATTGATTCACTGATTTTGAATTTGTAGTTCGCTTTAAAATGATCATTGACATAAACTTTAAGTTCTTTCATTTCATTTTGCAGATCTCGCTTGATTCAAGTCGATGAAATGCTGATTGACTGCTTGTTTTCAAAATGATAAGTTTCGAAGTTTGAATATTTAATGAAGATATCAATCGATCATTTGCAGAATTTATCAAAATTTGATTTCTTTTCAATCAAAGATTGTTAATGATTATCTTTTGCTGATTTAGACAAGTTATTAATAGAGACATCATTTCATTCTTATGTTCTTGTATAGTGATTAAGATATACAGAGCATATGTAATAAATTTTCAATCGAAGATTTTGTCATATGAATGAATCGACTTTAATTTGAACAGTGAAATTGACTGAATATCAAAGCATTCACATAGCTCTGAAATCAATGAATCATTTATGAACGTCATGTCAATGACTTTGATGTTTATCAGAGTGAAAGATCGAAATATCTTTTCTAGATTACTCAAGATGATGTTCACAATAAATGACTTGAAATCAAATGAGTCATCGAGCATATTGATAAAGCAAGATATGAGCATGTCGTTCTCAATCACTACTTTAACGAAGACAGATTATTTTTTGAATTCGCTGCAATTTCATGCATCTGAGCTGACTTAAGACAGTCGTGTGCTCTATGTTCTGACTTTTTGCATTTGAAGCAGAGTTCTTTTTTAAACAACTTTTTTCTAGCAAAATCAACGTTTAATATTCTGAGTTTCTTTTATGCAGAGATTGAAGCTGAGATCGCAGTAGTGATCATCATCAAGATGTTAGCGATAAAGCGAGTGACTTAAGTCATTAATGTCTTGAGAGCTGATCAAGCATTCAATTTCATCAATCGAACGTTGACTCACATGCAGATGTCAACGAATTCATTCAAATTCATAGTTCGTTTGTTGATCATAATTCACTGAAGATCTGAGCTAATCTTATGCTGAAAATCATCTAATAGAATTTTGTTATTGTATTCTAGTTTTGCATTAAGTCTCTGAAATTTCATTCAAAATTTATGAAAGAAGATCTTGTTTTAATACAGCTTCAAGAACTGTTGTTGAATCATGTGATGTTGATTGAGATTGTTATACATCTTATTTATGATCGACAGTATCTTTTTTGCTTCAAGAAATGAGTTCGTGACTGTGTCTTTCATTCTGAGTGCTATGTGTTTGATCATCGTTTCACTGACTCGACTTTTCACATATGCAATCTTCATTTCTTCAATAGAAAAATGATTCTTGTTCATCTTCAGCTTGTTTTGCATTCAAGACAATCAATTATTCACATTCTGCTTCAAATCTTCAAACAAAGATGAATCAGATAGCTTGATTAATCTCGAGAATCAATCTTTTGAAATTAAAGTGCTTAGTCGACTTGATGTTGCTTCTAGATGATGTATAATCATGTTCTTTTTCTTCATCTCTTTCTGTAAACGCGTTCAAACAACATTCAACATTATTTGTGTAACTTTCAATTCAATGTTGATCTTGTTGACATGATTCAACATCTGAATCATGTCATTGTGAATCTTAATTTCAATGTCATGCTGTTAACATATGTACTTGATAAAGACAACGAGATCATCTGCTTCATGAGTGCTTATTCAAGCATTCAATTCAGTGCTGATGCTGATCTTGATTATTTCATGATCAAAAAGCAACGCGTTTATGTTCTCTTCTTCTGTATTCAACGATGCATTCATGTTTTCTTCTTCTGATGCTGTTCAATTCTGTGAAAGAAGTGATTTTCTTCTAGCATTTTGAAGTTCATAACGAGCAATGCTCATTGATTTTGATTTTGTGCTTCTAATCATTGTGTGAGTAGAAAATTGCTGATCGAAGTTCAACTGAAATTTCTGATTTCAGTTCTAGAACAACATGTTCATGTTCTTCTGTTCTTCTGTTCTGATGACGAGTTCAGTAAAGAGTTAGTCTAAAGTAACACATTCATGTTCTTCTGTTCTGTTCTAGAAATTTCTTGATTTCTAATGAGTCTTCTGAGCTCAATTTTCAAATTTCGATTCTGATTCAAGTTTGAGTGATGTAGCTTGTTTTTATATCATCTACACGTCGATAGCAAGATTGATGAACTTTGAACTAATGTTATGAGTCTGCATAGAGTGAATCATATGAGTGTATTCTAACTAGAAGTTCAAAGCTGAAGTAGAAAGAAGATGCAACATGATGTGAGTTTTACTCATGAAGACACGCTAAATCGCTAGCGTGTCAACAACAGCTTTATTCACAGCTTTATACTAGTCTATGTTAGACTAATCAGACTAATCAGAAGTAACAGAGATGCATGCTCGCAACAATCACAAGATCATACTCTTCAACTTATCTTCACATACTACTCATCTGCTTCAGTCGCTGAATGTATGTGTTTTTCAGCCTCTGAAACACTGACATTCGAAGATGATTAATCGAGCTGTTCAAATGAGTGATGAGATCTTTTCAAAAGTCGAATTTTTGACTGCATTCAACGAGTTTCAAATCAAAGTCTTCAAAGAATCTATCATTCAATCTGCATGAAAGCATACTGGTCTAATTTCTTTTGATTCAAAGATAGTACTGAATAAAGTTCAAACTATTGAACATACGAATTGATCTATTACATCATCATCTATAATAGATGATTCAGTCATTTGAATCACTTCTACTAGTCGAGCAGCACTTGAAAATCAGCTGCTTGAGCTAACTAAAGAATCGACAGCAGAAAATCTTGATAGAAAGCTTGAAACGTTCTGAAAAGGCGCTAGCGCGATGACTCGTAAAATAAAGTTGCTGCAGAATCAATTAAGTCAAATAGAAGTCGCTGAAAATGCTCGCAAAGCACGCAAAAAGCAGTCGAGTAAGGTTCTCAAAATCGAAGGCATCTTGTACGTCAAAGATGCTCGAAGTATGACTCAAGATAGACAGAAATTGAAGGACGAGAGGCAGAAGAAGCGCGAAGCGGCCTGGGAAAAGCGTTATTTAAATGCACTAAAGAAGTGCTACAGGGCTACTAAGCCTCATAGGGCTGCTCGCATTAAGTTCGTCCAGGCTTATCAGAAGAAATGGCGGGTTATTTTGAAGGAATTGGTTAAATATTATCATGTATATGATGGGTAGTTGAATTCAGCTGTTGCATGGCTGCCGAGCACTAAGTGAAGAATGAGCTTAGTGGGGGGCACGGATAGTGGGTAGGTCGAGCCGTCTCTTTTGTCGTTGTATCATGACTTGTAAATATGTCCCAAGGTACGAGGCTTGTTTTTTCCTCGCGAGTCCCGCTAGCGGGCGCTAGCGGGCTTCCATATCAGGAACTAATGCAAGAAATATATCTCTCTCTCCCCAGCCTTTCGTATGTACTAATCACGATCTCGTTCTTCTCGTTACAAGAACTGTTGTATGTAGTGTCATATTTTGGTGGACGCTCTGGATAGGGCCGTTTTAATGCGATTTATCTAAGAGCGAAGGGCGGTCCGGGCGCACTTTCCCCGATCCACCCCATCTACTCGTACATACGGTAGTTTAGACCACTGCTTCCATTAAGTTTGCAAATGCCAGCACATTCAACTACCACTACAACTATCAAAACACAATCCAAGATTGTATCTAACCGAGCGCCTAACGTTAATGTTTAACCATATGCTTTCTAGGTCAGTCCCGTGGTGAAATTACTGGCGGTAGTGGGATTTCTCATGATAGTACTGTAAAGCAGCTTCCGTCCTCCATCTAACGATACGCCTACATCCATCTCCTCATCATGGCCGAAGCACTAGCAGTCATCAGTCTAGTCTCTGCCATTGTTCAATTTGTTGATTTTGGAAGTAAGGTTCTGAACCGCTTGAATGAGTTCAAGTCAGGCACCGACAAGGTGCCAAAAACCTTTCGCAGTATCAAGATTCAGCTACCTTTAATGGTCGACACGCTTGAACGCACGCAAAAGCAGGCTGCTGCTGGCCACTTTAACGACACGACCGCGAATGCGCTCAAGCCGGTGGTTGACGGGTGTCTTGAGCAGGTCAAGCGCCTTGAACGTATCCTCGATAAAAATGTACCTGCTGAGAAGGCGTCGAGTTGGCAAAGGCGCCTGCTCGCTATCAAGAGTCTTGCCCACGACAACGATGTTCTGCTGATTAGTTCCATGCTAGAACACTACATTCACTTGTTGACATTTCATCAAGCGACGAGTAACTCGGAGTTGCTGATACGGGATATGCCTCAGCTCTCTACTAGCAGTCTGGTAAATCTACCACGAAAACCGGTCTTCATGGTGCCATTCCATCGCGACGATATGTTCGTTGGTCGTGCAGAAATTTTGAACGAAATCAAGCTAAAGTTAAAATAGCAGCAACGCCGTGCTGTGCTTGCTGGAATTGGAGGTGTTGGGTAAGATCATACTTACGTTGGATGATCTGACTTAACTGACTCCGAAAAGTAAGTCGCAGATTGCCATCGAATACTGTTACCGCTACAAAGACGAGCAACCTGAAGGCCAAGTTTTCTGGGTCCATGCCAGTAATACTACTCGATTCGATCAGGCGTATAAAGAAATCGCGAGGAAGCTGACATTACCTGGAATCGATGATCCGGATATCAACAACCTTGAAATTGTTACGGAGTGGCTTAGTGAAGATGGCAACGGCCCGTGGCTTATGGTGTTAGATAACGCGGATGACAAGGAGGTCCTCTTTGGTGCTAATGCTCAAACGCCGTCGCGACAAAGCAGAGGGCAAGAATTAGCAGCGCTAATCGATTATATTCCACGAAGCCCAATTGGCTCCACACTCGTCACGACCAGAGACAGACGGGTTGGAGAGAGATTGATGAACCGAGAGAAGCCGGTTGCCGTTGTGCCATTTGCAGTTGCAGATGCAAAGCAACTTCTGCGAAACAAATTGCCGAAAAATGATGAATGGGACGAGGCGGCGTCGATGGAACTTTTAGAGAACCTGAATTTTCTACCTTTAGCAATTACACAGGCCGCTGCATACATCAGTGAGGAAGAAGTCTCTCTTGCACATTACTTAGACTTGCTACGACCTGGCGACGTGGATGCAAAGGACCTGTTAGAACAAGCCTACTATGATCCTGGAAGAGACTCGAAGATACAGAACTCAATCTTCCTGACATGGCAGATATCTTTTGACCAGATAACAAAGCAGAAGCCACGAGCAGCCGAGATACTGTCTCTTATGGCCGTCTTGGATGGGCAGGCCATTTCAGATATGCTTCTCCGGCGGAAAGATGAGCGTAAAGTTAACTTTGACACTGCGATCGGAACGCTCAAAGCTTTCTCTCTGATTACTGAAGAAAAGAATGGAGCAATCTTCAACATACATCGACTGGTGCAGCTTTCAACACAAAAGTGGCTTGAGCTTCAACATGTTCTGGTGGAATGGCAAGAGAAAGCGCTGAATGCTGTGTTCGCCAACTGCCCTCAAAATGGAGAATTTGAGAATTGGGCCACATGGGAGACTATCAGTCCCCATGTCCAGGTCGTGCTGGAGTATATTTTCAGCACGGAGCCTTGTCAATTGAAACGTGCAAGTATTCTCCGCAAGGTTTCAAGCTATGATGGGAGACAAGGGCAATATGGAGCTGCATATGAGAAGGGTATGAAAGCGCAGACGATGTGTCAGAAGTTGCTGGGGAAAGAGCATCCGGACACGTTGGCGAGTATGAGTAACCTGGCGTTGGTGCTGAACAGCCAGGGCAAGTACGTGGAGGCCGAAGAGATGAATCGACAAGTGTTGAAGTTGAGTGAGAAGGTGCTAGGTAAAGAGCATCCGAACACGTTGACGAGCATGAACAACTTAGCCTCGATGTTGAACGAACAGGGCAAGTGCGCGGAGAAGATGCACTGACGAGCATAAATAACCTGGGATTTATGACGATGAAGCCGATGGCTAGCAATCTGAACAAAGTCCTACCTATGAACTGCTCAATCCAAGTAATCGTTCTAAGCGTTGCGATCACTGGCGAGGTCTGCCCTTGGTATTTGTGTCAACGCATGTTGAACTTATGATGCTTTTATCAGTCTTCGCTATCTGCGAAGCTTCAGAGATGGAACGGAAACGGGCATCTGGTTGCTCGGCTTGCACTTCAGTAAAGCTGAAAGAACGTACGTTGGACTAGAAGTGAAGGTGTTAGATAATTAGTCAAGTGGTGCTTGAAGTTCAACGCCCATATTTTGATGCCTTCTTTCCCTTTCAGCTTTGCATCAACGAGAGCGTGATGAGTCGGCCTGCATTCACCCAAGACGGTTTTCATTGTATGAGGTATCGCTTGCGGCGCCTCCCGCGCCCTTGCTTCGCGTCCTTTTCCTCGATGATCTCTCCATCCCACCTCTGCTGCTCGTAGACGACAGCCATTCGAGATATCGGGCCCCGATTTGGTCGTCCGCCTACGAACTTCGTGATCCCATCATCACTTGTACTTCCCTCAGGACCGATCAAGTGGGAAGAACTTACAGGAGAGTTTGAGAAGTGATGAGGTTTGAAAGGCGTATAGCTGCCGATGTCCGACTCATCATTCATCTCCGTTTTCTCATCTGGAGGAGACGGCGATGAAGAGCGGCGGCATTTGATACGTTTTGCGCGAGCCTTTCCCCCAGCGGTGGGCAGAGACCGCTTCTCCATGGAACGTAGTAAAGGCGTCTTCTTCTTGTCGCAACCGTCGTTAGGTTCTTTCATACCTTCTTCTTCTTCTTCCTCGTTATCAAAATTCGTCTCTTCATCATTTTCATCGACGTTTTTTCCCCTTAACGGCTGAGGAACCAGACTGGGAATCCTTACAACCTCCGTCGTTGTACTCGCACATTTGTTTATCCTGTATTAACGAGAGACCATCGCGGCACGGAGGAATATCTGGAATAGACTGCACGTTCTTCTTCTGAAAGGTGGCACGTCTGAATCGGCACCATCTCTGTTAGTATTGGGATCATCGAAGTAGGGGGTTCTAGGCCGTACCCAGCTTCTGAGCTCGCCACGGAAGTTTGTTGAGTGTCGGGCGAATCTAGGCTCTCACCCTGGCTCTCATACTGTTCCTCGGCAGTCGAGCGGTCGCTGGTGTAGAGGCTATTGCTCCCACCAGCCTGTCGCTGAGCGCATTCGATATCGCTCCTCTCCGAGTGGTCGTCTTCCAACACTGTTGGCTCAGCTAAGGCCGTCAACGTCGTTTTCAGCAACACGCGAAGATGATATACCCATCCCTGTTTTCACCACGTCTCGATTCAGGACTGGTGACCCATCGCAGTCGTTCCTGACTGCATCCAAGTTTTCAGCTGTGCGTTCATCGCTCAAGTCAGCTCGTTTCGACTCTTGCATCGCTCCGACATTGAATAGCAACTCCTCGAGGGTTGGAAAATCATCGATTTCTTCGCGACAGCTGAGAACGTGGTCGCAGAAGGTACAGGGCTTGTTCGAGTGATCCAGATTCTCATTAGTTACCGTTCACACAAAAGGATATTGAAATATACCTCCAGCGTCTGGTTCGATGTCCTGAAGATCTAGTACCAAGTCGTGGAAGGGACTGAGACACTCCCTCGGCGACAGAGTAGTCATGTCGATACCAATGGCATGAACACAGAGGTTATCGGTAGCAGAAGCACCCAATAACTGATCTTGGTCTAGACCATCAAATCATGCATACTGTATGTAGGAAGCCACGTGGTAGGGTATATGCATCATGATGTAGGTGATTAACACAATACGTTGATGGCTTTCAAATGAATCGTAAGCAAGGGAAAGGCATGACCTTATAACGCCTTGCTGTTATCGAGTTATAGTAGGCCTGACCTGGCATAGTCATCGGATGAATTGAAACCTTGGTGATTGCGCAGCATTTGAAGCAAAGACTTATAACCCGGCCCTTCCCTACACGAAGTCTGAGTGTCGTTTCACATCCCAGCAACGACGAATGCACGGCCTGAGGTGGTATTGAGGGAGATAGCAGTCAAGATTGATAGCGATTGCACGGAATTATCCTTGTCAGCATGACACTCACGGTCGTAATCGCCCCAAAGATGTGTAGTCAACTCAAAATCTTGAAGACGAGACCTAGGCCCAAACTTAGCAGCGCATGTGGAATTTCGTGGTAACGACGAAGGCTTTCGAGGCGGACGCGATGAAGAACGCGGCGGAGAGACTGTGCAGGTTTATTCGTCAGTGCTCTGTTGAAACTTAGCAGAAGCTTCGTGACTAATTTTGTCATACAAGACGACTCGCTAGATGTCGCTCTGCTAGAACTTTGAAATCAATCTCATCTTTCATCTTCGGCACTTATTTTAGACCAGCACCTCTTTTCGGCTCTCTTTTCAACATTCATTTTTGGCTTTCTTCAGCGTTTGTTTTTAGATTCGTGTTCAGCATTCTTTTTCGGCTTCCTCTTCGAAATTTGGTTTTAGGTTCGTCTTCAGCATTCTCTTTCGAGTCTCTTTTCAGCAGTCATTTTCTTTTCGGTGCCAAAAGGTTCCGTTGTAGAGGGGCCCTTTAGGTACTTGTTTCATAACACATGCCTATGGAAAATCAGAACGTGACGCCCCTTGTGGCCTCGAGGTGGCGGATGACGAGCTCAAAACTATTACAGTAGGAGATAGAGAGCGGCGAGAGATAAGCTAGCCTAATTCGGTACAAGTAGGGGGTGTATATGCAGTATCATGCCGTGTAAGCCTTTCCACAGCCTGTATAATTTACTACGCGGGCAACTTACTTTACTACAGTATCTGCACCAGTCTTACCTACGCCACAGAGCCTAAACACCAGCTTGTCGTTAAGTCTGCGCCTCAAATGAACAGAAACAATGATATCCACTTTCATTGCTGTTTTGTGTTGTGTGGGAACCGCGATCGCTTGTATTGTTATTATTCAACCTTCGATTCTCCAGTACGATGCCTGCGGAAGTGCGGATATCTATGTTCCACCCTAATAATAGTCCACGTCTTGGCTTTTCTAAAACATATACGTTGTGTACACTGTCAAACGTCTTTTACCTTCAAAGCGTAGAGAGACCGAACGAGATTGGCTGGATCAAGCGGCCCCGACGGATCAATGTCATCACTCCGCTATATCCCACGACATCGGATGGATCGCTTCTATCATTCCATGCTACTATTTGGGTCTCAAAGGCGTTGTTTCATCGGGTGTTTCTGTCACTGTGTCGCGCGCTCCCGTCACTATTAATATTCAGAGTCTCAGTCGCTGATGGTTCGAGCCACTTGTGATGTTCTATGTGGGAGCCTTAAAACATTTGCATTCCCAGGAGCATTGCGCCCGTCTGTTTCTGCAAGTCTCCTTTCCCGAATTGTCGCATGAAAAACTTGGGGCGTTGTTCGCAGCTATGATATCTCTTTTCTTGGTCCTGTTCCTTAACATTTGGACTAGTCCAGGCGCAGCTGTCGCAATTCACTTGCCTCGTCAGGGTATGTGTTATGTCTCGTTCATCAGACTGTTCAATACTGAAGACCTTTTCACTCTAGGTGGCCCAAAAACTGTCTATAGCGGAAGATACAGAATCTACAACTGCGGTGACCAGGCCTCCGAAGTCATCAACACTCTCCAGACCCTCTGGCAAGTCCTCTTGCCAGCCCTTGAAGACGCAAATTCCAGGACATCTAGCGACGCGTATAATGCCTTCTTCAAACAAGTGTATGACGCGCCCACTGTCGCTGCGGTAATTTCAAACATCACAACCGGAGCGGCTGTCATTGGTGCACATTCCAGCAGAAATTTACTCGCAAGCCCCATTATTGCTTGCGCCAATGATCCCTCTAAAGATCCGAACAAAAACGGTCTCTTACCTTCAAAAAGTTCGCGTGTACGCGCGCTCGCTCTAGGTTACAACAACTGTGCTACAGGCCAATCAGCATGTCGACTCATCGGCACCCCGATGATCTTTCTCTGTGAAGATTTTTTTGCCAAGGTGTTTCTGCCTTCGCCCGGCCAGTGTATGTCACAAGGACACGGTGCAACAAATAGGTATACAGAACTCGGAGGCACATTCACTGACACCCAGGTACGTTGTAGATCTTACGTTCCATGAATTGGTGTCACAGCATCGTTGTGGCTAATTTGCCAAACTGGCTTGATCCCAACAGGTCGCGATCTTGTTACACGAAATCGCACACTATTATGCAGATTCCGTTTTTCCCACCCCAGAAATCACACTACACCGTCAGGAACACTACCTAGTGAATGACTGCCTGCTTCTGGATACCGCAACAGCGCTCACGAATCCGAGTAGTTACGTCTATTATGTTTTCAGTAAGTCTTCTTGCCATCTTGTCGGTCCTGTTTTGGGATATTTTCTTTCGGTATCCTCCATGAAACGCCAGATTCGCCAGATCATACGCTCTTCTCTTATCACTTCCATTACCTCGCCGAAGGTATCTAATGCTGTCCAGGCATCTATCAAAAATGCTTGAACTTTCCCCGGCTAGTATTCCACAACAGGGTGGGCCTCCTCGAAACGAATACAACGATCCTATCGGATGGACCGACGCCGATTCTACCCATCTCTAATGCGACGAACATCACCTTCGGTTCGGATTCAACGACGGGGAGTGAATCAATCACAAACGCGACGTCCCTCCTGCAATTCACTGATGACATATATTATACCGAGACCCCTGATGAGGCATCTCAACCAGAGCTATCATTCACGTCTTGACAGGGGCACGGGTTCACAAGCGGCGGGCTATCGGGCATCGACTCCGTTTGAACCAATATATATTATATGTGTTTGGGCAAACCCGACAGCCCCTGGCGGTCTCCAGGGCTAAATTTTGCCCCGGAAGCCGCCCTGAGGTGTCAAGCACTCCCTC
>JAABVA010004352.1_pt1 | contig 13141 bp, 11 predicted proteins | sample 5560331 | NCBI WGS metagenome assembly JAABVA01 (sample SAMN12812661, study PRJNA571458) | rock metagenome | isolation source: Antarctica rocks | place: Antarctica: Victoria Land, Mt New Zealand sud | collected 2016-01-07
CGCCCACTGGCAATGGATGCGCCACTACCTGCTGCCTGGATGAGAAGAGCCGTGTGACGGGAGACTGTCACGCACGGTTCCGTGGGAGCCGGGGGGTGAAACTCCCCCCGGCCACCCGACCCCCTTTACGTCGAGAACGTGCGCAAGCCCTGGTCGCACCGCATGCGCCGAGCGCTGGCAGCCGACACAGCAGCATGGGCCAAGGCCGGACGACTCACCAGCAATATCCAGCGCCCAACCAAGACCGACGCTGCGTTGAGCGTTGCAAGCGAGGGCTGCCTCGGCGCCCTCTCGCGATTCGGATCTGAACTCCCGACGCCAGTGGCAGCCTCGGTGGCTGCCAGCGGGCGCTCGGACGGCTCTCCAACATCAGGGATGGGCTGGTCAGCGGGGTGGGCCGTCGGGGGATCGAACCCCGAGTGAGGTGGTCCGCGACGGAGCACTATCGGCCGCGCTGTCCGGGACTGTTCGGGACGGCGGGAGTGCTCACCGTTTGCTAGCAGCCGCCTTTGAATCCGCGGGTCACCGACAGCCTCGCCAGCCGTCCTGGCGTTGGAGCACCGACGCCCTAACTCAGCTCATGTCGCAAGTCGTGTGCTCCCTGCCGCAGGAGCCGCGTTGGTCAGCGTCGGGCCTCGTCCTGACGACCTGGACCGCCAGCCCACAGCCGAGCCCGCCGAGAGGCGTAGACCTGTCACCTGGCGCCGCGCGATGATCAGCGGGTGGAGCAGGCGCCCGTCGTCCGACGACGACAGCCGACCCGCGGCCTCGCCAATGGACTCCGCCACACCTCGGAGCCAGCACGGCTCTGTAGCCACGGCTGTAGCCACGCGCTCAGATGAGCCCGCATCCGACCGGACGTCTGCGGACAGCAGCACCGGCCTGACCTGCACCAACGGACCGGGAACCACACGGGTGGACGACTCCTCCTGGAACTACGGATCAGAAGGTTGGGGGTTCGAGTCCCTCCGAGCGCACACCAAACGTGCAGGTCAGGGCCCTGACGGCGACAGTGACCGAACGCCGAGGGCCCTAGATGCTGCCAAGATGCTGCCACGGGGTTCGATCACGTTGGATGAGACGCCCCAAGCATGGTCTTCTAACCTCCTGCTACGGATCAGAACGTTGGGGTTGGAGTCTCCCCCAAGCGCACCACATAGCTGGCGGGCGAGAGCGCGGGCGGACAGAAGGGTGCCGGGGTGGGTCTCGGACCGGCGTCTCGCGTGAAGGTCCGTCCCGATAGCCGGGCGCTGTCCCCCGGACAGCGAGGGTTCAAAGTCAATGAATTGAACCTCGTGCTCAAGGCAGGTCACGCAAGCTGCGGGCGTCAGTCCATGCGCGGCAACTGACCGTCAGTCGGCAAATTGCTATTTCACGATCTGCATGTCTACGACCCCGGCGCCGGGATTATTCATAGCGACCTACCGGCACCCGGATCGGAACTTCGTTGGAGTGAGTTCGTCGAGATCATGGCCGATCAATATGACGTACGGTTCGAGGACAAATCGCGCTCTCTTTGCGGTGGCTCGCCTCCAAGTCGACATCTGGTAACGCAGTTGAGCTGACCTTGACTGAATGATGAGCCTCGGAAATGTCAGCCCGGGCATTGCGAAGTCCGCCGGCAACATTCAGTTCGCCAGTGTGCGGTTCATGCGGGGCCGCCGTACGTCAACTCGTCGGATGCGGCCGGTGCAGTAGACAGTCGTGCCGGCGAGCCCGGACGAGGCGTCGCGGCCCCGGCCGGCTGATGGCAGATGATCGCCGATGCGTCAGCGTCGTCCAGGCCCGCCGCTACCTGGGCCGCACGTAGCAGGGCTCAGACGCCGACCGTCAACAACTTCCTGATGATCCAGACGACCCGTGAGAAGTGCGACACCGACGCAGCGAGGGCGAGGACAACCAGCGCTTCGATCGGCCACCAGCCTTGCCGGGCCCGGCCGTCCGTCACGCTGGCGACAATCGACAAGACGAACAGCGCGGCAAGGGTCGGCATGCCACCCAGGATCGTCTCGCCTACGCCGCGACGTTGCTTGCCCGTGAATAGGCGGTCGAGGTTAGAGAGCGGAGTCTTGACTAGGCTAATGAGGATGGACACGCTCGCCAGCATCAATCCAGCGACCGTCCCCGATGTGCCGATCAGTGTCACCCACAGCGATCGCCGAACTTCAGGCGCAAGCGAAACGATTATCAGCTTGTGGTGCGAGTATTGATCCGCGAGCAGCCACACAACGATCGGGACGATGAGCAGTAGGTCTGCACGGGGATGAGCGACCCAGTACCGCGTCAACCTCTGTGTGCGTGTGGGCTCCCCGAGTAGGCCTGGCCCACTATTCGTCGTCATCGCCTTCCTCGTCCGGCGGCAGGGGTACGAACGCTCCGACCGTACCGGCCGGGGCAGAGCCGGTGACCGCCGGTGTCGCGTCCTCCAAGAACTTCTTGTTGCGCCCGTACTCCGCCACTAGAACGCTTCGGGCATCACCCGGCGCGACTCCGTTTGGCCCGGCAGGCACCTCGGTGCGGAGGATAAACCGCTGCTCCAGCAGGTCGACGGTCAGCTGGTTGCTCGTACCGATTTCAGTGCCGTGCACCTTAATCGACTTGAACCCTTTCAGGTCATTCCGTCCGCGAAGTTGGTTCATTAGTTCGCGCAAGCGACCGGCACGGGCAGCCTTCTCCTCGCCCTTCCCCTTCTGCCCGATCGAAACCCGGATGCTGATGTTCCCGCCCTCCAGTAAGTCGGCGGCGTTGACGAGAGGACTAACCCAGTCGTCTTCATCAGTGCCGGTGAGTTGAATCGCCTGCGATGCAGGCATCGTGACGTCGATGCGCGTCTGTCGCATCTGCTCCAAGATCGCCGCCAAGTCCTCGCGGTAGATCGGCACAAGGTCAATCTCGCAACCGAACTTGGCGTTGATGTAGTCGAGCAGCCGGCCAGCACGGGGTCCGTTGTTGTTGTACAGAACCGACACGATGTTGCGTGCATGGAATGCAAAGTGGGTCGGCTCGGCGAGACCACCGCCGTCTGGCAAGTCGAGGTCGGACACCTTGCCGTCGAGGTCGATGTGCGGCAGGTTGTTACGGCGCGTCCGGTACAGCACGACGTGGGACGCAGGGGTGCTCGTGATCCCCTCGCCGAGCACAACCACCCCGTCCTTCGCGGAGCGGTAGCGATTTAGCCTGTCGTCCTCGGCCTTCTTGAGCTTGCGAACGATCTGCGCAGCCGGGAAAGGCCAGGGTAGGTCTGACTCATCCTTGTGCCTGATACGCCAGAACTGAACTGTCCGTTCGTCGGCCATACTTCCCCCTCCACTGGTGCCGGGCGACAGGTCCGGCTGATCACGGGAAACGTGGGCGCGTTTGAGTGCCTCAGGCAGCAGCCTGGCGCAGCGCCCGGTAAAGCAGCTGCTGGTCGCCCAGGCGGCGGCGCAGCTCACGCTCCAGTCCGGCAATCGGGTACAGATTCTGCGGCGCGCGGGCGTCCTTGTACTCCTCGGAGGCGAACCGGCACAACGTCGCCTGGCTCAGGTCGGCTAGCGCGACCGCGTCCGCCGGGGCCATGTCGGCGCCGCACTCGACCCGCACCACCCCGGCCCACGGGCCGCCGGGCAGGCACGGCAGGCGCAGGTACCAGGTGTGTCGGTCCCAGCTGGACCCGATCACGAACACCGGGGTTCGCTGCGCCCGGCCGAGACGTCCGACCATCGCGTGCAGCGCCGGAGGCAGGTACTCGGTGCGATGGGTCTTGATGAACCCGATGGCGCGCGGCAGGTGGGAGCGCCCGCGCAGCGGGCCATCCACGACCAGCAGGTCCGCCCCTCCGGCTCCGCAGCTGCTGGAGGCCCGGGCGTCGATCGCGGTTGCGACCTCGAGCTCGCCGAGCCTGTTCTGCAGCGCCAGCGACAGCCCGGTCATCTGCGGGGTGCCGGGCACGCTCGGTGACATGCGGGCGTCGTAGGTCGCGGCCCAGGTAACGATGTCGGTGGTCTGCGGCGCGGTGCTGAACGCCCCGTGGCGGACCGCAGCGGCCAGCAGGTGGGCTTTGCCGTCACAGCAGCACACGACACCGGCGGCGTAGGAGGTGCACAGCCCGGCGCTGGCGGCCCCTGGTAGGGCCGGGTCGTCGACCCACACGCGGGCGTCGATCCGCCGCACACCATCGACGAAAAGCACCGCCTGCGGGGCGGGCATCCCGGCCGGGGCGTCAAGTGGCCGCCACAGGTCCTCCGGCAGCTCGACGTCCAGGTGCAGCGTGGCGTCAGACCGGCCGAGGTCGACCTCACCGTCGCCGCTGCTGCCGAAGCTGGGGTCCCACGCGTCGACCGAGAAGCTCATTGCGGTCCCGGTCCCGGCGGGCGCTTTCACGCGCTGGTCCGCTCGAGCTTGGAGCCGCCCTGGTCGCGCGTGACGGCGTAGCGAACCGGGACCCGCTCGGCGAGGGCGGCGACATGGGTGATGACGCCGACCATCCGCTGCCCGCCGGTGGCCAGGTTCTCCAGGGTGGCGGCGACGACCTCGAGAGTGGACTCGTCGAGGGTGCCAAACCCTTCGTCGAGGAAGATCGAGTCCAGCCGGGCTGCTCCTTCTGAGGCGAGCGACGACATCTGCGACGACAGGGCGAGCGCCAGCGCCAGGCTGGCCTGGAATGTCTCGCCGCCGGACAGGGTGCGGACCGGGCGCCGGGAGTCGGCGTCGGTGCGGTCGACGACGAAGAACTCGCCGCGTTGGTCGAAGGTGAGCTCGAACTGGCCACCGGAGAGCTCGTAGAGGCTGGCCGAGGCCTCGCTGACCAGGGTGTCAAGCGCGGCGGACTGCAGCCAGCGGGGAAATTTCTCAGACCGCAGCAGGCTCGCGAGCATGCCGGCGATCTCCGCCTGCTGCTGGGCGGCGTCGCGCAAGGCCGCGAGTTCGGTGGCCCTACGTCGGTTGCCGCCTATCGTGTCGTGCTTGGCTGCGGCTGTCGCGACCGCCGAGGCGGTTAGGGCAGCGGCGACCTCGGTCGTCGGGCGCTGCGGGTCCGGCTCGAGTCCGGCGGCGACCAGCCAGCCGGTCAGCTCGCTGGTCGCCGCGGCGAGCCGCTCGGCACCTGCGGTGCACTCGCCTTGCGCGGTAGCCAGCGCTGCGCTGCGCTCGGCGGCCTTGCTGTGCGACCAGCCGACGAGGGTGGTCCAGCCCTCCAGCAGTCTGCCATCGAGCGCTGGGGCGCCGAGAGCGACGAGCGGGTCGCGGGCGGCCTCCAGATTCCGGCGGGCGGTGGTCACCTGGGCGTTGAGCTGCTCGCTGTGCCGTCGGGCGACGCGAGCCTGCTCGTGGGCCATGTTCTGAGTGGCGGAAGCGGCCTTGGCGGCAGCGTCGAGCTCGTCGAGCCGCTGGAGCTGGGCGTCAACGACGCCGGGGGCGTCGGCCGTCGCCAGCCGCGCGCGCAGCGTGGCGACCGCTTCGAGCAGCAGCTCTAGGGTGGCGCGGGCGCCGAAGGCCGTACGGTCCTTGGCGGCATGCGCCTTGCGGGCGGTGGTCTCGGCTTCGCTCGCGGTCTCCAGCTCCCGCTGCGTGGTGGCGAAGGCGTCCGCGCCCTTCTGGGCCTGCTCGCGAGCGGCGACCAGCAGCACGTCGGTCTCGCTGCACTGGCTGTCCGCCCAGCTGGTCAGCTGCTGCCGGCTCTCCGCGAGGTCGGGCCCCGGCTGCGGAGCACCCAGAACGACTAGCGGGTCGCGGGCCAGGCGCAGCTGCGCGACCGTTCTCCTGCGCAGCGCGGGCGTCGTTGTAGCTGCGCCGTGCGGTGTCCAGAACGGCGGCGGTGGTGCGGGCCCGCGTGGTGGCACCGGTCCACTGCCGGTCCAGTCGGTCTACCTCGGCCAGCTGGGCATCGACCTCGGCGCGGCTCGAGGGGGCTCCTTCGAGCTCGACCCGAAGTGCCCCAGCGTCCCGGCGTGCCCGCTCGAGCTCGGCGTCGGCCTTGTCGTAGGCGCGCTGGGCGGAGCGGTGACGTCTATCGGCCTGCTCGGCGCCGGCGGCGGCGGCCTCGACCTCTTCGTTGGCCGCGTCCAGGTCGGCGGCGACCAGCAGCGGCGGCAGCACCTGGACCGTCTGGGCGCAGACCGGGCAGTGCTCGCCCTTCGCAAGCTGCGGACGCAGCGCCGCGGCCAGATCAGCCTCGCGGGCCCGGTCGACGGCCCGGCGGACCAGGACCAGACGGCCCCGGGCCGCCTGCAGGTCCTCGGCGCGCTCGGTGAGGGTGGCGGCGGACTTGTCACGTGCGGCAGCCAGGCGGGCGTCGGTCGCGAGGAGTTCGCCAAGCTGGTCGAGCAGCCGGCCGGCATGCTCCAGCGGGCTACGGGCCGGGGCGGCGGCATGGGCCGTCTCCGCCTCGGCCAGCTCGCTGGTCGCCTGCTCGCTGTCCCGCTCGGCGCCGAAGACAGCCTCGCGCGCACGCGACAGCGCTCCGTCAAGCTCGGCGACTCCTTCGGGGACGATAAGCGCCGTAAGCAGTGCGCGCTCTGACTCGAGCCGGGCGACGGCCTCCGCCGCACGGGCCTGGGCCTCGGTGGCCTGCTCGCGGCTGAGGCGGGCCGCGACCGCCTCGCTCACGACCCGCTCGAGCTCGGCGCCGGCGGTCTGGAGCGCCGTCTCGGCGTCGGTCAGCAACTGCTCGGTCTGCGGCTGGCGAGCCAACCGCTGCCCCAGGTCGCGGTAATCACGCTGCGCCTGCTCCAGCGGTGCGCGCTCGCCGGCAGCGTCCCTCGTCTCGCGGGCGTGGGCGGCGGCAGCGTCGGCCTCTCCGGCTGCTCGGTCGGCGGCCGACAGGGCCGCGTCGGCCACGCGGTGCTGCTCGTCGAGGGCGGCCATTCCGCCAGGCACCGCTGGTGCCGTCAACACCTGGACCTGCTCGGCGAGGGCGGCAGCGTGCTGGTCGGACTCGTGCACCTGCCGCTCGAGGCCAGCCAGGGCCGGCAGCGTCTCGGTCACGGTGCCCTCGAGCTCGCGCAGCGTATCGACACGCGCAGCGGCGGCCTGCTCGGCGCCCTCAGTCGCGTCGGCGTAGGAGGCGTGCTGCTCCTCGAGCAGCGCTGCGCGAGAGCGCTCGCTGGTGCTGCGGCTAGCCGCAGCGGCGCGGATCCGGTCGTAGACGCCGAGGCCCAGCAGCTCGGTGAGGATGTCCTCGCGCTCGGAGGGCTTGGCGTGCAGGAACTCGGCGAAGTCGCCCTGGGGCAGCACCACACACTTGCAGAAATGGTCGAACTCGAGCCCGAGCAGCTTGGAGACCGCTGTGGTGACTTGCGAGTCAGCGGCGAGCTGCTCGGTGTTGTCCTCCAGAGCCCCGCTCCCGGCCGGGTCGGCAAGGCGCTCGAGCCGTGAGCTCTTGATGCCGACACTGGCGCCGGTACGCCGGATCTCGCGGGCGACGACATAACGCGCACCGCTGACGTCGAACACCAGCCGGACGGTGCCCCGGGTGGTAGTAGGAGCCAGCGCAAGGGAGACCCGGCGCTGGTCGGCCCAGCGCGGCACAGTGCCGTACAGGGCGAAGGTCATCGCGTCGATGACGGTGGACTTGCCCGCACCGGTCGGGCCGACCAGGGCGAAGTAGTCGACGCCGACGAAGTCGACGACGGTGTGCTCGCGGAACGTCGCGAATCCGGTCATCTCCAGCAGCACCGGACGCATCAGTTGCCTGCCTTCGCGACGTCTGCGACCTGGTCGTGCAGCTCGTCGAACAGCCGGGCCACACGCACATCGGCCACGCTCGCCCCCTGGCAGTACTCGGCGAACAGCTCCGCCGGGCTGCGGCTCGCCTCGCTCTGGGCCGGGGCGCGGGCGTTGACCGGAGCGGCGAACTCCGCGTCGATGCGGACCTCGAGGGCGTTGGGCAGCGCGGCAAGCACCTCCTCGCGCAGGCCGGCGCGGGCCGGCTCACAGACCCTCACCCGCAGCAGGGCTTCGCCGAACTCGGCGGCCTGAGCGGCGAGCTCGGCGACGGTGCCGCGCACGGTCCGCAGCCGGCGGCCGGAGGTGATCGGCAGGTCGGTGACCGTGGCCGGGATGCGCGGTGCGGCCTCGACCAGGCACACCACGGGGGTGTTCTCCTGCTCGCCGAAGTCCACCGCGAGCGGCGCCCCGCAATAGTGGACCGGGCAGGCGGCGGCCATCTGCTGGCGGCGGTGCAGGTGGCCGAGGGCGACGTAGTGGGCGGCGGCCGGGAACGCAGTGGCCGGAACGTAGTACTCGAAGATCGACTGGGCAGCACGCTCGCCGCCGCCGAACTGGCCGTTGGTTACGGTCAGGTGCGCCAGGACGAGGTTGACCGCGTCGGCGGCGAAGCCGGCGCACAGGTCGGCGAGCAGATCGCGCACCATCTGGTCGTAGGAGCCGGCGTTCTGATCCGGACGGAAAGCGACCAGGTCGGCGGCGTTGATGGCGTACCGCTGCGACAGGAACGGCAGCACCGCGACAGCCACCGGCTCGCCGGCGTGGGTGATGAACCTGACCACGCCGCCGTCGGCCGCCAGCCGCGGCAGGCCGACTAAGGTGATGCCGGCGGCGGCCATCAGGGGCCGGAAGGCGTCGAAGGTGCCGGCGTGGTCGTGGTTGCCGGCGATGGCGATCACCTCGGCGCCGGTGCCCCGCAGCGCGAGCAGGGTCTGCACGACCAGCTGCTGGGCTTCGGCGCTTGGTGCGGACGTCTCGTACAGGTCCCCGGCGATGAGCACAGCGTCGACGGCGTGCTCGCGTGCCAGGACGACGACCTCGCGCATGACGTCGCGCTGCTCCTCGAGCCGGCTTCGGCCCTTGAGCGTCTTGCCAACGTGCCAGTCGGACGTGTGCAGGAACTTCACGTTCTCAACCTCTCCCCAGGTGCCTTGAACTGCTGGACTGCGCTGACCTGCCGAACTGCCGATGCCGGTTGCTGCGTCGTGGTGTTGGCGGTGGGCTCAGAACGGCGCCTGGTCGTCCAGCGGCGGCGGCAGCTGCGCCAGCCGGTTCCGACCGGCGCCCGGTGCGCTGCTGCCGTTGGCTGACGGCGGCGGTCCGGCGCTCTCCGACTGCCGGGTCGCCCAGGCCGGGAACGGAAAATCCACCGCGAGCGGCACAGGGATCTCGGGCTGGGAGACGAACATCGCCCCGGGCTTGGCCAGCGTGGCGCGGGTGCGCTGGCTGGCCGGCAGGAAGCCGTACTCCGGTCGCCCGGCCTCGGCTGGGTCCAATCGGCCGACGACCTTGACCGCGCTGTTGGACACGATGCGACGCTCGACCTCGCTGGCGGTCTGCTGCGCGCCGATGAGGATGATGCCCAGGGACCGGCCTCGCTCCGCGATGTCGAGCAGCGCCTCCTTAATCGGGCTCGTGCCCTCCCGCGGGGCGTACTTGTTCAGCTCATCAATCATGGTGAACAGCAGCCCCTGGGACCCGGCGGCCTCCTTGGCGCGGGTCTCACTGGCGAGCACTACCCCGACCACGAAGCGCTGGGCGCGCTCTGTGAGGTTGTGCAGGTCCACCACGGTCACCTGTTGGTTGCTGGTAGAGACCTTGCGGGTGCCGTGGTCGGGCAGGTCGCCGCGCACCAGCCCCGACAGAGCGCGCAGCGACGAGCGCAGCCGGCGGCTGAACGCGTTGATCGTCCCGACACCGGTGACGGGCCCGGCCCAGGCGCCCCGGGTGCTGTCGTCCTCGAGCTGCGCGATGACGAACTCGACCAGATCCGAGTAGGTCCGCAGCTGCTCGCCGTTTATGCTGACCCCGCCGTCGGCGCCGGCGGCCTGCGCGTCTAGGCGCAGGCGGATGGCGACCTGGTGGACGACCATCGTGTACTGGTTGCGCTCGTCCTCGGCGTCGGCGAACGCATACGGCAGCAGCTCGCCGGCGCAGAACTCCGCCAGCGTCCACCAGAAGCCGTTGACCCCCGACGTGCGGCCGACGACGTGAGGGCGGCCGGTCAGGTCGCCTGGAGTCGGTGGGGCGTAGAACGCCGAGGACGCGAACGGGGTCGCGGGCAGGGCCAGGTCGGCGTAGGCGGCTCGCAGGTCGTCGTCGAGGCGCCGGTTGGCGTGGTCGAGGAACAGCAGGTCCTCGCCCTTGACGCTGAACACCAGCGCCTTGGCATTCAGTGCCCTGGTGCCTAGCACACCGCTGGTGAAGATCGAGTGGAGCAGGAACAGCGCGAAACTCGTCTTGGTTGCCACTCCGGAGATGCCGCTGATGGACACGTGCGCGCCGCGGGTGCCGTCGAGGAACTCGAAGTTGACGTAGACCGGCAGCCCGTCACGGCCCATCCCGACCGGGACCTTGCGCTCCATCTGGTCGAAGTACAGCGCCTTGGCCCGCTCCTCGCCGGTCGCCCGGCGCACCAACTGCCCGGGCGTCGGCGGGACGTAGACCTCCGGCTCGACCCGGGTCGTGGACACCTCGGCGATCTCCTGCACGCGACCGGGCAGCACCCCGTCGGCGATTAGGAACGTGTCCGAGCCGTAGCTGGCGCCCTCGTGCCGAGACCGGACCTGGGTGACGACGCCGGCAGTCATCACCGGGTCTGCGCCGGGCACCGGGCGGACGGTGACGACCACGTCGTCGAGCTGGAGGTAGGCGGTGGCCTCGATCGCGACGCTGAACTGCAGCGGCGTGGCGTCCTCGGTCCCGGCTACCCGCCCGACTGATGCAGCTGCGCCTCCTGAAGCGTCGACTGTCCCCGTGGCTGATGCGCTGTGTTGCGCGCTCACGTTCTCCCCATCCGCTCCGAGGCCGCCTAGCTGACTCAGCCTCCTGGAGCAAGGTAGAACGGCCATCCGACATTTTCTGGCGCACACGGATTGCGCCTGCTTGCGCGCTCAAGGTCACGACAACAACGGCGCGGACGTTTTTTGTTTCCTTAGGCTAGCGGGTCGAGCGAGCTTTAGAGGCCCCGCGAAATCGCAGGAAACACGTGGAACTCGTCCTTCTGAGGGGAGGCCGACGAGTAAGACGAGCGACACGATCGTCGCCTCTACGGCAGCATCCGCGCGCGCCCCCCCGAGCTCCCTGCCGGTCGAAGACCCAGATACCCGGGCCTCCCGAGCATCGACGTCGGTAGGGGCAGTGAACCCACGTCGACCGAGCTCTGGGATTCGAGCGGCCGAGCCGGCCGACCTCGACTCATCGAGCACGTTCCCACACCGGGCCCATGGACGGACCCGTTAAGTCGATGACACGGTGAACGGCAGCTGAGGTAGTCGCCCCGGCCGCGATGCCCTATGACTCATCGGCTGCCAGGACCGGCAGCCAGCGATCCTGCCTTATACCATGACGATCGTGCGCGCGCAGCCGACCTTGCAGAGCTGAGGCCGTGCCACGCCGCGGCGATCCAACACGGGCCCGACAAGTGATGCTCGAACACAGGCTGCAGCCGCAAGCGCCCTTCACCCGGTCGAACGACCCGTGGCCATCCCGGTGCATGACCTGCGGCGACCACGTCTCCCCCACCTACAACGACGTGAACAGTGGCAAGAGCAAAGGCGGCTGCAGCTGCCGCGGACGGCGCATTGGCGACCAGCTCGGACTCCCCGCCAAAGATGCCGAGAAGATCATGACCGACTGGGGCTGGACCCCGCTCGAGCCCTACCCCAGCGCCGGAGCCGCTTGGTCCTGCGAATGCGTGAGCTGCGGTGCCGTGCACCCGAAGATGCTTTCGCACGTTCAGACTGGCGACGGCGGCTGCCGATCCTGTGCCGGCCTGGACATCAGCGACGACCAGGCCCGCTAAGACATGCAGCAGCGCGGCCTACGCCCAGACCCGTCGATCCCCTACCCCGGCTCACAGGTTGCGTAGCCCTCGACATGTCTGAGCTGCGGTCAACCGGTGCTGGATGCCAGCTACGCACGAGTCGTGTACCGCGGTTCGTACTGCCCGACCTGCTGGGAGAACCGGCGCGGAGACGCGCTCCGACTAAACAGTGACCAGGCGTCCCACCGGATGCTGGCCGCGAAGTGGCAGCCCCTGGAGCAGTACCCGGGCACGGTCGAAGCCCCCTGGCTCGCTCAATGCCTGGTCTGCAACGAGACCGGCTGACCCAGGCTGCACAACGTGAAGCCCGGAGCAAGATCGTGCGACACCTGTGCGCAGCGTGGCATCGACCTGTCCCGGCCCGGCCAGCTCTACGTCGTCTCCCACGTCTCTTACGGAGCCGTCAAGCTCGGCATCCCAACCAGCGGCGCCCGCGTCGCCCAACACCTGTCCCAGGGCTGGACCCTCGCGAAATCGTGGAACTTCCCCCGGGCCGAAGAAGCTTGGTCGAGGGAGGAGATCCTGCTCGCCTGGATACGCCGAGCCGGCATCCCGCCAGGCGTGACCCAGGCACAGATGCCGTATCGAGGTTGGACGGAGACTGCACCCCTCGAGTTGCTTGCCGTGGACGTCCCCGTTGAGGGCGTCGAGCGGCTGCTCGCTGACGGAGGCCTGGAGCCCCTCGCCGTCGTCGGCCCACCGCTGCCGGTCCACCCCCGGACCCGACGTCAGCTCGGAGTGTGACCGCCTCTTCGACCTCACCCAGCCTGATTACGGATGGGCTCCGGTACCCGGAGGCGCACGTCGGAGGGATCGTTACAACGCGCCTGGGACACGCGAGTCGTCAGCGTCGAGCCGTGCCCTGTCTACAAGACTTGCCTGGTCAGGGCAGGAAGTGCCGCCTCACATGATCAAGGAAATCAAGGTAGTCGCCTGGGTTCGCCTCCCTAGCCTGGGTCCACTGGTGGAACCACGACCGCCTGCACTCACCCTCGGCATGACCACGCCGCTCGAGCACGAGACCGCCCACTACTGGAAGTTAGGCTGACCGCGTGCCTTCCTACGTCGTCACGGTCGATGTTCAGCTGGGGGTCGAACCTTCACCGCGGGACCTTGAAACGCTGCAAGCCGCCATCCAACGTGATGGCGCTGGCAAGTATGTCGTGGAGGCACGCTTGATGATCATTACGCTGTACTTGAGCGCCGAGAGCAGCGGCGAGGTTGAGGGCCGCGCACGTCTCGTCGCCGCCCGCGCGTTAGGCGACGCTAGTGTCGCGTATCTGAAGTTGTTGGACGGTTGGCTTTGGTGAGGATCTGGTCGGCGGTCTTGGTCCAGACGAATGGGTGTGCGCGGTCGTTCCAGCCGTCGATGAAGGCGCGGATCTTGGTGTT